>Ga0209598_10004649_pt1 | contig 10023 bp, 10 predicted proteins | sample M_140807_EF_Meta_FD_187317 | JGI IMG/M metagenome (GOLD analysis project Ga0209598, IMG submission 187317) | Freshwater microbial communities from Lake Montjoie, Canada to study carbon cycling - M_140807_EF_MetaG (SPAdes) (version 2) | ecosystem: Environmental > Aquatic > Freshwater > Lake... | reverse complement strand
ACCAGCGAATGCTGCCCCAGCGGCTGATTTTGTTGGGGCTACGGGGCAGTGGTCGCCACTGCTGGAAGGTGGATGAACGGCATCGGGCCTGGCGCCCAGTGCCGGCGAGCATGCTTCCCTTTGGGGCGCTAGTTGCCATCGATAGCTCAGCCCTGATCGCCTTTCTCCCCCAAACGGGTAGGGACGGCGCTGGTTATGACCCGTTGCTGCAGGCCATTGCCCTTGGCCACTGTGGCGGACTGATTAGCACCCTCAGCATTGGTCACCTGCTGAGGGCCCCCCTGCGCCAGGGCAACGAGGCCCTCGCCCTGCATGGGGGGCCATCGCCATGGCCACCCACAACCCGCAATTGGCCCAAACTGCAGCACTGCCAGTGCTCACTGCTTTGCCACTCGCCGCCTTGCCCCTAGCCGCCCTGCGCTGATGCCGATTCACCTCTACTGGGGCGACGACGAGGCCGGCCGGGAACGGGCGCTGCAGCAACTGATTGAGAAGTTGGTGGATCCCGCCTGGCAGAGCCTCAACCTCAGCCGCCTCGATGGCAACGACACCGCCCAGGCGGCCCAGGCCCTCAGCGAAGCGCGCACCCCCCCCTTTGGCCCTGGCGCCCGGGTGGTGTTGCTGCAGCGCAGCCCCTTTTGCGGCCAGTGTCCGGCGGAGCTGGCCCGCCAGCTGGAGGACAGCCTGGCCCTGATCCCCAACGACACCCACCTGCTGCTCAGCAGCCCCAACAAACCCGACGCCCGCCTGCGCACCACCAAGGCCCTCAAGGCGATCGCCCAGGAAAAAAGCTTTGTGCTGCCGGCGATTTGGGATGGGGCCGGCCAGCTGGAGCTGGTGCAGCGCAGCGCCGAAGCCCTGGGGCTGCAGCTGGACCGGGCCGCCGCGGAAGCCCTGGCTGAAAGCGTCGGCAATGACAGCTCTCGCCTGGCGGCGGAACTGGAAAAACTGAGCATCTACTGCAACGGTCAACCGATCAGCGCCGCCGCCGTGGCCGCCCTGGGCGGCGGCCAACACCACACCAGCCTGCAGGTGGGGGAAGCGCTGCTCAATGGCCAGCTGGGCGAGGCCCTTGGCCAGCTCGATGCCCTGATCGCCGCCAACGAACCGCCGCTACGGCTGGTGGCTTCCCTCACCAGTCAACTGCGGGGCTGGCTTTGGGTGAGCCTGCTCGACCGCCAGGGGGAACAGGACGTGGCCGTGATCGCCAAGGCCGCCGGCATCGGCAACCCCAAACGCATCTATGTAATGCGCAAGCAACTGCGCGGCCGCAAGCCCGATGCCCTGCTCAAGCTGCTGGCGCGGTTGCTGGAGGTGGAGGCGGCCCTCAAGCTGGGGGCCAACCCCGGTGATGCCTTCCGCGATGGCTTTCTGACCGGGCCCGACGGATAATCGGCGCTGGCATCCACCGGGTCATGGCGCTGCTGGTTCAGAAATACGGCGGCACCTCCGTGGGCAGCGTTGAACGGCTCCAGGCAGTAGCCAAACGGGTGGCGGCCTGTCGCAACGAGGGCCATGACCTGGTGGTGGTGGTATCGGCCATGGGCCACACCACCGACGAACTCACGGCCCTGGCCCGGGCGATCAGCGCCGACCCGCCCCAGCGGGAGATGGACATGCTGCTGGCCACCGGCGAGCAGGTGTCTATCGCCTTGCTTTCCATGGCCCTGCAGGCGGAGGGGGTGCCGGCCGTGTCGATGACCGGCCCCCAGGTGGGCATCGTTACCGAATCAGCCCACGGCCGCGCCCGCATCCTCGAGGTGCGCACCGAACGGGTGCGGCGCCGGCTCCAGGAGGGTCAGGTGGTGGTAGTGGCAGGGTTCCAGGGCACCAGCACCGGCAGCGGCGGCACCCAGGAGATCACCACCCTCGGCCGCGGCGGTTCCGACACCTCCGCCGTGGCCCTGGCCGCCGCCCTCGGCGCCGACGCCTGCGAGATCTACACCGATGTGCCAGGGGTGCTCACCACCGACCCCCGCAAGGTGCCTGGGGCCCAGCTAATGGAGCAGGTGTCCTGCGACGAAATGCTCGAACTGGCCAGCCTGGGCGCCGCCGTGCTGCACCCGCGGGCGGTGGAGATCGCCCGCAACTACGGCGTGCCGCTGGTGGTGCGCTCCAGCTGGACCGATCAACCGGGCACCCGGTTGTTTAGTGCTGGCGGCCGCCGCGTTGGCAGCGAAGGCCTTGAACTGGGCAAACCGGTGGATGGCGCCGAACTGCTGGAACACCAGGCGGTGCTGGCCCTGGCCCATGTGCCCGACCAGCCCGGCATCGCCGCCCGGCTCTTTGAGGCGCTTTCCGGCGCCGGGCTGTCGGTAGACCTAATCGTGCAGGCCACCCATGAGGGCAACACCAACGACATCGCCTTCACCCTGGAGGAAGCCGACCTCCAGGCCGCAGAAGCTGTGTGCAGGGAGCTGCTGGGGCCCGATTGCCAGCTGCGGGCCGAGGGCCACCTGGCCAAGCTGAGCATTGCCGGGGCCGGGATCATGGGGCGCCCCGGGGTGGCGGCGAGGCTGTTTGACAACCTCGGCCGCGGCGGCATCAGCCTGCGCATGATCGCCACCAGCGAAGTGAAGGTGAGCTGCCTAATCCAGGGGGACCAGGGGGAAAAGGCCCTGCGAACGGCGGCCCACGCCTTTGAACTGGAAGACCACCAACTGCGCCATAACCCCAAACCAGGCGGCGCCGGCGAACCGGAGGTGCGGGGCGTGGCCCTCGACAACGACCAGGCCCAACTGACCGTGAGCGATGTGCCCGACCGGCCCGGTTCCGCCGCCGCCCTCTGCCGCGCCCTGGCGGAAGCCGGCCTCAGCCTCGACACAATCGTGCAGTCGGAACGGCGGCGGCAAACAAGCAGCGGCCCCTGCCGCGACATCGCCTTCACCCTGCCCCGCGATGACCGCAGCCGCGCCCGCGCCGCCCTCGACCCCCTCCTAAAGCAATGGGGTAACGCCCAGCTGCAGGAGGGCATTGCCATCGCCCGGGTGAGCGCCGTGGGGGCGGGTATGCCCTCCACCGCCGGCACCGCCGCCCGCATGTTCCGCTCGTTGGCGGAGGCGGGCATCAACATCGAAATGATTGCCACCAGCGAAATCCGGATTAGCTGCGTGGTGGCAGAGGCCGATGGGGTTGCAGCTTTAAGGGCCGTGCATGGGACCTTTGGGCTGGGGGTGGAGCAGCAGCTACCGAAGTATGATCATACCAATCTGCATACTTAGCTCGATGATTTCTGGCGCTGCTTCCTCTGAGCGGGTAACGGTCACGATGCCGGCGGAATTAGTGGCAGGCATCGACCGCATCGAGCGAAACCGTAGCCGCTTCATCGCCGAAGCTGTGCGCCACGAACTCAAACGGCGCCAACGCCAGGAACTCCTCCGTTCCCTGGAGGAGCCCCATCCAGATAGTTCAGCCACCGCAACGCTGGGCTTAACGGCTTGGGCTAAGGCCCTTCCAGCAGAAGACAATGACTTACTCGATCCGGCCGCTGGCGTTTCAGTGCGCTGGACCCCAGGCCAGGGTTGGCAGGACAACTAACCATGACCCTGCCTAGGGGCACGCTGGTACTTGTGGACCTGGAGCCCACCCTCGGCCATGAACAGCGAGGCACCCGCCCCTGCATCATCGTTAGCGATCCGGCGGTAAACGCCAGCCAACGCTTCCAGTTGATCGCCGTGGTGCCAATCACCAGCACCAAGGCCCCCGGTGCCCTATATCCGCCTCTGGCGCCCGGATCCAGCGGTCTCAAAAAACAGTCCTATGCGCTGGTGGATCAATTACGTTCGATCGACAAGCAGCGCATCCGCAAACGCTATGGCCAATTAACTGATAACGAGCTTGGGGCGATAGATGCTGGATTGCGTCTGTACCTGGGGCTAGAACCCAACCTGCCAGGCAGTCAATATTAGCTCAATTAAGCCAATCTTAAAGCCCATCCCTTGGAAGTCCCATTATTGCCTCGATTGGCCGCTGGGATGCAGGCCTTGATGATTTGCCAATGGCGTCTCCACAACAATGGCGTCTAACCCGAAGGGCAAGCCTCAATAATGCGAATATTGCATAAAAGAATTTACCCTTCAATAGGCCGTTACCATAGAAAGCAGCTAGCCTAATAGCCCCGTACGCCGTGGTGAATGGTGCAGACACCTACTTTGCCTTTGGAGCCGCCAATGCAGATCAAATCAGTCACCTCAGGGTACTTGGCACCAATGAAATCGGCCTGGAGGATCTACGAGGTGGGGGTGACAAAGACTTTGATGATCTTATCTTTGGCTTTAAGTTAAAATCACTATCCGCTGCCTAATATTCAAGTAAAGTGGATTAATTTAAACAGCCCCCCTGGGGGAGCTAAACCCTGCCCACCAACTTCTGGCGCAGTTGCTTAATGCGATCCCGCAGGCTAGCGGCCTGTTCAAAATCCATTTTGGCTGACGCTTCTTTCATCTTTTCTTCCAGTTGGGTGATCAGTTCTGGCAACGATTCCAAGGGCACGCTGTTGTGCTGCGCTGCTTCCACCGCCACCTCCAGCTGGTCGTCATTGAGACGCCTAGACATCTCCAGGTAGGCCAGGATCGGATTATTGCCGGTGGCCCTTTTGCCGGCGGCCGTGGGGGTAATGCCGTGTTTCTCGTTGTGGGCCTGCTGGATCGCCCGACGCCGCTCGGTTTCAGAGATCGCCTTGGCCATCGAATCGGTGAGATTGTCGGCATAGAGCAGCGCCCGGCCATCCACATGGCGGGCGGCGCGGCCAATGGTTTGGATTAGGGAACGGGTTGCCCGCAAGAAACCTTCCTTGTCGGCATCAAGGATCGCCACCAAGGACACCTCCGGCAGATCTAAGCCCTCCCGCAGCAGGTTCACGCCCACCAGCACGTCGTATTCGCCGTTGCGCAGGTCTTGGATGATCTCAATGCGCTCGATGGAATGGATCTCCGAGTGCAGATAACGCACCTTTACCTGGTTTTCGGCCAGGTAATCGGAAAGATCCTCCGCCATCCGTTTGGTGAGGGTGGTGATCAGCACCCGTTCGCGTTTCTCCACCCGCACCCGGATTTCCCCGAGCAGGTCGTCCACCTGGCCGCCGCTGGGCCGCACCTCCACAATCGGATCAAGCACCCCGGTGGGACGGATCACCTGTTCGGCCACCTGGCCAATGCTTTGGTTCATCTCCCAATCGCCGGGGGTGGCACTCACAAAGATCGTTTGCTTTGCCTTTTCCCAAAACTCCGAGCCCTTCAGGGGGCGGTTATCGGCGGCACTGGGCAAGCGAAAGCCATGGTCGATCAGCACCTGCTTGCGGGAACGGTCGCCGTTGTACATGGCCTGCAGCTGGGAGCAGGTCACATGGCTTTCATCCACCACCAGTAGCCAATCTTCTGGGAAATAATCAATCAAACATTCCGGTGGCGTGCCGCCAGGGCGACCGGAGAGGTGGCGGGCGTAGTTTTCAACGCCGTTGCAATAGCCCACCTGCTGCAACATCTCCAGGTCGTAGGTGGTGCGTTGCTCCAGCCGCTGGGCCTCCAGCAATTTGCCCTGGCCCTGTAATTCATCTAGCCGCTGGCGCAGTTCCTGGCGGATTTCAGCAATGGCCCCCTCCAGGCGATCCTTCGGCGTCACAAAGTGCTTGGCGGGATAGATATTCACCGTTTCCAAGCTTTGGAGGATTTCACCGGTGGTGGGATCCACAAAGCGGATCGCCTCCACCTCATCACCAAACAATTCAATCCGCACCAGGCGGTCCTCATAGGCCGGACCGATCTCCAGCACATCCCCCTTCACCCGGAACCGGCCGCGGCCCATTTCCACATCATTGCGGGCATACTGGTTATTAACCAATTCCCTGAGGGAACTGCGCAGGTCTAGGGTTTCACCCACCTTAAAAGGCACCGCCGCCTTGAGATATTCAGACGGAATCCCCAAGCCATAGATACAACTAATTGAGGCCACCACGATCACATCGCGGCGCTCAAACAGGGAGCGGGTGGCCGAGTGGCGCAGCATGTCGATTTCTTCGTTGATCGACGCTGTTTTGGCAATATATGTGTCCGAGACCGGCACATAGGCCTCGGGTTGGTAGTAGTCGTAATAGGAGATAAAATATTCAACGGCGTTGTGGGGGAAGAATTCCCGCAACTCATTGCAGAGCTGGGCCGCCAGGGTTTTGTTATGGGCCAGCACCAGGGTGGGACGCCCGGTGCGTTGGATCACATTGGCGATCGAAAAGGTTTTACCGGTGCCGGTGGCCCCCAGCAGCGTTTGATAGCGCTGGCCAGTTTCTACCCCCTTAACCAGGGTTTCAATGGCGGTGGGTTGGTCGCCACTGGGGCTATAGGGAGCATGGAGGCCGAAATCCACCGGGGCCGCTCACCAGGCCAGCAATTCTAGGCAACCCCGGCACTAACCATGGCCTGGGCCGCCCGGGTGAAATCCACATCCAAACCCACCAGCCGCAGCACGATTGTGCTGATGATGCTGTAGGCCAGGGCGCCAAGGATGGCGCTGAAAATGCCGTTCTTAAGCCGAAAGCCCTCGATCAACCAGGCGGCCAGGGCGAACAGGATCACGGTGATGATCCAGTTGAACAGCAGGCTCACGGGCTGCAGCAACCCGCCAAAGCTGGTGAGCAACCAGGGCAGGGCGAACAGGGCCTTGAGCGGCAGAATCAGCAGGCTGCCCAGCAAACCGATCACCACGGCCGCCAGCAGCGCCACCGGGAAACTGCCCATCTCCACCCCCAGGGGCAGATAGGTGATCAGCAGCAGCACCAGGGCCCGGATCGGCCACTGCAGCAACCACACAAGTCCGCCCATGGCAGCAAGAAACTGACTGGGCAAACAGTAATACCCCTTGGCTGGGCGCCTGGGAAAGTATCTAAGGCGTTACAGAGCCTTGAACGGAATCAAGGGCGGTGTTCAGGCGAGCCGTTCGCCGATCTGTAGGGGCTGTGCGGCAACCAGCGCTTCCCGCAGGCCACGCACCACCGCCACCATGGCCAGCTCATCGTTGAGCCGGTTCACCGCAGAACCCACGCCCACGCCGGCGGCGCCGGCCGCCTGGGCCAGGGGCAGGGTCACGGCGGAGAGGCCAGAGGCACAGAGCACCGGCACCGCCACGGCCCGGCTAATGGCATGGGCTGCCGCCAGGGTGGGGGCCGCCTTTTCAATCAGGCCCTGCACGCCGGCGCTGTAGGGCCTGGCGCTGGTGCCGCCTTCGGTTTGGATCAGGTCGGCGCCGGCAGCCACCAGTTCCAGGGCCAGCTGCTCCTGTTGGTGCAGGGGCAGGGTGTGGGGCACGGTCACCGAGAGGGATACGTGGGGCAGCAGGGCCCTGGTGCGCCGGGTGAGTTCGAGCACTTCCTCGGCGCCAAAGACCCGGCCCTGGGGATAGAAGCTGTCGTAATTACCGATTTCCACCATGGTGGCGCCGGCGGCCACGGCGGCGGGGAACAGCTCCGGGTCCACCGCCGACACACAGATGGGCAGCCCTGACTCGGAGACGGCGAGCCGCACCAGCTCTGGGTCACAGGCCACATCGATCAGGTCGGCGCCGCCAGCCGCCGCGGCCCGGGCCACCCGCGCCACCGAGGCCGCCTCGAAATTGGCCAAGCCAGCAATCACCTTGAGCAGGCGCCGCTCGTTAAGGGCCGTACGGAGCGAGGCGGGCAACTGGGCGAGGGGCGACATGCCGGTACTAAACGCAATCCTTTGATTCTCCCACGCAGGCCTGGGCCAAGCTGGAACGATGGCCGCCCCCTGGAGCACCGATCACCTGCGGCTGCACCGGCAGCTGGGCCGGCAGCCGCAGGTGCTGCCGGCCGGCTCGGCGCTGCTGCTGGCGGTGTCTGGTGGGCAAGACTCCATGGCGATGGCGGCGCTGCTGCGCGATCTGCAGCGGCTGCACCACTGGTCGTTGCAGCTCTGGCATGGGGACCACCGCTGGCAGCCGGAATCCAGCCAGCAGGCCCAGGAGCTGGCCCAGTGGGCCGAAGCCCAAGGCCTGCCCCTACTCATCGACAGCTGGGCCGAACCCTTGGCCACGGAGGCGGCGGCCCGGCAGTGGCGCTACGGCTGCCTGGAAAGCCGGGCCCGGGCCTGCGGCGCCAGCCATGTGCTCACGGCCCACACCGCCGACGACCGCACTGAAACCCTGCTGCTGCAGATGGCCCGCGGCAGCCACCGCCGCGGGCTGGCCAGCCTGCAAACGCTCAGGCCCCTGGCCCCTGGCATTGCCCTGGTGCGGCCCCTGCTGGGCTTTTCCCGGGGGGACACCGCCCGGATTTGTGAGCAGTGGGCCCTGCCGATCTGGCTCGACCCCAGCAACCAAGACCAACGCTTCAGCCGCAACCGCATCCGCGCCGAGGTGTTGCCAGTGCTGGAGCAGCTGCACCCCGGCGCCACCCGCCGCATGGCCGCCATGGCCGAACGGCTGGCCCAGGAGCAGCGGGCCAGCGCTGAGCTGGCGGATCTCGCCCTGGGGACTCTGATCAGTGGGGAAGCGGGGGCCGAAACGCAGCTGCAACGACGAACTTTGCTGGCCCTGCAGCCGGCCAACCGCGGCCTGCTGCTGCTGCGCTGGCTGGAGGGCCAGGGGATTGGGCCATTGACGGCCGCGCAACTGGAGAAACTTTTGCAGCAACTGGAGCCGCAACGGGGCCCGGGCCGCCTAGCCCTGGGGGGCCCAGGCAAGGGCCAGGAGCTGCACTGGGATCGCCATAACATCTGGCTAGCGCCCCAGGCAGCTTGCCCGGATCCCTCCCTCGATTTGCAGAGCCGATGACCTACGAGGCGGCAGAAACGGCCTACCAGGGGCGCCGCTTTGGGGAGGCGCTCAGCCAGGTGGAAGAGCACCTCAAAGACCAACCGGACGACCTGCGGGCCCTGCTCTTGCGGGGCTACATCCAGTTCTTTGGCTTTGAAAACAAACCTGCGGCCGCCGGTTGCTACAGCCAGGTGCTGGCCTTGGCAGGGGATGGTCCCTACCGGCAGCTGGCCGAGGACGGCCTAAGTCAGTGCGGCATTCAGGGCGCCGAGCCAGCCCCAAACCAGCCAAAACCAGAGGAGGTTGAACCAGAGGAGGCTGAACCAGCGGCCGCCACCCCCTGGCTGGGGCCGGTAATCGCGGCCAGCATCCCCGAAGCAGAGGAACCTGGAGCAAACCAAAAACCCCTATCTAGTGCCATCCCCAGTCCCACTGGTTCTGTCCCCGGCCCCACGGCCGAGGAAGAAGCAGAACTGGCCCGGGGCTGGCTCTGGGTAGACCTCACCAGCCCGGAGCCCTAGGCGACGGCGCTGGGGCGGCGGCGCCGTTGGCGGTTGTCTTCGGGGCTGGGCTCGGCAGCGGCGCTAACGGGAGCCGCACTGGCTCTGGCGGCAGGGGCTGGCACTGGGGCCGCCGCCGGGGTGCGCTCCCGCTCCTGGCGGGGGGCAGCCGGGCGTTCGTCTCCGGCATTGCGGGGCTTCACGGCCGGGGTGCCGGCGGGGGCAGGCTGCACCAAACAAATGATTAGGGGCTCCACCTGCAGTTCCCGGCGCAGGCGCCGCTGCAGACCCACTTCAATCTCCCGCTGCACGCCCACCCAATCCACGTCAGGGGCCTTGCCACCGGTGTGGCGGGCCAGCTGGTTCCAGCGGTTTTCCAGCACCCAGCCGATCTCCCGCTCGGCCCACATCGACATCTTGCGGGGTTCAGCGGTGGTTACCACCCCCCGCAGGTTTACCCGTGGCGGCGCCACCATCAGGCCATCGGTGCTGATCGCCGCCAGCAGGGTTACCACCCCATCTACGGCCAATTGCTGCCGTTCCTTAAGCACCCGGGCATCAACGATGCCATTGCGGGAGTTATCAAGCAGTTCGATGCCTGCCTTCACCGGATCGCCCTTGCGGATCGAATCGGGGGTGAGTTCCACCACATCGCCGTTGTCGATGATCAGGGTGTGGTCGGCCGGCAATCCCATCGAATGGGCGGTTTTGGCGTGGGCCACGAGCATGCGGTGCTCCCCATGCACGGGCACGAAGAACTTGG
>Ga0209598_10004648_pt1 | contig 10023 bp, 10 predicted proteins | sample M_140807_EF_Meta_FD_187317 | JGI IMG/M metagenome (GOLD analysis project Ga0209598, IMG submission 187317) | Freshwater microbial communities from Lake Montjoie, Canada to study carbon cycling - M_140807_EF_MetaG (SPAdes) (version 2) | ecosystem: Environmental > Aquatic > Freshwater > Lake... | reverse complement strand
GGGCCAGCAGTCCCCGCTGGATCGCCCCCACGCTGGCGGCGGAGATGTTGCCGTAGGTGCTCTGGATGCTGCGGGCGTTCTCGCTCAGGTGGCGCAGCAGTTCCTGCAGGTCCTTGAGATCGAGCAGCAGCAGGCCCTGGTCGTCGGCCACGCGGAAGGCGATCGTGAGCACTCCGGCCTGCGTGTCGTTGAGGTTGAGCAGGCGGGCGAGCAGGAGCGGCCCCAACTCGGAGATGGTGGCCCGCAACGGATGGCCCTGGGCCCCGAGCACATCCCAGAACTCCACCGGACAGGGGGCGAAGGAGGCTGACGGCAGCCCCAGCTGCTCGCGCCGTTGGCTGAAGCCCGGATTCTCCTGGCCCGGCGCCGCCAGACCGGAGAGGTCGCCCTTCACATCGGCCAGCAGGGTGGGCACGCCGATGCGGCTGCACTGCTCCACCAGGCGCTGCAGGGTCACCGTCTTGCCGGTGCCGGTGGCGCCTGCGATCAGGCCATGGCGGTTGGCCAGGGCCGGCAGCAGCACCCCATCCACACCCGCGTCAGGCTCAAGGCCCGGAGTGGGCCGCGCGATCAGCAGAGGCTCAAGGGCCATTGCGGCGGCAGCTTCCTTGGCGGGAGTGTAGGGGTGATGAATGGCTTGCACCGGCCGCCACCGCAGCGGACCAGCGAGCGGTGGCGGCGGGCTGTCCGGGACGGCCCTCAGGGCGATTCCACCTCGATCACGTTACGGTCCGGGCCCTGCTGCACCAGCTGGAAGCTGTGGTGGCCCGAATAGAGCCAGGTGCGGCCCTGGCCATCGCGGAAGGGGCGGCGGTCGGTGCTGGCCGCGCCGGCCGGGGTGAACACCCAAAAGGGCCGGTCCCCGGCGGAGAGGTCGATGCGCATGGCTTCGCTTCCCTCCAGAACCGTGATCAGGCAGGTCTGCTTCACGCTGTTGAGCCGGCAGGGCCGCTGGCTGATCCGCAGCCGTCCCAGCGTGGCGGCATCGGCTGGGATGGCTGCGGCGGGAGCCGCAGCGGCCACAGGCGCTGGCGGCAGGGCGGCGGCAGGGCCGGCTATCAGGGCGGTGAGGGCTGGCGCCAGCAGCAGGACCCCCCAGGTGCCTGCGGGCGCGGCGATCGGCGAGGCGTGGAGGTGCTGGCGGGCCATGGGCTTGGGGAGGTGAGCGACACCACTGTGGAATGACGGCGGATCGGCCCAGGTCTCAACCCTCCGCCGAGGGGGCCACCAGGCCGCAGGCGCGGGGCCGTCGTCCGCGCCTCGGCCCTGTTCGATGCAAGCTGGTTCGTCAAGGACGCCCGGATGCGGCGTCCACAGGGATGGCCGGCGATGGGGTGGGTGGAAGCGCTGCTGATCATCGGGGCGGCAGCGCTCGCCGGGGCCCTCAATGTGCTGGTGGGAGGGGGGTCTCTGATCACCTATCCCACCCTCCTGGCCCTCGGCCATCCCCCGGTGCTCGCCAATGTGTCCAACAACCTTGGCCTCATCACGGGCAATGGGGCCGGCGTGCTGGCCTACCGGCCCCTGCTGGCCGGGCAGCGCTCCAACCTGCTCGCCCTGGTGCCCGCCTCCCTGCTGGGTGGCCTGAGCGGCGCGATCCTGCTGCTGGCCCTGCCCGCGCGGCTGTTCACCGCCGTGGTGCCGCTGCTGATCGCCCTGGCCTCGCTGCTGATGGCCCTGCAACCGCGGATCCGGGCCTGGATCGAGCGGCGCCGCGGATCCCGCCAAGGAACCCGCCTCCCCCTGCTGGTGGGGGTGTATCTGGCGGGGCTCTATGGCGGTTACTTCGGAGCCGCCCAGGGCGTGCTGCTGCTGGCCCTGCTGGCGGTGGGCCTCGATCAGGACCTGCAGCGGCTCAACGGCTACAAGAATGCCCTGGTGTTGATTGTGAATGGGTCGGCCGCCCTGGTATTCGTCGGCTTCACCCGGGTGGACTGGCGCGTGGCGGTGCTGGTCGCGGTGGGCACCGCCGCCGGCGGCTGGCTGGGCGGGCGCTACGGGCGGTGCATCCCGGAGCCGCTGCTGCGCCGGGGAATCGTGGCCACTGGGCTGGTGCTCAGCCTGGTGCTGGCGATCAAGCTGCGTTGAACTCCTTGGCCGGCCCAGCGTGGGTGGCCAGCGGCGTGCCCTCCATGCCCGCCACGCCCGGCAGTCGTGCGGCGCTGGGGATCAGGGCTGCATCGTGGCCAGAGCCGCCTTGCCCTTGGCCGCCACATCCGGCGGCAGGCTGATGAAACCGAGCTCCGGCGCCTTCGCCTGGGCCGTTTCGGAGAGGGTGTAGCTGAACACCTTGTTCAGGGCATCGTGCTTAGCCCCATTGCCACCCTTGTAGAGGAGGATCCAGCTGAAGGTCACCAGCGGATAGCCCTTGGCCGGGTTGGGGTTGGAACCGATGAGCTCCGGGCCCAGATCGATGGAGGCGAGGGCCTCCTGCCCGCTGGTGGGATTGGGTTTCACCGTCTGGCCCGAAGCGTTGGTGAGGGCGGCGGCCTGGAGCGGTGCCTTCACGAAGGCTTCCTCCACGTAGCCGATGCCGCCTTCCACCTGCAGCAGCTGGGCCGCCACCCCCTCATTGCCCTTGGCGCCGATGCCTGCAGGCCACTTCACGGTCTTGGCCGCTCCCAGCGTGCGCTTCCACTCCGGACTGATCGCCGCCAGATGGGCCGTGAAATTGGCGGTGGTGCCGGAGCCATCGGAGCGGTGCACCACCCGGATCGGAGCGGCGGCACAGCCGAGCTGGCTGTAGTTGGTGATCTTGGCGGCGAAGATGTCCACCAGCTGGGCCTGGCTGAGCTTGAGCTCGCAACCCTTGAGGTTGTAGGCCACCGCAATCGCACCGGCCGTCATCGGAATCTGCACCACGCCCTGGGGCAGCTTCGCCACCTCCTCGGGCTTCATCGGCACATCGCTGGCAGCGAAATCCACGGTTCGCGAGAGGAACTGGCGCACACCCGCTCCGGAGCCCACCGACTGATAGTTCACCCGCACCCCCTGGCCAGCCAGCTCCTGGAACCAGCGTTGGTAGATGGAGGCCGGAAACGAGGCGCCCGCCCCGTTGAGGGTGGTGGTGCCTCCACAGCCCGCCATGACCAGGGCCATGGCCAGGCTGGAACCCATGGCCAGCCAGCGCCGGACGGCGCGGCGGGCCATACCCGGGGACTTCGGTTGGTTCGAGGCCAGGGCCATGGAGCGGAGAAACGGCGTAGGGCCAAGTTATGGCGGTGCCGGGACCCGAGGGTTAAGAGAAAGGTGGTGGGGCCGTGGCTCCCCTGCTCTGGCCTCGCCACGGGGTGCTCACCTCGCCCCACGGGCCCATCGATCCGCCCGGGTGGTTCCGTGCGCGCAATCCCGGCTCGGGCTGGGTCGCCTCGAGCCGGGCCGCTCTCAGGCCTGCCCCGCGCTGGTGGTGCGCACGCCAGCCCCAGCCACCGGCTCACGATGAAGACCGGCGAGCATGCCAGGCGTTTCGCGGCGGAAACTGCGCAGGCTGTGATGGCGGGCGCCGAATTCCTCCACCAGAACCCGGCAGGCGCTCTCAGGCATGGTGTGATCCCCGCAGGTGAAAACATCCACGGCCGCATAGCCCGACTCGGGCCAGCTGTGGATCGAGATGTGGGATTCGGCCAGGAGTGCCAGAGCGGTCACACCATGGGGCTCGAACCGATGGCTGATCAGGTTGAGCAGGGTGGCACCGGCGCGAAGCGCGGCATTGGTGATCGCCGCTCGCACCACCTGTTCATCATCGAGCCGTGCGCAATCGCAGTCGTAGAGCTCGAGAATGCAATGTTTGCCAACCGTATCGGTGATCGGGGTGGACGGGCCACTGAGAAAGCCTTTCTCCAGCGGGGAGGAAACAATCGTGGCGGTGCCATCATCCGAAGACTTGAGCGAAGACTCGCTTGAAGACTTGTCTGACGAATGAGCGTCAGTTGAATAAGCGTCAGTGCTGTTGGCGTGCGGATCAGCGAACGTTTCGGCCTGCTGATCAGCGGCGTTGCCGGTGTTTTGCTTGTGAGTGGATTGCTGGAAGGCGGCAGGCGCTACCGGAAAGGAAGGAACCTGGGGTGATGCGGTCCATCCAGGGTTGGGGTGAAAGTAACGAAAAGCGAAGCTCATGGCGAGAAATCCGGGGTAGTCCAGGAACTTCTGCACCCTACCTTCGGCTCTGGAGGCGCATGGGTGGTTTACCCAACTCCAGGCGATCTAGCGTTGAAGACGCCTGCATCGGCATCGACCCATGGCTTCCTTGAAGGAACGATCAGGGGCCCGATCAGCGGCCACCCCTGAAGGCAGCAAGGCCGTTCCTGCGGACGGCCCTCCACCCTCCTGGTCCGGTGGTGACCTGGTGGCCGATGGGCCAATCACCAGCGGTGCCTACGCCCTGGATCTGATCCACCGCCAGGTGCGGCGGCTCGGCAAGCTGCAGGCCGAGGTTCTGGCCGACCGCGACCCCGAACCCCTGCACCAGCTGCGCGTGAGCCTGCGGCGACTGCGAACGGCCCTCACCCAGTTCGGAGCGGCCCTGGAACTGCCGGAAAGCGTCACCGAGCGCCGCATCGCCGCCGTGGCGCGCCGCACCAGCCTCTGCCGCGACCTCGATGTTCTCCACGCGAGACTGGGAGCAGATCTCCTGCCCCGGCTGCCGGGCGAGGAGCAGCGCGCCCTGGAGGTGGCGATGAAGCGCCTCTCCCGCGACCGGAGCCAGGCGTTTGACACCCTCAAGGAGGCGTTGCACAGCCCCCGCTATCTCAAGCTCCTGGCCCGACTGAACAAGTGGCAGCAGCGTCCCCGCTTCACCCCTCTGGGCCAGCTTCCCCTGGCAGCCTGGCTTTACGACTGGCAGGCACCGTTCACCGCCGCCCTGTTTCTTCACCCCGGCTGGAGCCTGGACGATCCGGCCGCCGAGGCCCTGCATGATCTGCGCAAGCGGATCAAGGCCGCCCGCTACGCCCTTGAACCACTCCAGGACTGGTGCGAGCCCCCGCTGCAGGCCTGGATTGGGGAGCTCCGCCAGGCCCAGGACCACCTCGGCGAGCTGCATGATCTGCAGGTTCTCAGCCGCACCCTGGGCTCCGGCGATCGCCTCGCCAAGGGCACCCTGCCGGTGCTCGCCTCCCTGCTGGCGGAGCGGCAGCTGGAACACTGGCTGCGCTGGCGGGAACAGGCCCAGCGCCTGCTGCTGGATGACCAGCGCCGGGCTGTTCAGCGCCAGTTGCTGGACCTCGGCCAGGGCGTCCTGGCCGCCGGCTGAAGCGCCCCGGCTGACCCCCATCCCACGCCGTCCGAGGCCCTTGCCCACGCCAGGGCATGGCGATCAGACCTTGGTGTTCCAGGCAACCCGCGCAGGTGATGGCGGCATCTCGTCTTAAGCGGCCGTTAATGGCGTCAGTCGAAATTGCTGGATCAACAGATCCTCACCACACCATGAGCCTCACGGCGGACGAGACGAGCGTGGTGCGTGAAGCCCTCCGTCAGGGTCTGATTACGGAGCGGTCGGTGCCCGGCTACCTGCCCGCCTCCTGGTGCACGGCCCTGACCTTCCTGCTGGCGCCGCCGAGCTTCGGTTTCTCGCTGCTGCTGGTGCCCCTGGTCTGGGTGGCACAGCATGATCACACCGCCAACCGGATCCAGGAGTTGCGCCAGCGCCTGACCCAGGGCGATGCGACGGCCGGACCGTTCCGGCCGCTTGAAGCCGCTTGAGCCCCAGCGGGGGTGGGCATCGGTGGCAGGCAGAGTGGTGGCGGCCTGTGCATCGCCAGGCCCTGCCCCGCGATTCCCGGCATGAGCGCCTTCTTCGAAACCCTCTGGCATGGCGAGACCATCGGTGATGGGGGAGATCCGGGCGAGGCGCTGCTGGCCTACGCCGCCGTGCGCCCCCCTGCCGAGACCTGGGACGGGGACTGGATCGCCCTCTGCGATGCCCCCGGAGCCGACCCCCACCTGCTCCGCTACGCCAGTTTCGAGGCCTTCCTCGACAACGCCGATGCTCTCGAGCGCATCCCGGTGAGCGCCGCCATGATCGCCACGGCCCTGGCCCAGCATCTGTAAGGAAGCCTGCTGCTCCCGGCCCGGGAACCGAAGAGAGTCTGGAGAGGTGGGTGGCCAGGCTCCAACCGGCACAGACTGCAGGGATGACGCCTCCTGATGGCTGCAATCCGGTTGCCGCACCGGTACCCACCCCCGCCGCAGCGATGCGCTACCGGGTTCGCGCCGTGGATCATGGCGAACAGAGCGTTCCCGATCAGTCCCCCGGGCCGCGCTTTCAGTTCCGTGACGAAGCCGAGCGCTACGGGCGGGCCATGGTGCAGAGCGCCGATCAGCCGATGATTCTCGAGAAACTGGCCGCCGCCGGTTGCTGGCTCCCCCTGGCCACCCTCGGTTGAGGACACCGCAGCTGATGATCAGCCCCGCACCCGGCCCGCCAGGGCGGTGGCCCACAGGGCTAACCCGGTCACGCACCCCAGCAGCAACAAGCTGGCCGGGGTCAGGGGCGCCAGGGCCAGGGCGCGGCGCAGGGGGGCCACCAGCAGCACCACCATCCACAAGCCCACCCCCAGCAACGGACCGGCTGCACTGATGCGGCGCTGGCCTCCCCCGTTCAGCCATACCAGGGCGCCGCCGGCCAACAGCAGCAGGGAAAACACCAGGCTGCGCCGGGTTTCCGCCCCATCCACCGGCCAGCACACCAGCAGCAGGGCCGCCGCCGCCAGCACACTGCCCTGCAGCAGGGCCCGGCGCCAGGCAACGGCTGTGAACAGGGGCGAATCCGGGGAACGGGGCGGCTGCCGCATCAGCGCCGGATCCCCCTCCAGCGCCTCGAACACCACCGTGCAGGCCGGATCGATCACCAGGTGCAGCAGGGCGATGTGCACCGGCAACAGAATCATGCCGATGGCCGGCAGGAGCAGCGGCACCAGAGCCAGCAGGGCGATCGGCAGGTGGATGGCGAGGGTGTAGGCGAGGGCCCTCTGCAGGTTGGCGTCCACCCGCCGCCCCAGGGCCAGGGCCGCCACCAGATCACTGAAGCGGTCATGGAGGAGCACCAGATCCGCGGCCTCCCGGGCCACCGCCGTGCCGCGATGGCCCATCGCCACGCCGATGTCCGCCGCTTTCAAGGCCGCCGCATCGTTCACCCCATCACCAGTCATCGCCACCACGGCACCGCTGGCCTGGAGGGCCCTCACCAGATCCAGCTTCTGCTGCGGCAGCACCCTGGCGAACACGGAAACGGAGGCCACCGAGGTCTGCAGGCCGCCGACCGCGCCGCCGGCCTGGGCCGCCAGATCACCGCCACACAGCACCGGCCCGGGCGGCAGGCCGGCCTGCTCGGCGATCGCGCGCGCCGTGACCGGCCCATCGCCGGTGATCATCACCACCCGCACGCCGGCGCGTTGGGCGTTGGCGATGGCCTCGGGCACATCCGGTCGCAGCGGATCGGCCAGACCGATGAAGCCCACCGGCTCAAACAGAAAGGCGTGGGGATCTGCCGGTAATGGGCTTTCGCCATCCGGGGCGCCGTGGCGGGGAAGCCCCTCAAGCCCACGGGCCACCGCCAGCACCCGCAGCCCCTCGGCGGCGAGCCGGTCGGCGGCTTCCAGCAGGCGGCTCGCGGCCTGCGGCTCGAGATGGCAAAGATCCGCGATGGCCTCCGGCGCCCCCTTCGCCGCCAGACGGCCCCGGCCCTCGCTGTCGCGCCACAGCCTCGAAACCACCAAGAGATGGCTCTGGAGGGGATACTCCCGCTCAAGGGGCCAGTCGGGGTGAAGGTGCTCCGTGCCCTGCAGGTGCTCGGCCGCCAACCGCTGAATCGCCTGCTCCATCGCATCCACCGGATCCCCTCGGCTGGCCAGCACTGCCATCTCCACCAGGGCATGCCAGGGTTCAGCCAGCACCTCCCCACAACTCCAGCGATCCAGAGCCGGCCAGGAGAGCAGCCGCTGCACCGCCATCCGGTTGGCGGTGAGGGTGCCGGTCTTGTCGACCGCGAGCACCGTGGCGCTGCCCAGGCTCTCCACCGCGGCGGGCCAGCGGGCCAGCACGCCGCTCCTCCCCAGGCGGAGCGCCCCCAGCGCCAGAAACAGGGCGAGAACCACGGGAATCTCATTGGGGAGCACCGCCAGGGCGAGGGCGAGGCCGGCCAGCAGGGCCCCGGGCCAGTCACCAGCCACGGCGCCCTGCAGCACCGTGAGCCCGGCGCAGACCGCCAGGGCCGCCACCGTGAGTCGGGAAGTGAAGCGTCGGGTCCGGCGCTGCAACCGGGTGAGGGGCGCCTCCACCGTCACCAGGTTGCGGCCCAGCCGGCCCAGCTCGGTGGACTCCGCCACCGCTGTGACCGACGCCCAGCCCCGGCCCGCCGCCACGAGCGAACCGGCCCGCACCGGCTCCCCCGCTGTCTGCCTGGGCACGGGCAACGACTCGCCGGTGAGCAGCGATTCATCGAGCCAGAGCCCCACCCCCTCCAGCAGCCGGGCATCAGCGGCCACCCGGTCACCCTCCTCAAGGCGCAGCCGATCACCGAGACGCACCTCCTCCGCGGCCAGCTCCAGCTCCTCGCCATCGCGGCACACCCGCGCCCGGGGGGCGGAGAGGCGCGCCAGCTCCGCCAGCGCCCGGTCACTCCGGCGGCGCTGCAGAACATCGAGCAGCACAATGGCCAGCACGAACACCAGCAGCACGGCACCATCCGCCGGCTCTCCGATCAGCCCGTAGACCAGCGCACAGGCCAGCAGGATCAGATTGGTGGGCTCCAGCAGGGCCATCGATCCCTTTGGCCATTCCGATCGCTCTTCCCTAGCGCCTTTGGCGCCGCGGCCACCAGCAGCCAGCGGCTGGGGTGCGAACCGCGGCCGATGCGCGGCACGGGCTCCTCAGGGGAAGGGGATCAACCCTGGCCGGACGCTCTGGGCGACAGCGCCTAAGGTGCCACAGGCGATCAGCGTCGACGCTGAGTACCTGCCTTCCCCGGCAGACCCGCTGCCCATCCAGCAGCTTTGCATGAGTCACGCCCTCGTCTTCGTTCTCGCCCCGGAAGCCCTGCTTCCCGCCGATGGCGCCTCCACCAGGGATCTGGTGGCGGCCCAGCGGTTCGGGTTGCGCAGCGGGGTGTCCCTGCGGCTCTATCGCACACCGGCCGATTGGGAAGGGCAGCTTGAGGACCTGGTGGAGGCGCACACCGCCGATGCGGCAGGGTCGGATCCGTTCGGCCCCGGTGCCGCTTCGAGCGATGCGGCAGCGCCAGGATCGGTGGCCGGCCCACGCCGCCGCCTGATCTGCGATGCCCTGGTGCCCCACCTTGAACCGCGCTCCCATTGGCTGGGGGTGTATCTGCTGGAAGGCGACCCTTCCGAGACCGCCGATCACCCCTTCACCACCGTGCCGGAATCCACGGTGCGCTGCCTGGATCGCTTCCCGCTCCGAACGGCTGAGAACGAAACCTGCTGGTTCTATCCCACCGAAGACGGCCGCTATCTCGGCTGGGAGAACCAACGACGGATCGAAACCTGGCCGGGCTTCCTGCCGGAACGGCCCTTCCAGGAGGGCAGCATCGATTACGAGCGAAGCGCCGTTCATGTGCTGTGGTCGCTGATGGCCGACGACCTGGCCCTCACCTGCGTTGGCCTCACCTATCGCGGTCGCCGGATCGAGTGGCCCGTGATCAACGCCCAACCGGAACCCTTCGCGACCTGGAGCGATTTCCAGGTGGACTCCAGCGCCGAAAGCACCTACCAGGAGAACACCAGCATCACGGTGTTTGCGGCCTGAGCGCCATCGCCAAGGCCCGCAACCGGTCATGAACGATCGGGTCGGCTGAACGCAGCAGCCCATCAAAAAACCCCCTCATTACTGAGGGGGCTTATGGGTATTGAAGGGACCAACCTGACCTGATTCAGATCGGGTTGGTCCGATCAGGCTCAACCGATTGCAGGAGCGGTCAGCGCCACGGGGGTGGCGGTGGCAGCAGCCAGGTCGAGGGGGAAGTTGTGAGCATTGCGCTCGTGCATCACTTCCATGCCCAGACCAGCG
>Ga0209598_10004647_pt1 | contig 10025 bp, 7 predicted proteins | sample M_140807_EF_Meta_FD_187317 | JGI IMG/M metagenome (GOLD analysis project Ga0209598, IMG submission 187317) | Freshwater microbial communities from Lake Montjoie, Canada to study carbon cycling - M_140807_EF_MetaG (SPAdes) (version 2) | ecosystem: Environmental > Aquatic > Freshwater > Lake... | reverse complement strand
AAACACTTATGGGGCTGCTCCGTCTTGCCCAAAATCAATCAGGATTTTCCTCCGCACCGGAAAACCAGCATCCTTCAGGAGTCATCGAATGAGCCAATCCGGGATGGGTCATGCCGATGACGGCGAGCTTGGGAAGCGAACACTTGAAAAAATATCGCTGAGAATCATTCCATTTGTTTGCATACTTTACATCTTTAATATACTTGATCGTTCCAACATTGGTTTTGCGCGGCTTACAATGGAAGGCGATCTGGGGATTTCAAAGACGACTTTCGATACCGCATACGGTCTTTTTTATGTCGGATATTTATTTTTTGAGGTCCCCTCGAACCTCTTTTTGAGAAAAATTGGGGCGCGAATTTGGATCTCCCGAATCATGATTACCTGGGGATTATGTTCCGTCCTTACCATGTTCGTTCAAACGGAAACCCACCTCAATCTGGTCCGAATCCTTCTAGGTGTTGCAGAAGCCGGTTTTTTTCCGGGAATTATTCTCTACCTGACTTACTGGTTTCCCGCAAGGGAACGCGCGAGAGTCGTGGCTTTCTTCATGATGGCTATTGCCTTTGCCAATGTTTTTGGAAACCCGGCATCCGGGTTGATTGTCCAGTATTTGGATGAAGTGGTCGACCTACATGGATGGCAGTGGCTATTCCTTTTGGAGGGGCTACCGTCAATCCTCCTGGGCTTGACCGTACTTTGGTTTTTGCCCAATGGTCCCAAAGACGCTCCATGGCTTAAAACCGATGAAATGAGTTGGATCACCAACAAACTCGATTCCGAAGCCCAGGCCAGGACGAAAAACAAGGGATCTGACAACCTTTTGGCAATGTTTGATCCCAGGGTCCTCCTTTTGACATGCCTTTATTTCACTGTGGCTGTGGGAACCAATGCTACCGGCGCATATCTACCCACCCTTGTCCAGCTCCATTTCCCCTGGAAACCCTTTGAAGTAGGCTTGTTGTCCGCTTTGCCTCACATTTGCTCCGTAATCCTCATGATAACCCTATCACGACTTTCCGACAAAACAGGGAGTAGAAGTCTATTTGTTTCATTTGGCGCAGCTATGGGTGCGATCGGATGGTTTATTGCATGGCAAGCCTCTGATCGGTGGCTTGCTTTAACGGGCCTTTGCTTGGCCCAAGCGGGAATGATGTCCATGCTTCCGGTTTTCTGGACACTCCCCAGTTCGTTTTTGGGCGGGGCAGCAGCCGCCGGAGGGATTGCGTTTATTAACTCGGTGGCCAACATAGGCGGCTTCTTTGGCGCGACAATTTTGGGAAAATATGGTTTGGGTGCATTGTCCCTGATCATGGGAATTGGGGTAGTTCTGGCCATATTTGTTGGCCAGTTTGTGGAAACAAAAAAATCGAACTCCCAAGGAGCCTGAGTTGAGTCCCAGCATTTTTAACCTCAGCGGCAAAGTGGCAATGGTTTCCGGCGCATCAAGCGGAATGGGCCGGGCTGCATCATTGGCTTTGGCCGACCATGGAGCCAACCTCTTCCTTGTTGATTTGGATGAGGAAGGGTTAAGGCAAACAAAATCCGATGCTGAGAGAACAGGGGCACGAGTATTTGCACAAACCTCCGATATTTCGGATCCTGTTAAGATCGCTCAAATTTTTACCAACCTCGACCATGAATTTGGAAAACTCGATTTTTTGGCAAATGTTGCCGGAGAGGGACTCCTTGCCAAACCGGAAGACCTCACTCAGGAACAATTACACAGAGTTTTCCAAAACCTGGTTTTCGGTCGTTTTGCGATGTGCCAGGAAGCCGGAAAGCGAATGCTTGCCCAATATGGTGGATCGATTGTCAATATTGGATCACTTGCAAGCACGACCGCTTTGGGTCGGGGGCACATTGCCTACAGCATGGCAATGGGTGCGGTAGTTCAAATGACCCGAGAGCTAAGCACCGAGTGGGCGGGGCGCGGTGTTCGAGTAAACGCAATACTTCCCGCGCAGGTAATGAACCCATCCCTGGAAAAGCGGATCGCAGTGGATCCCGCCATGGAACAAAAATGGCTTTCCGGAATACCCCGGGGAAGACTGGGAAAGCCAACGGACATTCAGGGCTTGATGGTTTTGCTGGCCTCGGATGCTTCTACATGGATCACAGGGGCCCTAATCCCCATGGACGGTGGCAATCTGGCAATGAACGCCGGTGGAACCATCGGTTCTTGATCCTGATTCCAAACATTTTGCTTTTCAATCGAGAATGAAGATGGCACTTGATCAAAATACCCTTTGCGAACTCCTTGGCACCATGCTTAAAATCCGCCTAACCGAAGAGGAACTGGCGCGGTGCCATCAACGCGGACTGATCCATGGCGCTTGTCATACTTATGTCGGCCAGGAAGCCATTGCTGCTGGGGTTTGCGCCCACCTTGAACCCAAAGATAGCGTCTTTAGTACCCATCGGGGACATGGTCACGCCCTGGCCAAGGGGTTACACCCAAGCGAATTAATGGCCGAGCTTTTCGGGAGATCAACGGGCTGTTCCCGGGGGCGCGGTGGAAGCATGCACATTTTTTCCCCTGAGATCGGGATGATGGGAACTAGCGGCATCGTTGGTCCCTGCATCCTTCAGGCTTGTGGAGGTGGATACAGTTCCAAAATCCTGAAAAATCAATCCGTGGGGGTCGCCTTTTTTGGGGACGGTGCCGTGAACAATGGAGCTTTCCATGAAGGCCTGAACATGGCCTCAATTTGGAAACTCCCGGTACTTTTTATTTGCGAAAATAATCAATTCGCAACAGAAGTTCCATTTTCTTATTCCAGTGGAATCCCGGATGTGGGTCGACGCGCCGCCAATTATGGAATGTTTGGCGTGGAGGTGGATGGAAACGATGCGCTTGCGGTACATCAAGCAGCCAAGCAGGCTATGACACGGGCCCGATCCGGCCATGGACCAACATTAATCGAATGCAAAACCTATAGAACACGCGCTCATGCGGAGGGCATGGGCGATTTCACATATCGTACGCGTGAAGATGTTGAAGAGTGGAAAAAGCGCTGTCCGATCGAACTCTTAAAGCACAGAATGGTATCCGAATTTGGAATAAATCCCGAGTTAATCCATTCCATTGAGGAGAAGATTTCCAATCTGGTTTCCGAGGCGAGGTCTTTTGCGGAATCGAGCCCCAGACCTGATCCTCTTTCAGCAACTGATCATGTCTATTCTACAAATGTTTCCAAAGCCATGGAACAATCCGCACAACCCGGAGAAAGGCAAATTACTTTCGCCCAAGCAACCCTTGAGGCCCTTACCGAAGAGATGGAGTCCAATCCCAAAATCTTTGTAATGGGTGAGGGTATAGGAAAACGGGGCGGTAACTTCCGGACCACCGCCGGGCTGTACGAAAAGCACGGACCAGACCGCCTTTGTGATACTCCTATTTGCGAGAGAGGTTTTGTAGGATTGGCGTGTGGTGCAGCAATGACCGGAACGCACCCCGTAATCGATTTCATGTTCGCGGACTTTGTACTCGATTCGGTTGGTGAAATAGTCAACCAAATAGCAAAGATCCAGTATATGTCGAGCGGCCGTCTCAAAATGCCGGTTCTGCTTCGTGGCTGTATTGGTATCGGCCACTCTGCTGCCACCCACCATTCCGGGAGCTATTACGGAATGTATGCGCAGGTTCCGGGCCTGATTGTGGCAGTTCCGTCTTCTGCCCGCGACGCAAAAGGCTTGATGAAAACCGCACTTCAGGGAACCGATCCGGTCCTCTTTTTAGAACACCGGGAAATCCTTCAGACGAAAGGCCCCGTTCCCGAAGGAAAATTTACCATACCTTTTGGCAAAGCGTCAGTTGCGCGAATTGGCAAGGATCTTACCATTGTGGCTTTGGCCAGAATGGTTCATTTGGCATTAAAAGTCGCGGAAGATTTGGCGTTAAAAGGCATTTCCCTGGAAATCATCGACCCGCGCACCGTCCTTCCCCTGGACACCCAAACCATTTTGGACTCAGTGAAAAAAACCGGGAGATTGTTGGTGGTGGACGAGGCCCCGGCATCTTGTGGCTTTGCGGCCGAGGTTGCAGCAAGGATAAGCGATGAGGGCTTCAATTTTCTGGACGCCCCAATCAAAAGGCTTTGTGGGACTTTTGCCCCAACACCCTATAGCCCCGAATTGGAAGCGGTGATGGTTCCCACAACCAAGGAAATCACGCAAGCAATTCACGACATCCTGGAGGAATGAACATGGCTTTTGAAATCCGTGTTCCCCGATTGGGTTGGTCCATGGAAGAGGGAACCTTTGCGGGATGGCTCAAAAAAGACGGGGAAATTGTTAAAACGGGGGAATCCTTGTTTTCCCTCGAAGGGGAAAAAGCCACCCAGGATATTGAATCCCTTGATTCGGGAGTCCTTCATATCCACCCGGAATCCCCTAAAAGTGGCAAACTGGTTAGCGTTGGAGCCCTCATTGGGGTTCTGGTCCCAATAGGGGAATCCCACTCCTGGGGAACCACCGATGCAAATCCCACCTTGAATGGCCCATTGGCATCAGGCCAGACAGTCGAGCCTTCTCATGGAATTGATGCGCCTGTCTCACCTTCAGTCCGGCGACTTGCCCTCCAAAAAGGGGTCGTACTGAGTGATATTCAGGGTACGGGAAAAGGTGGCAGAATCCTTGCCGAAGATTTGGACATCAAACCTTCTAAAACTAGATCACTAATCAATTTATCCCAAAGTAAATTCGCAACTCCCCGGGCCAAAAAACTGGCAATGGATCTTGGGATTGATTGGCGGGGTGTTCCTGGGAGCGGCAAGGGGGAACGGGTTCGCGAGCGTGATTTATCATCCCCCAAAGAAGGAGCAATTCGCGATTCGAGTAACAAATCCCAAAACGATTGGGTTAAACTGCCTCTCACTTCAACCAGAAAAAGGATTGCGGAAAGGCTTTTGTCGAGTCGGGAAACGACCATTCCTGTGACATTGACCACAAAAGCCGAAGCTACCCAATTGATCGCCCTTAGATCCCAATTCAAAAATACTGGAGGATTGGTTCCGGCATTCACTGATATCCTCGGAAAACTCGTGGCACTTTGCCTGGTCCGCCATCCCATTCTTGCAGGCCAATGGAAGGAAGATCACCTGGTCCACCCACCTTCCAACGGAATGAACCTTGGCGTTGCTGTGGATACAGACCATGGGCTCTTGGTGCCCGTGATTCGGGACCTGGTAAACAAACCAATTTGCGAAATTGCCAAAGAATCCCAGTCTCTGGCAGAGCTGGCCCGAAAGGGCAAACTTTCCGTGGATGCCATGAGTGGTGGGGTCTTCACGATCTCCAGTCTGGGATCACTGGGCATTGAATTCTTTACCCCAGTGATCAATCCTCCCGAATCCTCAATCCTCGGGGTTGGGGCAATTCAACACGAGGCAGTGCCTCGTGAGGATGGAACCATTGTGGCGCAAAAACGGCTACCATTAAGCCTGACATTTGACCACCGACTTGTAGATGGGGCCCCGGCTGCACGGTTTTTAAAAGATCTCGTTTTGATGATTGAAAATCCTGCCGCGGTGCTTTTGACCACACAGGGTTGAATCCGGCATTATTGCCAAGGAGCAGATTCATGAAAAAGAGAATGACCAATCAAAAAGTCACAATGGAACAACGAAGGGATTTTCTGGGTGCGCTTGCCGCAGGGACCTTCGCAGCAACTATTATCCCCCGCCATGTTCTGGGCGGGCCCGGCCTTGTTGCACCAAGTGATAGGATTCGCGTGGCTTCGATTGGTGTTGGCGGTATGGGAGGTGGCGATGTCGGAACCATTAGCCGCCTTGGCGCGGAAATCGTTGCCTTGTGTGATGTAGACCAGATTCGGGGAGCTGGCTCCTTCAACGCATTTCCAAATGCAAGGAAGTACAAAGATTTTCGCATCCTGTTGGATAAGGAGGCGAACAACATCGATGCCGTTACCGTTGGCACTCCGGATCACACTCATGCTGTTGCCACAATGGCCGCCCTCAAGGCGGGAAAACATGTCTATTGCCAAAAGCCACTAACCCAAACCATTTATGAAGCTAGGGAAGTTACCAAAGCGGCAAAGGCCTCGGGTGTAATTACCTCTATGGGCAACCAAGGGCATGCCACCGAAGGAGCCAGACTTACCAACGAATGGATCCGGGCTGGAGTAATTGGGGAAGTCAAGGAAGTTCATGCGTGGTCAGACCGCGCTGGAAAATTATGGAAACAGGGGCTTGGCCGACCAAAGGGAACTCCGGACACCCCCAAGACCCTGGATTGGGACTTGTGGCTTGGGCCTCGGCCCGAGCGTCCTTACAACCCTGCTTACGCCCCGCATAGCTGGCGGGGTTGGTGGGACTTTGGAACAGGAGCGCTTGGGGATATGGGTTGCCATATTCTTGATCACCCCATTTGGGCTTTGGAACTTGATGCCCCTACTTCTGTCGAAGCGCGCACAACTTTGGATGGGAGCGAATTGGAAGACAAACGCCCCAACTTTGAAACTTACCCAATTGCCGCTGTCATCTATTTCCATTTCCCTTCGAAAGGCAGCCGACCAGCAGTCAAATTAACCTGGTATGATGGCGGACTCATGCCTCCCTGTCCTTCAGAGATGCCAGAAGGACAAAGACTGCCCGACAATGGAGTCCTTTACATTGGCGATAAAGGGAAAATGTACCATTCCTCTCACGGAGGGATGCCCCAACTTCTTCCTGCAGGCATAATAGAAATTGCCAAAAAGGTTCCCAAAACCATGGAGAGATCCCCGGGGCATTACGAAGAGTGGGTCCTTGGTTGCAAAACCAAAAAGCGCCCCGCCGCTTCCTTTGATTACTCGGGTCCGATGACCGAATCGGTCCTATTGGGGGTATTGGCCCTGAGGGCCCCGGGAAGGAAATTGGAATGGGATTCCCTGAATCTGAGGGTTACCAATCACCCGGAATTACAACCCTTCATTAAACCCGAATACCGCAAAGGGTGGAGCCTCTAATGAGACAAAACTTTTTTTGCCTTGGCGCACTACTTTTGGCAGGAAGCCTTTGGGCTGGAGACAATGAGCTCTCGGCCACCGAGAAAGCGGAAGGCTGGCAACTCCTTTTTGATGGAAAAAGCACGAAGGGATGGATGAGCCCAAAGGGGAAGCCAATATCGCCTTCCCATGTACATGATGGATCACTTAACCCTCATCCTTGCGATTACATGCTCACCCACGAATCCCCATGGGAGAATTTTCGATTGGCACTCGATTTCCGGATCACGCCCAAATGCAATAGTGGAGTGTTTCTGCGGACTTTTCCTCTAACAACAAAACCGGGCAAAGATGTTGGCTTCAATGGTTTGGAAATAGCAATCGATGACACCCAAACGGCGGGTTATCACGATACCGGAGCCCTTTACGACCTCTCCAAACCCAAGTTCAACGCAATGAAGCCTGTGGGCCAATGGAACCACCTGGAACTAGACTCTGAAGGGCCGATGATTGTTGTTCACCTGAATGGAACAGAGGTCAACCGCGTGAATTTGGATCTATTTTCTGAACCTTATCTTAGGCCGGATGGATCAAAACACAAATTTGACACTGCCTTCAAAAATCACCCAAGAAGAGGATATATAGGTCTACAGGATCATGGCTCGAATTGCTGGTATAAAAATATTAAAATCCAGCCGAAAAAGTCGTAAATGACTTGCTGACAAGAATCCGGTGAAAGATTGTTCGAACGCGTTTTCAAAAATATCTTCAGCGCCAGGAAAATAATTCCTGGGATCAGTTAAAAATCATATCGTCCCTGCAAAAACAAGCCAATATTTTGCAGGGTACCCGAGGACTGGCCAATATTGCCCAAATTCCAATACTGATCCCATTCCAGACCGGTTCGGATAAAAAATTGATCCATCATTTTTGGGGCCCATTGAATGCCCGTTTGTATCTTCATTATCGGAACAGTGTTTGTCGATTGACCAGAATTCACCGTAAACGGATAGCCAGGAATCGTATTGGAAAAGGATTCCTGAATTTGCCCCATAACCGCGGAAATTTCGGCTCCATGCCAAAAGACCCAACTACGATCCTCCGTCAGGGCGTACTCGCCATCGTAACGAAATCGCGGCCCACCACCATAGGAATAGTTGGATGCGGAAGCCTGCCCCAAGCTTCCACCTGCAACGCTCGTAGTTGCCACAGTATCGTAGTAAAAGAATCCGAGTTTCGCTCCAATTTCATAATTCAGGGAAGCTCTCGGGCCAAATTTTTTCCAGGGAGACCTATATAAGAGGTCTACCTCATTTTGGGAAATTCGGCTTTTTACCGTGCTGGGAATGTTTAAAAATGTCCCGTTTGCCGACCCTTGCGAAACCAAAAACTGGTAGTTGAGAGCAAACTCCCCCTGACCTCCGGGCAGCCGGTACCCAAAATCAAAAGTCGGAGAAACGACCCATTCGAGCGAGGCTTTGGGAAAAACAAAATTGAAATTTGGTGCCGGTTTTGACTGGGGAATGACATTCCATGGGGCTTGCTGAAGGTTGAGCTGGAGGGTTCCCTGAAAATTGGGCTGAACAATCAAAAGGTCCTGGGAAAAATAGAAGCCATCCTTGTCCTCGATACCTTCAGGAGGTTTTGCAGGACCAGCGCCCTCACGAAACTCCCCACCAGTAATTCCCGGAAGGAGGTTGGGAACATATAGGCCACCAATATCGGTTCGATCAGGAGACAACGGGTAGCTTGCCGTAGGATCCGGCAACCTTTTCAGAATCCCCTCAATAGCACCCGGTTGTTGCCCGGAGTTCCCCTGTGGGCCAATTGGGGGCGTCTGTGGACTTCCCTGAGGAACGACCACAACGCTTGGCGGGCCACTTGCCTGGCCTGGAACCACATTGGGTGGCGCCGGAGGAACCACCAAAGGTGGGGGCGCCGAGGGAGGCGGGAAATCAAGGGGCGCATCCTGGGCCTGGCTTTGAACCAATCCAAATGCCAGTATGAGCACGCCCGAAAGATTTTTCCCAAAATTCCTCATGAAGCTGCAATAGACAACCGAGTTGTCTCGACGCAAGTGGGAATGTCAATTATTTCGGGCTTAAAGCATCTTGCCAAAGGCTTGGTGGACCAGGCAGGACATTTCCGGGAACAGTCATCCGCCTGGAAACCAAAAGGTCAATAAGCGCCCTGGGGTAATCAGGCCATTTTCCTTCCGCCCGCCGCAAAAATTGCCTTTCTTCCCGCACCAACCGCGGTGTCAGGGTTTTTTCCACCAATCCTCGCCAAGGCTCGGGCAATACTGCGGCGCTTGTGGGACCGATAAACCCGGTGGGAATCTTTTCCAAAATCGCCCATTTTGCCAAGGCTAATGCATAATCCTGCCCCTGAGGCTTTGGAGGTGTCCACCCTTTTTTATCCAATACACCCCCAACCACCTCTGCACTATATTTTTCGCGAATCGGCCCGGGAATATCCGAAAAGGATTCAATTCGTTGTTGAAATTGGGGCAATAGGAAATGATCCCGGATTAACTGGTAGATGATCCTTGGGTAGTCGGGCCATCGACCGCTGGCCAATCGAAGTTGGTTTTTTTCAAATTCTGACAATCTGGGAAGTAGATTTTCCCCTATCCAAAGCTGTACATCATTAGGCAATTCTTCAAATTTAGCTGGTCTGGTGTTGGATGTTATTGTGATTTTGCTTGATCCGGGCGGTGAAGGTCCGGTTTTTGCTGTGTTGGATGGCAAGAGGGGTTTTCGGGCCAAATCAATGTTGCGACTTTTTCTTTCAATTTCTTCTGCCCGGATTCGGCTAATCAAAAGTGCCCTGGAATCGGGATCTTTTTCGAGTTCACGGATATTTTGCTGATCAGCAATTGGCAAACCCGAAAGCCACTGCCCCTCCCGAAGTTTTCTTACCAATGCCAATCGCTCCTTTGGGTCGCCCAACTCCAAAATGGAATTTCGGTCAGAATCATCCAGTCTGGCCAACCACATTGAGAAACCTTCAGCCGCATACCAAAGGCGCTCCCTTTCGAACTTTTCGAGTTGCAATAAATCCCGATAAAGACGTT
>Ga0209598_10004646_pt1 | contig 10026 bp, 8 predicted proteins | sample M_140807_EF_Meta_FD_187317 | JGI IMG/M metagenome (GOLD analysis project Ga0209598, IMG submission 187317) | Freshwater microbial communities from Lake Montjoie, Canada to study carbon cycling - M_140807_EF_MetaG (SPAdes) (version 2) | ecosystem: Environmental > Aquatic > Freshwater > Lake... | reverse complement strand
CTAAAAAAAGATTCATTTCGGTATGTTAAGTTGCCGATCTATCAACCTCCTGGTCCGTAGCTTTCCAAGTAGGTGATTGCTAGGTTTAATCTGTTAACTACCTCTAGCGGGTTTCACCCTTGGATAAGATTTTTTTCCTGGCGAACTGCGCTAACCTTATATGTAGGTTTGATTGTACTTGATGTTTGGATGCTTTGGGTTACTCCCACCCTGAGCCCTTGGCACTTGTGGCCATGCGGCGCACCGGTGACCATCAAAACACGGCAATTACCCAGGTTCATTTGGCTTTCATGGGTTTTGCTGGTTATGCCAACACAATCTTTATACCATCCATTAAAGAATTTTACTACACCAATACCTGGGGCGTTGGTAATTACTACGTGCCATCGCGCACGGTGTATCCCTTCGGCATTCCTCTGAATAGTGAAGTGATAGTCACTTCCCATGCGGCAAGTGCGATTTTGCTTGCCTCGTTGATAACTTTTCAATGGATCGTGATGCTGCGCAAGCGGCGCTCGCCAGAAACAATTAAATTGCATAAATCTATTGGCATATTTACGGCCGCTGTGGTGTTGCCGGTTATGGCCATCACCGGAATCCTCGGCTCCATATATGTTCTGCGTACTCCTTTTAATCAGGTAACCTATGGGGCATTGCCTATAATCATTGTTATTTGCCTGATTTCTTCGATCCGCAGTGCTATTGCTGGCAAATTTGTTGAGCATGTTGATTCTGCTTACGCGGCCTTTATTGTGCTTTGCTCGGCGGCTCTGTATAGGTTTGTTTGTTTATTTATTTGGCTGGCGCGAGGGGTTTATACCACTCCCGCCCAGGCGCCTGTGGATGGGGCAGGGATCATTACCTATGTGGTCTTAATTGTTTTCCTTGTGGTTCCCTTTGCAATAATCGGCCGGCTTAAGCAGAATCTTTTCCCGATCCTGGCCCTGGCTTCAGTACTAGTTTGTTCCATGATCTTTGTGCCTTGGCAGTTCTTTGGCGCTCCAACAACCGCCCCTTTCTGGCTTCATATGTCACTCTTTTAGGTGGGTCTTTTAGATGGGCTTTTGCTTTTAGGGGTCGCCTTTATTGGGCTGAATTAATCTTTATTAATTCATATCAGTCTGTTCGTCATCTTCTGCGCTGATTACTTCCCCGTTGAAAAACTCTGCCAGCCTTTGGGCTTGTACCTGCAAGCCATTGCTTGATTGACGGGGAATTAATTGGCCAATGCTGGCTGGAGTGGTGCTGGCGGGGTTGGAGGTTTCAGCGCTGGCGGCTGGGGGGGCAGTAAGCATCGTCCCTGGTTGCGGTGCAGCCGGTGCTGGAGCTGGAGTTGGGCTGGCTGCCCTTGGGGTTGCCAAGGTTCCCGCAGGAATTGGTGGCGCAGCAGCTGTTTGAGAACTGCTTTGTGGAGAAGCAGTTGTGGGGGCAATGGTTGTAGCGGGATTTGGCTTAGCCGCTGCTTCTGGTTGCTTGGCTTCCACCTGATGGATAGTTGCGGTGCCGGTTTCCAGCACCACCTGACGGTGTTGGCCCAGGGCCCGTTCGGCCGCCTGTTCCAGCAGGGGCAATCGGCTTTGCACCATTGCCACCCAATTGGGGGCCACCCGCACCACGGCCCGTTGGCCATCGAGGCGCACCAGTTCCCCCTGCTGGGAGAGCAACATGCGGGTGGAAGGTAGTTCGAGGCTGGCCAGGATCTGTTGCCAAAGTTCGGCCAGATTGGTGCCGGCACCGCCGGTGACAGCTGGGCTGGCACTGGAAGTTGGGCCGATTGTTGAGGTTGGACCGGCGGTTTGAGGGGGTTCTGAACGGCTTCTGGCTGCGGGATTTACTGCTTCATTGGCAATTACCGCTGGATTCGCCGCTGCCCTTGCATTCGCAACTACCCCTGGATTTTGTTCTGCCCGAGGCATCGCTACGGCGGGGGCGGTGCTGGCGCCCGGGGAGATTGTTGCTTTCGGCGGATTCGTGGTCTGTACGGCCTGTACAGGTTCGGCCAGGAGCCCCAGCAGTAATACCTCCAGCCACAGCCGCGGCTGGGCGCTTTGGCGCAACTGCCCCTCGCTCCCCCGCAACTGCTGTTGCCAGCGCAGCAATTTCTCCCGCCCTAACCCCTGGGCCAGGGGGGGTAGGGCGTCGCGGCTGGCGGGGGAAAAGCCAGTTAGTTCCAATTGGTTGGGCGCCACCAGCGCCAGGCAGAGGTCGCGCAGCAACCCCGCCAACCCCTGCAGCACCGAGGAGGGTTCCCGACCCCGGTCGAGCAGCTCCCGGCAACCCTGCAGTAGGGCCAAGGGGTCAGCGGCCACCAGCGATTGGGCCAACTGCAGTAATTCCTGTTCCGGCACCGCCCCCAGCAATTCCCACACCGCCTCTGGCTCCACCGGCGGTGGCAGCAGGCTGAGCTGATCCAGCAGGCTTTCGGCATCCCGCAGGCCCCCCTGGGCCAACTGGGCCACCAGGTGCAAGGCAGCGGCACTGATCTCGATGTTTTCTTCGCCGGCAATCCAGCTGAGGTGACCCTCCAGGGCCCCCATCGGAATGCGCCGGAAATCAAAGCGCTGGCAACGGCTCAGGATTGTGGGCAGCACCCGCTGGGGATCGGTGGTGGCCAGCACAAACACCACATGGGGGGGTGGTTCCTCCAGGGTTTTAAGCAGGGCGTTGAAGGCTGCGGTGGAGAGCATGTGGCATTCGTCCACCACATACACCTTCCAGCGGGCCTGCACCGGCGCAAAGCGGGAGCGTTCGATCAGGTCGCGGATGTTGTCTACGCCGGTGTTGGAGGCGGCGTCGATTTCGATCACATCCAGGGCAGCCCCGGCACTGATCGAGCGGCACAGTTCACATTGGCCGCAGGGTTCCGGGGTGGGCCCCTCGCTGCTTAAACAATTGAGCGAACGGGCGAGGATCCGGGCACTGGAGGTTTTGCCGGTACCCCGGGGGCCTGTGAATAGATAAGCCGGGGCAATGCGATCCCTGCGCAGGGCATTGCTAAGCGTGGCGGCGATGGCCTCCTGGCCCACAAGCTGGTCAAACCGCTGGGGTCTGTACTTGTGGTGAAGGGGTTCGTAGGCCATGGGCCGAGGCTACTCAGACCTGGGGGCCTCCCCCAGCAGCCGCTGCAGCCGCTCCTCCAATTCCTGCACCGCCGCCAGTTGATCCGCCAGGGTTTGGGCGGCCAGCCGGTGGGGGCTCCTTTGCTCCAGGGCCCTTTGGGCCAGCTGGTCTTTGCCTTCCCGCACGGCATCGGCGGCGGCCTTCCACCAGCTTTCCGTTTGCTGTAGTTCCCGCTCCAGCCGCGCCTGGAGCCTTTGGCGGAGGGCCTCCAATTCCGCCAGGCTGCGTTTGGCCAGCCCCAGCCCCCTGGTCACGGTGAGACCTTGCTGCAGCAGAACCCGCAATACGGCTAGGGCCGCGGCTGGCAACAGTTGCCCCAGGGCCAGGGCACCGAGGGCACCGCTGCCCAGGGCCTGTTCCACCTGGCCACTGCGGTGCTTGCCGGTTTTGCACCACACGGCGAAGTGTTCGCAGTTATTAAATAGCAGGTTGTAACGCTGTTCGCCGATGCGGCCCATGGCCCGCCGCAGGGTTTGGCCGGGGGCATCGGCCTGGGGATAGCTCACCACCAGGGGCTGTTCGCCACGGCAAAACTCCAGCAGCGGGCTGCGCAGGATCTCCTGGCCCTCCAGGTAATGGGCCACGGTGCCATCGCCCAGGTCGATGCCGTGGTGCATAAACAGGCCGTGGCGCCGGGGCACCTGTAGGTGATCGGCTGTGGCCATGGCCTCAGGCGGTTTCCTGTTGCTCGAGGCTGGTGGGGTGGGCCAACACCTTGGGGCCATGGCGTTCCTCCACTAGCTCCTCGGTAACCACAAACTTCTGCACGTCATCGCGGTTGGGCAGGTCGTACATCAGGTCAAGCATTAGTTCCTCAACGATGCCGCGCAGGGCCCGGGCGCCGGTCTTGCGGCGGTGGGCCTCCTTGGCAATGGCTCGCACGGCCTCCGGTTGGAATTCCAGCCGCACGCTGTCCATCGACAGCAGGGTTTGGAATTGTTTGATCAGGGCATCGCGCGGTTCGGTGAGGATTGCCTCGAGGGCGTTCTCATCGAGGGGTTCGAGCACGGCGCTCACCGGCATCCGGCCGATGAATTCTGGGATCAGGCCGTAGCGCACCAGGTCGTCGGCCTCCAGGTGGCGGAGGGCATGGATGTTTTCCAGTTCTTTGTTACGGGCCCGGCCGCGGCTGTCGGCCTGCACGAAGCCGATGGAATTGCGGCCCAGGCGTTTCTGGATGATGTCTTCTAGGCCCACGAAGGCGCCACCGCAGATAAACAAAATCTGGCTGGTGTCGATCTGGATGCAGTCTTGGTAGGGGTGCTTGCGGCCCCCCTGGGGGGGCACGTTGGCCACGGTGCCCTCCAGCAGCTTGAGCAACGCCTGCTGCACCCCCTCCCCCGACACATCCCGGGTGATGGAGGGGTTTTCGCTCTTGCGGGCGATCTTGTCGATTTCATCGATGTAGATGATGCCGCGCTGGGCTTGCTCCACATCCATGTCGGCTTTTTGCAGCAGCCGCAGCAGGATGTTTTCCACGTCTTCCCCCACATAACCGGCTTCGGTGAGGGTGGTGGCATCGGCCACGGCGAAGGGCACCTCCAGCAGTTCGGCCAGGGTTTGGGCCAGGAGGGTTTTGCCGCAGCCGGTGGGGCCGATTAGCAGGATGTTCGACTTATGCAAACGGGTGGCGTTTTCGTTGTGTTCCCCCTTGCCGTCCCCCTGCCAGGCCAAGCGTTTGTAGTGGTTGTATACGGCCACCGCCAGGACTTTTTTGGCTTCGTTTTGGCCCACCACCTGGTGGTCTAGGAAGGTTTTGATCTCCTGGGGTTTGGGGATCGTGGCCAGGGTGGGGGCTGGCTTGGGCGCCTTTTTAGTGGGGGTTGCCTTGCGGCTGGTTTCGCCAGCTACTCGGCCGCCGCCCCCATGGCCTTCAACCAGTTCCTCGTCGAGGATCTCGTTGCACAGATCAATGCATTCATCGCAGATGTAGACCCCTGGTCCTGCGATCAGCTTGCGCACCTGTTCCTGGGACTTGCCGCAGAACGAGCACTTCAGGTGGGCATCGAATTTGGCCATCGCCTGTTGCGGGGTGCCTCAACTTCAAGGATCGGCCTTAAAAGCCTTTCCGTCACCCCCCATTAGGGGGGGTTGCTGGATTGTCAGTCGCGTACGACACGATCAATCAAACCGTAGGCCACTGCTTCGTCTGGCGAGAGAAAGTAGTCACGGTCTGTGTCTTCAGCCACTTTCTCCAGGGATTGGCCGGTGTGTTGGGCCATCAAACCGTTGAGGGTTTCCTTCAAATAAAGAATTTCTTTTGCCTGAATTTCAATGTCTACGGCCTGGCCCTGGGCTCCGCCCATGGGTTGGTGAATCATGATCCGGGCATTGGGCAGGGCCAAGCGCTTGCCTTTGGCGCCGCCACAGAGCAGAAAAGCGCCCATGCTGGCGGCGAGTCCATAGCAAATGGTCACCACATTTGGGGTTACCTGCTGCATGGTGTCGTAGATGGCCAGGCCGGCAGTAACCGATCCCCCCGGCGAATTCACGTAGATCTGAATGTCCTTTTCCGGGTCTTCAGCCTCGAGAAATAGCAGTTGGGCCACGATTGCGTCGGCTACGCCATCGTCGATGCCGGTGCCCAAAAAGATGATCCGTTCCCGCAGTAGGCGGGAATAGATGTCAAAGGCGCGATCCCCCCGGCCGGATTGCTCCACCACCGTGGGCACCAGTGTGTTCTGCCAGTGGCTGTGGACCGGGTGGGGACGGAGGGCGTCGATCACGGGCAGGGAACGGGCGGGCGGTAAGTGGCACTCAATCTATGGGCTGCGCTCAGTCCTTGGCTTTTGCCTTGGCCTTGGCTTTTGGTTTGGCTTTTGCTTCGCTGGCTGCAGTGGTTTCACCGGCTTCACCGGCTTCGTTGGGGGCGGCCGCTAGGGCCACGCTGCTGTGGGCCTCGAGAAACTCAAACAGTTTTTCTTTGAGCAGGTCTTCGGCCACGGCGGCCCGCAGCCGGGCCGGGTCGATGCGGTTGGTGTCGCTCAGCCCGCGGCTCACTTCCTTGAGCTTGGTTTCCAGCTCCTTGTCGTCGAGGCTGATGGCCTCTGCTTTTGCCAGGGCCTGGAGGGCCAGGCTGCGGTGCAGCCGTTCTTCCGCTTCAGCGCGGGAGCTTTGGGCCAGGTTGCGCACCACATCAGGGGTGAAGAGTTTCTTGATGTCGAGCCCCTGCTGGGCCATCTGGGAGGCGGTTTCCTGCAGCAGCACGTTTATTTCCTCGCGGATCAGGCTTTCCGGCAGTTCCACCTCCAGTTCAGCCACCAGTGCCTTGAGCAACGCCTCCTGGCGATTGCTGCGCTGGCGCCGCTCGGTGTCCTGTTTCAGCCGTTCCTCCAGTTGCTGGCGCAGTTCCGCCATGGTCTTGCTGTCACTGGCCTGCTGGGCAAAGGCATCGTCTAGCTCAGGCAGTTCGCGGCCCTTGAGGTCCTTGAGGGTGATGGCGAAGTTGGCGCCGCGGCCGCGGCAGCTTTCCTCGGCGTAGTCGTCGGGGAACTGGCAGCTCACCTGGCGTTCCTCCTCCAGCTTCATGCCAACGATCCCTTCCACAAAGCCGGGGATCATGCGGCCGTCTTCCAGTTCCACCTCAAGGCTTTCGGCGCTACCGCCGCTGATGGCTTCGTTGCTGTCGCTGAAGGTGCCGCTGAAGCTCACCACGGCCACATCGCCGAGGGCGGCAGCCCGGTCGGCCACGGGCACCAGGGTGGCCATTTGGCGGCGGGTTTTTTCGAGCATTTCCTCCACCACGGCGGGGTCGAATTCCACGGCCTCGGCTTCGGCCTGGAGCCCCTTGGTGGTTTTCAGCGACGGGGTTGGGGCCACGTCTAATTCCAGGCTGAGCAGCAGCTCCTGGCCGGGTTCAAAGGCGGCAAGCAGGCTGTCAAAGCCACCGCTCAGTTCCGGTTGGCCAATGGCATTCACCTGCTCCTGGGCCACGGCATCCCGGAAGACGCTGTCTACAAGTTCCTCCAGGGCGGTGGCCTTCACCCGCAGGGGGCCGATCTGTTGCAACAGCACCGGCCGCGGCACCTTGCCCTTGCGGAAGCCGGGCAGCTTGATGGTGCGGCTCAGTTTTTCGAGGGCGGCGTCGTAGGAGGCCTGGCTGCGGTCGGCGGGCACCCCCACCTCCAGGGCCAGGCGACTGCCAGGGCGGGCGGAGGTTGTGACCTTAAGGGCCGTACTCATGGGGGTGATCCGGTAGCAAGCCCACGATCCTAGAAACTGATGGAGCACCCCCCAGCTGGGGGCCCGGCACGTATTGTTGGTTCGGCAGAAGCACGTAGGGATATTTCATTTTTGGTTCAGCGGCTTGGGCCGCAGGGCTTCCACAGTTGACCCCGTTTCGTTTCCTTGACTCCCGTTTCCGCGGCAGAGCCGCAGACCGTTGCCATCCTTGGAGCCACCGGCGCTGTGGGTCAGGAACTGCTGGCCCTGCTGGAGGAGCGTCGTTTTCCGATTAAGGAATTGCGTCTCCTAGCTTCCCCTCGCTCGGCGGGGGTGAGCCAGCAGTGGCGCGGCCAGTCTTTGCAGGTGCAGCCCGTAACCGCCGAAGCCTTTGCCGGGGTGGATCTGGTGCTGGCCTCCGCTGGCGGGTCGGTGTCGAAGCAATGGGCGCCGGTGGCGGTGGCCCAGGGGGCGGTGGTGATCGACAACTCCAGCGCCTTCCGCCTGGATTCCGAGGTGCCCCTGGTGGTGCCCGAGGTGAACCCCGAGGCGGCCTTTGGCCACCGGGGGGTGATCGCCAATCCCAACTGCACCACAATCCTGCTCACCCTGGCCCTGGCGCCCCTGGCGGCCCGGCGGCCCCTGCGCCGGGTGGTGGTGAGCACCTACCAATCGGCCAGTGGTGCCGGCGCCCGGGCCATGGAGGAATTGCGCCAGCTCAGCCGCACGGTGTTAGACGGCGGCGAACCGGTGAGTGAGGTGCTGCCCCATTCGCTGGCCTTCAACCTTTTTCTGCATAACTCGCCGTTGCAGGCCAATGGCTATTGCGAGGAGGAGCTGAAGATGCTCAACGAAACCCGCAAGATCATGAATTTGCCTGGGTTGCGGCTGTCGGCCACCTGTGTGCGGGTGCCGGTGCTGCGGGCCCATTCGGAAGCGGTAAATATTGAATTTGAGGAGCCCTTCCCGGTGGCGGAGGCCCGGGCGCTCTTGGCGGCGGCCCCGGGGGTGGAGCTGCTGGAAAACTTCGAAACCAACCGCTTCCCGATGCCCACCGATGTAACCGGCCGGGATCCGGTGGCGGTGGGTCGGATCCGCCAAGACCTCAGCGATCCCAATGCCCTAGAGCTTTGGCTCTGTGGGGATCAAATTCGCAAGGGGGCAGCCCTGAATGCGGTGCAGATCGCTGAGCTATTGCTGCAGGGGCCCCGGCCATGAGCACCACCCCTACCCCCTTTGGCCGGTTGGTTACGGCGATGGTTACCCCCTTCGCCGCCGATGGCTCCGTGGATCTGGCCCTGGCCGGGCGCTTGGCCATTCACCTGGTGGAGCACGGGTCCGATGCCCTTGTGGTTTCTGGCACCACCGGTGAGTCCCCCACCCTCACCTGGGATGAACAGCACGCCCTGCTGCTGGCGGTGAAGCGGGCGGTGGCGGGCAAGGCCCTGGTGCTGGCTGGCACCGGCAGCAACAGCACCGCCGAGGCGGTGGCAGCCACCCGGGAGGCGGCGGCCCTGGGGGCCGATGGGGCCCTGGTGGTGGTGCCTTACTACAACAAGCCGCCCCAGGAGGGGCTGGAGGCCCATTTCCGGGCGGTGGCGCAGGCGGCCCCCGAGTTGCCGCTGATGCTTTACAACATTCCTGGCCGCACCGGCTGCAGCCTGGCGGCCGAAACCACGGCCCGACTGCTGGATTGCCCCAACGTGGTGGCCTTCAAGGCCGCCAGTGGCAATTGCGATGAGGTGAGCGCCCTGCGGGCCGCCTGCGGCACCCAGCTGGCGATTTACAGCGGCGATGATTCCCTCACCCTGCCGATGCTGGCCCTGGGGGCCGTGGGGGTGGTGAGTGTGGCCAGCCATCTGGTGGGCCCTGAGCTGAGCCAAATGATTCAACATTTCCTGGGCGGCCAGCCCCAGCAGGCCTTGGCCCTGCACGAACGCCTCTTGCCGTTGATGAAGGGGCTGTTCTGCACCAGTAATCCGATCCCCGTGAAAGCGGCCCTTGAGCTCGAAGGCTGGCCCGTGGGTGCCTCCCGCTTACCCCTAGTTCCTGCCGATAGCACCGTGCGTGAATCCTTAGCTGTTTTGCTCGCCGCCCTGCGTCCTACCTGAACGGATGGCGATGGGTAGCCCTGCTGCCGCTTTGTGTTTCTAGCTTTATCTAATCCTTTTTATTCTGATCTCTCCATGGCTCCCAACGGTTCCCAGCCCAAGCAACCCACCCTGCGTGTGATTCCCCTGGGGGGATTGCATGAAATCGGCAAGAACACCTGTGTGTTCGAGTACGGCGATGACCTGATGCTGGTGGATGCCGGCCTGGCCTTCCCCAGCGATGGCATGCATGGCGTGAATGTGGTGCTGCCAGACACCAGCTTTCTGCGGGAAAACCAGAAGCGCATTCGCGGCATGATCGTGACCCACGGCCACGAAGATCACATCGGTGGTATTCCCCACCACCTCAAGCATTTCAATATTCCGATCATCTACGGGCCCCGCCTCGCCCTCTCGATTCTCACCGGGAAGATGGAGGAGGCGGGCGTGATGGACCGCACCATCCTGCAGACCGTCTCCCCCCGCGAGGTGGTGAAGGTGGGTCAGCATTTCTCGGTGGAGTTCATCCGCAACACCCACTCGATGGCCGACAGCTACACGCTGGCGATCACCACTCCGGCTGGCGTGATTGTTTTCACCGGTGACTTCAAGTTCGACCACACCCCTGTGGATGGCGAGCACTTCGACATCGCCC
>Ga0209598_10004645_pt1 | contig 10027 bp, 7 predicted proteins | sample M_140807_EF_Meta_FD_187317 | JGI IMG/M metagenome (GOLD analysis project Ga0209598, IMG submission 187317) | Freshwater microbial communities from Lake Montjoie, Canada to study carbon cycling - M_140807_EF_MetaG (SPAdes) (version 2) | ecosystem: Environmental > Aquatic > Freshwater > Lake... | reverse complement strand
GATGATCACCAGCATTGCATTGAACATCGAGCGAGTCCGTTCGGCTTGACGCAGAAGTTCTTTGGGGACCACGATCGCATAGTCTTCTTGATCGTGATACTTCTTGAGCAGTCGTTCCAGGATCGCAGCCGTTTCGTCGACCATGGCGATATCTGAGAGGGTCAAAGTGATTTGCGTCAGCTCGACGATTTCACCTCGGAAATTGAATCCCTCCCCGGTTCGGGTCATGATTTGGTCACCGACGCGTTGGCGGAAGGTGTCGAGGGGGATATAGGCATCGAAGCTGTATTCGCGAGCCTCTAGGCTTCCACCGATGGCGGCCGAGGCACCCCGCTGCTTGGTCTGCCCTATGACTGTGTAGACATCGCTTTCGACTCGAACTTTTTGGCCGATCGGGTTCTCCTGTGGGAAGAGGCGATTGGCGGTTCCATCGGCAAGGACGATCACATTTTCATTCCCGTCGCTGGAGTTGAACCAGCGTCCGCGCGCCATTTCGAGGCTATTGAGATCTTGATACTCGGCGGAACAACCGACCAAGGTTGCGTTGAGTATCCGGCCCTTGGCAGCAAACTCCCGTCGCAGTTCGCGCATTGGGACCGAGCGAGAGATTCCTGGGATATTGCTCAGGAAGCGTTTGTAGTCGTCGCGGAGTAGTCCATAGCTTTTGACGCGGTTTTTCTCGGCGTTGTTCGATGCCTTGGGCTCGATGCTCCGGACGATGATGTTGTTGGCGCCGAGTTCGAGGATCTGCTGCTGGGCTTGGTAGCTGACCCCTTCACCCATGGCGACCAGCCAGATCACGGTGGTCGTGCCGATAAAGATCCCCAGGGCGGCCAGCGCCGAGCGCATCTTCTGGAGCATCAAGCTTTTGAGGCCGAGTCGGAACGTCTGAAGGAAGGAGGCTAGCATCTACGGAGATTCAGGCTTGCTCGGATCGGAGTTCGACGAGGGATCTTTGCTGGCGTTTTGCTGGACTTCCATCGCCAACTCTTGGGCCTCATCGACGAAGGCCAGGGGATTGAGGACGACCTCGTCGGATTCGCTCAGGCCATCGAGGATGATTGAGAATTGGTCGTTGGTGTCGCCGACTCGCACCACTCGTTTCCGAACGCCTTCGGGGGTTTGGACCCAGCAGAAGAGTCCGCTGGAGCCTTCGATGATGGCAGCAACAGGAACGGTGAGGACGTCTTTATGGTCGGCCAAAACGATATCGACCACGGCGCTCATACCGGGCTTGAGTCCCGGGTGTTGCGGTAGCTTGATGATCGTGTCGTACTTGACGAGGTTTCCGGTCCACCAGCCGGCCGGCCGGGTTACTTCAGCGATCTCGCTAACCTCCCCTTCCAGGATGAGTTCTTGCAGTTGGACTTTAGCTTTCATACCGACTTTGAGTCGATCGACTTTGGACTCATGGATACCGACTTTGACTTGCATCTGTGTGAAGTCGGGGATCATCAAGAGGGTTTGCTGTTCGCGGACGACGGCGCCTTCGGTGATGTCGGGAGTATCCTTCCAGGCGGCCATGGATGGGAAGATCACCATGCCTTCGGTTTCGGCTCGGATCACGCAGTTTTCAAGTTGTTTCTTTTCGCGTTCGAGCCTAGCTTTTTCGAGCGACAAGGAGGCTTGGTAGGAAGCCAGTTTGGCTTCGGAGGCTCGGAGTTTGCTTTGAAGTTCTTGAAGGCTTTTGACTTTGTTGTATTTTTCGAGCGACTCGAGTTTGGTCTTTTTGAGTTCGAGATCTTTGCGAGCCGAGTCGACGGCGAACTGTTCGCCTTCGAGCTGTAGATTTTTGACGACCCCTTTTGCGGTCAGACGCAGCGCGGATTGGACGGCCAATTCGGCCTTGCGAAGAGCTTGCTCTGCCTCGAAGATCTCTTTTTCTATTTTGCTTTTTTCGGCCTGATAGGTGCCCTCGATGTATTCGGTGATGCTTGTTTGAGCCACCGCGACATCGCTCTCGGCGGTGATGGTGTTGGCCACCGCATTTTCGTAGACGATTTTTTGCTGGAGGATTTTGTCCTCGATCTGGGATTGATCGAGTTTAACGAGTTCCTCACCAGGTTTGACCAAGGTGCCAGTTTCGATCACCCAAAGGACGGTGCTTCCGCCCTTGACCATGCATTTGATTTCTTTGTTGTTGGAGCTTTCGACCGCTCCATTTTCGGTGACCACAACCGACAGGTCCCCCCGTGATACCTTGTGGGTCAAATGTTTGACTTTTTGGTTGCCGGTCATGAAGCGTGGGGCGATTGCGCCCAAGGCGGCCATACCGCCGGCGAGGGCTGAGAAGAGCAGCAATCGTTTAACCCAACGGCTTGCGGAATTCGAAGCGCTCATGTGGGGTGGTCTATCGGCAAGTTCGTGCCACTAGGGAGATGATTTGGTTCAGTTGATTGAGTTCAATGGGGAACGGATCGGCCCACGAGCCGCGATCCCGATAGGGGAACGGCCCAGGGCTACGATTTTATACAAAAAAACGGAGGAATTACCCGAGTTAATGCTAAATCCAGAAGAACCTTGCCCCGCAGGATAGAAATCCAAGCGAACCACAGAGTCACAGAGTCACAGAGAGGAGATCACGGAGAGGAGGGAGGATAATTTAAGTCAGCTCTTCGGGTATTTTTGTAAGTAAATGCTCGAGATTAATCGCCAAAGTTGACTAGGTACTGATTCTTTCGTACTCGTACTCGTACTCCTACTAGATCCGCCCGAATCGATTCAAGTCGATTCTCTTTCTCAAGGAACGGTAAACCACGTCGCTTGGGATAGGACATCGAATTTGTGCCAAGGTCGTCTTTCGAGTACGAGTACCATTTCATTGAGTACGATAACGAGTACGAATAGGACCACTAGGTTACATTCCCAGCCACAGTAATTCCTGAATAACCAGTCGTTTACGAATCCCAGGCTTGTAGGTAGGTACGATACCCGAGGTGTTTATCGGCTTGTTCTTCGAGCATTTGCCGAGTTTGCGCGATGAGTTCCGATTCGGCTTCTAGGGTGATTCGGCCCATGAGGACCTGCAATCGCAGGAAGACAAAATAGGTGTCTAGCACATCGCAGCGGCAGTACTCACTGATTTCGTTGAGTTTGCCTTGTCGGTACATCTCCAGCACCATATCTCCCTGAACGTCGATCTTGCCAGGTTTGTTGACAAGGCTTGCGGCTAGGTTCAAGCCACCACGAAACCAAGTGCTACCGAAATTGGTCAAGATCTCGTGGAGATCCAGGTGGGCATCGAGGTTGTATCGATTTCTGTTTTGGGAGTAAGTTCGGTCATGGATATTGAACCAAGCTGGAACGCTAATGCCGTAGCGGTAAGCGGCCAGTTCCATCAAGGGTAGATCGAAGGCTCGTCCGTTGAAGGTCACCCAGGTAGGATGGGCATAGCGTTCCCATCCAAGCCAGAAGGCTCTTGCAATTTGTTCAGGGCGATGGGCAGGTTCGTCCAGCGATACGATTTCGATGAGGCTGAAGTCTTCGCGAATCTTTGCGATCACCAGCGAGATAGGGACATGGTAGGTAAACGGGATGAAGTCCTTCCCGCTCTCATCGAGCAACTCTTGGCGGAACATCGCGATGGCTTGCTCGGAACTAAAGCCTTTCCCGGGGTACTTGGTCCTGGCGATGATCTGGCCATCGGCGATACTCTCGACGTCGAACAGCAGATATTTGAGTTTGTTGGTTGGATTGGCCATGAGTCAGACGCTTATTGCTAGATTGATTCCACTACTGTTCTACCAGGGAAGAGTCCTTGTTGCATCTGGGGTAGGTCGTCTTAGGGGGGATTGCGGCGGGGTTACCAATCCCTTGAATGTCACTAAGATACTGAAATTCCTTGCATTGACATCCTTTTTTCGCTTTTTGCGAACAGCTTCACTATGCAAAATTCTCTTATTCCCCTTGCCCCCCCCGGCCACGGATTGAATCTCTCGAGCGAGGTCAAGACGGCATTGCAAGCGGCGACGGCAGGAGCCAACGTCATCCGGCAGTGGATCGGACGCCCGACAGGGATCATTGAAAAAGGAGTGGGAGATCTGGTTTCAGAGGTCGACAAGCAAGCCGAAAGGGCTGTTTTGGATGTCCTGCAAGCCGATTCGATACGAGCGACAATTTTCTCTGAGGAGTCCGACCCGAGCATCCTCGATGGAGCTAGCCACTGCTGGTATGTGGATCCATTGGATGGGACCAGCGCGTTTCTTTTTCGGGTTGGTAACCCATTTCCGTCGGTACTCGTTGCACTTTACCGCGAAGACCTGCCGCTTGCGGCTGCCATCGTCTTTCCTTTAACCGGCGAATTCTTTTACTCCCATGCAGGGCTCGGTGCGTACAAGGACCAGCAGCGGCTGGCGTTGCCAAGCCCGACACGGCTGGAGGATGCTTGGATCGATATGAACCAATACGGCAACGCTCGCTACGAGACCGGTATGTTCGCTTACCTAAGAAACAAGTTGCGAACGAGCCAAGGGGCCAAGCTTGTCACGTCGTTTCCACCACATTCCGGGGTTGCGATGCGTTTGGTGGATGGAACGACCGGACTGTCGGCTGTCGTTCACGACAACAACTCGGAGAATGTCAAGCAGGCTCCGTGGGATATCGCCGCACCGCAGGCGATTTTGCTCGAAGCCGGAGGCTGCTTTCTATCCTTGAGGACCGGCGAACCTCTGGGCCCGAAGGATTGTGAGCCGATGGTCGTTTCAGCCGATCGAGAGCTCGCTAGGCAGATCATCGATCTTGTTTGTTAATCCATCAAAAACAAAAACCCGCCGCAATCTGCGACGGGTCTTTGGAGAATGATTTTCGGATCGGCTCACCACTTAGCTTACCAAGTGAACTCGACCCCTGCGGTGAACCCTTGGTAAACGACATCCGTCGAGTTGTTGATCGTCGCTACCCGACTCGATCCCGGCAGGAACAGCGAAGGCGGATTGCCGTTGAAGTTGTTCGACGCCAGAGCGACGTTGTCGATCCAAAGAACTTGGTAGGAGGTCCGGAACGCCCAAGAGTAGTTCAGGCGGTAGACCAACTGCGGTGATAGCTGCGTGATGTAAGCAGTTCGGTTGTCCACAGCAGACTCTTGGATCTCTGGAATTCCAAACGAGGGGAGCGAATTGGCGAAGATCGACGTATTCTGGTGCGAGCGATTGTTATAGATACCTGTCTTGAGCTCGACACCCATTTTGATTCCAGGGAGGAAGTTGTACCAAAGATCCGTTCCAACTTGCCATCCGACAACAGCATTGCGAGTCGCAACGTTGTAGTCGAAAAATCGCGGGCCGTTGTTGGCTTGACCGTTGTTGTTGAGTCCCGTCGCCGTGAATCGAGATCCTTCGTCCAATTCAAGATAACGAACACCTGTCAAGAAGCTTCCTTGGAAGTATCCAGCCGGTTCGCTCCAACGTCGGCGAATGCTAATCTCTCCGTTGTTGAGCGACGAACTGTAATCTAAGGTATGGACCAAGGACCGGTCTGAATCGTCAAAACCACCTGCTGGGAGGGTTCCGAAATTGCTAATGAAGGAGAACAAGTTCGCCGAGGCACTCCTAGCACTTGCCGATCCGTGGTAGTTACTCAATCCAAAGTAGGCGAACTCTAGATTCGAACCTGGGCCGACCTGGCAGTTGACCTGAGCGGCCAAGCCTGCTCGCATCGAGTCAGGAACGACCATGTCAGTGCCCAGAACAAAATTTCCAGAGTTTGCACCAAGCGAGGAGACCGCAAAGTTGCTACCTCCAGAGGTCCTCGTCAAGCCGATCGTTTCGATCGAAGCGTCAAACCAGCGTTGAGAAGCAATGCCTCCTTCGCCGTATGGCACCAATAGCGAGGGAAGACCCGCAAGGCAGCCACGCAGTCCTGCGAAAATTCCGAAGGGGTTTCGGCCGAAGCGGTCCAAGTGGGATCCGCCGCAACCTGGACAAGGTCCACCGCATTCAGGACAGGGTCCCATCATACCCGGTCCCATCATACCCGGTGGGCAACCTTCGGGTCCCATCATTGGCATGCCTTGCATCTGCATGCCTTGCATTTGCATGGCTTCCATTTGCATGGCTTCCATTTGCATGGCTTCCATTTGCATGGCTTCCATAGGGACTCCGGATGCCTCCGGAGCTACCTCCGCGATCGGTTCCTCATACGCAACCCTGGCAATGGGTTGCGGGAAGCCTATCGGGGCACCCTGAGTATTGCTGGAACCTGTGGGCTTGTTCGACCCCCAACTTCCAGGCTTTTGTGCCCAAGCATGTCCGCTGGACCCAGCCAGGGCCAAGCTCGCGATTAAAGTAAGTTTCCAGCCTTTGAGCAGCCTCATCGAATTCACTCCAGTGCGTTTGCCACCGGTTTCTCCGGCACCGTCCCATCAATTGGAACGGCAGGAATACCTAGTACCTCCGGATTTATCGGCACGACCAGCAGCAAACGTTCGGCGAAACGGTATTTTTCTCCCTACGACCCGCAAAAAGAGATCGAGTAGCATTTTGGGAAATGACAGCAATGTTTGACTATCAAGCTCCAAAACGGGCTTGGTGCTGGCAAGCGTAGCGGTTCGCAGGAGGAATTGGCGACGAGCCAACAGAGGGCTATGCAGGGGTAGGCCGAGTATGGCTTAATTGACCGTTCCGGCCGAAGGTAAAAACGTTTTCCAAGAGCTGTAGCGAGGGTCTTTGAGGGTTACGGAGATTCCGGGGTTGGCCGAAGGTCGTACCGGATCGCTCAGGAGTTTCATTCCAGCCTGGACCGGGGTACGGCCACCCTTCTTGCTGTTGCAACCGACGCAGGAGCACACGACATTTTCCCAGGTTGTTTTACCACCTTGAGAGCGGGGTACGACGTGATCGAGGCTCAGTTGGCTCATCGCACGAGCTTGCCCACAGTATTGGCAACGGTGAGAGTCGCGGGCGAATAAGGTCTTGCGGTTAAAGCGGACAGTTGATTTCGGAACCCGATCGTAGAGGACCAGGCGGATGATCCGAGGGACTTGCAGTTCCCGGGTAGGCGTTTTGATATAATCCTCCCCGGGTTGCTTTTCCATGCAATGCAGGTCGGAGAGCTCGGACCAGTTTTCGAAATCGTAGTTGATGTATTGGTCGTCTTCGATCGTGATCACTTCAGCGCAGCTGCGATAAAGCAATGTCATCGCTCGGCGAACATCGACCACGCGGATGGCCATGTAGAACCTGTTTAATACCAATACGCTACAGTCTAATGAAGAGCTATCGCTCATCGGGTGTCCTCCCGAAACATCTTCCTGGAATATGGTCAAAACCGCCACCTGATGCGGGATTTTAACCATTTTTGGGGGGCCGATCCAAGTACCATTCGGCGATTTGGGTTCCTTGCGGCGATTTCGACCGGGGATTCGTATTGTAATCAGTTTTTGTTGGCTCTGGGAATTCGAAGAAATCTTCATCGATTCCTGACAGAACTTGCGGTAAACTTCGCTTTATTCGCAAGATCCACTACCGATTTTTGATGAAACTCAATGGCAAAACAACTTGTGTTTATTCTAGGCTCCGGTGGCCATGCCAAGATGGTGATTGAAGCGTTTCTCTCGATGGACTTGTACAAGCTTTTTGGCTGTTTGGATCCGAGTCCAACGAGCGACCAGATTTTGGGTTTGCCAATCTTTCCCGAAAACGAAGATACCTTGGGTCGGTTGCTCGAGGCCCGAGCTCATGCGTTTGTCGCCATCGGAGACAACAGGCTGCGAGAGCGGGTCAGTGGTCAGGTTCAATTGCGGGGTTTTGAATTGGCTACCGCGATTGCTCAAAGCGCTTACATTTCGCCTTCGGCACTCCTTGGGCCAGGGACCGTGGTTATGCCCAAAGCCGTTGTCGGATCGATGGCTCGCATCGGTCGAGGTGTGATTCTCAACACGTCCAGTTCGGTGGACCATGATACGATCGTAGGGGACTATGCCCACATCGCTCCGGGTTGCCATCTAGCTGGGAGCGTGCAGGTCGACCAAGGAGCGATGCTAGGCATTGGGACGTGTGTGATCCCCCAACGCCGCATCGGTGCTTGGTCGATCCTAGGAGCCAATTCCACGGTCGTTCGGGACATCCCTGCGGAAACGACGTATGTTGGAACACCGGCACGAGAAGCTTCGGTGCCCTGGCCTAGATCGATCGATTCGTAGACTCGATACGTAGACAGGGAGCACAGGTGCAGCGATGACGATATCCCGATCGGTATTTATCAAGCGGTACCGGATGCAAATCGAGCTTGCCGCTTGCATGGATTGGATTTCGCAGCCGGCAGTCTCACCACCATCCCTGGAGTGGCTGGCTTGGCACCCGAAACTGGTCCATCAGCATGCGACGGTCAAGTGGGAGAGTTTTCGTCAAGAGATGGATGGGAATGTCTTTCCGAGTTTGGCCAATCGCGAGGGATGCAGGCAGCTGATGCGAGAGATCTCCCTGAGGAGCAACTTTGTGCCCGAGGCCACTTGGTTGGCTTGCAGCAGCGAGTCTCTGGGAAGGGACAAGGGTGTTGGGACGATCCAAGGATTGCGAGCAGGTCCTGTTCATGGTGCGATACAGAACATCGGGGTGGTCGAAGCCTGGAGGGGCCGTGGGGTTGGCAAGGAGCTCATTCGCAAAGCCTTGCGAGGCTTTTATTTGACCGGGTGCCGTATGGTGACCCTGGAAGTCACCACTCATAATTTTCGCGCGATTGAGCTCTATGAATCGGTGGGTTTCCGCGCGATCGAGACGGTTTACAAATACAGTTTTTTTGGGGGCTGAGCCGGGCTTAGAGCTGCCCAGAGGCTAGCTGAGTTTAAACAGACGGCGGATGGCCGTAGCGAGCGACTCGCGGTGCTCTTCGTGCGGAGCATCGCGCAGGGATTGCAAAGGACCGTGCAAGAGTTTGTTGATCACACGATCGATTGCTTGCTGGATCTCTTGCTGGGCCTCGTGGCTCAAGTCGTGCATCGACTGCTTGGAAAGGAGTCGTTGCAGCTCAGTATCGCGGATCAGGACCGCTTGGTCTTTGAGTGCTCGGATCGTATCACCGGACTGACGCAGATTCCAGTCGGCGAGAATTCGCTGGACTTCCTCATCGATGATCTTGCGGGCTTTGGGAAGCTGCTGTTTGCGGAAGGCTTCGTTGCGTTGGCAGACGTTCTGAAGATCGTCGACTGAATAGAGATAAACGCTCGGGAGCCTTGCGATCGACGCCTCGAAGTCCCGAGGGACGGCCAGGTCCAGGATCAGCAGATTTCCGCGCATCCGCTTGGTCAGGATGTTCCTGAGGCGTGTTTCTGTGACGATCGGTTCGGGGGCTCCGGTGGTGCTGATGACCAGATCTGCTTGAGCTAGGAGCCCATCGAGAGATTCCCAGGGCTGTGCGCGAAGCTGGTATTGCTGGGCAACATTTTGGGCTCTTTCGAGCGATCGGTTGACGATATCGATGTTCCGTGCGCCTGCATCGATCAAGTACTGGAGGGTTTCAACACCCATTTCTCCGCTGCCGATGACCAGGATCTTTTTATCGTCGAAGCGTTCGTAGAACTCTGAGGCCACTTCGCTGACCGCAACGCTCGGGACGCTGATCCTGCGTCGGTGGATTTCTGTCTCGGTGGTTACCCGTTTGGAAACTTGATTGGCGTGTTGAAAAAGTGAGTGCATGACCGAACCGGCTGCACCTTCGAGTTTCGAGCGATCGTAGGCGCTGCGCACCTGTGCGGAGATTTGCGATTCACCGACCACCAGGGAATCGATGCTGCTAACGACGCTGAAGAGGTGCTCGACGGCATGGCTGTCCTCTCGAACCTTGAAGTACTCTTGGATGGTTCCAAGGCTAATCTCATGAAAGTTCGACAAGAACCGCTGGAGGTCCTGCGGTGTAGGTGTTTTGTCCTGCTCGCTTGCTCCACAGTAGAGTTCGACCCGATTGCAGGTGTTGAGCAAGACCGCTTCGGCGTCAGGGAACCGTTCTTTGATTTCCGAAAGGGCTCGTGTAACCTCTTCTGAGGTAAAGGCGACCTGTTCGCGGATCTCAAGGGGAGTCTCATGATGGCTGCACC
>Ga0209598_10004644_pt1 | contig 10027 bp, 8 predicted proteins | sample M_140807_EF_Meta_FD_187317 | JGI IMG/M metagenome (GOLD analysis project Ga0209598, IMG submission 187317) | Freshwater microbial communities from Lake Montjoie, Canada to study carbon cycling - M_140807_EF_MetaG (SPAdes) (version 2) | ecosystem: Environmental > Aquatic > Freshwater > Lake... | reverse complement strand
GCACAATAATCATCATGCTCTTCCGAGGCTAGCCCAACATGGTCACAAGTGGTGGGAGTTCGACATCACCTTCCAAGCGATTCGATTCCTGCGAGCCGTTGGCTTGGCCAAAAACGTGATCGACCTCAAGGCCCACGAGGAAAAGCAGCGCAAGAGAGCCGAACGCGCAGTGGCCTAGCTGTAGCTTAACCGATATCCCAACCCCACCGGAGGGTCCAACCGTGACCCAAGCGATCGTTGATCCCGAGCAGCTTCGCCAGTTTGCGATGCTGCTCAAACGCTTCTCAGGGAACTTGGCCGATTCAACGTCCAAGCTTTCGCAGCAGATGCAACAGCTGAGCGCCTCGTGGCGAGACCAAGAGCACGCCAAGTTCGCGGTCGAGTTCGAGCAGGAGCTCAAGCAGCTCTCGAGGCTCATCGAGGCCAGCGAACGGCATGTGCCGTATCTGATCCGCAAGGCCGAACTAATCGAAGAGTATCAACGCGGTCATGGCTAAAGCCAACGTCGAGAGCATCGAGGCACTTGAACAGTTCTCCGGGTCGATCGAATCCCTCAGAGACGCTTCGCGAAAAAACGCAGACGACATTCGGGATCAATTCCAGCGGGTATCGATGTGGCTGAGCAAAGAGTTGCCCGAGTACTGGGCCGACCAGCTTCGAATCTCCAAAAAACGCTGGACTGCTGCTCGACAGGATCTGCTGCGATGCCAAGCGAAGTCTCGAGCCGAGGACGAGTCTTCGTGCATGTTCGAGCGCAAAGCTCTCGGGAGAGCCACCGCGCGGCGTCAGTTGTGCGAGCAGCGTGTTCGAACCATCCCGCAGTTGGCTATGCAATGGGATCAATTCCTCCAAGAATCCGTATTATGCGTTCGCCAACTCGAAGACCTCTCCGACTCGCTCTTGCCCTTGGCACAAAACCGATTGCAGACGATGATCGAGACGCTCAAGCAGTATGCGGGGTAATCTGTAAGCGATAATCTGTAAGCGATAAGCTGTAAGCGATAAGGTGTAAGGTTTAATAGAAGGAACCTCAGTGATGATCGATTGGCCGACTCTACCGGATTTTGGAATCTATCATATTTGGCCTGAGCAAGGGGTCGAAGCGTTCCATCCCGAGGACCGCGAAAAGATCCATGGATGGATACCTAGCGACCATGTCTTTGAACGCTTCGAGTTCGATGGCCAGTACTACCATGTCCGCTATGCAGATCGCGTCACGTTTAGGATCAAGCCGACTCTTTGGATGGAGATATCCGACGAGGGGCATCGGCTTGGGGACCAAGTCGAGGTGCTGGGCAACAACATGCAAAACGACCCGATCGTTGCCAATATTGTTGAGATGCGATTTTCGCAGGTCCACAAGGCGATCGAGTACACCCTCGAACAGAGCGACATGCGGATCGACAAGGCTTATTTAGCGCACGAGTTCGTGCGGCTTACGCAGCGCGAGCATCTGCGGGAACGCGATGTACCGGCCCCGATGCCAAAGTATATCGTTCCGAGGGATTCGTCTGGACACGATAGCTTGCAAGTCGACTTGGGCCTTGATACCGATCCTCGCGAGGATCGCAGAGACTAGAATTTTTAGAGTCTCAATTCGCGCAAGGCGAATTGAGACTCTAAAAAAATCGGGCCGGCGGGATTCGAACCCACGACCTCTACCACCCCAAGGTAGCGCGCTAGCCAGGCTGCGCTACGGCCCGATTGATTGTTGGTCGATCCTGGAAATCCTGAGCACCTCGCGGTTCTCTAAGACATCCCCGGGGTCCTGTCCACCAACGTCGATGAGTGTAACGGATTCGAGCCGTTTGGCAAACCGCCAAACGGCTCGATTTTCCGCGTAAACTTCAAACCCCTCGCGAACTACTGCACGCGAAGACGCTTTTGAATGTCGGTCTCCAGAACACCGAAGACCTGCTCGTGCCGCTGGACGGACATTTGGAGGGCTGCAAGCAACCGCTTGGCCGTGAAGAAATTCATGATGATCCGTTGCTTGACATGGATCGGATCCTTGGGAACCCCAACCGGTTGGGGATTCAATCCAAAGTCGACGATCAACTCCTCAGGCGAGCCGGTCACTCGGCAAAAATTCGCATACAGGGCAATCGCATCTTCATCTTTGACCTGCACGGTGACTTGCTGGGATGCCTGTGGCCGACCCTGCGGTTCCTGGCCGGCTTCTTGCTCTACTTCGTTGGACATCGTTCTTTCTTTCTCCAAAAAAACATCTAACAAACTTACCGGGGAACTCCCCATGATCGTATCAAGCCTACTTTAAGCATGCTGAGCCTGTCTGTCGACAACGCTTAGAACTCAAAGTTGAACGTTTTCATAAAGTATCTTTTGATTCGCCAGCCCAACGACCGCCACGCCAAATGGACTCTGGACTCCCCTCGATACCCGGGCCGGCTGGGTATCTGGTCGGAATCAAACTCCACCCTGACTTGATACGAGGTGCTGATCGGTATGGTTCTTCCTGTCTCGTCGGTTTTGGTATCTAACGATCCGCCGACCTGAATGGATAGCTGTGGCGGTGCTTCCTTGATCTCCGATGCACTAAATCCCACGATCGTTCCCTCGAGGGACTCTAGCCTAGCCGATTCAAGCATCAAACTAACTTTATCCCCGACTTGCAACAAGTCGCGGTCGTGCTGATCGACGATCATCACCCCCTCCATCTTCTGCTCAGGACCCACCAAGCACAGCAGTTCCCCCTCGCTAAAGTAGACCTCGGTGTTGATGGGATCAAAAGGATCTCCAGACCAACCTGGCAACTGCTCCTGTGCCTTGGCCGCCTTGCTCTCCTCCTTGGCAGGCGCCTTGAACAGGTACCCATCGATAGGACTGCGTATAACCAAATTGGCAATCTTCTGGTCGAGCACTCGCAGGATGTTCTGCTTGGTCTGTGCGTCCTCTTGCTGAATTCGTAAGTACTGAACTTGCTGTGGATCGGCTGCTGCAGATCGCTGCAAGTCCTGGAGCTTGATCGAGGCTACCTGCAGTTCCCCGGCCGCCTTAGTCCGCTGGTATTGCAGGTCCAAGTTTTCCAACTCGCATAGGATATCCCCCTTGAGGACTGGGTCCTGGGGATGCTTGTGCCAAGTCACCAATTGTCCGCCGGCGATGGTCCGGACCTCGATCGATCGTATGGGCTGAATCTCGGTCGGGCAATAGACATAAAACGGAACTGGCAAAAAGGCGATCGCTGATAGGATCGCACAAGCCACGATCAAGCTCGTGGTGATGTTGGCTCGCTTCATCTTCGATGCCCTCCCGGGTTGCCTTAAAAATTTGACCACTGACATCACACCTGGGATCACCATCCCTGCCAAACCAGCCACCGCAAAAGCTCGCCCCAAGGACTGCAGGCCGTAGGGCTTGAGGACTTGGTTCAAGAACATGATGATCCCAAAGGCTACCACCCATCGGTAGATGAACGAACCGATGGTGTAGGCACCAAAGAGCAATCGATTCCCCTGCGGCAGGAATGGGTTCTCTTGGAGCTCCAATCCCAAGCAGTTCTTTTGGAACCAACGCTTAAGGATCTCGCTGGCCTTCTGCCTGAGATTGGGGATCTCAAGGTAATCCATAAGGATATAGTAACCGTCGAATCGCAGAAGCGGGTTGCCGTTGAAGACCACGGTCGATACCGAACAGATGAACATCACGCTCAAGCATAGGAAATGGAACATCCCATCTTCGCTGTACCACCATAAAAACGTGGCGATCGAAGCGATGATCAGCTCGACATACATCCCGGCGGCACCGATAAAAACGCGTTGCCATTTGTTTGGCAACATCCAGGAATCGGATACATTGCAATACAAACACGGGGTGAATACCAAAAACATCAGCCCCATCTCGTGGCACTCGCCGCCGAACTTCTTGCAAGAGAGTCCGTGACCAAACTCATGGAGCACCTTGACGGCCGCCATGGTCAGTCCCAGATACAGCCAATTCTGTGCCGCAAAAAACGTCTCAAACGTAGGTAGCTTGCTGCGAAACTCCTGGTAATTGACCAACACCAACGCGATGGCGGCCAAGCCGAGCACGAGGGCCAGCGCCAAACACCACGTCGTAAACAACCAACCGAACCACGGCAGCAGTCCATTGAGGATCCGTTCGGGGTCGATCCCTCGAAATCGTATCGCAAAGATATTCGATAACTTGCTTATCCACTCTTTGCGTTTTTTGGTCTCCCCACGCCGTCGCAAGGGCTTGCCCTGCCCAACGGCGTGTGAAATGACCAGTCCGCTCTTGTGGAGCATACCGACGAACTGCTGGAGGTCTTGAAGGCTGATCCGCTGGGGGGCATACTCCGATTGAAACCGATCCTTGATCGTCTGCAGCGAGGTCTCCCCGTCGAGCATGTTCAAGATCGCATACTCTTCTTCGTGGAACCGGAAATAATTCAGCCCCAGCGGCTCTTTAACCACCCAATACGATCGCCCATCGTAATGATGCTTGCGGGACTCCAGGTCCGGACGACGGCGCAGTTTCAGCGGCCGCATCGCGCTATTGACCAGTGAGTCGGCCATCGTTGTCATCGGGTGAATGTCCTTTCAGTAGAAATATGCAAAGACGGTCGACACTTGAGTGATTATCGTTTCGGAGTGATCTCGACAACTGCGTCCATGGTTCCGCGGAAGAGATACTTGCCGTCGACTTGTCTATTGGGGATCTCGACCCAAACGGTGTAATCCTGAGTCCCATCGTTGCGGGCGCCTGTACCTTGCGATTCGGGGCTGACAAAGCCTACGATGCCGTCGATCTGCTCAACTTTGCCGGCTCCGACCGGGATGAGCACCCTGGCCTTGGCACCTTCGAGAGCGTTGGGCGAATCAGTGATTCGTACCGTTCCTTTGACGCGGAACTTTTCGAGCGACACGAGCCTTAGAACTTCCTCGCCAGCTTTGACCCAGTCATAGCGTTCTTTCTGCATCGAAGCGACCACTCCCGAGAACGGGGCCTTGATCGTCCTGAGCTCCAACTGAACGAGCGACGCGTTGAGCTTGGCTGTGCTGACCCCGACTGCTGCTTGGTTGATCATCTGCTCTCGCTTGGACACATCGATCTGAAAGCCTGCTTTGATTTTCTCTAGCTGCTTCTTTTCCCAATCGTCTCGGGGCTCGACCCCTTTGACGTACAGTTCCTGCGATCGGTTAAAGACGCTCGATGCGACTTCGTAGGAAGCTGCAGAGAATCGGATTTGGCTGTCGTCCTCGGCCTTGAGTTTGGCGGACTCGAGCTCCTTGACGGCGACTTCTTTCTCGGCGTTGGCCAGACGGTTGTCGATTTGGATCAAGGTGGTGTCTTTGGCGACCAGGGAGCCTTCGTCGACCAAGATATCCAGGATGATGCCATCGGTTTGGGCAACGACCTTGATGTCGTTGACAAACGATAGGATCGCTTTGTAACGCAGGACTCCGTCCTGTGTGCTATTGAGCGGCGTACCCGGGGGGGCTTGCAAGGCGCTTTGGAGCGGATTGAACGGTGTGGTTTGAACCGGTGTGGTTTGAACCAGTGGATTCTGAATCGGGATCACCGGGACCGATGGCTGAGCACGTCCGATGGAAGTTGGAACCACGGCGTCGGATTGGCTGCGATCGATTTGAATCAACCTCGGAGCTTCCGCTTGGTCGTCTATCCCCTTCGTGCTTGGCGACTGAGTCGGCGTTGCAGTAACCGACGAATCTCCCATTTGCGTCGGTGCGCGCACCGCGATTTTTTTTGATTGCCAGACATAACCACCGACCGAGATAGCCATGACCAGGAAAGACAAGGCGATCAGAACTCTTTGCGTCATAAAAGCGGGATCCGAAGGTTGTGTGTGTTTGTGTGCGATCAGAAAACTGGTAGAAGGAAATCGAGCCGGATTAGAACAAGAGGTTGGCACGAATCCATTCGATGACTTCGTAGAAGCATACGAAAGCGACGCTGCGTTTTCCACATTTGACGTCAGCCATTACGCGGGCTCCAGATCGACGGGAGATTTCTAACAAAGCCTTATCGTTCGGCACGCAGCGCAACCGGACCACAGCTCCGTCCTCGGGATCCAGTTCGGCTCGTTGGCCGACGGCAGGCTCGTAGAGCTTACCATAGTGCTTGGTATCCGGTTTGGTCATGAGGATGATTTCGACATCGAGGTAACGCTGGCCGTTTTCATCGGTCTTGCAAACGCGTTCGTTCTTGAAAGCACCATCGAGGTAACGCATACGTTTCTCAGGCATCATGACTTCGACTTCCCAAGGTCCACTCGGGTCGGCGATGGTCATGAGGACCTGGCCGGTGACCACAGGGCGGGCGGCAAGGACTTTTTCGACATCCCAGGTCGTGACCAAGCCATCGATGGGGCTCAGGCGCTGGAGCTTGGCTTCCCGTTCGATAAGGAGATTGAGTTCGGCATCGCGATTCGATGCTTCCTGATCTGCTTGGTTGTAATCTTGCTGGAGTCGGATCCGTTCGGCGTCGGTCAGGGATGTAAGGCTATCGAGCTGACGTTTGTGACCGTAGGCTTGTTGTGCGAACTGGTCGCGCTGGCCACGGGTGGTTTGAATTTGCTGTTCGAGTTCGTTGTTTTTGAGCTTAACGAGCGTTTGGTCTTTTTTGACTTCGTCGCCGTGCTTGACCAAGACCTTTTGAACTTCGCCGTCGGCGTGCGCAAAGACTTGGCGCTCGACGGTCGGTTTGAGTTTGCCGTTGCCTTGCAAATCAAAATCCATGGGGATCAAAAACATCGACAGCACGCCCGCACCGATAAGGCCTAGGATCGACGCTGTTTTGGGCAGCGCCGAGCCGCGGAACATCCACAGGCACCGGTCTAAGAAACGCCACAGTGGCATAAACAGAATGTTGCTGTGATTCATTGAGTTGGACAGAGCGCGACAAGCGTGTTCGTAGACCAAGTCCGTGCGGCCTTCGAGCGTTTGACGCGAGAGCTGGGTTTCGATTTGTTCGACAATCAGAGCACCGATGATATCGCGACGCACCCGAGCTTCGTTGGTCTCATTGCGCTCGGACAACACGTCCCCTTCGAGTCTTCGCTCCGGCTGTCGGATGGGCAAAACCGTCACGGTACGACCATGCGATAGGTCGACGTAGTCCTCGATCGCTTCTTCGAGTTGTGCGGGCAGGTCTTCGGTGGAACCGTCGTACCAAAGAGGCTCACCGCTTTTGATCACCCGCGTTGCAAGGTTGTTTAAGGCTTGGACATTGTTCGAACGGTTCTCGATCGAATCCTGTCCGGAGATCGCGATCACTTTGGCCTTGCCACCCTTGAGAATAGCCACGCTGACTCGGTCGCAATCGATCATGCGCCGGCCTTCGTTGGCTATCGTAAATGCGGTGTCCTTGAGGTCGAGGTTTTCGTGGACGAGCCGAGCAAACTGATCCGACTGTTGCCAGAGTTCTTGCCGAGTCGAGACCTGTTGGAGCGTGTGAGCCTTGAGCCAGTCTCCCACCAGATCGGTGATGTGCTTGACGAACTTCAGGTATCCGACCTGAGCCTCGGGAGGTGTCTGGGCTCGCTGGAAGACCTCGAGCAAACCCACCGGGCCCTTGGGGGCAACTAGCGGTGAAGTAACCAATAGAAAGGGGGTCGGGTTGGCTTCGCCGGTTTGTTCCGAGCCACTGAAGGGAGGGATCAGTTCCGGGGTCCCTTTTTGGATCAAGCGACCCAAAAGGCGACCGTGGCTGATCGCTTCTTGATTGCTAGCATCGACTAGGTTTGGAGCGATATCAATGTGGTGGGCGAGGCGCAGTCCATTTTCGCCATCGAGAAGCCAAACAGCACCACCTCGAGCCGCAAGGGCGTCGACAACCTTTTGGAGCACGATTGGGTAGAACTCTGAGGCCCCGACATCCGACTTTGACAATTCGGCGACTTCGTTGACCAACGTGCGAATCTGCCGCTTGGTTTGTTCGACATTTTCGTCTGATGAGCCGGAAGACATTGCAGACCAATCTGGGAAAGGTTGAGGAGAGCTGGTTTAAGGGGAGCTAATGCTGGGCCTCGCTCCAAAAAGCTGAAAGAAGATTTTTGGGGGAAGACTACTTGAGTTATAAGACGGTGCGAACGAGGGACAATCGGCAAAAAACATAAATCATTCTAACGTTTTTTCATTCGGCTTGGAGTTCGTCGGATTGATAGGTTTTCATGATATTTCGGCACTTACCCCGTGACTTTTCGAGAATATAGCTTTTTGGATGAAAGGCGACCGGTTGTGGTTCCGCAAAAAGTGGAGTCGGAGTCCAGGAATGCTAGCCAAACCCAGCCGCCGAGAAGTGCCCGACAAAGGTGCCTGGTGCCCGACAAAGGTGCCTGGCACGAAGTCGAGGGTTGCTCGGCTGCAACCTGGACCGCTGATGGACGCTGATGGAGCACTAATCGAGCTGACCAACGCGGCGCAGAAACTCCCGTGGCTGTTCCGTCTGCCGGCTCGACAACGCCTTCCACTTCAAAAATCAACCTTCATCACTCGACAATCATCAATCCATCGCTCGAAAAACTCAGGGACTGTCCCCAGGTATTCCATCGAAAAACTCGGGGTCTGTCCCCGGGTATTTCAGCTAGGTTTCGAGGGAAAAAGTAGCTAGGCACCAATGGCGGATTCGGATGGCGGCTTTGCTAGCTTTGAGCGCCGCTGAGCCCGTGCAATCAGGTGCCAGGCACCAATGGCGCCACTTCAAAAATCAACAATCATCACTCGACAATCATCAATCCATCGCTCGAAAAACTCGGGGACAGTCCCCGGGTATCCAGACACCAATGGCGGCTTCGGATGGCGGCTTTGCTAGCTTTGAGCGCCGCTGAGACCGTGCAATTAGGTGCCAGGCACGAATGGCGAGCATCGCAATTTGCTAGCTTTGAGCGCCGCTAAGACAGTGCAATTAGGTGCCAGGCACGAATGGCACTGTACGCCTGGGGTCAGAGCGCAAGTTCTCTAGCGGCACGTGGAAGATTTTTGTTATACTTCCGCGAGCTTTGGCAATTGATGATGACTTCAAAAACCTGCCTTGGCTAAAATCCAGAACCTTCCTTGCAAGCGCTAACTAGCCAAGGAAGGTTTTTTCGTAGGATGTCTCTACCAAAATCAAGGCGCCAATGCACCTTCAAGTTGCAGCGCGTCCTTAGTGCTTTTCCAGTCGAACGTCTTCCGGAGCTGCTCCCCGAAGAATTGCTCCGCGAGGTCCTCGGCAAGCACAAGTGTCTCTTTGGAGGCATCTTTCATTCGGCCATCGTTACGTGGGCTTTCCTTTGCCAAGTGATGCGAGACGGTAAAGACGCTACGTGCCAAGCTGCCGTGGCAAGAATCTCGACCTTCTTGATTCAGATAGGACGAAACGCCCCTCATGCCAATACAGGGGACTACTGCTACGCAAGAGCCAAACTCAAGCCATCGGCAATTCGTGAACTCGCAATGCGCATCGCGTCGCTCGTCCTAGAGACCCAGGATGCGTCTTGGCGATGGAAAAAACGCAATACGGTTCTGATCGATGGCTTTACCTTCAAAATGTCCGATACGCCAAAGAATCAAGCCGTCTATCCCCAACATACCGCCCAAAAGCCAGGCTTGGGATTCCCGATCGCTCGTGTGGTGGCTTTACTCCATTTGGGAACTGGTTGCTTATTGGATGCTGCGATCGGCCCGTATCAAGGGAAAGACACTAGCGAGATTGCTATGCTTCGCCATCTCTTGTCGAGTCTCAAGGCTGGGGATGTCGTTGTTGCCGACAGGCACTTCTGTAGTTACTGGCTCATTGCGATGCTGATGCAAAAAGGGGTCCATGTTTGCTTCCGCAAACATCAAGCTCGCCATACCGACTTCCGCAAAGGAAGACGGCTTGGAAAGAACGATCACATCGTGACTTGGAAACGGGGATCTCGTCCGAACTGGATGACCGATCAGATGCATAGGAGCCTCCCAGAACAGCTTGAATTCCGAGAGGTGAGGTATGTTGTTTCCGAGCCAGGGCGCAAGCAGAGCCCGTTTGTTGTCGTCACAGACATGCTGGAACAATCTGGCGA
>Ga0209598_10004641_pt1 | contig 10030 bp, 7 predicted proteins | sample M_140807_EF_Meta_FD_187317 | JGI IMG/M metagenome (GOLD analysis project Ga0209598, IMG submission 187317) | Freshwater microbial communities from Lake Montjoie, Canada to study carbon cycling - M_140807_EF_MetaG (SPAdes) (version 2) | ecosystem: Environmental > Aquatic > Freshwater > Lake... | reverse complement strand
GATGCCGATCCATCCGAACTGGAGCACCACTGACGGTGGCCATCAGCCCAGAGGGGCTCTCTTGCCGCACGTCGCAGGACCGCCCTCAAGCCCCGTTTTCACCCACGGATTCTGCTGAGGAGCCCGAATAGGAGAGTGTCGTCTATGTACAAGTCGGACAGGGATTTCAAACTTTGGGACTACCGCGTTAGCCATGGTCAACTACTCCTGCGGAGCCCAATGTCCCCAGATCATCACACTAATGTCGATGTTCAGTTTTTTGGCGTCGAATTGATTTGCTTGCCAACCTTCATGCACGGGATTCGCCTCCGATTATCCAACGGCGACGAGAGATACAGTGACGCTCGCCGTCACGCTCATGAATACGTTGGAAAGGTGTTTTCATGTGATGACAATGGCGACGCACTCGTGATCGCGGCCGGGTGCAGGGTTCTTGAGAACACCTTGGACATCATCGAGTCGAGCCTTTTCTCCATTCACGACGGTGAAGACCGCCCTCTCGGGACCGTGCTCGCGCGATCAGAGAAATAGATTGTGCGATGGCTCTTGTGGTAGTCGCGATCCTGAGAGGATATCGCAACGCTTTTCGATAAATCGCGGTTTTCAGAGGCGGGTCAGCTTGCTTCCATTGTCAGGCAGGCGCGCTTGGTTTCCAAGTCGTAACCGATCTCAGAGAGAACTGCAGAAGCGGAGCTATGACCGAAAGTCGTGTTCGTTGATCGCATGAAAAAAAGGCGGCGTATCCTGCTGGGGCTACGACCCCACCAGCCGCCCCACGTTGGGGCAAAAAGATACGCCACCATGCAAAGGTTTGCGGTTCGCGGTTCGGAAAGTCCGGGATCGAAAGCAAGCGTCGTGCAGTCTTCCCGCGAGGGCGCGGAGCCCGCTCGACTCGATCGTCCGTGATAGAGCGAGGCGGATGCTGCAGGCAGCTTTGGAGAGCGAGGTGGATGCCTTCCTCGAGGAGCATGCAGTGCTGCTCGACGAGTGTGGCCGCCGTCGCGTCGTTCGCAACGGCACCCTGCCGACCCGGGAGATCGCGACCGGCGCCGGCATCCTCGAGGTGAGCCAGCCACGAGGCCGCGACAAGGCATCGATCGGCGACGAGCAGATCGTCTTCTCGTCGAAGATCCTTCCCCCGTACCTGCGGAAGAGCCGATCGATGGAGGAGCTCGTTCCCTGGCTCTCCCTCAAGGGTGTCTCGACCGGCGACTTCGGGGAGGCGCTCGAATCCCTCATCGGGCCGTCGGCGAAGGCCTTCAGTCCAAACGTGATCGTTCGGCTCAAGCAACTCACGCTCGTCATCCAAGGCCGAATCTTCACCGACGGAGTCCTGCCGAACGCCGCCTGATTCACGCCTCACGAACAAAACATTTGACGAGAGCTCCCTCGTCGCTTGGCCCTCATCGCCCGCGACGAGCCCTTTCCCGCGGCTGCCACGCGGATGCGAGCACTTCCGCCGCCCATCAAAATCCCACCTCGAACCGATTCCTTGACGGAAATGAAAGCCTTTCCTACGGTGGAACCCAAGAGCGGCGATGTGCCCTCTCCTGGGAGGTCTTCCAAGGAGAAGTCCAGTGAATCGGCGAAACACAAAAAAACGCCCCCCTCCCCGTACGCACGCTCCTCTGCTCGCAGTGATTGAGCGCCTCGAATCCCGGGCGATGCTCGCTGGCGTGGGGCCCGAATCGTGGAGCGCGGCAGGGCTTGCTCCCGCTCCCCTCGGCACCGGGGTGCTTTCTTCCAGCGGCATCATTCTCACGTGTTCGAGCCCCGCACCGGGCTCATCAAGCGCCGCCTCGCCTCCTGCCCCGACCTCAGGCTCAGGCGGCACGACGTTCGGTGGCGATCTGTGGGATTCCTTCAGCGTTGGATCTGGGGCTGGAGGCTCGAAGTCCGGCTCCACCGGTGGCGTGAGTACGGATGGCCCGGCGCTGTCGTCGCAATACACCAGCGGATCGGGCGTTGGCAAGGGAAGCGGTATCAGCAGTGGCTCTGGCGGCACGACGTCCGGTGGCGATCTGTGGGATGCCTTCAGCGCTGGATCTGGGGCTGGAGGCTCGAAGTCCGGCTCCACCGGTCGGGTGAGTACGGATGGCCCGGCGCTGTCGTCGCAATACACCGGCGGATCGGGCGTTGGCAAGGGAAGCGGTATCAGCAGTGGCTCTGGTGGCACGACGTCCGGTGGCGATCTGTGGGATTCCTTCAGCGTTGGATCTGGGGCTGGTGGCTCAACGTCCGGCTCCAGCGGTAGCATGAGCACGGATGGCCCAGCGCTGTCGTCGCAATACACCGGCGGATCGGGTGTCGGTAAGGGAAGCGATGCGCGCAGTGGCTCTGGTGGCACGACGTCGGGTGGCGATCTGTGGGATTCCTTTAGCGCTGGATCTGGCGCTGGAGGCTCGACATCCGGCTCCACCGGTGGGGTGAGTACAGATGGCCCGGCGCTGTCGTTGCAATACACCGGCGGATCGGGCGTTGACGGACAGGGCAATGGCACCGTTGGCACCCTGACGAACGCCGATCTCTGGCGTTTGTACTGGTCAGGTGCTGGGACCGGTTCCTCCTCGTCTAGCTCTGATGAAGGCTCTGTCGCCGACGACCCGACCATTTCGGCTCGGTACACCGGCGGATCGGGTATCGGCCGCATCACGCCATTGGTCTACAACCCCCAGAGCGACGGCTCCCCCGTCTTCCACTCGGACGTGTTTACGGGCGATGAGGGGAGCGTGCAGTTCGTCCAGACGGCAGATACCGGGAATCAGGGTACGGGCCCAGATCGACGACAAATCGCGGGCAAGATCTTGGTGGGGAATTCGGGGGTGGTTCCTCGGCGACGACCCAATTGATAACGGGGGGGCGCAGGTTGTCCAGACGGCGGATACCGGGAGCGGACGGGACGGCGGCACTCGCACAGGCAGTTGGTTCGACCTCAGCAACTATGGTCGTGCAGGTGACTGGCTGGACCAAGATTTCGGCGGCGGCACCTATGGTGCCCCGAGTACGTTCGGGCAAGCGTGGGGGTGGGCGAGGGGGTTGTTCGCGGTCGCACCGATCGCAGGAGAGATCTCCGACGGCGCCGAATTGATTTCCGGGGTCGGTCCGAACGGTGAAAAACTCACCCCTGGACAGAGGGGGGGCGACCGCACTCGGAACATTGATTCCTTTCGTACCGGCTGGTGTTGCCCGAAAGGGCCTTAGGCCGCTCACGGACGTCATCGATGATATCTTGGAAGCCGCTGCGTCAAGGTTGAAGGGTTTCACAGACTCAAGAGAACGTGCTGTAGCAGAGTTCTTGGAGGGCTTGGGAAGAAAGGTTGAAAAAAACCCTCTTGAAGGTGCGGTTGGTGCTGGTCGGCAAGGCGATGCCTTCGTTGATGGAGTCCTGCACGAGTTCAAATCTCTCGAAAAGGGCGCTGACAGTAGTACAATTCGCAATGTGGTCAATAACTCCGTCAAGAACGGCGGGCAGGCGAGAAACATCGTCATTGATGCTCGCGGCACAGGGCTTTCGGAGGAAGAAGCCATACGAGGGCTGGCACGAGCGGCGGGTATTTCGCGAGGAAAGCTTGAAAATATAACCATTGTTGGCGACGGCTACGTTTTGAACAGATCAGTGGTGGATCAATGAGCAAATTTATTTGTACTTGTGGAAACGTGATCTCAGATGTCGTCTACCCCTCGCCATCAAATGGCTCTTTAATTTCAGAGGCGTCCCTTGCAGCCTTTGTTGCCTATGCTGGCTCCGTTGTTGCTGAGCTAGGGCAAGCGGATTCAGGGAAGAGCCGATCTGAATGGATACGCACCAGATTCAACGTGGAGTACCCAATCGATGCGAGCGACGCGGAAGTCGTTGAAGACGCTTTGTGCCGAAGATTTTCTGAGCTGTCCATGGCTGCGGTGAGGTGTGAGGCCTGCGGGAGGGTCCATCTTCAGGCGACACCAGGATCCAATACCTACGATTCGTTTGCCCCTGATCGCACCGATGGGATCCATTAGCCCGGTTACCGTTCTGTCCGCGGACCATCTGGCAATCCGCTGCCAGATACGGATATCCCCGAGGAGAACTACGGTCCCGGGCAAGTTGACCCCGTAGTTGACCCCACGGCACCGGCAGACCCGGAGTTTGCCGAGTTGGCCGCCGCCTGGTCGAGCCTGCCCAGGGCGATCCGGGCAGGGATTCTGGCAATGGTGCGTGGAGCTATGCCCGAAAGTCGTGTTCGTTGAGCGCATGAAAAAAGGGGGCGTATCCTGCTGGGGCTTCTATCCCACCAGCCGCCCCACGTCGGGGCAAAAGGATACGCCACCATTGGAGGTTTACGGTTCGCGGTTCGGAAAGTCTAGGATCGAAAGCAAGCGTCGTGCGGTCTTCCCGCGAAGGGGCGGAGCCCGCTCGACTCGATCGTCCGTGATGGAGCGAGGCGGATGCTGCTGGCAGCTTTGGAGAGAGAGGTGGATGCCTTCCTCGAGGAGCATGCGGTGCTGCTCGACGAATGTGGCCGCCGTCGCGTCGTTCGCAACGGCACCCTGCCGACCCGGGAGATCGCGACCGGCGCCGGCATCCTCGAGGTGAGCCAGCCACGAGTCCGCGACAAGGCATCGATCGGCGACGAGAGGATCGTCTTCTCGTCGAAGATCCTTCCCCCGTACCTGCAGAACGCCCCCTGATTCACGCCTCACGAACACGACATTTGACGAGGGCTCTTCACCGGTATTACCGGTCCTGCACTCCCACCTCAGTCAGGGCCAGTGACCGTAGTCATTCTTTCTGTTTCTGCCGCATGTAATACCGCTGCACGCGGGCCACGCATGGGCGGCCGTGGGGCTCTTCGTCGCGCAGGCGGCATCGGGCTGGCCCGCCTTCTGCACCACCGCCCGCACCCGCGAGGGCACTGGCTCCGCAAGATCGGCATCGACATCATCCACCGTAAGGCCATGGCAGCAGCAAAGCGGTCCGGCCGGATCCTTCGGCCAGTAGAGACCGTGGGCGGCGTCCGCATCGACGCTCCGCTCGAAGAGGTCGAAATAGGCGACGGGGCAGGCTTCGGTCGCGCACCAAGAGGCCGGCTCGCCGAGCGACTCGACCGCGTCCGAGGCCAGGTGGGCCCGGAGCGTTTCAGGGCCGACAGGCAGGCCATCCGCACCGCAGCGCGGGCACTGCGGTGGCAGGCTCGAGTCGGGTTCCTTGAAAGAGGCCTTGTACATAATCACTCCGACTTTAAGGTCACTCTGGGTCGACGCACCTATTTCCCACTCACCCGATTCGACCCACCGCTTATCCCGGCAATACCTACGACGACATCCGCATCGGCACGCTCGCTGCCGCGCACGACCGCCCGACAGACGCGATCCGGCAGTTGTTTCCGCACGGATCCCTCTGTGCCAATGATAGGTGAGACACCGGCCCTGTCCTGCTCGATCGACACGATGGAGCAGATCCTCAACGCCAACACGGAGGTCCGGGAGCGTCGCGACCAGCTCCCGAGCGACACTCATTTCGCCACGCCGGTGTCTCAAAGTCATTGACACGTTCCGAGCTGCGGGAATGCGATAAGCTGCTAGTCCCCCGAAGGAATGGTTCGGAACCGGCCCAGCAGCCAGCCAGGAAGGCCGGCAGCGAGCCCCGTTCCCAAGCCCGCCAGGAAGGCCCCCGTGGCACGCCGCAAGACCCCATCCGACCCCCAGCCGTCGCTCTTCGCCGACGATCCTCCGCCGGATCGCAGCCCCGCCAGCCCCGCCGTTCCCGCTGCCACCTGCCACCGGCACTGGCTCGATCCGCGCTGCGGGATCCTCGCTTCGGCGGCCGATTGGTTGCTGGCAGAGGCCCGCAGCGCCCAGCTTGACGGCCGCGGCCCAGAGGGGGCCGGCGGAGGCGCCGCCGTGGTCGACCTGTCGGCGTTCACCGTCGTCGTGCCGGGCCGGGCGGCGGGGCACCGGCTGATCGAGATCCTCATCGACAAGACCGCTCCCCCCCGGAGCCCACGTGGCGGCGGGCCCGGCGGCCGCATCATCCCGCCGCGGACGGTCACGCTCGGCACACTCCCGGAGGCGCTCTACGAACCGGCCAAGCCGCTCGCCGACACGGCCACCGAGACGCTCTGCTGGGTCGTGGCGCTCTCCGCCGCCAGCCACCGCGACCGGCATCTGATCGCGCCGCTTCCCGAGGCCCAGGGGAACGTCGCCGAGGAGACCGACCAACCCGATCGGCACGCCCCCGGCGCCCTCCCGTCGACGGGCGCGGATCGCGACGCCACCATCGCCACCGGTGCCCTCGACGCGGCCCGGATGCTCGTCTCGATGCACCGTGAATTGGCCGCCCACCGGCTCTCGTTTGCCGATCTCGCCGATGCCGCCGACGAGGTCCTGCCGGGATTTGGCGACCATGCCCGCTGGCAGGCGCTGGCCCGGCTCGAGCAGGACTATCTCGCCGAGATCGACCGCCTCGGATTTTGGGATCGGCAGACCGCCCGGCGCGTCGCCGTCGAGAACGGCGAGGTCGCCTTCGAGGGACGGCTCGTGCTCCTCGCTACCGTCGATGTCGATCCGCTCCAGCGGACCCTTCTGGCCGGTGTCCGCGGACGGATCGACGCGCTGGTCCCCCTCCCCGAGGGCATCGGCCCCGATCCCGAGCAGGGCTTCGACGACTTCGGTTGTCTCGTCCCTGAGGCGTGGCAGGATCGCCCGCTCCCGGTGCCGCTGGAGCGGATCGCGGTTGTCGATGACGGGGAGAGCCAGGCCGCGGCGGTCGTCGACTGGATCCGGGGCCTCGCGGCGACCCGTTCGGCCGACGAGATTACCGTTGCCGTCCCCGACCCGGCCATCGTCCCCGCCCTCGAGCAGCAGCTCGCCGCGGCTGGCCTGGCGGGGCGGTACGCCGCCGGCCGAACCGTCGAACGCTCGAGCCCGTGGCAGTTTGTCCATGCGATCTTCGCCTGGCTGCGACGGCGCGAGTTTGCGGCCCTGGCCAACCTCCTCCGCTGCCCCGATTGCATCGCGCTGCTGCGCCGGCGCGGCGTTGAAGCGAGCCCCGCCGCCCTCGCCGACGCCATCGCCCTCCGCCACCTCCCCTGGGAGGTCGATCGCGCGCATCTCACCCGGGCGGCATCCCATCCGGCGGAGCGGGCCGAGAACGACGCCTTCGTGAGGATCCTCGATGCGGTCGACGCGTGGCTCGAGCCGCTCCGCACCGCCGCCGCCGCGCTCGATGCCGCCCAGCGGTCGACGCTGCGGCAGAGCGCGTCGACCCGCCCCCCGCGGCCACGGCGGGCCAAGGCAGCGGGCGCCGCGTCGGCTCCGGCCGGCACGCTCGCGGCCGACTGGGTGCGGGCCGTGCGCAGCATCTGCAGCGCGGCCGTGGAGGGGATCGAGATCGACCGTGACGACCCGGCGACCCGGATCTTCTCCCGATCGCTGGCGGCCCTCGGGGAGACGCTGGCCGACCTCGAAGCGCTCCCCGACCGGCTCGCCGCCGCGGCGGGGTCGGCGGGCATGGAGCGGCTCCTCCTCTCGACCTGGGGGCGCGGCCAGCTCCCCCCGCCGCAGCATCCGGAGGCGATCGAGCTCGTCGGCTGGCTCGAGGTGGCGCTCGACGACGCCCCGGCGCTGGCGATCACCAGCTGCGTGGAGGGATGCCTGCCGGGGAGTGCCGGTCGCGATCCGCTCCTCCCCGAGCCGCTCCGTCAGGCGCTCGGCCTCGACAACGCGACGCGGACGGCGGCCCGGGATGCCTGGATGCTCGCCGTCGCCGCCGCCCGCGACGACCTCCTCGTCGTCGTCCCCCGGCGCGGGGCCGACGGCTCGCCGGCGGTGCCCAGCCGCCTCCTTTTCCGCCGCTGTGCCGCAGACGTCGTTCACGCGGCGAAGCGACTCTTCGCCCCCCTCCGGGCCCCCGCCCCGGCGGGCCCGCCGGCCGTGGTGCCCTCCCGTCTGGCCGTGCCGGCGCCGGTGATCGTAGCGACGGCCCCCGCTTCCGGCTTTCCCCCGATGCGGGTCACCGAGTTCCGCGATTACCTCGCCTGCCCCTACCGCTACTGGCTCCGCCACCGTCTCGGTCTGGACTCTGCCGGTGACGAGGCCCTCGAGCTCGGCCCAGGGGATTTCGGCAACCTGATCCACGAATGCCTCGACCGGTTCGGCAAGCACGCGCCGATCGCCGCGAGCACCGACGCCCGCCAGATCAGCGACTGGCTCTCCGCCGCGCTCGATCGGTTTGTCCTCGAGCGCTACGGGCTCGGCGCCGCGCCGGCGGTCTTCGTGCAGACGGAACTGGCGCGGCGGAGGCTGCGCGAGTTCGCCCGGGTGCAGGCCGAGCGCACCGCTGCCGGATGGGTGATCCACGCCACCGAACAGGTGGTCCGCTCGTCGGCCTTCGTCGTCGATGGCGTGCCGGTGGCGCTGTCGGGAAAAATCGACCGCATCGACCACCACCCCGACGACGACCGGTGGGAAGTGCTCGACTACAAGACCTCGGCCCGGGGCAGATCACCCGACCGCACCCACCGCGATGCCCACGGATGGATCGACCTCCAGTTGCCGCTCTACCGGCATCTCCTCGTCGAGGTCGGAGCGATGCCCGATCTCGATCTGGCCAATCCCCTCCGGGTCGGCGTCGGCTACTTCAACGTCTCGGCCCGCGTCGAGGAGATCCGGATCGAGACCGCCTCGTGGTCGACCGAGGAGTACGCATCGGCCGATGACGCCGCTCGCGACGTCGTCCGCGCCGTCCGGGAGGGAAGGTTCTGGCCCCGGAAAGACGAGGCCGCGGGGGCCTTCCCCGAATTCGACGCCATCTGCCAGACCCACACGATCCGCGACGACGACGACGAGGGAGACGCCGGATGACACCCCGACCGACCGATCAGCGTGGTCGCTCCGGCCGAGCCGGCGGCACGCGCGACCGCATCGACTCCGGCCCGGCGGCGCCCCAGTCGCCGACCGATCCCGCGCCGGCCATCACCCCGCTGGAACCGATCGTCCGGGTGCTCGCCAGCGCCGGCACCGGCAAGACCCATGCCCTCTCGACGAGGCTCATCCGCCTCCTCGCCGACGGCGCCGACATCGACGACATTTTCGCCGCCACCTTCGCGCGGAAGGCGGCCGGGGAGATCCTCGCCCGCGTTCTCGAGCGGCTGGCCAACGCCGCCGATCCCTCCTCCCCGGAGGCGACCGGATCGCTGGCGGCGGCAATCGATCGGCCGGCGGCCGACGCGGCGTTCTTTCGGGATCTCCTCGTCCGGGTGACGTCGAATGTCGACCGGCTGGCGGTGGGGACGCTCGACTCGTTTTTCGTGACCTGCGCCGACGCGGCCCGCTTCGAACTCGGGCTCCCGCCCGCTTGGTCGATCGGCACCGAGGCCGATCTGGCCATCCAGCGCCGCCGGGCGATCCACCGGACGATCTCCGACGCGCTCGCGGCCGGGCCATCGGAAGAGGAGCCGGGGGACTCCCCCGCGAAGCTCCTGGCGACGCTCATGGTGCAACTGTCGGGGGGAACGACGACAACCGGCCTCGAGGAGGCGATCGAGGCGATCGTCACCGATCTCGCGGCGCTCCACCGGGATGCCGAGCCGGCCGCCTGGGACAGGCTGTCGGTGCCCCGCCCCCCGTCGGGCGAGGAGCTGACCGCCGCGGTCGAGACCCTGCGTGCGACCGACTTCGAGGATTCCCGGGTCGGCGATGCCCGGGATGACGCCATCGCCGCCCTCGAAGCCTCCGATTGGAAGAGCCTGCTCTCGAAGGGGATGGTGCCGAAGCTCCTCGCCGGGGAGACGAAGTATCAGAAGAAGCCGATCGACCCGGCCGTGGCGGGGGCCTTGTGGACGATCATCGGCTTGGCCCGATCGGTGATCCTCGCCCGCACGGCCGCCCAGACGCGGGCTATCCGCGATCTCCTCGACCGCTACTCTGCCACCGCCGACCGGCTCATGGCGAGCGACGGAATGGTGTCGTTCGACGACGTCACCCGGCTCGTCGGCGGCGCCGCCGCCGACGGCACCCTCGACGCCGCCCGGTGGCGCGGGATCCGCTTCGC
>Ga0209598_10004640_pt1 | contig 10031 bp, 10 predicted proteins | sample M_140807_EF_Meta_FD_187317 | JGI IMG/M metagenome (GOLD analysis project Ga0209598, IMG submission 187317) | Freshwater microbial communities from Lake Montjoie, Canada to study carbon cycling - M_140807_EF_MetaG (SPAdes) (version 2) | ecosystem: Environmental > Aquatic > Freshwater > Lake... | reverse complement strand
CGGTAGGCCGGGTGAACCAGAATCCGATCAGCAGATATGAGATCAAGCCAACCGCTTCCCAACCAAAGAAGAGCTGCACAAAATTATTCGCCATCACGAGCATCAGCATCGCGAAGGTAAACAGGCTGATATAGGCGAAAAAACGCTGGTAACCCGCGTCTTCTTCCATATAGCCAATGGTGTAGATGTGGACCATCAGCGACACAAAGGTCACGACGCACATCATGGTCGCGGTCAACGTGTCGATCAGGAACCCAACCTGAAAGCGAATACCAGCGACCGTCGCCCACTCGTACAACATGCCATTGAAACGCTCACCGGCCAGCGTCTCCAACAAAATGGATACGGAAGCGACGAACGACACCAGCACGCCCAGGATGGCGATGCGATGGGCATTGGCGCGGCCGATCTGGTGGCCAAAGAAACCGCACAGAATTGCGCCCAGCAGGGGAGCAAAAGGCACGATGAGGTAGGTCGACTTCATGGGCTGTGTTTCCTTACGGCCTTGACGCGCGTCAGCCCTTGAGGGTGTCGAGGTCTTCGACGTTGATCGTGTCAAGACCGCGAAACAGTACGACGAGAATCGCGAGGCCGATGGCGGATTCAGCCGCCGCCACAGTCAGAATAAAAAACACAAAGACCTGCCCGGCCGCATCGCCCAGGAAGTGACTGAAGGCGATGAAATTCATGTTGACTGCGAGCAGCATCAGTTCGATCGCCATCAACACGACGATGACATTGCGGCGGTTCAGGAAAATCCCGAGAACGCTGATGGCAAACAGAATAGCCCCGAGGATCAGGTAATGACCGAGCGACAGACCAGTAGCGGCCAGGTTCATGGCGTGGCTCCTGCATCAGTCGGGCTTTGCCCACGGGTACTGCGTGAGGGCACCGACACAAGGCGGACCCGGTCAGCGCTTCGGACCAGTTGCGCTTTGCTGGCGTCGTTGACGCGGGTGTCCTTGCGGCGACGCAAGGTCAACGCGATGGCTGCAACGATCGCGACGAGCAGCAGCACTGCCGCCAGCTCAAACGGATAGACGTAGTCGGTGTAAATCAGTTTGCCCAGGACACGAGTGTTGTCGGTACCCGCCGCCATCGCGGGTGCGTCATCCTGGCGGACGCCTGAAAAACGGGCCCAGATAATCGCGGAAAGTTCGAGCACCACCGCGATACCGACGAAAGCTGCCACCGGGAGATTTGTCCAGAACCCTTCGCGCAAGCGGTCCAGGTCAATATCTAGCATCATGACAACAAAGAGAAACAACACCATCACCGCGCCGACATAGACCAAAACCAACGTGATCGCGAGAAACTCGGCCTTGAGCAACATCCAGATACCGGATGCGTTGAAAAATGCCAGAACGAGATAGAGCGCAGCATGGACAGGGTTACGCGCGGTCACCACACGCAGGGCTGACGCGATCAGCACCGCCGAAAAGACGTAAAAAAGGGCGGTTTTGAATTCCATGGGTGCGATTAACGGTAGCTGGCGTCGGCTTCGCGACGTTTGGCGATTTCGGGCTCGTAACGATCGCCGACGGCAAGCAGCATCTCTTTGGTGAAAAGCAGATCGCCACGCCGTTCGCCGTGGTACTCGAGCACATGGGTCTCGACGATCGAATCGACCGGGCAACTCTCTTCGCAAAAGCCGCAGAAGATGCACTTGGTCAGATCGATGTCGTAACGTGTCGTGCGGCGGCTCCCGTCATCACGCACTTCGCTCTGAATGGTGATGGCCATCGCCGGGCAGACCGCTTCGCAGAGTTTGCAGGCGATGCAGCGCTCTTCGCCATTCGGATAACGACGCAAGGCGTGCAGGCCGCGGAAACGCGGTGAATACGGCGTCTTCTCTTCTGGAAACTGAACGGTGATCTTGCGCGCAAACAGGTTGCGCCCAGTCAGGCGCATGCCCTTGAGCAGTTCCGTCAGCATGAAGCTGGACACGAAGTCCTTGAATGCCTGCATTTCGGGTTACCCCCAGATATCAAACGGAGAGATACGCCACAACCCAACCACGACGATCCAGACGAGCGTCACGGGAATGAAAATCTTCCAGCCCAGACGCATGATCTGGTCGAAGCGGAATCGGGGGAAGGTGGCACGCACCCACAGGAACATGGTGCACATCACGAACGTTTTGGCGAATAGCCAGAACCAGTTCATGAACCACGGCGCGAAGGGCAAATCAAACGGCAGGGAAATCGGTGCATCCCAGCCGCCCAGAAACATAATCGAGGCCAGCGCACTCACCAGAATGATGTTGGCGTACTCGGCCAGGAAGAACACAGCGAAGGCCATCCCCGAGTACTCCACCATGTGGCCGGCGACGATCTCGCTTTCACCCTCGACCACGTCAAAGGGGTGGCGGTTGGTCTCGGCCAGCCCGGAGATGAAGTACACGACAAAAATCGGCAACAAAGGCAGCCAGTTCCATGACAGGAAATTCAGCCCCATGTCGGCGAAACGCCCGCGCTGCTGGACTTCAACGATATCGGTGATGTTGAGACTGTTACTCGTCATCAGGACCACGACCATCGCAAAACCAATCGCGAGTTCGTACGACACCATCTGGGCCGAGGCCCGCATGGCCCCGAGAAATGCGTATTTGGAATTAGATGCCCAGCCCGCCAGGATGACGCCGTAGACCTCGAGCGACGTGATCGCCATCAAGTACAACAAACCAGCATTGATATTCGCCAGAGCAAGGTCAGGCCCAAAAGGAATGACCGCCCAGGCGGCCAACGCCGGCATGATGGTCATGATCGGTCCCAGCAGATACAGGCGTTTGTCGGCCGCCGTCGGCAGGATGATCTCCTTGAACATCAGCTTCAAGCCATCCGCAATGGGCTGAAAGAGGCCCATCGGGCCCACGCGGTTGGGACCAATCCGAACCTGAATCCAGCCGATGAACTTGCGCTCCCAGAGGGTCAGGTAAGCCAGACAGATCATCAACGGCAGGACGATCGCAACGATTCGAACGAGTGCCCACACCAGCGGCCAGACGCCGCCGAACACATCCACACCCTGTTGCTGAATCGTACTTAAGAGATTGGGCATGATCGCTTGGCTCCTCAATCAGCCCCGTGTAACGGTCACAACGCCTGACCAGGCGCCTGCCGCTACCGTCGACGGGTGGCCACCGTCTACGCGCACACACCCCGAAGGTAATCGATCGTCAACGGCAAGCGTGAGGCGCGCACCTGCATTAGTTGGCGCGCTGATCGGTTGAGCGGGTTGTCCGTGATGAGCAACAAGAACCGAATCACCAGCAGCCAGTCCCAGCCCAGCCAGCGTGGTGGACGAGACAAGCGCCTGTGGTGCTCGAGCGGCGCGGGTGGCCTGCAATGCATCCGAGCGCCGGACAATGCCGTCGACCGCGTAGAGCGGCAATTCGGTAATGCGCTCGAGGGTGTGGGCGGGGGCATCTGAAGAGGTGTGGGCAGTGGGGTGGGCAGATGCGTGGGCCGCGGCTTGAACAGACCCGTGAACCAGCCCCCTCAGACCATTATCCAGCCCTGCGCGCAGCGGATCGGCGTCGTGCCGGGGCGTTGACGCAAGTCCCTTCCCACCCAATACGTCATCACGCACCTGCTCCGAGCGATCGATGGCATCAAAACCAGGTGCGCCAAACATTGAACCCAACACCCGCAGGACTTTCCAGCCGGGGCGGGCATCGCCTTGCGGCTTGACGACACCGTTGAAACTTTGCGCACGACCTTCGCACGACACGTACGTTCCGGATGTCTCGGTAAATGGCGTGATTGGCAACAGCACGTGCGAGCGCGAGAGCAGCGATTCGCTGCGAAAAGCACTCAGGGCCACGACTGTGTCTGCTTGCGCCAGAGCGTGATCGAACGCCAACGGATCAGCGGAGTCCAGTTCGGGCTCGAGGTTGACCAGCAGATAGCCACGACGAGCTTGCTCGGTCATGGCATGAGCGTTTAACCCAGCCGCCAAGGGCACGCAACCAGCCAGCCAGGCGCCGACGCTATTCGCCGAATCACCGACGACGCCCAAGCTTGCACCACATTGCTCGGCAATCCAGGCGGCGAGTTGATAAAGTCCACCGGCCTGCGCATGGCGCATCGCGCTCTGCCCAATCCAGATCGCTTTTGGAACGGTTGAAGCCGCGGACTCGGCGAGTTCGGCCGTCAGGGAATCTGCAATACGAGCGGCCAGCGCGGTGACGTCGGCCTGCGCGGGCGCGGAGCCGGCCGATCGAGTCGATGCCATAGAGCCGGCCGATTGGGCCAAAGCCGAGAGCGCCTCGGGCAATGCCACTGAGCGCTTCTCGGCGACGAGTAGGGCAACGTGATGCAGCGCCGCGACCCATTGCGAGGGCGCCAACACCAGTTGGGCACGCAGCGGCATCAGTGGATCTTCGCCCACCGCCTGAAGAATCGAAATCTGTGCCCCACGGCTGGCCGCTTTCCGCACACGAACCGACAAAAGCGGCGAATCGTTGCGCAACAAACCACCGATGACGAAGAGACGTTGCAAGCCGTCAACCGCCGCGACAGGCATACCCAACCAGGGGGCACCCTCGCGAACGGCGTCAATCGAAAAATCACGCTGCCGCACGCGATGGTCGATGCTATCCGTACCCAGCGCGCGCCCTAACCGAGCCGCCAGCGCAAGCTCTTCGAGGGTTGAAGAGCCGGCCGCGAGCACACCCAGGCCACCGGGCTCTTTGGCAACATCTCGCAAGCGATTAGCGGCGGTCTCAAGCGCTGCCTTCCATTCGACTTCGTGCCAAACACCATGATCGTCCTTGACCATGGGAACGGTTAGCCGGTCTGAAGCATTCAGACCTTCGTACGAGAACCGATCACGATCGCTGATCCAGCATTCGTTGACGGCTTCCTGCTCAAACGGCACGACCCTCATCACCCGATCGTGCTTGACCTGAATGTTCAGGGTCGAGCCGAGTGAATCGTGGGGACTGACCGAACGGCGTCGTGACAATTCCCAAGTTCTTGCGGAATAGCGGAATGGTTTACTGGTCAGTGCGCCGACGGGGCAAATATCGATCATGTTGCCGGACACTTCGGACTCGACCGAACGTCCTACGAAACTCATGATCTCGCTGTGCTGTCCGCGCCCGGCCATGCCGAGTTCCATCACGCCGGCGACTTCCTGGCCGAAACGCACGCAGCGTGTGCAGTGGATACAACGCGACATTTCCTCAGCGGAAATGAGCGGCCCCATCGGCTTGTGAAAAACCACGCGTTTGGCTTCGTCGTAGCGACTGCTGCTGCTGCCGTAGCCGACTGCCAGGTCCTGCAATTGGCATTCACCGCCCTGATCGCAGATCGGGCAATCGAGCGGGTGGTTGATCAGCAGAAACTCCATCACCGCTTTCTGGGCGGCAATGGCTTTTTCTGAGCGGGTCCAGACCTTCATGCCCGGGGTCACGGGAGTGGCGCAGGCCGGCAACGCTTTGGGGGCTTTTTCGACCTCGACCAGGCACATCCGGCAATTAGCCGCGATGCTCAACTTCTTGTGATAGCAGAAATGAGGAACGTACAAACCCAAGGAATTGGCAGCATGCATGACCATGCTGCCCTCGACGACCGAGGCGGGTTTGCCATCGATTTCGAGTTCAATCATGAGTGGTCCACCAGGCAGCGCTTGTGTTCGATGTGATACGCAAATTCATCACGGTAGTGCTTGAGGAAGCCCTTCACTGGCATCGCAGCAGCGTCACCCAGCGCACAAATCGTTCGGCCCATGATGTTGTCAGCCACACCACCAAGACGGTCAAGGTCTTCGGGCCGTCCCTGCCCATGTTCGATCCGGTGCACCATCCGCGACAACCAACCCGTGCCCTCACGGCATGGGGTGCACTGACCACAGGATTCTTCGTAATAGAAGTGGGACAAGCGCGCCAAAGACCGGACCATGCAGCGAGTCTCGTCCATGACGATGACCGCGCCCGAACCCAACATCGAACCGGCTTTCGCGATGGCGTCATAGTCCATCGTGATATCCATCATGATGCTAGCGGGCAGCACGGGTGCTGAAGATCCACCAGGAATCACAGCCTTGAGAGCACGACCATCGCGCATGCCACCTGCCAGCTCGAGCAGCTTGGCGAACGGAGTCCCGAGGGGAATCTCGTAATTGCCGGGACGCTCGACGTCACCGCTAATCGAGAAGAGCTTGGTGCCACCATTATTGGGCTTGCCGACCGCTAAAAACGCGGCACCGCCGTTACGGATGATCCAGGGGACTGCCGCAAACGTCTCGGTATTGTTGATCGTCGTTGGCTTGCCAAACAGACCATAACTGGCCGGGAACGGCGGCTTGAAACGCGGCTGGCCTTTCTTGCCCTCAAGGGATTCGAGGAGCGCGGTCTCTTCACCACAGATGTACGCCCCATACCCATGAAAGGCATGCAACTGAAAGCTGAAACCGGAGCCGAGAATGTGGTCGCCTAAGAGGCCCGCCGCCCTCGCCTCTTCGAGCGCTTCTTCGAAACGCTCGTAGGTCGAAAAAATCTCGCCATGAATGTAGTTGTAACCAACCGCGATTCCCATCGCATACGCAGCGATCGCCATCCCCTCGATGACGATATGGGGGTTGTAGCGCAGGATGTCACGATCTTTAAAGGTACCCGGTTCGCCCTCGTCGGAATTGCAAACCAGATACTTGGCACCCGGGAATGCGCGGGGCATGAAACTCCACTTCAGGCCGGTCGGGAAACCCGCACCGCCGCGCCCCCGCAGAACGCTCGCTTTGACTTCTGCAATGACCTGCTCAGGGGTCAGGCCCGTGTCACCGTCTTTACCCAGGATCTTGCGTAAGGCCTGATAGCCACCACGCGCCTCGTAGTCTTTGAGGCGCCATGAGTCCGGCCCCGCCAGATCCGCCATGATCTGAGGCGCGATATGACGCCCGTGAAAACAGGTTTCGACAGCATGGTTGACGTGAATCGGTTCAATTGCACCCACGGAAATTCCTTTCGCAGCCTGGAGCGGACGCCGTTATGCGACGTCGACGCGGTTGCCGGGGTTCACCCCGGGGGCCTTGGTGCGCAACTCTTCAAGCAACGCATCCAGTTTGACCTCGTCGCAAAAACTTTCCATGCGCGTGTCGTTCACCAACAGCACCGGGGCGTCCGCGCAGGCGCCCATACATTCGCCCTCGCGCAGGCTGAACACACCGTCGGTCGTCGTCTCGCCATAACCCACCCCCAACGTGCGCTGAAGGTACTGGCCGGCGCGATCGCCATGACGCAAGGCACACGGCAAATTGGTGCAGACCGTGAGCTTGAAGCGCCCGACCGGACCGGTGTTGTACATCGTGTAGAAGGTCGCCACCTCGTGCACCGCAATCGGCGGCATGCCCAGGGTGTTGGCAACGTCTTCCACGACCTCAGGGCTCATCCAACCCTTTTCTTGTTGCGCAATGGTGAGCGAAGCCATCACCGCAGCCTGCTTTTGGTCGGGCGGGTACTTCGCCACTTCCCGCGCGATCTTGGCGTAGGCCGCCTCGGAGAGGAGGCGGGACGCGTGCGCACCGCTGTCGGTCGAAGGGACTGGAGTTGGAGTGGTCATTGCAGAAATTGGTACGTTCAATCAGCGATCAATTTCGCCAAACACGATGTCCTGAGTCCCGATGATCGTGACAACGTCTGCGATCATATGACCGCGCGACATCATGTCGAGGCCCTGCAAATGAGCATAACCAGGGGCACGGATTTTGAGCCGGTAAGGTTTGTTGGCACCGTCACTCACCATATAAATACCGAACTCCCCCTTCGGATGTTCGATGGCGGCATAGCACTCACCAGGGGGCACGTGCATCCCCTCAGTAAACAGCTTGAAATGATGGATGAGTTCTTCCATCGAGCTCTTCATGTCAACCCGATGCGGCGGGGCGACTTTGTGGTTGTCGGTCATGACCGGGCCAGGATGGTTTCGCAACCATTCCACGCACTGCCGCATGATCCGGTTGCTCTGGCGCATTTCTTCGATACGGACCAGATAACGATCGTACGAGTCACCGTTCTTGCCGACCGGGATGTCAAAATCGACCAGGTCATAAACTTCGTATGGCTGGTGCTTGCGCAAATCCCATGCAATGCCAGAACCGCGGAGCATTGGACCGGTGAAACCCCAAGCCCGGGCTTGATCCGGTGTCACGATGCCGACGTCGCACAAGCGCTGTTTCCAGATCCGATTATCAGTTAAAAGCGTCTCGTACTCGTCAACCGCTTTCGGGAAACGATTACAAAAATCCTCGATGAAATCGAGCAAGGATCCCTGACGATTCTCATTGAGCTCACGAATCGATTTTTCGTTACGGATCTTGCTGGCGGCGTACTGCGGCATGTGATCAGGCAGATCGCGATAAACCCCACCTGGCCGATAGTAGGCCGCGTGCATCCGGGCACCCGACACCGCTTCGTAGCAGTCCATCAAATCTTCACGCTCGCGGAAGGCGTAAAGGAAAATCGTCATGGCACCGACGTCAAGCGCGTGCGCACCGAGCCAAAGCAAGTGGTTGAGCAGTCGCGTGATCTCATCAAACAAGACGCGGATGTACTGAGCGCGTAGCGGCACCTCGACATCCATCAGCTTTTCGATCGCCATCACATAGGCGTGTTCGTTACACATCATGGACACATAGTCCAGACGGTCCATGTACGGCAATGCCTGCAGATAGGTGCGGGTCTCGGCCAGCTTTTCGGTTGCCCGATGAAGCAAACCAATGTGCGGATCGGCGCGCTGAACGACTTCGCCGTCAAGCTCAAGCACCAGTCGCAACACCCCGTGCGCGGCCGGATGCTGAGGTCCGAAGTTCAGTGTGTAGTTCTTGATCTCAGCCATCGCGTCAGCCTCGCCCTCGGGCATAACCCTCTTCGCGAATCACGCGCGGCACATTCTCGCGCGGCTCGATCGTGACCGGTTGATAGATGACCCGCTTCTGCTCGGGGTCGTACCGCATTTCAACATAGCCCGAAACCGGAAAGTCCTTGCGGAAGGGATGGCCCACGAAGCCGTAATCCGTGAGGATGCGGCGCAGGTCAGTATGCCCTTCAAACATGATCCCAAAGAAATCAAACGCTTCGCGCTCATACCAACCCATCGACGGCCAGACTTCGCTAAGCGACGTGATGGTCGGGTAATCATCATCAACACAGTAGGCCCGTATGCGCAGGCGTTGGTTGAGGTGCGTCGACAGCAAATGAAGGACAACCGCGAACCGGGGACCATCGTGCCCTGCACCGCCCCATTCCTGGTAGTCCACGCCGCACAGGTCGAGCGCTGTATCAAAACGCAGTTCGCTGGAATCGCGGCAGACTTGGGCCACGGCGTCCCAATGCTTGGGCGCGACTTCAAGCGTCACCTCTCCGAAGGCTTCTACGAGCGAGACGATCTGATCGCCTAGCGCTGCTTGCAGAGCCGCCTTCAGGGTTTCGTTGGGGGTCGTCATGGCGTCGGCGCTTAACGGGCAATCGTATTGGTTCGGCGAATCTTATTCTGCAATTGCAGAATGCCGTAAATCAGGGCTTCGGCCGTCGGCGGACATCCCGGCACGTAAATATCAACTGGGACGATCCGGTCGCAACCGCGGACCACCGAATAGGAGTAATGGTAGTAGCCGCCGCCATTGGCACACGAGCCCATGCTGATGACCCAGCGTGGCTCGGGCATCTGGTCGTAGACCTTGCGCAGGGCGGGCGCCATCTTGTTGCAGAGCGTCCCGGCCACCAGCATGACATCGCTCTGACGGGGGCTGGGTCGGAACACGATGCCGAACCGATCGAGGTCGTAGCGGGCGGCACCTGCATGCATCATCTCGACCGCGCAACAGGCGAGGCCGAAGGTCATCGGCCACATGCTGCCGGTACGGGTCCAGTTAATCAGCTTGTCGAGCTGAGTCGTGACAAACCCTTCCTGCAAAACGCCATCAATTGCCATCAGATTTCCCTATCATTCCCAGTCCAGCGCGCCTTTTGTCCATTCATAGACAAAACCGACCACCAAAATACCGAGAAAAACCATCATTGCAAGGAAGCC
>Ga0209598_10004636_pt1 | contig 10037 bp, 7 predicted proteins | sample M_140807_EF_Meta_FD_187317 | JGI IMG/M metagenome (GOLD analysis project Ga0209598, IMG submission 187317) | Freshwater microbial communities from Lake Montjoie, Canada to study carbon cycling - M_140807_EF_MetaG (SPAdes) (version 2) | ecosystem: Environmental > Aquatic > Freshwater > Lake... | reverse complement strand
CTGCGGATCACGGGCTATGCCTGCGTGGAATTGCGGCCCGGAAGCAAGGAACCGGCGCTCGTCGAGGCGGGCGTGGTTCGCCTCAAGCCGACCGACTCCGTGATCCTCCGCCTCCGTGCGCTGCACGAGGAACTCGGCGCGCTCCTCGATGAGCTGCAGCCGGGCAGGGTGGCGGTGGAAGAGGTCTTCGCCCACGTGAAGCACGTGCGCACGGCCATCGTCATGGGCCACGGACGCGGCGTGGTGCTGCTTTCCGCGGCGCTGCGCGACCTGCCGGTGGACGAGTTCGCGCCGGCCGAGATCAAGAAGGCCGTCACCGGGCGTGGCCAGGCGTCCAAGGAACAGATGCAGCGCGCGGTCATGCACCAGTTCTCCTTGCGGAAGCTGCCGGAGCCGCCGGACGTGGCGGACGCCATCGCCATCGCCGCCTGCTGCGCGCGCCGGCATTGCGACGACCTCTCCATGGCGCCCCGGGTGCTTCCGGCGGGAAAGCGGCCCACGTCCGCTGCAGCCGCCCGCCCCGTCCGCCGATAGCCTTTCTGCCATGCCCGGCTCCGTGCGCATGCATCTTCTCTCGCGCCGCCTGATGAGCGACCAGCTCACGCCGGTGCTCGCGTACCGCCGCCTGGTGGCCGCGGACGATCGCGCCGCGCCGAGCTTCCTCTTCGAGAGCGTCGAGAACGGCGCCACGCTCGGCCGCTGGTCCATGCTCGGAGCGCAGCCGGTGCTCGAGGTGCTGGCGCGCGGGCACGAGGTGGAGATCCGCGACCGTCGCTCCGCCACGGTGGAGTGCGCCCACGTCGGCAATCCGCTCGAGACGGTGCGCGCGCTCGGCGCCCGATACGAGCCGCACGCGGTCGACCGCATGCCCGAGGCGTTCCATGGCGGATGGGTCGGCTTCTGCGCCTTCGACGCGGTCCGTTGGCTCGAACCCGGCAAGCTGCCGTACTCCGCGGCACCGCGTGATGACCGCGGACTGCCCGACATGCATTTCGGCATGTATCGCGAGGTGGCCGTCTTCGACCACGTTGCCAAGCTGGTGCATGCGGTGGTCTCCGTGCCCGCGGACGAACATCCCGACGAGTCCGCTGCCATCGCCCATGGCCGCCGCGCGCTCGACGCGTTCTGCGCGCGTCTCACCGCGGGCGCCCCGCCGCTTGCTGCGGGCGCGGTGGACCTCGACCTGGGGCAGCGCCCGCAACCGCCGGAAACCGGCTCGATGACCCGTGCCGAGTTCGAGCGCGCCGTGGAGCGCGCGCAGGAGTACATCCGCGCAGGCGATGCGTTCCAGGTGGTCCTCAGCCGACGGCAGGACCGCCAGACGCACGCCGATCCATTCGACATCTATCGCGCGCTGCGCGTGGTGAACCCCAGTCCCTACCAGATCTACCTGCAGGCGGAAGGGTGCATCCTGGTGGCCTCCAGCCCCGAGATCCTCTGCCGCGTGCGCGATCGCACCGTGGTGAACCGCCCGCTCGCCGGCACGCGCCGCCGCGGCCGCTCGGAGAGCGAGGACCAGGCGCTCGAGGCCGAGCTGCTGGCCGACGAGAAGGAGCGCGCGGAGCACGTGATGCTCGTGGACCTCGGTCGCAACGACGTCGGCCGCGTCGCGGAGCAGGGCTCGGTGAAGGTGGAGCGCTGCATGGAAGTGGAGCGCTACAGCCACGTCATGCACATCAGCTCCACGGTCACTGGCGAACTGCGCCCCGGCCTCGACTGCTGGGATGCGCTGCGCGCCACGCTGCCCGTGGGCACCGTGAGCGGCGCGCCCAAGGTGCGCGCCATCCAGATCATCGACGAGCTCGAGCCCGTCCGGCGCGGGCCGTACTCCGGCGGCATCGGCGCGGTGGGATGGAACGGCGACATGGACATCGCGCTCGCGCTGCGCACCATGGTGATTCCCACGGCGAATCATCATGCGGGGCAGCCGTGGGTCGTTGGCCTGCAGGCCGGTGCCGGCGTGGTGCTCGACAGCGTGCCGAGCGCGGAATTCGAGGAGACCATCGCCAAGAGCGCGGCCCTCGGTCGCGCGGTCGACCTTGCCGAGCGCGCGTTCGGCGCGTGAGTCACGGAGCATGGTGAATTGCAGTCTTCGACGGCCACCGTCCGATGGCGGGGTGTCATCAGCGAAGCCGATCCCGCAGGGGACTGGCCCCATCGCCTTGCGGGGCGGGCGGCATGGCGCCGCCACTGCCCCTCCGGCGATGGGGCCAGGCACCGTGTGCGCCAATGGCGTCGGTTCGGCAATGGCCTCACCGCCGCGCTTGAGTTTCATGCTGCGCGTGCATGCATTCGACGGTGAATGTCACGTGTGCGAGCACCCGCAGCGAGCACGGGACCCCTGGCCCGAGGCGTCGACAAGCGCGAAGTCCGGCAGCATGACTCCCGAGTACTCCCGGGTGCCACCCGGACGAGCGGTTGTCGTCGAGGCCGAGAGGAGCCGGGTGGAGCGAGGCCGTCCGCGGGACAGGGGTCCCGCGCGCAGCGGAGGGTGCGGTGGAACTTCGAACTGTCCCGCGCACAGCGGAGGGAGCGGTGGAACTTCGAACTGTCCCGCGCACAGCGAAGGGTGCGGTCGAACTTCCTACCGCCCTGCCCGCCTCCTCGCGCCGTCGCCATGCAACGCAAACGCCCCGGCGCAGGGCCGGGGCGCTTGGAAGAGTGTTGCATTGCGCGGTCGCGTGCGCGACACGTACTCAGGCGCGACGACGGCGCGTGGCGCCGATGCCGGCGACGGCGAGCACCGCGAGGGCGCCCGGGGCCGGGATCAGCGACGAGTCGATCGTCATGAAGCGCATGCTGGAGTCATAGCCAGCGTTGCTGCCGACGTTCAGGTACGGGTTGTTGTTGTACAGGTCCGGACCGCTGGCAAAGACGCTGAAGCTGGTGACCTGGCCACCCTGCACGTTCGAACGCCAGCAGGTGCTGCCGGTGCCCGCCCAGTACTGGTTGTCGCCGTTCTGGTCGCCGCCCTGGAAGCCGTTGGCGTAGAAGGCGTCGTTCAACAGCAGTTTGCTGAAGTTGTCGAAGGCGTACATGCCGACGTTGGTGCCGCCGCCGAACGAGGCCGTGCGGAAGAACCAGCCGTTGGTGGTGTTGGCAACGACGTCCTCGTTGTAGTACATGCCCTGCGTCATCCCGATCTCGGTACCGCCGGAGTTCGAGTTGAGGTCGGACAGGCTGTTGTAGCGGACGTACAGGTTGTTGTAGCTGCCGGCGACGCCCTGGGCGTTGGCCGTGGTCTTGTAGACGTAGGTGCCGTCCGTCCACACGCCGTCGGTGGCCCGGATGGACGAGCTGGAGCCGGCGCTGGTGCCGTTCACGTTGGCTGCCATGTCCTCGAGCGAGGAATAGGCCGTCCACGCCGTGAAGCTGCCGAAGTTGGCGGAGCGGACGTACGAAAGAGCCGCGTCAGCCGAAGCCGCGAAGCTGCCAGCCACCAGGGCTGCCGAAGCGATAGCAAAGAACGAACGATTCATGTTTGTGAAACCTCGAGGAAAGGGGCCGAGAGGAGGCGTCGAACGACGCGTGAAAGGGATGCCCTGATCGCAACGGAAGGGAACCGTTGCGGAGAGCACCATCACTATGAACGCAAAATCCGCTCGTGCCCCATCACTGATTTCAGAATCGCAGGAAAATTTGGTTCAGAAATCAGCAAAAACACAAGGCGCGCAGGAAAGTGCTTCCTGCGCGCCTTGATTTGTGTAAATCCAGCGTGGGCCGAACCTTACTGCGGGCAGGCTCCCCAGTTGCCCAGGAGTAGGCCCAGGTCAGCGCCATTGACCACGCCGTCCTCGTTCAGGTCGCCGACGCACGGGGGCAGCGGAACCAACGAGGAATCGACGGCCAGGAAGCGCATCGAGCCCGGGTAGCCGGCAGTGCTCGCGATGGTCTGGGCCGGGGTGTTGTTGTAGAGGTCCGCCGAGCTGTTGTAGACGTTGAAGCCGGTCACGGTGGAGGCGCCGGTGGGGCCGGTGACGTTCGTGCGATAGAACTTGCCGTTCCAGCACCAGAACTGGCAGTCGTGGGGAGTGTCCTGGTTCCCGATGCCGTTCGCGTAGAAGTAGTTGTTGTTCACCAGGTCAGCGAAGCTGCTGTACGCATAGGCGCCGATGGTGACGGGGCTGTTCGGGTCGTAGCGGGTGGTGCGGAAGAAGCGGCCCGTGGCGTTGTCGGCGATGACCTCATCGTCGTAGTACATGCCGTAGCCGTTCATGGCGAACGTCTCGCCGCCGGTGTCGGAGTTCAGGTCCTTCAGGCTCTGGTAGCGGACGTACAGGTTGTTGTACTGGCCGGCATCGCCCTGGGCGTTGGAGGTGATCTTGTAGAAGAACGTGCCGTCGGTGAAGAAGCTGTCCTTCTTGGCGACCGCCGGAGCGATGTTGCCCGCGGCCTTGGCCGAGGTGTTCGCAGCCATGTTCTCGAGCGAGTCATACGAGCTCCAGCTCGAATACGGCGTGTTGTTGGTGTGGAGGAACTCCACATAGGCGCTGGCGGACGAGGCGATGCCACCGACGAGGAGGGCGGCGGACGCGAAGAATGCGTGGATTCGGTTCATCTGGATCGTGCCTTGTGGGGGTGCGTGGAACTGCGGATCTGGCGACGAATCCGTTTGTCGGCGTGCTGCACTGCACACTTGAACGCGACGAACCGGATCCCGCCATCGCGAATGCGATTCGAGGGGAACTATGCCTGATAAAGGGCACGGCGCAAGTCCCGGATGGGGCGCAGTGTCAGAATGATGCTTCCGCGGTCAGAAGATGCCCCCAAATCCAAGCAAGTCATTCACAATTTGCGGGGAATCTGCAACAACGCGGCGAATGCGGCCGTGGTGTCCGGTCGCCGGACCCTCCGTTAGCCTTGGCCCGCGCACCGCCCGGCGAGCCGCCGGGGGTCAGCTTTCCGGCCGGCTCCACCCCCGACCCAGGCACCCATGACCACCACATTCCGCGCCGCGCGCCTGTCCTGCACCCTGCTCGTCCCGCTCATAGCCCTGCTGTCCGGAACGGCCATGGCCGCCGGCGGCACGCCCATGAAGGTCTACATCCTGGCTGGCCAGTCCAACATGGAAGGCCAGGCGGTGGTGGACCTGGAGGGCCCCGACTACAACGATGCAAAGGGAACGCTTGCCACGCTGATGGCCGACCCCGCGAAGGCGCCGGACCTGGCGCACCTGCGCACGGCCGACAGCTCGTGGCGCGTGCGTGACGACGTGTGGGCGTGGTACCAGCCCGAAGGCGGCCCGCTGCGCGCGGGGCCGCTCGCGCTCGGGTTCACGCCCTACGGCGACCAACACCACTTTGGACCGGAGCTCGAGTTCGGCCACGTGATGGGCGAGGCGCTCGACAGCGAGGTGCTCCTCATCAAGACGGCATGGGGCGGCAAGAGCCTGTACGTGGATTTCCGCCCGCCATCCTCGGGCGGCACGGTGGGCCCCTACTACACGCGCATGATCGCGGACGTGCGCACGGCGCTCGGCAGCATCAAGGAGCGCTTCCCGCAGTCGAAGGCCGATGGATACGAGCTGGCGGGGTTCGTCTGGTACCAGGGATGGAACGACGGATGCGACCCGAAGAACGCCGTGCCCGAGTACGAAGCGAACCTGGTGAACCTAATCCACGACGTGCGGAAGGACCTGGATGCACCGAAGCTTCCTGTGGTAGTGGGCGAAATCACCGGCGCGTGGGTGAAGGGTCCCGGTGAGTGGGACACGCTCCGCCAGGCGCAGGCTGCGGCAGCGGCGCGGCCGGAATTCAAGGGAAACGTGGCGTTCGTGCCCACGCACAACTTCGTGCGTGCGCCGGAGGATTCGCCGAATCCCGGACACGGGCACCATGAGTTCGGGAATGCGGAGACGTACTTCCTGGTGGGCGAGGCGCTCGGGCATGCGATGGTGGACCTGACGCCGGGCGCGAAGCAATTGCCGATGTCGAAGATGTCGAAGGTGGTGCCGAGCGAGACGGGCGCCACGCCGAAGAAGAACGGCAAGGGCGCGAAGTCCGCGGATGCGAAAGCCAAGAGCGCTGCAGCGAAGAAGCAAAAGGCAAAGACCGACGGCCCGGAACAAGGCGAGATGGCGGGCTACCTGCTGGTGTCCACCGAACAGGTTCCAAAGGAGTTCAACGCCGGATTCTCCATCTACGCCGCAGCGTGGCCCTTGGTGAAGCACTACCCGGGGCATCGCTTCCAGACCGGGCTCTTCGGCACGTGGATGCACGCGCAGTACGAGGGCAAGGCACCGGAGAACCTCTACTCCGACATCGAAGGCGGGCTTGGCTGGTGGCGCGACACGCGCTTCCCCACCGAGACGCCCAAGTTCATCATGGGCGGCGTGGGCGTCAATTTCAGCGAGATCGCGAACGGGCCTGCGCACGGGGCGGGAAGCTGGGAAGCGCCCGCCGGCCTGTACGGCGTGGCACAGCTGAGCCCGTGGCTCCTCTTCCCGATCGACGGACTCAACCTGAAGCAAGGAACGTGCGGCCAGCTGTTCGGCTACGGCTACCTGCCCCTGCCCTTCACCGCGCCGAAGACCACCACCGCGGGCAAGGACATCGCCACCGGCGACAACTGCTGGACACTGTTCCTCAACACCGCCAACTTCAAGGGACCGGTGTGCTTCTTCACGCCGTACTTCTGGTCGCATGCGGCGGTGGTTGATGCGAAGTACGCGGGGCTGCTCCTGGACTCACGGCCTTCCGACCCGAACAAGGCGTTCCAGATGGAGACGCAGCACGTGCCGGCCGCGCTGGCCACCACCGCCACGGGAAAGACCTTCGCGCGCGTGGCACCGACCTCGTTCCCGGTGGGTGCGGACGGCAGGACCGTGGTGCTGCATCGCCTCACCGCGTACACCAAGGCCGCGCTGTGGGACGGCGTGAAGGCGTGGTTCGAGGGCGGCGCGCCGTCGAGCGGCGCCGTGGACCCGGACGGCGCGTTCGTGCAGGGGTTCAAGCCCGAAGGCGGGTCGACGTGGCGCATCTATCCCGACAGCACGAAGGAGGACGAGAGAGTCTCGATGGCCTGGGGCTCGTTGGCGAAGCCGATTGCGCCGGATCCCACCACGTACGGATACGAGTGGAACATGAACAACGTGAAGCGCAGCGGGACACCGGCGGGTTCGCTGGTGACGCTGCCCGAGTACTACCGGCTGAAGACCGACACGAAGAACCCCAAGTGGGTGGCAGCGAAGCCGTCCGAGGTGCCGACCGACACCGGTCTGAAATCGCTGCAGTTCGAGACCCCGAAGGAGGAGCCGCAGCCGCCCTACGACACGCCGGACGCTGCGGGAACCTCGTGGAAGGTGCCCGGGCCCGTGGCGGGGCCGTTCACCGCCACGCTTGGCGACGGCAGCGTGGTCACCTATTGCTGGTACCGCTTTGCCGACCAGCCGGCGCTCCTGAACGCAGACCTGACGAAGGAAGAGCGCGAGGCGATGCAGGTGCGCGTCGAGAAGCTGCACCGCGCATGGACGAAGGAGCGCAACTACCTGGCACCGCCGACGGTTGGCACGTTGGCGGACCTGGATCCTGCGCAGCTGGTGCAGCCGCCGAAGGGGTTCGCGATCGGGTACGTGCCGATCGCCATCCGGCAGGAACTGGCGAAGGATGCGAAGGGCGCGAAGTAGACTGCGATCGAGGCGAGCGATCGCCTTCGCCGAACGGAGCTTGCAATGGCCAACGAGACCCACCTGCCGCGAATCCTCTTCCTCTGCACCGGGAACTCATGCCGAAGCCAGATGGCCCAGGGCTGGGCGCGGCACCTGAAGCGTGACCACTTGGAAGCCCACTCCGCCGGGACCGATCCACACGGGCTCAACCCGCTGGCGGTCCGCGTGATGGCCGAGGCGGGAGTGGATATCTCCCGCCACACGTCCAAGCGGCCGGAATCCATCGGCCTGCCGTTCGACGTGGTGGTGACGGTGTGCGATTCCGCGCACGAATCATGCCCGGTGTTCCACGGCGCCCGCGTGGTGCACGTGGGTTTCGACGATCCGCCGCGCCTGGCGAAGGATGCCAGGAACGAGGAAGAGACCCTCTCCCACTACCGACGCGTCCGTGATGAGATACGGGCATTCGTCGAACGACTGCCGGACGCGATCGCGTCCGAATGAGATTCCTGCAGAACACGCTGCCGATACGGAGACCACCCATGACGACCGACAACAACGCTCCCTGCTGCGGACCCGGCGGATGCACGCCTCCTGACGATGCGCGCACCAACGACGAACTGCGCGGACAGGTCCGCGATGGATACACGCGGATTGCGCAGACCGGCTCATGGTCCGCGTTGCAGGTGGCGCCCGCGGCGCCCGCGGCGGTGACGGTGAAGATCGTGAAGGCCGGACAGGCCGCGGCCCCCGCGAGCGCGTCCTGCAGCCCCACGGCAGGAGGCGGGTGCTGTGGCCCCGCCACGTTCACGCCCGAGCAATTGGCCTCCGCCATCGGCTACTCGCAGGCGGAACTGGCCGTGGCGCCGGAAGGCGCGAACATGGGGCTTTCGTGCGGGAATCCCACCGCGGTGGCGTCGCTGCGACCGGGCGAGGTGGTGCTCGACCTGGGTGCCGGCGGCGGATTCGACTGCTTCATCGCGGGCGCGAAGGTGGGAGCCACGGGGCGCGTGATCGGCGTCGACATGACGCCCGAGATGGTGAGCAAGGCGCGGCGGAACACCACGTCGTACGCGGCGCAGACCGGGCTCACGAACGTGGAATTCCGGCTGGGCGAGATCGAGCACCTGCCGGTGGCGGATGCGAGCGTGGACGTGGTGATCTCCAATTGCGTGCTCAATCTTTCGCCGGAGAAGGAGCAGGTGTGGCGGGAGATTGCCCGCGTCCTGAAGCCCGGTGGCCGGGTGGCGGTCTCCGACCTGGCGCTTCTGCGCCCGCTCCCCGAGGCCGTGCGCGTCGACCTGGAAGCGCTGGTGGGGTGCGTGGCGGGCGCGGTGCTCGTTGACGAGGTCCGTGCGCAGGTGACTGCGGCGGGCCTGATCGAGGTGCGGGTGCAATCGAAGCCCGACTACGTGGATGCGCTCACCAACTGGGAAGACCCGCTCTACCGCAAGATCGTCGAGAAGCTGCCCACAGGCAGCAAGCCCAGCGAGTTCGTGACCAGCATGGACGTGATGGCCGTGAAGCGGTGAGTGGATGCGCTGCGGCGGCGGGCGATTGCGCGGGGTGGGCGACCGAACTGCACGCCATGCAACTGCGCTAGGCTGACACCGTGCTCCTCCGCCGCGCATTGTTCGCCTGCATCGGGCTCCTGGTCATTGGCCAGGCGCTGATCTGGTGGCGAGCGCTGGCGTGGTACCCGCACCTGCCCGACAAGATCCCCATGCATTTCAACGGCAGCGGCCTGCCGGACCGGTGGGATGACCGAGGACCGGCATGGTTCCTCCTGCCGGGAACGAGCACGGCGCTCCTGGTGCTCTTCGCGCTCATCTCGCACTTCATCGGGTACATGGTGGTGCGCATGCCGATGCTGGTGAACATGCCGAACAAGGAGCTCTTCGTGCGGCTCTCGCCGGTGGGGCGCCTGCGCGTGGTGGCACCGACGCGGGTGTTCCTCCTCTGGACGATGGCGATGATGACCTTCCTCTTCGCCTACATCGTGGACGGCAGCGCACGCGTGGCGATCAAGGAAGCCGACACCCTGCCCTGGTGGCCGATGCTCCTCTTCATGGGCGGCATCTTCGGCGGACTGGTGCCGTTCCTGCTCCTCACGTCCCGGCTCATCGACCAGGTGGCGCGCGAGGAAGGCGTGCTGGTCAGGTAGCGGAGCCGGTGGCCGGGCGCTTACCGACGCCGGCGTCCTGCGCCATATAGACCGTCCGCGAGGGGAACGCGAAGCCTGAGCCGTGGCGGGTGACGATATCCATGAAATCGAGGTTCACGCGCTGGATGGCGTCGCGGTAGACGGGCATGTCGAGCGTGCGGAACGTGGCGCGGACCTCGATGTTCAGCGAGAAGTCCCCGAATGCCATGAAGTGGACCATCACCGAGGACGGGTCGACGAGCGGATCGCCGGCGAGGCGCGCCCGCA
>Ga0209598_10004633_pt1 | contig 10039 bp, 8 predicted proteins | sample M_140807_EF_Meta_FD_187317 | JGI IMG/M metagenome (GOLD analysis project Ga0209598, IMG submission 187317) | Freshwater microbial communities from Lake Montjoie, Canada to study carbon cycling - M_140807_EF_MetaG (SPAdes) (version 2) | ecosystem: Environmental > Aquatic > Freshwater > Lake... | reverse complement strand
GCGCGTCGATTGGTGCGCGCCGTGTGTCGATTCGGCATTTTGTGGGTTTTTGTTGCTTGCAGATTTTTATCTGCTTCTTACAGTCCCGGAAGTGAGGCGGGTGGTTTGTAAGCCACACTTACACACACACACACACGGAGACGCGCTCATGACAAGGTCCACGGTTTCGGCCGTACGTATGTTCCGTGTCGTCTTTTCCGTCGGCGTGGTGGCCCTCATTTGTTCGCTGGCCGTTCCAACGGCGGCCTCGCCGATCTCGCTCAACACCCCGACCGGGCTCAACCCGGGCGATCGCTTTCGATTTATTTTTGTGACCGGATCTACCACGGCTGCTACGAGTTCCGACATCACCACCTACGACACATTCGTGCGGAACAGCGTGAGTTCCCTGTACGGAAACGTGACCTACGGCGGGAGTGCGATCACAAACTGGTTGGCGGTGGGCTCAACGCCAACGGTCAACGCGAAGGACCACCTCGGCGGATACTCGTCGTCAGTCTCGGTGTGGCTCCCCGACGGCACCAAGGTCGCTTCTTCTCTCGACACCGCGACCGGCGGCCTCTGGTCAGGCACGCTTGCCCACGAAATCGACCAGTATCTCGATGGTTCGAGCACTAATGAGGAATTCCGTCTTCGGACATGGACGGGGTCGGCTTACACGGGCCTCGCCTTTGCTGGCTATGAACTTGGCACGAACAACAGAGACGTTGTTTGGGGTGTGACGAACGACTCCGGAGGGTATTGGATCTTTTACGATGTTAGTCCAAAAACAGATTCGTACGCGATGTTTGCCGTGAGCCCAGAACTGATTGTGCAAGGTGCTCCCACCTCCGTTCCCGAAATCGATCCCGCTGGCATGGGCTCGGTCCTCGCCCTCGTCACCGGCGCTCTTGGCCTGCTTGAGCGGCGTCGGCCGAAGGGAAGGCTGGCCGCCTGATAACGCCCCGGCCTCAGCGCGATGCGAACCCTAGGGGAGCAAGGCTCGTTCATGAGCCTGCTCCCCTCTACGTTTTCCATAGCCTATTCAATTCACCCCCGGCTCCCGCACGACTCTCCGCACCCGACCGCCACTCACGCCTTCCGTCCGCCACTCACCCCTTCCGCCCTCGAATACACACCTGCCCGATCCGCCGACAGGCACCGACCCGAAGCCCACTGCCGTCATTCATGGGGGCAGGTCAAGCAGCCGATGAAGACAACCCGGAAGGCTACTGGGGGTGGAAGCGATCAAAAAACTCCCCAAGAACTCGCGGCTGATCGAGCAGGCCGAGGGGAAGGCGGTGAAGGTGATCTCGGCGCTGCTGCCGAGCCTGCCGGGCAAGCACCGCTACGCGATCATCTCCATGGTGCGTCCAACCGAGCAGGTGGTCGATTCGCAGTGGGCGATGCTCGCCCGGCAGGGCACGCAGCCCAAAAGCGAGAAGCAGCACCTCATCGAGGTGCAGGAGCATCGCAGCCGACAGATCCGTGAGGTCTTGAGGAAGAGCGAGCGGGTGACGCTGCTAGAGGTGTCGTACCCGGAACTCGTGGCCGACCCAGACCCTGTGATCGCCGAACTTGCCAAACTCCTCCCGGGTCGGTTCACCCCCGGCCCAGCCGTGGCCGAGCGCGTGCAGCCGAAGCTCTTCCGGAACCGCGGTGGCTAGTCCGACTGGCTCAGAGGTTTTGGCAGAGTTGCTCGTTGGCGTCCCTGAGACGGTTCGAGAGCGTGTTGAGGATGATGCGGCAGAGCTTGCCCGCAAGATCCGGGCGGATCGCATCGAGAGCCTGGAATCGTTCGTGAGTGATGCTGCAGAGGAGCGTTTCGCAGTCAGCAGAGATGTCGGCGCTTCGTGGTTCTCCGCTGAAGAAGCCCATCTCGCCCACGATGGTGCCTGGGCCATAGGATCGCAGCCGCTTCCTGTAGTCAGCCCCGGGAATCGTCATCGTCATATAGATACTCAACCTGCCCCGGATGATGACGTAGAACTCATCGGAGGGCTCGCCTTTTTTCAACACGAAGGCCCCAGCGTCGATCACCTGCTGTTCGAAGTAGTGGCCGATCAATTCGGCCTCAGACGGCTCAAATCCCTCGAGTGCCTCGGCCAGCGTCGCCTCCGCATCGCTTTCCTTGAGCAACAGTTGTTCCGACCATTCCAGCCCGTGGTCCATGTCGGGGAAGCACCGCACCGGTTGACCGCTCAGATCCAGGCCGCACGTCCGCATTCTTGTCTGGAGTTCGGGTGTCATTCCGGTGAAGACGATCTGCACACCAGTCTCCTTGGCAACCCGGAGAAGCTTGCGGAGGACCATCACTGCCGAGGCGTCGATCCCCTTGACGTCCCAAAAGTCTACGAGCACGACGTCGGCTGTGGGCAGTGCTTCGCGAACCCGCTCCATCACTCCGTTGGCTGTCCCAAAAAAGAGGTAGCCATGGAGTTTGAATCCCTTCAGCCGGTCTCCTCTCGACCGCAAGCGGTTCGTCTCGTCGGCTGGCCGTTGGACCACCGATCGGCGAGACATCCCCGTGAACTGGTCCTTGATCGCCGAATTGCGGCTAAAGGCAACGATAAAGCTCACCCCTGAAATCAAAATGCCCAGAATCACTCCCGGCGCGATTCCCGCAACAACCACGATGATCAGCATGGCGACGACGGTCAGGTAGTCGCCGAACGGCAGGGTGCGACGGGAATCCCAGAGCCATGTCATCAACAGTGATGCCCCGAGAAAAAGGATCAATCCCGCCAGCACCGGCCGCGGCAGGAACGAGACAGCGGCCGGCGAAAAAACGGCGACTAAGCCGATGATCGCCGCACATATTCTCGCCGCCCACGGAGACGCCGCCCCGGCACGCAGGTTCAACAGGCTGCGATTGAACGAGTTGACGGCAACAATTCCACCCGCTGTACCACCGACGACGTTCGCAATCCCGAGGGTTTTCAGTTCGCGGTCGAAATCCGCATCCTGGCCGGTGGTGACATCGAGACCGGTCGCGTTGAGCAGAATCGTGATCAGAGCTACCGTCGTCACTCCCGCAAAATCCCCGATGTGAGCGACGAGTCTGCCCCACTGCACGTTATCCCACGGTATTGAGAGCGGCGTGCTCCACTCGGAAAGCGCCAACGGATTCAGCAGAAGCCCGGCCGATCGCGCGGAGGCCAGGCTCGTGCCCGAGATCGCGAGCACGAGGTGAAAACCAAGAACACCTGCCAAGACAACGCCTGGCACGATGGCGTAGTGCTTCCTCATCCGGGTGAGAATGAGCAACAACGCCAAAACGGTTCCAGCCGTTGTCCAGGCAAGCACCGGAACCGAAAGCATGCCCTCCACCGGAACGGACCCCGACGAATCGCGGATCAGCATTTTGATGCCGCCCGCGGTCAGCAGATATCCCGTGCCGGCGAGAAAGCCCCCGATCACCGGATGGGGGACATACCGCACGTAACGCCCCCAGCCCAGATTGCCGAAAGCAAACAGGATGGCTCCGCAGCCGATAGCGGAGGCGAAGAGATACATCAAGACGGTTGGGAGCGCGGCGGCGTGCCCGAGATCCGCGGGGAACTCTGCGGCAAGCGTTGCCGCCGTGATCGCAAGAATCGCAGACGGATTCGAGTCAGGTCCTCCCATCGCGAAGGAGAATGAACTCCGAGCCGACAGCGAGAGCAGCGCGATGATGCTGCAGATGATCGCCGCAAGCACGCCTTGGCTGGCATAGGGCGCGAGGACGCCCCCAAAAATGAGCGTGCCGAATCCGCTCGCATAGGCAAGCGTCACAACCGCACACAAGCATCCGGCGAGCAGGTCGGACCAGTGAAAATGCGATGTTCTGGTCATCCGTGATGATTCGACCGTGCCTTCCATGACGTTCGGAGACCTGCTTCACACGGTGCATGCTGTGGATAGGCCTACGTCGCGATTCATGCCGAAGGGCAGGCGTGCGGCATTTTTCCAGGGCACCCGCCGCGGCTGACACGATACGTGAGGATTGTTTGCGGTGTGTGAGGAGCCGGCCGTGTCGATTCGTGCGCGCCGGCGCGTCGATTGGTGCGCGCCGTGTGTCGATTCGGCATTGTGTGGGCTTTTGTTGCTTGCAGATTTTTATCTGCTTCTTACCTTCCCGGAAGTGAGGCGTGTGGTTCGTACGCCACACTCACACACACGGAGACGCGCTCATGACAAGGTCCACGGTTTCGGTCGTACGTATGTTCCGCGTCGTCTTTTCCGTCGGCGTGGCGGCCCTCATTGGTTCGCTGGCCGTTCCAACGGCGGCCTCAACGATCTACCTCAACACCCCGACCGGGCTCAACCCGGGCGATCGTTTCCGGATCGCCTTCGTCACCGGGACCACGACCGCCGATATTTCAAGTACGGATATCACCTCGTACAACCTGTTCGTGAACACCGCCGCCGGCGGTGCCACATACAACGGATCGGCGGTGAACTTCTACGCCATCGGCTCGACCGCGACGGTCAACGCGTACGACAACATTCATTCCACAACCATGAACGACCCCGTCTATCTGGCGGGCGGGGCGCTGGTGGCACCTTCGATCACCGGAGCAAACGGCCTGTGGTCAGGCGTCCTGGTGAACCGGATCGCGACGGACATCGACGGCACAGTCGTCAGTCCAGATGGTGACGGTAACGACAGGTTCGTTTTCACCGGCACGCTCGTCGATGGCACTGCCTCATCAGAGCCTCTCGGACACTATCAACCAGCGTTCTACTACACGCCTGGAGGATTTGTGGCTTCGTTAGGCCAAGCGACCGGGTACACCGATGCAGCCTGGATCGACAGCGGAAGCAGCAACAGTCCTGGCTTCCCGTTTTCCCTGTACGGTATTTCCGAGACGCTGACGGTTGCTTCGCCTTCATCCGTCCCCGAAATCGATCCCGCTGGCATGGGCTCGGTCCTCGCCCTCGTCACCGGCGCTCTTGGCCTGCTTGAGCGGCGTCGGCTGAATGGAAGGCTGGCCGCCTGATAACGTCCCGGCCTCAGCGCGATGCCAACCCGAGGGGAGCAGGACTCATTCGCGAGCCTGCTCCCCTCTGTGTTTTCTCCAAGTGGCGGAAGTGCCATTGGCCGGGCTATCCTTTCCGGGTTCCTGCAGATACGGCACGCACGACCACCATTCCGGAACCATTGGCCCATGAATCACCACCCCGACGACTTGTCACAGGAACTGACCGACGAAGCGCAGTACTTCGACTATTCCTCGGCGTCCAACCCGCTGCTCCAGAAATTGATCGCGCCGACGCCGTACCACACCTTCACCCCGGAATTCCTCCACGGCGACACCGCCGGTGTCCTTCCGCTCGACCTCAGGAAGCAACTGCAATGCGATTATCCTGCGACCAGTCCAGCCCTCTTGGCCAACTTCGTGAGGATCATCAATGGCACGGTCACGACGAGTGCCCCGGCCACGAGTCAGGTCTTCTACGTGTTCGAGGGCCGTGGCCACACCGAAGCGTTCGGCAGAACGATTCCCTGGGAGGCCGGTGATTACCTCGCGTTTCCCGCTCATGGCGAGGCGGCGCACCACTGCGACGGGAAGGCGTCGTTCTACTGGGTCCACGATGGTCCGCTGGTGACTTACCTGGGTGTCACGGCCGCCACGCAGCGGTTCGCACCCACGGTGTACAAGCACACGCTGGCAGCCGCGAAATTACAGCAGATCGCGGAAGATCCCCGAGGCAGGCTGGCCAACCGGGTGAGCGTGTTGCTCGCCAATAAAAACTTCCCTCACACCCGTACGATCACCCACACGATGTGGACGATGTTCGGGCTGCTGCCCAAGGGGGCGATCCAGTTCCCCCACCGCCACGAGTCGGTCGCCCTCGACTTCGTGATCGATTGCCAGCCGGGTTGCTACACCATGATCGGCACCGAGCTCGGCCCGGACGGCATGATCGTGAACGGGAAGCGCCACGATTGGGTGCCGGGTGCATCCTTCGTGACCCCGGGTGGATACTGGCACTCGCACCACAACGAGTCTGGCACTGATGCCCACGTGCTGCCGATCCAGGATGCGGGGCTGCATACCTACCTCCGGACGCTGGAGATTACCTTCAGCCATCCCGATCACGACGGTACCTGTCACATCTCCCAAAGACCCTGATGGTCCTAGTACCAGCCATTGGCCGCGCCTTCTGCAGTACCTCCGGGCGTCTAGCGCGACCGACTGGGTTGAGAAATATCCGTCCCACGTGGTTGCCAAGTGGCTGGGACACTCGCCGAAGGTGGCAGCGCAGCGCCCCCTGATGTCCCGCGACCACCACTTCGAGGATGTCGTGGGTGGCGGCGAGTCGAGCCCTTTGGCTGGTGCGGACGGGGGGCAGGGGAGCCAGTCAGAGTGCGACGCGAAATGCGCATCCATTGCGACGCGAAATGCGACTCCGCAGACGGCCGCATCCAGCAGCACGGAGCCGCATAAAACGACAGAACCCGCTGCCACCATTCAGGTGGCAGCGGGTTCTTCGAAACGTGCGCCAGTTACGACAGCTGGCCCGCGGCAGGAGGCCGCGAAAACCGCCCGCCGGGGCCGTGGATGGTTCGGCGGGGAGAGGACTGCCCGCCTGAGGGCGGGCCTGTAAAGCAAGCAAGCCCGGGCCAGGATGGCCGGGCTTGCGTGAAATGGCGGGGACAGGAACCGAACAAACGCGATTTCGCCGGGGAAATCTGCGGGTCGTTTCTAGCTGCGACGCGAAATGCGACGCGATTTCGGCTGATCGCATCGAGTTGCTGGCCCGTGCGGTGGTCCTCGTGTCGGGCATGGGGATTCCCGACGCAGCGCGGGAGGCAGCGCTGGCGCGGGTGACCGCCAACCTTGCGAGTGCCGCCGAACAGTCACCGCGAAAATCCGCGAGGGTAGGGGAGAGCACCGGAGGCTGACGTGGGGCCTCACCCAGCCTGCTCAGCCCCGCCGGTTGCTCCTCGTGATCAAGCCCAAGGCTCATCCGTTCTGGCCGGAGGACCGCCATCACGTGATCAGCCAGGCCTTTCATGCGACGGTCGGTCTCGGCTTTCAGGACCAGGGCGACGGCAGCGGTGCGACTGCCTACGACATGAGAAAGAAGGTCATGCTCGCAGTCACCGCCCCGAGCCGCGTGCTCCGGCACGAGTATCACCAACTCGAGGACTGCGGCGGCTGGCACATCGTCGCGCTCCGCTGGGGGCCGCTTGAGAACATCTTCTACGTGGACGGCAAGGAGACGTATCGCACGACCTACAAGGACACGCCCATTACCAACGTGCCGCAGAAGCTGTTCGTCGGCGGCGCCCGCAAGACACCGAAGCCGCTCAAGAAGGACGCGGAGCACGATGCGAAGTACCCTCCGTTCTACGGCTGGCTGGAGGAGGCAAAGCTCCCGGACCAGCTCGTGGTCGACTCCATCCGCTGGTACGACGAAGATCCCGGGGAGCGGTCGGCGCCGGTCGTCACGCTCGCTCTCGACAGCGACCCGAGCGGCCTCGTGCAAGGCCGGCCTGCGACCTTCCGCGTGCATGTCGCCGACAAGGACGGACGTCCCATATCCGTACAGCTCTTCGCCAAGGGCTATCTCCGTGCCGAGGCGACGCTCGATGCCGCGGACGGCGCACAGGCTTTCATGATCACAAATCTGTTCCCGGGGCCGAACACGCTCATCGCCACCGCGGTCGACGACGATGGTCTCGTGGGGTTGTCGGCGCCGCTGCGCGTGACGGTGAAGCCGGCCACGGCGTCGCCGGTCGCACCCGATGGCGAGTGACGGCGGCCTGAGTCGATGCCTTGATGAGATACGCTGCGCGTGTCCATCGTATGAACGCGATCATGCGATCCTGTGCTGTCGCCGTACTGCTTCTTTCAGCGGCGACGTGCGCCCGTGCAGGGCCGGTAGCTGGGCATGCCGAGCTACCGGCCGCGCGAACTCCGACGGCGTCCGGTTGCCCAGAGCACAGTACGGTCGGACGCGAGTGTAGTTCTCTCTCCGCGCTTGTGTCACGGCGTGCGCGTCGTCGGGCGACACGAACCGACGCTGGTTCAAGCACTCGTCGCGAAGCCTGCCGTTGAATGACTCGATCACTGCGTCATCCGTGGGTTTTCCCGGCCTGCTGAAGTCGAGCTTCACGCCGTTGAAGTAGGCCCAGAGATCCAAGCTCTGCGAGACAAACTCGGGACTGTTGTCGACTCGAATCGTCTACGTCTTGCCATGCGTTGCAGAGACCCGCTCCAAGACCCGCACGACGTCGTCTCCGGTCAGTCGCTGGTCCGCCTCGATCGCCAGACTCTCACGGCTATGGTGATCGACTAGCGTCGGCAGCCGGAACCGCTCGAGCGGGCCTCCGCTTGTTCGACAGCCGGGATCGCTGTTTTAGGCAGCACGCCACGAGCCGTTGGCCCGCACAAGCACGACAAGCGAAGTCCGCAGGAAATCGACTGCTCATCGGCCGGCACACGCTCGCGGCAGTGCCGTTTGGCCCGCCTGCCCATTTGATTCGCTTGCTCTTGGAAGTGGGAATCTTTTTCAATTATGCTGGCTCCATGCGAGACGAGCGATCTTTTCCCCGACTTCGCCCCAGTGTCAGTCATGCCGCCTCGCGGCTGGCTGAGATCGACCGTATCCGCCGCATGACGGTTGAAGAGCGGGTCAAGGCGGCGCTGGGTTTAGCCGCGAGATTCGCGGCGTTACGTCCGGCGCCCCGCAAGGCGTGATCCATGAGCGACCCCGAGCAGATTATTCGGGCCGCGGAAAAGGTCGCCGGTATTCTCGAATCACGGGGAGTGGGGGCGGTGGTCATCGGGGCCGTCGCGTTAGCGGCACACGGGTACGTCCGGTTTACCGAGGATCTTGATCTCGGCGTGAACACCGATCTTGGCACGCTGCGACAGGCCGCCGACGCGCTGCGGACGGCAGGCTTTGAGGTTGAGCTGCGAGAGCCAGACGGACAGGATCCACTCGGCGGTGTTGTCGACGTGCGAGGCCCATTCGGTCTCGTCCAGATCGTGAACTATGGTGGCCGGTTTCCGGCGGTTATCGAAGGCGGACTCGCAGCGGCCGATACGGTCATCCGTCCCGGAAGCGGCCTGAGGATCGTGCCTCTTCCACACTTGGTCGCGCTCAAACTCTACGCCGGAGGCACGAAGTCTCGTGCTGACATCGTAGAGCTCCTCGGTCGCAACCCCGACGCCGACATGGCCGCCATACGCCAGCTCTGCCAGAGCTGGCGGCTGTCCGGCCTCGACCCGCTCATTGAAGAGGCCGCGGGCGGCTGGTAAGGCGACTTGGGGGCCACCCGACTTCGATTCGCAGCTTCGGCGCACGCCTGACATTTGGAAGCCCCTCGTCGAGGGCTTCATTCAATGTCGCGGGTTGCCGAAACCGGCTCGCGGCACGAAGCCGCGCAAAAAAGCCGGCACTGGCCAGGGATGGCAGTGCCGGCGTGAAATGGCGGGGACAGGATTCGAACCTGTGACCTCGAGGTTATGAGCCTCGCGAGCTACCGGGCTGCTCCACCCCGCGACATGTTTTGCTGAAGCGACCTGCCGGCGGCCGGACGATACCGATGGGAGCGGATCCGCATCGGGGTAGGTCGCCAGCAGGTCTATCGGGATAATACCAGAACGAGACGAGGAATTGAAGCCTGGGTGCGGATGGATCGGTGGCGCCGGCGGTTTTGGCCCGATGAAACAGCATCATCACGAGGATCGGCGGGGACCGCCGCCCGACGGACAGTCGGGGCCGGCCGGCTCCCGGCCCGCCCTGACGGTGATCGGCGGGCTCCCTTGGTCTGCGGCAGCCGCCGACGCCGGTGCGCCCAGCGGAATGTTGGCGGCATCGGCGGATGACGCCGCCGGATTGCCGCGAGTCACCGTGCGGCCGTCTGCGACTGCATCCGCTGGCGGAGCCGCCGCGGGTGGCCGCGGTCGCGGGCCTGCCGGGAAGGCCGTAGTCCGGACGGCGGTCGGCGGGATGGCCAGGGGCTGGGGAGACTGGCTCCTGCAGCAGAGCCCGGCCTGGACCACGAGCCTTTCCGTCCACTGCGTCATTCTTCTGCTGCTGGCACTCTGGGTCGTCCGCG
>Ga0209598_10004632_pt1 | contig 10039 bp, 8 predicted proteins | sample M_140807_EF_Meta_FD_187317 | JGI IMG/M metagenome (GOLD analysis project Ga0209598, IMG submission 187317) | Freshwater microbial communities from Lake Montjoie, Canada to study carbon cycling - M_140807_EF_MetaG (SPAdes) (version 2) | ecosystem: Environmental > Aquatic > Freshwater > Lake... | reverse complement strand
CCGGCGCAGCCAACGGTGCGAACAGAAGGACCTTGGGCAGGAGGGTTTGGATAAGTTTTATGGGTTGAATGGAACGAGCGTTCAGGCGATCAGATCCTTTATGACGGTCCCACCGAATTGGCTAAGCTGCTTGAAACGACCGGCGTGGTAAAAGGTGAGCTTGTTGTCGTCGAGACCGAGGAGGCGCAGGAGGGTGACGTGGAGATCGCGGATATGGGCTTTGCCTTCGACGGCTGCCATGCCGAGTTCGTCGGTGGCGCCGATGGTGTGGCCAGCATTACAGCCGCCACCGGCGAGCCAGACGGTCATGGCGTTGGCGTTGTGGTCGCGCCCGTAGGCGGTGCCGCCGCGCACGCCGTTGTCGGGTGTGCGTCCGAATTCGCCGCACCAGACGATGAGCGTGCTGTCCAGGAGGCCGCGTTGTTTGAGGTCGGTGATGAGGGCGGCGATGGGTTGGTCCACGCCACGCACGAGGTTGCCGTGGGCGCGCTCGATGTAGTCATGGCTGTCCCACGACCCGTTGTAAAGCTGTACGAAGCGCACGCCTTTCTCGATGAGCTTGCGGGCCAGCAGGCATTTGCGGCCGAAGGAATCGGTGGCGTCGTTGCCGATGCCGTAGAGCTCCTTGGTCTTCGCGTCTTCTTTGGAGAGGTCAAGCGTTTCGGGAACCTGCACTTGCATGCGGAAGGCGAGCTCGTAGTTGTCCATGCGCGCGGCGAGTTCGTCGTGGCCGGGATGCTGTGCGGCGTGCGCGCCGTTGAGCGTCGCGATGAGGTCGAGGTTCTTTCGCTGGCGTGCTTCGCTGACTCCGGGTGGGGGCGTGAGATCCAAGATGGGCGAGCCCTTCGCGCGCAGCGGTGTGCCTTGGAAGTTCGCAGGCAAGTAGCCGTTGCTCCAGTTTGCAGCGCCTCCTTGTGGATAACTGACCTCGGGCAACACGATGAAGCCCGGCAAGTCTTGATTGAGCGTCCCGAGTCCGTAGTTGATCCATGCGCCGATGCCGGGATCGCCACCGAAACGGTTGCCGCAGTTCATTTGATACATGGCCGTCGGGTGGTTGACGCTGTCCACGGTGCAGCCACGGAAGAAGCAAATGTCATCGGCGACCTTGGCGAGGTTTGTCCAGTTTTCGGCCATGTCCGCGCCGCTCTGTCCATGTTTTGAGAACTTGAACGGGCTCTGCACGTAGTAGCGCTTGCCGCCCTGCATTGCGGAGATGGCCTTTCCTTCGCGCACGAACTCTTGGAGGTGCATCTTCGTGAGCATGGGCTTCGGGTCGAAGGTGTCGATGTGCGAGGGCCCGCCTTCCATCATGAGGAAGATGACGTTTTTGGCCTTCACATTCGGGAAATGGCCTTGCGTCGGTGCGAGGGGATTTTTCTTGGCCTCCTCGGCGAGCAAGGAGCTAAAGGCGACACTGCCGAGGCTGGCACCCAGGCTGTAGAGGAAGCCGCGGCGCGTCGGCGCGTGTAAAGCGCGGCCACCGGCACAGGGAAAGAAGGGAGAATGGCTCATGGGGAGTATTGACAAAAGAGGTAGTAATACGTAGTTTTACGTTATGATTAAAACGATCGCAAAAATCGGTAACTCTCAGGGAATCATCTTTGATTCCGCGCTTCTGCAACTTGCTCGCCTCAAGTTGGGCGACGAGGTGAACGTGGAGGTACACCGCGGGGGGACGATTACCATTGCGCCCGTGGATCCGGCGGTTATTGAAACGGAAACAGCTGCAGGCAGCGCGCGTCGGCTCATCCAGAAAAATAGCGAACTCTTCAGGAGACTCTCGTGAGTACACGGATCAAGCATCCCACGGTCGAAGCTGTGATCGCAATTCACAGCGAAGTGCTGGCTGCTCATGGAGGTGGTTCGGGAATACGTTCGCGAGAGCTTTTGGAGTCCGCCGTTGCGGCTCCGCAGGCGAGCATGATGGGTGCGCCGATGATCTCCGATCCGATTGAGATCGCCGCTGCGTACCTCTTCTACCTGTGCGCCAATCATGCGTTCGTTGATGGAAACAAACGGGTCGCACTGGCGACGTGTCTTGTATTCCTGAGCGAAAATGGTCTGTTGAAAAACGAGTCCCTTGATGCGGACGACTGGGAAAGCCTTACGCTCGCGGTTGCCGCGGGCTCGCTGAACCGAGCAGACGTTACGGCGACATTGCGCGGACTGTTGGTCTAAAATGCTAATAGACATAAGCAAACTCGTTGGAGTTTAGGAGCGCGAGGCACACATCGGCGAGGGCGCGGGTGTGGGCGGGGACATCGGCCGGTTGGAGATCGGGCACGAACTCGGCGTAGGCGTGCAGCTTTTCGCTAAACGAGAACCGCTCTCCCGTGTTTTCCTCGATGGCATCGCGCCGGACTTCGAGCGGCGGCTTTTGACTTGGCGGAATTTGGTCGCCGAGTAGTGCTTCAATGTCGCGCCAGTGCGCGAGGCAGCCTTGTTTTTCCGTGGCGTTGGGCGGACGGGAGAAGGCAAGCTGGAAGATGCGTATGAGCGCTTGTTCATCGCCCTGCGTCTCCTTCATCGCGCGATTGGCGAGGGCAAGGGCACGGGATTGCGTGCCTTGGCCGTTAAAGAGGCTGAAGACCTGCGGCGTGACCGTGGAGGCTTCGCGGCGCTCGCAGGAAAAGTCCGGCGCGGGTGCGTTGAAGACTTCCTGTAACGGGTCGGGTAGCCCGCGAATTTTCAACGCGTAAAGCGAGCGACGGTGGCGCTGCTGTGGCAGCGGATTCGGTGTCCACGCGGAGGCAAAGGTGCCCATGACTTGGCGCGGCTGCATGGCGGCTTCGAGATTGATCTCGGGCCGATTCGGGATGCCGCCGAGCGCGGGATTGAGTTCGCCCGTGGCCATAAGCATGGAGTCGCGCAACTCCTCGGAGGTGAGTCGGCGTGGTTTGAAGACGGCGAAGCTGATGCCGGTGGGGTCTTTTTCCGCGAGCATTTTCAAATCGGGGTGCAATGCACTGCGTCGATACGCCTCAGAGTTCATGATCACTCGGTGGATGGCTTTGAAGCTCCAGCCTTTCTCCACAAAGGTCTCTGCAAGCCAGTCGAGGAGTTCTGGATGCGTCGGCTTTTTGCCAGTGCTGCCGAAGTTGTTTGGATTGCCGGCGATGGGCTGGTCGAAATGCCATAGCCAGACCCGGTTCACGATTGCACGGGTGGTGAGGGGGTTCTCCTCACTGGCCACCCAATTGGCGAAGGCTTTCCGGCGGCCTTCGATGGCGTCGGGGATCGGCATTTTCTGGGCGGCACCCAGAACGCTCAGGACGCCAGGGTTCACCTTTTCGCCCGAGCCAAAGGGATCGCCCCCCGTGAGTATGCAAGTATTCTCCAAGTCGCCCGTGGTCATGCGGTTTCCTGGCATGCGGAAGGGTGACACGATAGTCACAACCTGGGGCGTGCGGCCGCTGTAAGTGGAAAGCGCCACCGGTTCGTAGCGGTCGAGTTCCCATTGCAGTCGTTCGATGCCTTTTCTTGCGACACGTTCCAGTCCGAACTGTTCCGGAGTAAAGCCGACGAGTTTCGGAGGGAACTCGGCCTCTGGGACATTCTGTTTTCGGAGGCTGTCCCGTGCTTTGGCGAATACATCAGGGAAACCGTTTTTGTTGGTGGGCGCTTTGGCTCTGGCCTCCTCGACGGCTCCGTTCCACGCCGCAGCGTCTTTGTTTTTTTCAACGAACCAGCGGGTTGCATTGCCAAGTAGCAATTCATCGAGCTTGGCAAGTTCGGAGATATGTTCGTCACGCCGCATCTCAAGGAACTTTTTCTCCTCGAAGCCGCTCGTGTTTTCAGATGGCGAAAACGAGGCGGAACGCTCGGCGATTTGCGTCGTCGCAAACACGGCTTGGATCGAGTAATAATCGCGCGTCGGGATGGGATCAAACTTGTGATCGTGACAGCGGGCGCATTGCAGCGAGTGCGCCAGGAAGGTCTCTCCCACGCTGTTGGTTACATCGTCCAGAAAACGTTGCCGAGCGATCTTCGCAACCTCCATCCCGGTCAGCTCCCACGGCCCCATGCGCAGGAAGCCGGCGGCGACGAGCATCTCTGGATTGTTCGGCTCGATTTCATCACCTGCGATCTGCTCGCGCACGAATTGGTCGTAGCGCTTGTCCGCATTGAACGAGCGCACGATGTAGTCGCGATAACGCCACGCATTGCCGCGCTCAAAGTCATTCGAGAAACCCGACGAATCCGCGTAGCGCGTGACGTCGAGCCAATGCTGCGCCATGCGTTCGCCGTAATGGGGCGAGGCAAGCAATCGCTCTACGACAGTGGCGAACGCCTCTGCGTCGGAGAGCGAATCTTTCAGGAACGTCTCTACTTCCTCAGGCTTCGGCGGCAGCCCAGTGAGGTCAAACGTCGCTCGGCGAATGAGTGTCACGCGGTCGGCTATTGGCGCTGGAGCGAGACCGGCGGGCAATCTCGCTGTGATAAAGGCGTCGATGGGATTCCCGCTGCCCGTTTGCGGTCTTAGCTTTTTCACTGGCTGATACGCCCACAAGCCTTCGGGTTTGTATTTTCGGTTCGTCCATTCCGGTGAAAGGCCGCCGGATGTCTTCACCGCGACGCCATCTTCCGCGGACCACTTCGCTTCATTTGCTGTTGCAAGGGCCTGCACACGCTCGCTATCCGGCCAAGGCGCGCCAGCCGCGATCCAGTCTTTGATCCACCCGATTTGCTCAGTGTAAAGCTTGTCCGCTTCCTTCGGGGGCATCGGTTCCCAGTCATCGTGCTGGCGTGTGACCGCCAGATACAGAGGACTGTTCTCGGGCTTGCCGGCAATAAATCCGAGCCTCTTGCTGTCGCCGCCTTTTAACGTGGACTCAAGGGTCCTCATGTCGAGGCCACCTTTGATCTTCGCCTCGTCGTTGCCATGACACGCGAGGCACTTCTCGTGGAAAAGCGGAGCAATGCGGCGCACGAACAGAAGTTCGCCCTCGGTGTTTTGTGCTCGTGCCGGCGCGATGGCAGCGAGGCACGTTAGGATTCCTAATATAATCTTCATGTGAGGTCCCTTGAAAAATGACTCAGACCGTTGCGCTTTCCCCAATCAAATTACAGGCAATGCGGTAGCCCAGACCGAAGGGGTTTTTGCTCCGGTGACGAGGGCGATTTGGGTATTGAAGGGGTTATTGGTCATGGGCCTGGGCGTCTGAATTTTTCGGAGGCATCGCTCCACTACGGTTTTCCTTGTTCGAACATTGCTTGAATCTCCGCGCTAGAGAGTGCGGATTGGTAAATGGCGAACTCATCGATTGCCCCGTTGAGGGTGCGGATGGGGAATTGATGGCCTTGTGTTGGTAGGCCCCAATTGCCCAGCTCGCAGGGACCAAAGCCGATGGGGCGACCGGGCTGATGGAGTGGAGAGACCTCGCGGCCCACTTCCTGGCCATCGAAGTACTGCACTACCGTTCCAGAGGCATTGTCGTAGGTCACCACGAGATGATGCCACCGTCCGAGGCTGTCAGCGCCGAATACGGGCTTGCTGTAATACATCTGATTGGTTTTCGCGGTGATGCGTTTTTCTCCCGGCGCTGCGTAGCCGATGGAGAACATGAGGCTGCCGTCTTCGTAAATCTGCCAGTGCGGTTCGCCGGACTCGTAACCATCCGTGAGCAGGAGGGAGTTGTACTTTTTGTCCACAGAATCCACCTTCACCCAACAAGCAAAAGTGAGTGCCGCATAAGTGCCATCAAGGTTCATGCGGACGCGGTCGCCGGGCCTCTTAAACTCTAATGCTTCCTTCCCTGGCCAGCGACCTTGCGTCCAGCGCGCGCCAACCGCGCCCCCGTTTCGTGAGAGTATAACGGGTTGGGCTACGTTGTTGACCATACGGTCCCAGCCATCATCGTCCCAATGTTTGAAAGGATAGTAAGCAATGAGGCGGTTGTCTTTGCGCGCCTCCATGGACCAATGCTGCCATTGCTCAGAATGAAGTTTTTCACGTTTCTTGATCAGGCTCTGAAGTTCGCTGATGGGAAGAAAATCCTCGGGTGTCACAACGGCCTTCGACGAGCTCAGAGACATTCCTGCCTTAAGACTGGCGGGAGCTTTGTTCTTTGCATGAGCGATGACCTCTCCGTCGAAGACGTGCACAGCGCTGTCTTGGCCAACCACGTTCAGCGCAAACTCCGTCCCCAGATCCTCTAACTTCACATCGGGCGCATGCATGAGGAATCCCTTTGCCGCTGGTGGCACATGAACCCGCACACGACCCTTGATGCAACGCGCTTCCCATGCCGAGATGATCTCGATTTGCGTGGTACCTTCGATCAACGCAGTTGCTCCGCTGAAGAACTCTATCTGCACAACGCCTTTGTTTAATGTGAGGGTCCCCGGTGCAATAGTGTCCCCACTGCGTAGTGTTGTTTCTGTAAACTCAGCATCCAAAGTCTGACTGAGCATGGCGGCTCCATAAGAGGTCGCCTCGGAGGCGATGGGTTTATGAGACCACACAGCAAAGGCCAGCAAAACAATTGCTGCCGCAGAAGCGATGAAGGCTGAAGTTCGCCACCGGGTCGTGCGTTTGTGGGAGGACGACCGCTGGGTCATGTCGCTTGGCAAATCAGATCTTTGAAGCAAGCGCGCATGTTGATCCGCTAGCTCTAGATAAAGGCGTCGCGCATTTCCGTCGCCCACCAAAATGGCTTCGAGTTTCGCGTTTTGTTCAGGCGTGATCTCGCCATCGAGCTTGGCCTCAATGAGTGATTTAAGGTTCATGTGAGTGCCTCAGATTGGATTTGGCGTGTGACGCAGTCGTGTAGCCGTTGCCGCAGTAGCTCTAGATTCCTAAAGAGAGTGCGGCGGCTCATTGCAAACCGTTGCATCATCTCCTCGGCACTTTCACGCAGTGCGTAGCGGCTGGCGACAAGCTCCTTGTCGTGCGGTGTTAGTTTGCCCAAACACTCATCTAAAAATTGGAGACGTAGATCGAGTTCAGGCTCCATTTGCTCCCGTTCAAGCGCGAACAAATGAATCAGATCTTCGCTAAACAGCAGTGGCGAGCGTGCGAATTTCGTTCTGTGCTTCTGAATCTGCAAATACGCAAACCGATAAGCCCAAGGAAGAAAGGGGCGAGAATTTTCATACTGATCAAACTTCCTGTATAGTGCCAAACTGGTTTCTTGGAGAATGTCTCGGGCATCCGCCTCAGAGCTCACCAGGCTGAAAATGTACCGAAACAGGGGTTCCTGATTCTGCGTTAGCAGCAGGACAAGCTGTTCAGTGCGAGAGGGAGGTTCGGGACTCATGGGGGTACACAAGCTTTCCCAAAAAAGCTCCCAGAAGTGCCATTTCTTTTTGAAAAATGGTCTTTTCTAACGCGCCCATGGATTCAAAGCGCGGGATTTATGGAAGCATCAGACGATGCTTTGGCTGATCAAAGCGCCTATTTCCCGAGGGGTACGCCCTTATTCTCCTTCTTATCGCGCATCGGAAAATTGGAATCATCAGCGTGCGCAGCGGCCATCAGGGATTCCGCTTTGGATGCCAGTTCCGGCTTTTGGGAAGCGAGGTCCATCGTCTCTCCAACATCATTTTTAAGATCGTAAATCTCGATGGATTTTGAGGGTCCGTTCCGAACCGCCTTCCAATCCCCCCATCGCACCGCTTGGATCGAGGCGCCCTCGTGCAGTTCCCAATAAAAAAAGTCACGCTTCGGGACACTGCCTCCCTTGAGAAAAGGCACAATCGAAAGCCCGTCGATTTGCACGGTAGCAGGTATCTTTGCGCCACTCAGTTCCGCGCAGGTGGGGAGAAAGTCCCAGAACGCCCAAGGTTCTTCGCTCACGCGGCCTGCTGGCACAACGCCCGGCCATCGGATGATGCCTGCATTTCGCAGACCGCCCTCGTACAGCGCGCGTTTGAAGCCGCGCATCCCATTCGCAGCCTGGTCAAATAATTTTCCCAAAGAGGACTGTGGAGCAAAAGACGAACCGTTGTCGCCCGAGAGGATCACGAGAGTTTTTTCATCAAGGTTGAGTTGCTTCAACAACGCCATCAGCCGCCCAACATCCGTGTCTAGACGCGTCACCATGGCCGCATAATTTTTCTGTTCCTCGGACCAAGGTTTGTCTTTGTAGATTCCTTGATCATCAATTTGGAACGACCCGTGCGGCAGTGTCACGGAATAGAACAGGAAGAACGGCCCGTCTTTGTTCGACCTCACAAAATTTAATGTCTCCTCAGAAATCGGGTTCTGGGAATAAATGGCGCCCTTTCCCTCCACGTTTTCGTTGCCGTCATTTCCAGGCAAGTCGAAGCGCTGATCATCGTTATACAGGTACTTCGGGAAATAACTGTGGGCGTGCCTTTGACAGTTGTACCCAAAGAAATGGTCGAACCCGAGCTTGAGCGGGCTTCCCGTTGTCTCAAACATTCCCATCCCCCATTTTCCGATGCACGCTGTCCGATAACCCGCGCTCTTTAACAACTGCGCCACGGTGAAGCTACCCTGCGGTAATGGCATTTGTCCTTCTCTCCCGATTTCTCGGTTTGCGCGAATCGGAGAATGCCCCGTGTGTTTTCCTAGCATGAGCGACGCCCTGCTCGGTGCGCAGACACTGGTCCCACAATACGTCTGAGTGCAGCGGGTCCCTTCCTTGGCCATTTGGTCAATGTTTGGAGTTTGGATGAGTTTCTGGCCGTAACACCCGAGGTCTCCCTGGGCGAGGTCATCGCTGAGGATAAAAATAATATTGGGTGTCCGAGGTGTTTCAGCCGCTGGGAGGGCCGTCAGCGAGCCAAACAAAAACAAACATGACAGAACATACTCAATTCGCGTGATCACAGTTGAACCAAACGACTTTAGGCGCGTTTCGTCTAGGGTTAAATGTACACAACTCGACGTGTACGAGGCGTCTTCAGAATTCTGATGGCTGGCAGCATTGTCGGACTCTCCCGGGCGCGGGCGTGGTTTACACTGGGCAATTTCACGTCGTGTCCCTTCGGCAGACAAAGGGTTGATTTGCGTCCTCGTGCTAGGAACGACAAAAACCCATCCTGTGCAGGATGGCACGGGATGGGCTCAAGGGGCTGAACCACCGAAGTGGCCTTACCTAAATATATTTGAGCGGATTTGGTTAGTGCGCAGGAACGGCTACCTCGCTGGTCGAAGAAATACTTTCGGCGTCTTCTGCTTTGTAGACATCTTTGGCGCGAGTAACCTCGGCGCTGGTTTGGTGGGCGCGAGAGAAAGTGTCTGTCCCCTGCGGCCTCACCTTGGCTTGGATATCACCGTTATTGCGTGAGTCCTACTCTCGAAGGTGGCATTGGGACTACGTCGCGTGGTGCAGCAATTTACCCTTCCGAAGACGCCATAACTTCCGTCCGAGGTGCTCTCACCGTGATGCCCCGGATTGCCCGGGTTTGAAATGCGGAGTGCGCTACAAACGAACGCTCAGGGCTTAATGGTCCAATATTCTGAAGTGGACCGCATGAGATGTTACAGGAACCGCCAAGCCTGCAGACGATTGGCAAAATGTTGTAAGGCATTTTGATCCGCTGACAGCTGGTTCCAGCCGTTGTGCGTGAGGTTCCCCAAGACGCCAAAGAGAGCGAAGTCCGCATAAACTGGAGTCGTTCCCAGAAGAAAAGGAGTGTGTCTCAGGGTCGCTTCACAGCGCGAAAGCAAACGATCCAACTCTGCACGGATGGCTCCGGCGCCTTGAGTCCAATGTTCGACACATCCCCTTCCAAACTTCCGCTCCTTGTGCCGAACGACCATCGTGCGAGCAACAATGTCTTCAATCGACGGGACATAGTGAACATCAGCAAGTTTGAATGTGCGTGCCTCAACCGCATCTTCGATCCACTCGATAAGGCAAAGGTTTGGTGCGGTAAGGGACTCTGGAAACAGTTGCCCTTTGCCCCAAGTGGTGTCGATGTAACGGGCTATGTCCAACGAATCTCCCTCACTTTCAAAGATGGCGCGGCCATCGTGTACCAGTAATGGAATTTGGTAATAGGCGCCTCCCGTCAACCGGATGATTTCTCCACGATCCCAATTGGGGACGTCGCGGGTGTCAGG
>Ga0209598_10004630_pt1 | contig 10043 bp, 6 predicted proteins | sample M_140807_EF_Meta_FD_187317 | JGI IMG/M metagenome (GOLD analysis project Ga0209598, IMG submission 187317) | Freshwater microbial communities from Lake Montjoie, Canada to study carbon cycling - M_140807_EF_MetaG (SPAdes) (version 2) | ecosystem: Environmental > Aquatic > Freshwater > Lake... | reverse complement strand
GGCGGCGGCCGGCCCCTGCTCCTGCCCCATGTTCCTGGTTCTCGACAACTACGACAGCTTCACCTTCAACCTGGTGCAGTACCTGGGCGAGCTGGCTGCAGACCATCCCCTCGCCGCCGACCTGCGGGTGGAACGCAATGACGCCCTGGATGTGGACCAGATCCGGGCCCTGGATCCGGCGGCCATCCTGATTTCTCCGGGCCCCGGCGATCCGGACCAGGCGGGGGTCTGCCTGGAGGTGCTGCGGCAGCTGGGGCCCACGGTGCCGATTTTGGGGGTCTGCCTCGGACACCAGTGCCTCGCCCAGGTGTTTGGGGGCAAGGTGGTGCGGGCCCGCGAACTGATGCACGGCAAGACCTCACCGGTGCACCACGGCGGTCGCGGGGTGTTCCGCGGGCTGCCCGATCCCCTCACCGCCACCCGCTATCACAGCCTGATCGCCGAGCGCGAGAGCCTGCCCGACTGCCTAGAGGTGACGGCCTGGCTGGAGGACGGCACGATCATGGGCCTGGCCCACCGGGACCATCCCCATCTGCAGGGCGTGCAGTTCCACCCCGAGAGCGTGCTCACCCAGCATGGCCACCAGCTCCTGGCCAACTTTCTCGAGATCGCAGCCAACAGGCAGCCCTGAAGTCGCCCCCAGCTGGGGCAGGGGCGTCAACTTTCCTGAAAGTCCCTGGCGCGGACGTGAAACCTTGCAGCGCTGCTAATTTCGCGCCACTGCCGGGGCCCTTGGGGGCCCATGCCCGCCCATGGCTTTCGCCGCCTCTGCCCGTGACCTAGCCCGTGACCTGGTCCATGCCGTCGTTCGCAGAGGCCCGCTCCCCCCGGCCCAGGGGCGCCCCGGGAGAGGGAGGTCCATGCTGGCGGCGGCGATGCCCCTCAGCCTGCTCCTGCCGCTGGCGACACCGGCCCGGGCGGCGGGCGGTGGTGTCACCATCACCAGCTACGGCCACAGCGCCCTGCTGATCAGCGGAGGCGGCGCCCGGGTGCTGCTCAATCCCTTCCAGGCGGTGGGCTGTGCCGCCGGCCTGGCCGAACCGCGGCTGAGCGCCGATGTGATCCTGGCCAGCAGTCAGCTGAAGGATGAGGGGGCAGCGGTGGCCTCGGGCCGGTTCCTGGTGAAGCCGGGTTCCTACCGGGTGGCGGGCCTGGCCATCGAGGGCTTCAGCGTCCCCCACGACCGGGTTGGCGGCAAGCGCTTCGGCCCCTCCACCCTCTGGCGCTGGCGCCAGGGGGGCCTGGAGATCGCCCACCTGGGGGGCACCGCCGGCCCGGTGGCTCCGGACGATGCCGTGCTGCTGGGACGCCCTGATGTGCTGATCATCGGCGTTGGCGGCGGCGCCAAGGTCTACGACGGCAAGGAGGCGGCGGCGGTGGTTCGCCAGCTGCAGGCCCGCCGGGTGATCCCGGTGCAATACCGCGGCGGCGGGCCCACCCCCAGCTGCGACCTGAGCTCTGCTCAACCCTTTCTGGAGGCGATGGCCGGCACCACCGTGCGGCGGTCCGGCGGCAGCCTCACGGTGGTGCCACCGGTTGGGGATGGCACCGTGATCGAACTGATGCGCTGAGCACCGGCGAAGGGGGAGATCAGGGAGAGCTGCCGCCGTTCCGTCCCACGGGAAAGATTTCCGAGCTAATGGCATCGGCATCCCCGTCGACGGCATCGCTGAGATAGGCATCCACCTCCTCCACCCGGCGCCGGCGGGCGCGGCTGCGGAGACCAGCGGGGAAGCCTGCAGGCCACCAGGTGGCGGCGATCGAGAAGGGTGCCAGGGGGGAGAGGGTGGCGAAGGCGATGGCGTAGAGCAGGGCCGGCAGCACGATGCGCAGCACCTCAAGGCTCTGACTGGCCACGCTTCGCGCCCCGAACTCGGCGGCCACCTTCTCCTGCACGAAGGGCTGACTGCGCTCGAGGGCCAGGAGAAGGCGCCGCTTGACCAGCGGGAAGGGCAGAGCGTCGGCCTCGGGGGCGAGCGAAGGTCCCTGCAACAGCACCAACCGCTCCCGTAATTCAGGGATCGTGCTGGAGGTGGCCACCGCACTCTGCAAGGCGAGGAATCGCCGACTCAGCTTCTGTTCTGCCCGGTCGCGAGCCCCTGAGGACAAACGATCAACCGACCAGCCAGTCCAGAGCTGAAGAGGAACCAACAGCAGAAACAGCACGGCCAGCAAGGCCGCGCCACGTCGAACCCGGCGCAGACGGCGTAGCAGCAGCCGGTCGGCCGGATCCAGAAAAGCCCCCAGGTGGACGAGGCTGGAGCCGAGCAAGGGCAACGGGGCCGCCTGCAACAGCACCCCGGCCAGAGCGCGCCACCAGCTCCCCTCCCAAGGCTGCAGAGGCAGGAGGTTCAGGCCTGCCACCACCAGTCCCACCAGAACCAGCAACCAGCCGACCCGTCCAAGGGCCCAGGCCAGTTGCGCAAGATCGGACTCCAAGGCCAGATCGACCGCCTCGTGATCTGGGTCGAGAGCCGGATCCTGGTAGGGCACCCCGGCACCGGGAGCACGGCCCGAACCCTGGTCTGATGCTGAGGTCAGCATCAACGGCTGATCCGGCGACGCAGACGGCGGCTCCACACCATGGCGGACCCTGCACCCAGGAGTGGCAGGGGAGCGGGCACGGGCGCACTGGTGTCGTACCCGATCACATCAAAGGCCAGCAGATCAAGCGAGCTGATCACACCCAACTGCCCGGCGGAAGCAGTGGGATCCATGATGCCGAGAGTGACGCCACTCAGATCACCATCCTTCCAGTGGCCTGCCTGACGACCGTCACCACGAATCAGGCCGGTGGACAGAAAGGCGGTGCTGCTGCCTCCGTCGATGGCGAAATATTTGGCGGTGGTGCCCGCCGTCCAGTCGATCACGGTTTGCCCGAGGCTGGCGGAAGCGGCGCGGCTGGCATCGGAGCGCCGAAACAGATCAAACGGGGTGACGGATTTGAACTGATTATCCTGGCAATAGGACGGACATGCAGTGGATGGGCTGTTGGTATCCAAGACATCGACCCCACTGAGGAAGCCCAATGCATGGCCGATCTCATGGGTTGCCACCCCAACAAAATCAAGCTGACCGGCGGTGATGCCATCGGCAGGATCGAAATCCCAGGACACCCGGTTGGTGAACTCAATCAGCGCATCCCATGGAGCGGTTGGATCATAGGTAACACCTAGTCCCAGCGCCTTGGCATTAGCAGAAGCGATATCGATCAAAGCATTATTGGCATCGCCATCGTTATCGAGATAGGCCGTGGCACTGCCACTACCGTTTGGATGATTGGAGGTGTAATTGAGCAGGAGTGGCAGCGATGCTGAAGTCGGCAAAAAGCTCACCGCCGTGGCATCGGCAGCGCTCTTGGCATCCAGGGCCAACAGGGTGCGCAGGGTGCTGTAGGGCAGATAACCGGTGGTCGGTGTCGCCCCGCCCAAAATGATCTGGTTGGCCGCAACCAAGCCCAGATCGCGATAATCAATCCGAAGATTGATCGCAATGTTGTCAAACAGCCGGTTGCGCCAGCGGCTGGCCGCCTGATTGAAACCGTTCAGGACCCCGGCATTGAAACTGCTACAGCTCAGATCGCCCTGGCAGGTGAAGGAGAAGGTGAGGGCCCGCGCCGCTGGTACCAGCGCCATCCCGACCAGGGCCGCGGCCACGCCCCAGCGAACCGTTCGCAGCGCCAGTTTGCTCGGCAGGGAGCATGCCCAGCGCCACCCGCTGCTGGGAATGCGCCGCTGCTGATGCGATGACATCCGGCGAAGCACCACTGCAGAACGAAGAGGTTTGCAGTGCCAACTTAACCGCTTTAGGCCACCGTTCCCAGGTCGATGCGCCGGTAGGCCTCCCAGAACTGCTCCATCTGATCGCGGGTGCCCAGGCTCACCCGCAGGGTGCCATCGATCAGGGGCTTGCCGGCCATCGAGCGCACCAGGATGCCAGCAGACCGCAGGTCCTCCTCCACCTTGAGCGCATCGCGGGCGGGCCAGATCAGCAGGTAGTTGCCACCGGCGACGTGGTGCCGCACCCCCGCCTGCCGCAGGCGATCCACGAGCCAGTCCCGGGCGGCCAGCACCTCGGCCACATAGGCGTCCACGTAGGGCTGATCGTCCAGGGCGGCAAAGGCGGCGGTCACAGCAAAGCTGTTGATGTCGTAGGGGCCGGTGACCCGACTGATGCGGTCCACCAGGGCGACCGGGCCGATGGCGAAACCGATCCTCAGCCCGGCGATGCCGGCGGTCTTGGAGAGGGAACGCAGCACCAGCAGGTTGGGGTAGGCCGCGAAGGGATCGCGGTGGGCAGGCGCGCTTCCGGGCGCTGTGGCAGAGATCGGCGGCGTGAGCTCTGGGCCACCGAGCAACAGGGGCAACACGCTGTCGCCGGTGAAGGCCTCGTAGAGCTCATCCACCACCACAAGCGTGTCGGGGGACGCCGCCGCCAGCGCCAGGATCCGTTCGGGCGCCAGGCGGGTGCCGGTGGGGTTGTTGGGGTTGCAGAGCAGCAACAGGCGCGGGGGCGCAGCCGCCAGGGCCGCCTCGATCTCTTCGAAGGGAAAGGCGAAATCGGGCTGGCGATAGGGGATCGCCTCGATCGCCATCCCCTGCATCTGGGCGCAGGGGGTGTAATAGCCGAAGGTGGGACTGGTGGTGAGCAGGCGGTGGCCGGGGGCGCCGTAGGCCTGGAACACGGCATGGATGGCGGCATCAACCCCGTTGAACAGGCCGATCTGCTCAGGCAGCAAGGTTCCGTCAGCCCCCGTGAGCGATGCGGCCACCGCCTCCCGCAGGCCGTCGTATTCCGGATAGATGGCGTAGTGGTCGGCGGGAATGGCCCGGATCGCCTCCACCACCTTGGGGCTCGGGCCCACCGTGTTCTCGTTGAAATCGAGCCGCAGCTGGCCGCGCCGCCCCTCGAGCGGGGCGCTGTAGGCCCGCAGGCTCTCCACCTCAGGGCGGGCCGGCGGGAACACCGATGCCTGCCGTGACACCGATGGATAGGGTGCAGCGGATCGATCCATCACCTGACGCTACGTGCAGCCCTCCGCCGGCACCCGCCTACATCCGCTCCAGGGTGGGAATGCCGAGCAGGCCCAGCCCCAGCTTCAAGGTGTCGGCCGTGAGGTGACAGAGGGCCAGGCGCGCTGCCCTGGCTTCCGGTGGGGCCTTGAGCACGGGCACCTGGTCGTAGAAGCGGTTGAACACCTGGCTGAGTTCATACAGATAGGTGCAGAGCCGGTTGGGCAGCAGTTCCTCCTCCACCTCGGCGATCACCGCATCGAAGCCCAGCAGGTGGCGCACCAGGGCCCACTCCTGGGGTTCGCTGAACTGCAGGTCCCCCGCAGCTCCCCCATTCCCCCCTTTGCGGGCGATGCCGGCGATGCGCACCACGGCATAAAGCAGATAGGGCGCTGTGTTGCCCTGCAGGGCCAGCATCCGATCGAAGCTGAACTGGTAGTTGGTGGTGCGGTTCTGGCTGAGGTCGGCGTATTTCACCGCCGCCAGCCCCACGGTGGTGGCCACGTGGCGGATGAAGGCCTCGTCTTCGTGGCGGCCCTCCTCCTCCAGGCGGCGGCGCAGGTCGGCCTCGGTGCGCTCCACCGCCTCATCGAGCAAATCCTTGAGGCGCACGGTGTCGCCGGCGCGGGTCTTGAGCTTCTTGCCGTCCTCCCCCTGCACCAGGCCGAAGGGCACATGCTCCAGCCGGCCCTCCTCGGGAATCCAGCCGGCCCGCCGAGCCACCTGGAACACCCCGGCGAAGTGGCTGGCCTGGCCGGCGTCGGTCACGTAGATCACCCGGCGGACCCCATCGCCGGCGGGCGCGGCGGCGAAGCGGTAACGGATGGCGGCCAAGTCGGTGGTGGCGTAGTTGAAGCCGCCGTCGCTCTTTTGCACGATCACCGGCAGGGGCTTGCCCTCCTTGCCGCTCACCCCCTCAAGGAACACGCAACCGGCACCCTCGTCGACCACCAGCAGGCCGGTGGCCTTCAGGTCGGCCACCACGGCGGCGAGATAGGGGTTGTAGAAGGATTCGCCGCGCTCACTCAGGCGGATGTCGAGCCGGTCGTAGATCTTCTGGAACTCGCGGCGGCTCTGATCGCAAAGCAGACCCCAGGCCTTGAGCGACACCGGATCTCCCCCCTGCAGCTTCACCACCTCCTCGCGGGCGGTGGTCTGAAACGCCTCGTCCTCATCGAAGCGCTGCTTGGCCTGGCGGTAGAAGGCCACCAGATCGCCCAGGTCCACCGCATCGGCGGTCGTGAGAGCGTCGGGCGCCACCTGCTTGAGATGGGTAATCAGCATGCCGAACTGGGTGCCCCAGTCGCCCACATGGTTGAGCCGCAGCACCGCATGGCCGCGGAACTCCAGCACCCGCGCCAGACACTCACCAATGATCGTGGAGCGCAGGTGCCCCACGTGCATCTCTTTGGCGATGTTGGGGCTGGAGAAGTCCACGATCACCGGCTCCGCTGAAGGCGCAGCCATGGGCACCCCCAACCGGGGATCCGCCAGCCGGGAGGTCACCTCGGCCACCAAGGCCTCCTGCCGCAGGGTGAGGTTGATGAAGCCCGGCCCTGCGATCTGGGGGGGGAGGCAGAGGGCCGTGAAGGCCGGATCGACGACCAGCTGCTCCACGATCGCCGTGGCCACCGCCCGCGGCGACTGTTGCAGGGGCCGGGCCAGGGCCAGGGCCCCATTGGCCTGAAAGTCGCCGAATTCCGGTTTGCTGGCCGGGGCCAGCTGGGGATCCAGGGAGGCGCCGCTGGCCCGGGCCGCAGCCGACGCCTCGGGGAAGGCCCGCTCCAGGGCTTCCTCCAGCTGGCGGGTGAGGGCTTGGAGTACGGACAACATGAAAGGTCCACCAGGCCGCAGGGCGGCCAACACCGACCCCGATCATCCTTCCCCGCCCAGCGCCCAACCGAGGCCGGCGGGCAGGTCGGGCAAGCAGAGCAGAGATCAAGGCGAAGAAATTAACCCAAATCCTGGCGCAATTCACTGAAACGACACGGCCCCGACCCAGCCGCTAGCCCACGCCCACCAGGCGCACCAACGCAGAGAAAAACAGCGCCGACCAACACCTACAAAACATGCTGCCTACGCCTACAAAAGGGTCAGAACCCATGCTGTAGCTGGTGTGTTGGGCCGAAAATCACTCACTTCATCAGAAGCTCAAAGGGATCTCATGCTCTTTTCTCAGGAAATTCTTAGGAGGCAGATTAGATGCAGTTTTACGGTTATTTCAACGGGTTTCCAGCACATCTCCATGGGCGCTTCCACCTCCCTCCTCGACCTCCTCCTCCAGGCCGGTGGCAACCGTCGGCACACTGGCGAAGCGACCACCCTCGAGAGCGCGCCCCCAAGGACCGAAGCAGAACCCGGCGCCAACAACGGCGGCAGCTTCGAGGGAGGAACCGTTGAACGCGGTTCAGTGCGGGAACTGGGCAGCGCCCCCTTCAGCCCGACCACGGCGGCCATCCGCAGCTTTGCCAACCCCGGCGCCCCGGCTGCGGGCGCGAGCACCGACGGAGCCCCACGACCCGATGCGATCGCCCCCGGGCTCCTCTCCGCCGCCGATCCCCTCAGCTTGGCCACCACGGTCTGGAACGCCCCGGTCCGTCCTGGGAGCACGGGGACCATCTGTGATTGCCGGATCTGCCGGGAGGGACTCCTGCCGGGGAACCAGACCAGGCCGCTCGAGGGCAAAATCACCCCCGGTAACGCCGTCACGGTGAGCGTTGGCAGCGCCGGCCCGCTGGGCAGCAGCGTGGATCTGGGCCGCACCTTCTTCCTGCACAGCAACCCAACGGCCACGAAAACGATCTACCTGGATTTCAATGGCCACACCACCACCGGCACGACCTGGAACAGCAACTTCGGCCTGGCCACAATCAACACCAGCGCCTACGACTTCGACGGCAATGTGAACGTCTTCAGCAGCGTCGAGCTAGAGAGAATTCAGTTCATCTGGCAACGCGTCGCCGAAGACTTTGCACCCTTCGGCATCAATGTCACCACCCAAGATCCCGGCGCCGATGCTCTGGTCAACACCGGTGGCCTCGATGGCAGCTGGGGCGTGCGGGCAGCGATCGGGGGAAGCTATAGCGATTGGTACACCGCCGCGGCCGGTGGCGTTTCCTACATCAACGTCTTCGGCAATGCCGCCTATGGCCCCTCCTTCGTGTTCTCGAACAATCTCGGCCTAGGGGATGAGAAATACACCGCCGAAGCGATCAGCCATGAGGTGGGCCATTCCCTCGGCCTCCTGCACGATGGCAGCAGCACGGCCACCTACTACAACGGCCAGGGTGCGGGTGCCACCGGCTGGGCCTCCATCATGGGATCGGGCTATTACCAGCCCGTGACCCAGTGGAGCCAGGGCGAATACGCGGATGCCAACAACAAGCAGGACGATCTGGCTGCGATCAGCGGCAGCATCAACGGCGCCGGTTACCGGGCCGATGATTTCGGCAACAGCCGCGCCGGCGCCAAGGTTCTGAGCGGCACGAGCCTGAACCAGTTCGGCATCATCGAAACCCGGGGCGACTCCGACTGGTTCAGCTTCACCACCGGCAGCGGCAACGTGAGCCTCTCGATCAGCAATGCCTGCCAGGCCTGGATCAATGATGGCTTCGGCAACTACAGCAGCACCCTGCTGGCGGGCCGCAGCCCCAACCTCGACATCGCCGCCAGCCTCTACGGCGCCGATGGCACCCTGATCGCCAGTAGCAATGCCCTCGACAGCCTCGCCGCCAGCTTCAACCTGAGCCTGGGCGCCGGTACCTACTTCCTCCAGGTGGATGGGGTGGGCTTCGGCGATCCGCTCAGCACCGGCTACAGCGATTACGGCAGCCTGGGTCAATACCTGCTGACCGGCAGCCTCACCAGCTCCTCCTTCCTGGTGATCACAGCCCCCACCACCCTGCTCACCAGCGAGGCCGGCGGCAGCGCCAGCTTCAGCGTGCGCCTATCTCAGGCCCCCACGGCCAATGTGGTTGTTTCCCTCACCTCCAGCAAAAGCCAAGAGGGTGCCCTCAACATCGCGCAGCTCAGCTTCAACGCCAATAACTGGAATTTGGACCAGAGCGTGACCGTGCAAGGCGTTGACGACACCTTGCTGGATGGCAACCAGACCTACCAAATCAGCCTGTCCACCACCAGTACCGATGCCGCCTACAACGGCATCCTCACCAATAGCCTGACAGCGGTTAATGCTGATAACGAGGTGGCCAACCTGGTGAACGGTGATGCCAATAACAACACCCTATTGGCCACCATTTCCAAAGACATCCTCACCGGCGGCGGTGGCACAGACACCTTCTCGTTTGCTGCCCTCTCAAGATCAACCCTGGCCAACTTCGATCGCATCACCGATTTCGCCATCGGCACCGATCGCCTCGATGGCCCCAGCAGCGTTCTCGCCAGCAGGATCAGCCGTCTCGGTGCTGTCAGCAGCTTCGACGCCGGGGGTATCGGCAAGCTGTTGACAACCACCTCCTTTGCCGCCTCAAGGGCTGCCACCTTTACCTTTGCCGATCCAGCCGGCACGCGCACCTTCATTGCTCTCAACGATGGCATCGCCGGTTTCTCCGCCAGCACCGATGCCATCGTGGAGATCACCGGTTACACCGGCTCACTGAACAGCCTGGCTGTGATCTGAGTTCAGGCTGCGGGCAACCCCAGCATGGATTCCAGTCCGGCGAGCACCACCTCACTGGTGAGTTTGATCCGGTAGCGGCAGGCCTGGGTTTCGCTGCAGTCGAAGCTGCCGTGCTCCCAATATTTATTGCTGCCGGCCCCGCCGCCGCACACACCGAAGTACTCGCATTCGGCCCGGCAGCGCTCGATGCCGGAGCGCAAATCCCCCTGGATCCGCTGAAACTTCTCGCTGGCCACAATCGAAGCAAGGCTGTCGCGCTGCACATGGCCGAGCACGAAATCGCCGTATTCCTCCGTGTGCACCGAGAGCAACTCGGGATCAAAGGTGGAGAAATTGCCGCGCGCATCCACATTCACAATCGCAAACGGATTGTTCATGTCGGTGCGATCGAT
>Ga0209598_10004627_pt1 | contig 10045 bp, 5 predicted proteins | sample M_140807_EF_Meta_FD_187317 | JGI IMG/M metagenome (GOLD analysis project Ga0209598, IMG submission 187317) | Freshwater microbial communities from Lake Montjoie, Canada to study carbon cycling - M_140807_EF_MetaG (SPAdes) (version 2) | ecosystem: Environmental > Aquatic > Freshwater > Lake... | reverse complement strand
ACTCTCAACCAAGTAGTCATAACTACTACCACCACCAAGATCCTACCCTGTCTACTCTGTGTGCTCTCTTGTCCTACAGTCTGCACACCGTGTACCACAAGGTAAGATCGTTTTAGGTAACGTTGAAGAGTCTACAAGTTGAGAGCAAAGATGACTAACGCAAACAGCAAAGAGGATTCTAAATTTTCGGGCAAACAAGACGACAAAGCGCTCACATTTGAGGAGTTCGACAAAAAGGCATTGTCTTGGGCACGCAAGAAGTACGGAAACATATACGCAAAACAACTATGGGAGAACCAGCTCCAAGATATATTGAAATTAGATTTGACTGACGACCTAGACTACTACACTTTTCATGAGCACTGCGAATTTGTCTACGATATGCTGTGTCTGGATTCCGTCAAGAATGCAGACTCTCTCTACAACACCGCGAAGTTCTGGTCCGTGAAGTGGCAAATGGAGAATCGGCAAAGACAGTATGAAAAACTTTTCTGCTACCTGGAAACAATTTGTGAAGGAGAGGCAGAACGGCAGCTACATGCACAAGGTGTGGAGAAAACAAAAGACATGAGAAAACACATGTTCGAACGTTTCGGTTCAGGGCAACCATTGGTCCTACAGGAACGTGTGAGAAAGTACCTGCTTGGAATGCCGGATAAAAACGGGGTCGCCTTTCCAAACAGGGTCAACATGCCTGACAAGTTGTCGCAACTGGAGGAAGAAAGAGATTATTTGCTGAGAATGTGCCCGAAAGACAAGCACAAGGACTATGATGAGGGAAAGGAAACTACCCTTGTTAGGCTCATCTTGAACACCCTACCTTCCGAATATGATGACGCTGTGCAAAATGTGAGGAACTTGATGAGGATAAGAGAGATGATCAAAAGTGGAAACATCGACAGTATCACTAACCTTGATGACGCCATCAAAATCAACTATGACACTAGTTGGTTGCCCCCCTACCAAGAGCTCCGGGTAGGACTGGTAAATGCCTGGATGAGCAAGAAAAGAAGGTGGGATGAACATCAAGGATCAAAGAGTAAAGAAGGACACCCTACAATGATGCTGAGCGACGATCTAAAGAAAGAAAGACGATGCTATGGTTGTGGCCAATTTGGCCACATGAGAGGTGCAGAAGAATGCAAGGCCGGAAAAGATGCAGTGTGGGGGGGGGGCTCCCAGAGCATACCTTGATAAGATCCAGAAGAAATTTGGAAAGTCTCCTACTTCTGAAAAGAGGGCATTCCCACCAGATCCAAGACAGCCTTGCCCCTATTGGAGCAGTGGAGATGGTTATTGTCGTTTCGCGGAAAGGTGTCATTTCTCGCACGACGGGCCGCAAGGTGGTAGTAAGAGGGCCCGGGATTTTGGCAAAGGAAAAGGGAAGAACAACGGCAAAGGCAAGGGTCGAGGAAAAGGAAAAGGAAATGCAAAGGGCAAAGGGCGAGGAGGACGAGGAAGGTCACCTGGACACACCACAATGATAGTCAAAAAGAAAGGTGCTAACTTCGTGGATAAAAGAGAAAAAAGCGAGTCGTCAATGTTGGTTAGCCAGAGAGAAGAAGCTGAGTCCAAGTACGGCGATGGAGAGGATAATGCGGAAGAAGATCTATACAACCTAATGAGGGGCCATACCTCCTTGATGATCACCGAGGACTCTAGTGATTCTGAAGAAGAATCAAAAGGGCAGGATCAAGATAACGAGGATGAACATGTTGTAAGTTCATCGGGGGCACCTGAAATGGGTGCGTCGTCAGTGGAGCCAGATGGATCGAGATTCAAGGAAGGCTTTCTCCCGAAATGGGGAAACCTGCCAATAAATGACCCAAGGGATGAGGAATTTGCAAGAGAATGGACCAATAGGTCGGAGGCTTATTGCAGGCGGTCAAGAAATGAACAAATGAGAAATGGGAGTTCACCTCCGCCCAAGTTCCACGAAGATAACGTCTTCACCGAAGGATGTTCCCGAGCCAAAGCAAAATCTGTATACAAGTTAAAAGGAGAAAGTGACATCTGGGATGATCATCAAGAAATACATTTGGACAACACGGTGGAGGACTACACAAATGGAAGGATAAGATCATTGAATAACAATGATGTCGGAGTTTCGCGGGAAAATAAAGTGGAGAAAAGAAAGAGTGAAACGTTCTCACCCCCTTCGAACCGAAGAAGGAAATCAGAACATTCAGCCGCTTCTAACATCCACCTTGATGATGAAGAGGACAAGGATTTAAAAGGCAAACAAGAAGAATGGGATTCATCAAGTGAGGATGAAGAAGAAGATTCATCAAGCGAAGAGTATGAAGGAGATGAATCAGAGAATGATGATCAAAACGAAGAGGATTCAGACAGCGATGACAATAGCACGATTGGACAGATCTTCAAAGAGATCAGACAGGGAACGTTTGACCCTTCACGGAAGAGAAGACGTTTCGGAACGAAAAGGAAAGATTTCTGGAAAGGGAGAAAAGTGTTTGTCCCTGATTCTAAAGAAGAATGTACGGAATCACTACCTTTTGTCGGATACCAAAGGCAGGCGTGCTCTTGTGTACAGCCCACTCGCGGCACCTGCATCATGGGCACCAAGGAAGCACTGGAAAGATTGACAAAAAACGAAAAAGATAAATCGGATTCAGAAGACGAATGGTTAATTCTGAAAGTACCAAAGAAAATAAAAGGGAAGTTTTTCTTTGCGGATTTTTGTGATGGAGATTCAGAAGACGAATTCCAATGGCTGGAAGGACCATACCTGATGAAGAACTTCACAATTGCTGATCTCCTGGGAATAAGAAGAGCACTGCCTAGAAGCGCAAGGAGAAGAAAGGGTTTAACTGAGTTTAGAGATGACCCAGTGCTTGATAGCTGTGGTCACAAAAAAGAAGAAGTCAATCACAAGGAAAGTGGACAATCTCACCTCAAGGTGGAACACCCTGTGTCCCACGTGCTAGAGTCCAACACCAACGTGAGAGTTCCTGTTTCTTCACGACCACGGTTCAAGTCTGAAAAGAAACACATATCACAAAAGAAAAGCACAACGATGATGATTAAAAGATCAAAGAAACAAGATGATGCTCCATTGCACGACATGAACTGCATTGGGGTCGATACTTGCAGCGCGCGGTCTATTTCCTGCAGGAAGGAGGATTTCCTGGATCTCGATATCTCCCAAGATACAGACGATCACCTGAGAGGGATAGGAGGAAATAAAGGTGTGGCTGGAAAAGGTTGCTTGGTCTTCTATGTGAAGGATAGCGAAGGGAAGATGAAGGCAATACTGGAGCCGAAAGGGTTCTATCTAGAGAACCCTCCTGCCCAATTCAGAATCATAGGACAACAAAGGATGAAACACAAGGGTCTGTGTGTAACACAGGATCACGACGACGCAGGATCAGACATTTTAAAATGTAAAAGAAGTGGGACTATTTTACCTTTGACCGAAGGGAAGGGCCTTCTTCTTCTTCCAACGTTCTCCTACACTCCGAGTGCTGAATTGAAAGAACAAATAAGAAGGTATGTGCACAAGCTTGAACGCGACGACACTTTCCTACCTCATGTTGTGGACCTTGATGAGATTGCTAGGGAGTCGGACACAGTATTAATCCTGAACGAGGGAAAGTTAAAGAAGGAAAACTATGAGAGGCTTTTGCATTGGAGGTTAGGACATCCTAACCCTAATGTGCTGAAAGCAATGGACCTTATAGATAAAACTCACCTCAACGAAGACTGCTATTGCTGCAACAAAGCTAAATTTAAGCGGGCTCCGTTTCCAAGAAACGAAGGGTCGTATGTAGCAGTTGCGGAGCCCTATTTCAGAATGTACGTGGATGGATTTGGAGGGCAAAAGTCTTTAGGAAATGAAACTCTACAGGGAGCTAAAGGAGGCATTATCTGTGTCTGCCCGGTCTCAGGATCAATCATCCTGAAACTTTATGCAACTCTCAAACAATTCCCGGCTATTCTCTACCAAGTCTTACAAGAAGTCGAAAGACAAGGCTTCATTTGCAGGGAAATTATGGTTGATACCTTCGTGGTTAATCTTTCAGCAGCAGCGGAGGAAGTGGCGGCGATGTTCAAAACAAGAATTGTTCCCATCTCAGCGGGCACGCCACAAGAACTTGCATATGCGGAAAGCGCAGTACGAATTATAGGAGAAAGATCACGGGCTATTTTATTGGGCGCACCTCACTTACCAAACAATCTGTGGGGACTGGCTGACCTTCATGCTGTCAACATTCACGACGTATTGCCTCAACCTGATCGTGGAAACAAAAGCCCTTATGAGCATAGACATGGACGACAACCAAATATAGATCATTTACACCTTAAAGTCTTCGGATGCCCATGCCAATACTCACCGATGGAAGGACCTGAACATAAACGAGCAAGCAAAACGGAATGGGGTTATTATGTGGGTATGCAGTGGCCTATGTGTCTCGTCTACAAAGTTGAAGACAACACTGTTCTCTCGGTCTCCCGTAAGAAACTGGTGTGCCATGAAGGCATGTATGCCTATTTCGATCCCACCAAAAACCACATTCCTAACGCAACAATCACTGAACTAGACACATCCCGTGAAATAAGCAAGCTACAACAATCAAGCGACAGGAACGAAAATCGAGAACAAGATCCAGACAATGAAAATAAACTAAAAGGGGTTCACTCAATCAAAGTTCTCCGAGAATCAACAATCAACGAAGACTTCAATGAGGCCCTCCCACCGCCCCCGAGAACACAAGCACCAACTTCTCTGGCAGAGAATCAGGGGGAGAATCATTACTCACCGGAAGAGATTATGGATGAAGATTCTCTGCAGCAGAAAGTAAAAGAGTTTAAAAAGAAAGCAAAAGAAAACGCCGAAACAAAATACCAGAAAATCATCGAAGCCCTCGAAAACATCCGTGTTGAAAGAAGACAACTACAAATCCCAAAAGAAGATGAATATGGAGCAGACGTGAACGCAAAGAATATTTTAAAAGATAGGAGGAATCGTAGAGATGCGAAGAGAAAAGCAGAGATCCAGATTGGAGACGAAGTAAGGATAAAGACAATTAAGTTTGGAAAGCAGTATGCTAAGGGGCGTCCGAAATTTTTAAAAGGAAAAGTGGTGTCAATCAAAGGAAAGAAGGCTGGAGTCGTCTACGAAGGAGAAGAAGAAGTATTTGACACCGATAAAGGATACCTTGAGAAAACGGATGTTGATTCAGCGGACGGAGACGTGTGTGCCACCGTAAGCTATAAAGGGAAGTGGTATAGGAAAACTCAAACTTTTTACACGATCATGGCAACTCTAGAAGTGGGCAGCGCGTTAAAGAGATCGGAAGAAAGCGAAGAAGGAAACTGGCCAAAAGATTTTTTTGAAGCGTTGATAAGGAATGATTGGAGAGATTGGGTTGCAGCGGTTCAAAAGGAAAATGAGAGTTGGCGCACCTTCAACGCAGCCGAGGAGGTCCGTTACGAGGACATGGCACAGGGAGCGTCAGTCATTCCACTAGGAGAACTCTATACGATCAAAAGAACAGGGCAACATAAGTTTAGACAATATGCGATGGGAAACTTATTAAAAGCAGGAAAAGACTATGGAGATACCTTTTCTTCGACAGTGAGTGGTGATGGGCTCAGATGGTTCTGTGCACTGGCGGCAGCCTGCAACAAACGGATCAAAGGATGGGATGCGACGACTGGATATTTACAAACAAAACAAAGGATTAAAGTGTACGCATACCTTCCTTCTCACCACGGCTACTCGGATCTGGAATTTGAGGACTTGGCAGAGTTTCGGAAACAACTATTAATGATAATGAAGGAAAAGGGAATCAAAGGGATAAAAGATTTTAGTCGACAGCAGAAGAAGGAAAGGAGATGGAAGCCGGAAAAGGTGTTGGAGTTGAAAAGCTCAACGTATGGGATCCCGGATGCTGGACAGGCCTTTGCTATGTTCATGCAAGGAATGCATATAAAGAAATGCGGGCTTACCCAATGTGAAGTGGACCCAGCCATTTACTTCCGGATAGAAGAAGAATCTGCAACTGCAACAAAGGAGAAAAAAGTGAAAGAGTTTCTTCTGGCCATAACTTGGGTGGATGATGTTAGATATTTTGGGTCTCACAAATTTGTGCAAGAGTATGAAGAAACAATCAAGAGGAACTGCAAGTGCACAATGGAAGGGGAAAGCAATGAATTTGTGTCGATAGAAATCAAACAGGATTTGGTGAATAAGACTTTGGAACTTACGCAATCTTCGTACTGGGAAAAAGCAGTGGAACGTTTTGCAGAGTTTCTCCCTAAAAACGGGGCGAAACAAAGAAGAGTTCCCTTGTCAGCTTCAGATGAGAGGCTTCTGACAGAACCAACAGAAGAAGAGATGAAAGAAGCAGAACATCTCCCTTTCCCGAACTTACTTGGTGTTGTCCAGTATCCAAGCGCCTTCACCAAGCCAGAGATGAGGTATGCGATGTCGGTCTTGTCCAGACATAGGGCAAAGTGGGGAAAGAGGCATTTCCTTATCCTATTGAAAAGCTTGGAGTATGGTTTTCATACGAGAAGCAGGGGAATTATATACCTTGGCTTTCTGGCGAAGGAAGAGCTAAATGTGTTGATCGCGTACGCCGACTCTTCATTGTCCATCCCTAGGTCACAAGGGTGTAGAATGGTTATAATGAATGGAGCAGTGATCAGCTTTACTTCTAAGAGACACTCTACCACGGATGACTCCACCGCAGCAGCAGAGCTCACGGAACAACACTTGTGTGCGTGCGACGTGGAGGGCTTGAGAAACCTTATGAAGGAGATTGGGTTAGAACAGTTGCTTCCGACTACAATCTACCAAGATAATCAAGCAGCAATCCAGATCTCGAATAACAGGGGAGCTTTGGCTAAAAAGACCAGAGCCATGGATATGAGAACATTGGCAGTTAGGAACAAAGTTGAAGACATGAAGATTGTACCTGTTTACTGCGAAACGGCCAAGATGCTTGCGGACATAGGAACCAAAGCTTTGGATCCCAACCGGTTCGAAATTCTGCGGGACCTAATGACCGGATATGGAGTGTTAGAGGCGATGAAACAAGGGATTTGGAAGGCTGTCTCGAGCTTGATGGTTACGATGGCTTCGCGAAGCAATAAGGGAGGATAAAGGACGTGCGTAATAATAAAAAAACGAATGGAAACACACTCACCAAAGGATGCCAATAACAGCAGACAAAATGGACCATCGACAACATGGTTTGGGGACCTTGCACTATCTGGAAAGTGATGTGGAGCAAGGAAAAGCTGAAGGCATATGTCGGGATGGATGCAGAAAAGTTATTGCGATGAAAACGAGTCTATAGGAGAAGAGATAACCAAAAACAACTATGTTAAAGTGGTCGAAAGAAAACGGGATAAAAATAATGACCTGAGATGCCTGAAGACGAAGTAGAATGGCGCGTGGACAATGAAGACTTCATCGGAAAGCTGCGGATAGATGTGGTGGGTGATCTTGAATCATAAAGCAAACTAAACCATCAAGGATAAGAGCACAACAATGGATTACAACTTGCAAAAAAATGGACTTACAAAAACACCAAATTTGGAAAATGTCAGCTCTCCGCACGTCGACACCAGTGGGCGAAATGACCTGTTTCAAGTGAGGAAAGCGGGGGAAGATGTAACAGCAGCTTTAGGAACTTGTTGCATGAGAAAAGACAATGTGGAAGGTCACTAAACAGGTATGTGGGTCAACAAAAGCAATGGAGGGGACGAAAAGCACCAGTACTTTGGACAATTCAAAGGGAAGGAGACGAAGAAAGTTGATGACAACACAGAGGAATGATCAGGGACACTATGGCTACACAGAGCAACAAGTGGCAACAAAAACGAATGAAAACTGACAACGGGAAGACACTCAACGTGAACCATGGGTTGATAGATGGAACACAAGGAGCAAACAAAAAGTAAAAAAAGTCTTCCCTCGATGTTAAAAATAAAGTGTTTTTATTGGTTGTTAAAAATATTTAGATTTTAAATTGGAGGAAAATAAATTTAAATAAAATAAACTGAAACTGGATATACAAATATAAAGAAAGCAGAGTCATACAAGGCATAGCTTCAAGATACAAGTAGACATAGTCATAAGGTTGACATAGTCGAAAAGAAAAGGCAGGTGGGCCATTATAATCAATCTAAGTAGCCCTAGAAAATAATAAGAGAAGTTTGGTATACTGATACCAGCTTCGTCATCAGGGGGAGTAAGAGGTATAGGCATCAAGTATATGGTTAGGCAACACATGTTGTAAGCTATGTACGGTAGCCCATGCTTAGTAGGGGTTGCTAGTTATATGTATGCATATAGCAGGGCATATCTTAGAGGTACGGTAGTACACAAGTACATGCCTATATCCCTCTAGCTGTATATGATGAGCGAAGGTGATCAAGTATACAGTCTATATCTTACTTAGTTATAGTCTATAGTAGTACATCATACATTGTATAAGCATGTTGCTATAATAATGATATGGTACTACCATTGTTGGATTAGCTACCTAACATATGATATGTAAGAGGACCAAGTATATGAGTCTCTGATATCTATAGACGTAAACATTGGAAAAGAGTAAACAGTGAGACTAGCCGGACATGATACAAAGCTCATAGACTTTGATTAATCACCGAACATTAGTACTCGCTGGTACTATGCATAAAGATATAGTATTGGACCAATAAAGATAAATAATGGACCTATATTACTTGGTTATTGGGTGGTAAACAAATATTGTCATGGGCAACAGGACAAGGTTTGTAACCACAGGGCAGCTATCTACCATTGGTGGATAATGTATACTATGTATGCTACTACTGGTTATTAATCTACAGCCAGTTGCCAAAATACCAATGACAAGTTTATGATTGGTCAGAAAATGATTTTAATTAAAAATGTGGTCGTTGTGGCTTGTGGCAAGAGACTTTGTTCTCTCCCTTGTCCCTCGACCCCAACTCTCAACCAAGTAGTCATAACTACTACCACCACCTAGATCTAACCCTGTTCACCTTTGTGCCCTCTATCCCATACCGTGTGCACACCGTGTACAGTGTCTAGATCGTTTTAGGTAACGTTTCAAGTCTACAAAGTTGAGAAAGAAATGACGAACGCAAACAGCAAAGAGTCTGTCGACAAGAAGTTCTCCGGCAAGCCTGGCAAAGGACTTACCTTCCAAGAATTTGACCTCAAAGTTTTGTCTTGGGCGAGGAAACAGTACGGAAACAGCTATGCTAAGCCGCTCTGGGAAAACTCCCTACCAGACATCTACAACCTGGACCTTAGAGATGATCTTGATCATTACGTGTTCGAAGAACACTGTGAGTTTGTCTACGATGTGTTGGGACATGAGTCAACCAAACATGCAGACACCCTATACCACACTGCCAAGTTCTGGACAGTGAAGTGGCAAGTTGAGAATAGACAAAGGCAGTACGAAAAACTATTCTGCTACTTGGAGACCATCTGCGAAGACGAAGCCCAAAGACAACTCTATGCACAAGGGGTCGAAATGACGAAAGGATTAAGGAAGTATTTCTTCGAAAGATTTGGGGCAGGACAACCAGACGTGCTTCAGGAGAGGGTGAGGAAGTACATGCTAGCGATGCCGAACAGCAACGGGGTGGCTTTTCCTCTCAGGGTCAACATGCCTGAAAAGCTGGACCAACTCGAAGAAGAAAGAAACTATCTTCTCCGAATGTGCCCGAAGGAACTTCACAAAGATTATGATGAGGGGAAAGAGACGACACTAGTAAGGAACATTTTAAATGCTCTACCTGCTGAGTACGATGACGCCGTCCAAAATGTTCGCAACCTGGTGAGAATAAGGGAGATGATCAAAAGTGGAAACATAGATTTGGTCACCAACGTAGACGACGCGATCAAGATAAACTATGACACTACGTGGTTACCTCCCTATTCTGAACTCCGTGTTGGGCTGGTCAACGCCTACTTAAAGATGAAAAAGAGATGGGATGAAAACCAAAGTGGAAGAAACAAAGTTGGCCATCCAGTGATGATGTTGGAAGGTGA
>Ga0209598_10004623_pt1 | contig 10052 bp, 8 predicted proteins | sample M_140807_EF_Meta_FD_187317 | JGI IMG/M metagenome (GOLD analysis project Ga0209598, IMG submission 187317) | Freshwater microbial communities from Lake Montjoie, Canada to study carbon cycling - M_140807_EF_MetaG (SPAdes) (version 2) | ecosystem: Environmental > Aquatic > Freshwater > Lake... | reverse complement strand
AGTTTCCAACGTCATCGTTGTTTAACAGGATGTCGAGTGCGCTATGGTCAAGTATGGCGTTTCAGCCCCCACCACCTCGGGCACTTGCAGGCGCTCTGTACCTCATAGGGCGAGTCATTTTCTGGCGCGCCTACATGACCAACGCGGTAAGCCGATGCCTCGGATTCATGCTCAGCTTGTTGCCGTGCGCGTTCATGTTGGTCGGGGCGGTGGTTGGACTCTTGAGGTCACCGATTGGCTGAACTGTGGAACTAAACTAAGGCTCGAGTCTCCCATTCCCCTGACACCACCGCCCAATCCCAACGCCCAGTTCACTGGATCGAACAAGCATGAATATCAACCTCAAGAACGAACCAGTCTTGGTCATCGGCGCAGGCATCATGGGCGCAGGTATTGCCCAGGTCGCATCCCAAGCGGGTCATCCCGTTTTTCTGTTTGACCTCCGGGAAGGCGCGGCCGAAAAGGCGCGAGCGAAACTGGCAATAACGCTCGAGGGTCTGGTCGGCAAAGGCCGTCTCGATGCGCAGTCGGCGCAGGCAATCCTTGCCAACATCCAAGCTGTCGCGACCCTTGAGGATGCGAGCCCGGCACGGCTGGTAGTCGAGGCAATCGTCGAGAACCTTCAGGCCAAACGCGCACTATTTCAGCAACTTGAAGCCGTGGTGGATTCGGAGACGATTCTAGCGACGAATACGTCTTCGATCAGTGTCACCGCGATCGCCAATGGACTCAAGCATCCGGGACGACTCGTCGGGATGCACTTCTTCAATCCAGTTCCCCTCATGAAGCTGGTTGAAGTGGTCAGCGGACTGCAGACCCAGCCCAAAGTCGCTCAGGCGATTTTTAATCTGAGTGAGGCGTGGGGCAAGGTACCGGTGCATACCCGAAGCACCCCCGGATTTATTGTGAACCGGATCGCTCGGCCCTATTACGCAGAGACCTTAGCGCTGCTACAGGAACAAGCTGCGCGCCCCGAAGCACTTGATCTGTGCATGAAGGCAGTGGGGTTTCGGATGGGTCCCTGCGAATTAATGGATCTGATCGGGCACGACACCAATTTTGCGGTCACCCAGTCCGTCTACGAAGCCAATTTTTACGACAAACGATATATACCGTCGTTGGTCCAACGCGAAATGGTGGACGGCGGTCTCCTCGGACGGAAATCAGGCCAGGGGTTTTATACCTACCCCGCAGGAATGCCAACGTGGACACCGCACCCGGTTGAAGCACTAAACGCCGCGGCTCAAGTCGTGATTCACGGCAGCGGCCCGATCGCAGATCATCTGGAAAAACAACTCAGCGAACGGTTTAACGAAAAGTTCAAGTCGACCGGGGGGCAATCACTGAAGCGCGACAACAGTAACGGCTGGGTCGGATTGGCGATTGACGATGCTCGATTGATATTAAGCGACGGGCGCACCGCGACCGAGTGGGCCACTTCAATCAAAACCCCCGATGTCGCAGTGTTCGATCGATTCAGCGTGGCACAAATAGCCGGCAAAGCTGAGCAGACCCCCCTGGCCTACGCCAATGCAACGGGTTCCAGCCCCAAATGGCGGTCGCAAGCCCCGGCATGGCTTAGCGCACTTGGATTCCAACCGGTGGAGTTGGCGGACACGCCGGGACTGATCGTCACGCGAACGCTTGCGATGCTGATCAATGAAGCCGCCGACGCGATCACACAGGGCGTTTGCAGCCCCGACGCCGCCGACGCAGCAATGAAACTGGGGGTCAATTACCCCCAAGGTCCATTTGAATGGCTCGAGGCCTGGAGCGTCCCCGAGGTGGTTCGTGTTCTGGACGCGCTCGACGCCTCCTATCGCGGCGAGCGCTATCGGGTCAGTCCCTGGCTAAGACGCCATCAGCACTGACTCGCCACCACACAGCCTGGGATGCTGTTGATTGCACCGGCATAAGCGCCCTTAATCAGATACCGCACGGTAAACGAGTAAGACTTGGAGCCAGAAGTCGCTGTCGATGTCGTCGTGTGGGCATGATAGTGATACCCCATGCTGTCATGATTGTGTGCGCCAAAATCATCCAGCGCCGTGCTGTAGCCCAGTAATGCAGCGTCGGTCGTTGTCCGATAACGCCCAAACAGGGCCACGCCATCATAGCCAAACCCGATGAGTGGCGGGTGGGTCTTGTTGGTGTAATCATTATCGTTGTACATCCCAATTCCGCGACCGCTCTGGTAGCCGTCGGCATGGCAATGGGCACCGCCGCCGCCCTGGCCCACGTGACACCCATTAAGTGAGAGTTCGCCCGCAGCCTGCGAGTACGCAAGAACGTTGTTGTACGCGGGGAACATCACGGCACCATTGATCATGATCCCGTTGTCCGCGACGCTCGCGTAATTAAGAACGGTCTTCGCATTAGCCGCCTGCAACGCCGTCGTGGTGTAAACGTCCGCGTACAGGGACTTCGCAAGGGTGTTCGCTGAAGCCGTCGTTACCTGGCCATAGTCCTTCATGGGGATCTTGATGGCGTAGTAATCCCGGTTGGTAAAACGGGTGACCGTTTGACCCGCGTAACCCGACGTACCTGTTCCGTCACCAGGTGGCCGCGGCACATCCCGCAAGCCATGTGGATCTGCGCCATTGCCGTAGCTGATGATCACCATGAAGGGATGATAGACACCATTGGTTTGATCATTCGTGAAGTAGACGTAGGGCACCAGGTTCATCCCGGGTGTGCCGTCCGAAATCGCATCGCTCGCCAGAGTGCTTGCCAGCAGCGAATCCCGGAACGCCGTGTAAACAGACGTGTCGTAACGCAAACTGCCACCCGCGGTCGTCCCAGCTGCAGCAAGTGTCGTTTTGATGGTCGCTAGGTAAGCGTCAGCTTTCGCTTTCGTGGTCGCGTCACTACCGGCCGTTGTAACCTGGGCCTGATAGGTCGTGTTGGCGCTCAGGCTCTTGTAAATGCTACCGGTCGTACCTTCGACCACCGAACTCTGCGCTTGAGCGTTGTACTTGAACGCTGCATCACCATTGGTCTGATACGTGACTGCAGTTGGATTGAAATCAGTCGGGACACTGAAATCAATCGGGGAGTTGTACAGGTAAAGCTTGGTTGCCGATGCGGTGCCGGAGACCAGTTTGTAGACGCCTGAGGTCAGGTTAACGTAGTAATCAGCGGCTGCGAACGCGGTGTCTTGCGTGTAGGTGGCCTTATACGTTGTGGCATCGTAGCTGTACTTGTAACGTTTTCTCGCCTGCAGCAACTTGGTTGTTGAGTCGTACGAAAAAACGATATAACCGTAGGTCGTTGACGCCTTACCAAAGTTGTTGCGAAACTTCAGCTTGTTCGAATCCGCAGAATCAAAGTCAATCGACTGATTTGGATGGAGGTGCGAGTCCAGCCTGTAATAGGTCGCCGTTGTTGAGTCAGCGACCAGGTACATCAGCTTGGAAAGGTAGGTCTTGTAGGTCGCCGAAGTCGGGATCGTTGCCCCTTCTGCTGCGTACCCGGTCGTTGCACTGTAGGTTGAACCAACCGAAAGAAAATTGGCCGAGGTCGAAGACGCTGTGGCGGAATCGGAGATCAGGTACCGCGTGCGGGTGGCTGGAGTCGTCACCGAGGTCAGAGCCGACGTGTAATAGGTCTGGGCGAGCACAGACGCAAAGGGTGCCGCGCCTGAGTACTTCGCACAAGTGTCTGCGCTGCCGCAAACACCGCCGACGCTGGTGATGCTCGAGAGCTTCACAGTGACGTTATAGTAGGTCGTGGAACCTTTAGTCGTGACAACCTTGACCTCGGGAATCGTCAAAACGCTCGTTGTTGAATCGTAAGTGTCAAAGGCGGCGACCGATGATGGCTTGGTGGTTGTGCCCGAAGACGTGGTCGACCCAACAACCGCGGTGACATTAGAGTAGTAGCGGTTGTCGCTGTACTTGACGACTGGCGCATTCAGCACGCCTGTGGTGCTTGTCCAGGTATCCGCTGCCCACGCAGCGGTCGAACCCAACAAGCCCGCCAGAAAAGCAAACGCCGCACCTTTTGATTTAATCATTACTCTGTCCTAACAGCTGTTCGCAAGTTTTAATTCGCCAAATTTGGCTAACGACCGGTAAATTACAGCCCTATGTCTAAAAGATCAACCCTGTATCTAAAGATCAGATGTGGTAGTTTAGGCAGTCAGATTTCTATGGGCCTCTCAGGAATACCCCTCATGCACCCGAAGCATCTTCTTAAGTTTCTTTCCCCTCTGGCACTAGCGCTTTTATTGACTTCGTGCGGTGGCAGCAGCTCTCCCGAAACCACAGCCGATAATTCTGCCGTGCCAAAAGCCGACCCGTTTTGGGATACATGGGTAACACCTCAACCAGATAAAACACCGATGATCGAAGAAGGTAAAGAACTCGCCGATCCGTTCAAGACAGTATAGATTGTCGGGCCACTCCTGACTCGTGACCCGTTCTTGGCCCGCGCCAGCGCTCAATCGACCTTCGCCGCCATTGGATGGGTGTATTTTGCGGTCGCACTGCTCGGTCCCCAAGTCGCATTGAGTCATGAACAGCCAAAGAACCGACTAACAATTACCCGCGAAGACGCCCGATGCATCAATCTGGCGTTTTCGGTCGCTGCTCCACTTGTTCTTCACCCCATATTGGGGCCCAAGCAAACCTTTGACGCTTTTATCAATAAAGCGGCCGGCCTTTCACCCGAAGCCTTCCAAAAGGAATTGGAAAAGGCATTAACTGCGATTGAAAAAGGCGCCGCAATCAAAGGGCCTGACGAGCGCAAAATCCCTTTACGTAAATGGGTCTGGTCGGCACCATTGTTCTGGCAACAAAGCATTCAGCAGCAGCAAGCGTTAATCATGGCGGGCGCTGGAAATACCGGCCACCCCGATCCAGTGGAATTCACCGCAACTGCGTGCGGTAAAAACCCGATCAGCCGATTACAGTTTGGTTTTAATCCCAGCCTTTACCCTCTATTGGTCGAAGCCAGTCAATCCGATCGATTCTGGTTGACGGTTGATATCCCGACCGCCGTCGCTGACTTCTAAGGACGCTGCGTTTGACCGTGCGCGGCCCCCTGCGCGCGGCACCTACCCTGCCCCCGAGATTCCACCACGCTCAGGTGGGAAGGACGAATCGGTCAATCGCCAGTCCTTCGAGAGCCCGACTCAAGCGCGCGCGCCCGAATCCTTCAACCAAGATGGCCTCTGGGCAATGTCGATCCAAGACCTTGATGAGCTGTGCCTGAACCGCCTTGCGCACGGCCTCGCCATCGCGTTGTCCTGGGTCGGGCACCCAGGCGATGTCGTCCCCACACAGGATCGTGTGTGCGTAGCCCGCATGGTGTGCGACTGCGGTCTCAATCAATCGATCATCACCAAAATAATAAAGGCTGTAAACCGCCGTCATCAAGGGTGCTGAATCGCAAATCACCCACTCATACCCGGCACGCTGGGCGTTGATCACGGCTTGTTCTTCCGCCTCTTGCTGTCGAGCTAATAATTGAAATTGTTCTTCGGCGTTCGGCGGTCGCCCTACGACCGCGACCCACTCGCGCAAGACCTCCGGGAACGTGACACCCGGCAAGGCCAGGGCAATCGCCTGACAGAGTTGCGACTTGCCCGTGCACTCGGCGCCGAGCACCGCGATACGGCGAACGCGACCGCCCACCTCAGCGCCCATCGACAGGACCGCCTATCAACACTTTCGACGACGAAGACGCCCGAAGCCACGTTCGATAACCAACTCCCGAAAGCACGAACTGAACGGCATAAAGCGCCGTGGTCGCCCAGAGCGCCTGCCGCGCAAAGAGAATGACCGATAAAGAATTCACCAGGCCCCAAATCGACCAACAGATGAGATAACGCCGAGCCATCAGACCCATTGCGAGCAGACTCAGAACAGTCACGGCGCCATCAAGCCAGGGGCTCTGGGCGCCCGCGTCCTGCATGACAAGGCCCCACAGCCCAATCAACACCAGGGCACCAACGCCCAGCAAAAATGCCCAGCGCGAGGGCAAAGCCTGAATGCCCGAGGCCTCAGACTGGGCTGGGCTCGCGAAACGCCAGCGCACGTAACCCCAAATCGAGGTCGCGGCAAAAACGCCCATCAATGTGGCCTGACCATACAGCGCGGCTTGCCACATGAGCCCCAGATACAGAACGCTTGATCCAAACCAGCAGACCCAGGTGGTCGGCCTTTGACGAAGCCCTAAAACGACCCCCGACAGACCGAGACCCGCAGCGGTCCACTCAACGATCGGGCCACCCCACTCGCTCAGAAGGCCCATGTTGCGCTGGCACGGACCGATCGGGAAGCACCTGGTGTCAGATAAGCATCGCCCAGAAATTCGCCCACGTCACGCCAGTAACGTTGGTCAAACACATTCTCAAGCGTCAAACGATAGGTCCAGGATTGAGCCCCCCACTTGGGAACCCAACTAGCCCCCAAATCGACCCGATGAAATGCGGGTGCGTACACGCTATTGTCTCGCGCAGCCGGCCGGCGGCCGGTATACAGCCAGGCCCCATTGAGCCGCAAACCCTCAGCACCCGGAACCCGATACATCAAGAACGCACTGCTTCTAAACTTTGGCGTATTCACCGCCTCTCTACCCTCGAGGAGTGGGTTGCCAGTGCCATCGGTTGAGGAATGCATGAGCGTCGCTGAAACCTGTCCTTCCAGTCGCGGCGTCAACACACGGGTCGCACCCAATTCAAGGCCCAATCGAGACTCCGTCCCGCGCTGCACGAAACTGCCTGGCGCCTGATCAAGTCCCTGATCATCGCGAAAATCATAAGGGCGCCGTCCACGGAACGCGGCAATTGAAGCCGCGCTCTGTGTATCCAGAATCAGTCGGGCACCGGCTTCAACCGATTGCATCCGGCGCGCGGGGAGCACCTCGCCGTTATTGGCTGCGCCCAGTGGGGCTCGCTGCCCCGCCGCGAGATCTTCTCGGTAGCTCAAGTAAGTGACCGCTTGCGGCGTGATTCTCCGCTGTAGGGCAATTGAAGGAAGCACCCGATAGAGCGTGGTGCTCGCGCGCGGAACCGGGCTGTAGAACGGGAAGGACGCTTCAGAAAGATCCTCGTGCTGAACCCAGCGAGCCTGCCCAGCCAGCGACCAGTCCTGACTTAAATCCATACGATCAGAAACGACAGCACTGGTTTGGCGGATCAGCGAATCAAACACAGGCGTGCCGGTGGCATTACTCGGGCCACCAAACCAGGTCCGAGAGATCGCATTACCGGTATCCACAAAACCCTGATCAGTTGCATCAAAAACATAGTCGGGCATCCGGGTCTGACGCTGAGTTAACGACACCCCGAGCCCAACGGCATGACGCAGGCCAAGCCATTGGACCTCACGCGCACCGCGAATTTCCGCGAAGGCGGTCTGGCGAGTCTCGTTCAGACTCCGAAAATCGTAAAGCGTGAACCCCCCGTCTGGACAAAAGTAGGCCCCCGCCGCAGTCCCGAAAGCGGCCGAACATCCATACGGAAAACTACTACGGTCATCCGTCTCCACACGATGGATCGAAGCAGTGGACGTCAGCTTCCAGCCACTGTCGAGCCTTTGATCAAGTCGAGCCATCGCAAAGGTCGACGCAAACGTCGTCGGGCGCGACCACGAAGAGAGGCCCAGAACGGTCCTCGGCGTGATGGGTGGCAACACCTTGCCACCAAGCAACTGGCTGCCTGGTTGCGTGATCTGCTCGCGACGCTGGACCTCAAAATCGACCTCGAGCGAGCTATTTGGCGCCAGTACCCGATCAATCGCGAGTGCAAGGAGTTGGCTCTCCCCATTGGCACCACGAGCGTCTGGGCGCAACCTGTCGACCGATGCGTTCAGGCGCCACCCCCCTGAAGCGGATCGCTGGCCCCAGTCCAGGGTCGATCCGACACTACTGCGACTCGACACGCGCAAACCGGCCTCGCGAATGTCGTCCGGGCGTTTGGTCAACAGGTTGATCAACCCAGCGCTTGTCCCAATTCCAGCCCACGCCCCGGCGGGGCCACGCACCACTTCAACCCCGCGCTTGTTGTCGAGGGCGAGTGGCGACTCGCCAACCACGGGTACCCCATTGACCCGGTATCCGAAGATTGGATCGACTGGAAATCCGCGGACCTGGAAGTTTTCGGTGTAACCCAGCGGGCTGTAATTCGCGTCGACCGATGCATCAAACCGCAAGACGTCCGCCAACCTCTGGCTACCCGACTCGCGAATCAGCCGTTCACCAAGCACGGTCGATGAGACCGGCTGGGTCAGCCAGTCGTCACCGAGCAGGCTCGACAACGCGCTAGCCGGACGGGCCGGCAAAGCTGCCTCCGACTTTCCCTGGATCAGAACACCCGGTAGTGGAGTGGTCTGAGCCCGCGCCGTGAACGGGGTCGAAACCAAGCCGATCAGCGCCAAGGTGGTGGTCGCGACGTAGCACCGAGCGCTGTGTCCGGCGTTTCGTGATGGGAAATTTAAACGCTTCATTCGGTCCTCATTCAGCGCAGAAAGCGGCGAATGAGACCATCGGGGGCAGGAGCCCTTTGAAGGTCGTTCGACGCTTCCCTGCGCAAGTCTTAACTCGATCAGGTTCAAAGGGTTTTTCTCACCCGCCCATTCGTTTGAATGGGTTCGATCAGCAGGTCAGTGACCAGCTTCTCGACGCTTCGGGACCCCTAGCGATGCGGCCTTACGATAACACTAAATCAAACGACCGGCTCGGTCAGCGACACAATCTCCAAGCCTTCGGGCCCCGCGGCCCGGTAGAGCGATCGGGTTACCGGGTCATGTCCAGCGATGATGTGATCCGGGGACTCCGCCAATTCTTCGACGAGTTCATACGCGCTCAGCATCTCTCCGGTATCAGCCACAATCGGGTAAGGCGAACGCCTGCGCAGGTTTTCAAGGTAATGCGAGGCGTCAGACGCAAGAACGATCCAGCCGCGTTTGGTATGAACACGCACGATCTGAAGACCACGCGTATGCCCGCCCACCCAATGAACGGTAATGCCAGGCCGCAACTCAAAGGCACCATCATGGAACGCGACCCGTTCCTGAAAATTGGCGTAAACCAGATCGCAGACGTCCGCGGGGTCGTAGGCGTGGCGCATAAACGCGTGGCGCATTTCCTTTCCCGTCGCGAAGATCATCTCCCGTTCTTGCAGATGAAACGACGTCTTAAGCAGTTTGCGGGTGTTCCCCGCGTGGTCGTAGTGCGCGTGCGTGATCACCGTCTCGCGAATGTCGTCCAGTTGAATGCCGGCCGACTGCAGCGACTCAATTGGGCACCGCAAAAAAGTCCGCTTGCGCGCGCGCGCAGCCGCCTCACTGAAGCCGGTATCGACCAGGATGGTTTCATCGCCCGAGCGCAGAAACCAGACGAAATAGTCCATCGAGGTCGCACCATCATGCAGGTCATGGGCGATGAAATTCTCGAGACGCCGCCGCTGCACGGTGGCATAGCGCATAGCGTAGGCGTCCCACGTCTTCATCGAATCACGCTCCGCGCACGTGCCGGTACATTTCGGTATGGTCCGCGCCCCGGCCAAGAGATTCTTCCGCCGACTGCCAGACCTGTAGGCAAGTCTTTGCAAAGTCATCCGGCGAGTCCATCCGTTCAATAAACCCCAAAGCGGTCTGCAGGTCCTTGCGCATCAGACTCAGGGCGAAGCCCGAGTTAAATCCACCCGAGAGCATGAAATTTTCAACCTTGTGCTCGGTTGTATTGTTCTTGCCCGTTGATGCATTGAACACCTGATTGACCAGGTGGGGATCGATGCCGAACTTTTCAGCGGCGACCAGTGCCTCGCAGACCGCGAGCAAGCCCGACGCCGACACGAAATTGTTCAAGGCTTTGACCGCATGCCCGGCGCCGGCAGCGCCCACATGCACGAGCGTCTTGCCCAGTGCCTGCAAGACGGGACGAACCCGCTCGACCTCGCTGACCTCGCCACCCATCATGATCGCAAGACTGCCATCCGCGGCCCGCTTGACCCCACCGGAAACGGGTGCATCCACAAATCCCACACCGAGTGCCTTCAGGCGCCCGAAATTTTCACGCGAGCAGACCGGGTCAGAAGACCCCATGTC
>Ga0209598_10004621_pt1 | contig 10054 bp, 8 predicted proteins | sample M_140807_EF_Meta_FD_187317 | JGI IMG/M metagenome (GOLD analysis project Ga0209598, IMG submission 187317) | Freshwater microbial communities from Lake Montjoie, Canada to study carbon cycling - M_140807_EF_MetaG (SPAdes) (version 2) | ecosystem: Environmental > Aquatic > Freshwater > Lake... | reverse complement strand
CAAATCTTCAAGAGAACTGGTCCTTCTATCCCGGGAACGCGGAGCCCCAGCTCCGCTTTGACGCTCCAAAAGCTCAGACAGGCATTGCGGAGCTGGGGCTCCGCGCTCCCAGTTGCTGAGGTCTTTTGAATCATCCAGAGGACTTAAATAGGTGGTATCAGTGGCGGGCAGCAAGGAGGTGGGCCGCGTCCCTCGCATCCGTCGCAATTTGAGCGCGCAACGCGTCCAGCGAGTCAAAGCGTTTTTCTGGGCGGAGGAACTCGACAAACTCGACTTCCAGCGTTCGTCCGTACAAATCATCAGAAAACTCGAGCAAGTGTACCTCAAGCAGCGGCTCGCTAGGCTGCGACGGCGCGCCTGAGTCCGTCGTCACCGTCGGACGCGTTCCGAGATTTGCGACGCTTGCCCAATGCGAAAGCCGAGGGCAGCGCTCGTCTGCCTGAGACACTCTCACCGCGTAGACGCCGTTTGGAGGGAGTTGCTCACTAAACAGACTCAAATTTGCGGTGGGAAACCCGAGTGTCCTTCCCAGTTCTCGCCCGTGCTGTACGTTTCCGAGAACGGTGTAAGGCCGCCCCAAAAGATGACTCGCAAGCGACAGGTCACCGGCAATTAAAGCGTTGCGAATCCGCGTACTGCTGACCGGAGTTCCCTCAATTTGAACTTCCTCCACGCCGATTTCAACGAATTGAAGTGCTGATCCGAGTTGCGCCAGACGCTCTAGGTTGCCCTTGCGCGCTTTCCCAAAGCTCCATTGGTGGCCGACGCAAATGGCGGCCAGCGGTTGGGCGTAATGCGCCAGACTCCGAATGAAATCGTCTGCATCCATGGCGGCGAGTGTTTGGTCAAAGGTAAGTAGGAGCGTGTGGGTAAAACCCAACTCCTCTAGCAAGCGGATTTTGTGCTCGGTGGCGGTCAATAGACGGGGTGCAAGCTCAGGACGTAAAATACGCGCGGGATGTGGGTCGAAGCTAAGCGCCAGAGCGGTTCCACCCCGAGAGGCGGCCTCGCTGCGAGCGCGCTCTAAAACAGCACGATGCCCCAAGTGCAACCCGTCAAAGACGCCAATCGCCAATACAATAGGACCAGGAACACTCGCTAGTTCCGAGATGGAGCGCAGCAACACCATTTCCAATCCTACAGTTCAGGCACCTCTAGGCTCCGCGCAAGCGCGAAACCGTGGGTAAATCCAGTGCCCTGCTTGCAAGCACCGAGGAGTCCAGTGTGCGGATTTCCTCTACCGTCGTCGCATTTTCCACGCTGAAACGCCCCGATTTCGTTCGGCGTAACGCCCGTAAATGGGCGCCGCAAGTCAGCTCCTCACCGATGTCGTGCGCATAGGTACGCACGTAAAAACCTTTGCTACAGACCACTCTGAAATCTACATCAGGCAACCGGACGCCCGTGATCTCATGCGCAAATACATGCACAAAACGTGGCTCACGCTCCACAGTCTTTCCCTGCCGCGCCAGTTTGTACAAGGGCACACCGCCCTGTTTGATAGCGGATACCATCGGTGGCATCTGATAAAAATCCCCGTGAAACTTCTGGAAAGCAGCCTCGATCTGCGGCTGCGCCAAGCTGGGAACCGTGCGAGTTTCCACGATTGCGCCATCCGCATCTTGGCTGTCGGTTGACACGCCCAACTGCAGAGTTCCTGTGTATTCCTTATCTTCGGCCATCAGGAGATCCTGAATTTTAGTGCCGCGTCCCAGCACAATTAAAAGCAGACCTGTGGCAAGAGGGTCCAAGGTGCCGCAATGACCCACTTTCTTTATTCCCAAGCGCCGCCGCACCATGGCGACAACGTCGTGCGAGGTCATCCCGCTGGCTTTATCGACTAGCAAAACTCCGTCAATTTCTAATGGGCGCATGAAAAATAAATGGGAAATATAGTAAATACGAGGTTCCGCAGTGGAACTAAAGCCCGGGCAGTGCTTCGAGATGGCGGGCTATCGCGGACAGTACCCGCTCCTGCACCACGCTCAGCGTGCCCGCAATCCGCGCACCAGCCGCGAGGATATGCCCGCCACCGCCGAATTCACCACAGATTTTGCACACATCCATTCGAACATCTTTGGAACGCATAGAGATGCGCACCATATCAGCGTTGAGTTCCTCAAAGAACACAGCCACCACCACTCCCTCAACCCTCCGAATCGATTCAATCAATCCTTCGGTATCGTCTGGAATCGCCCCCACCTGAGTGGCCACAGCCTGCGTGAGCGCAAAGCTCGCCACCCTGTCGCCAAAGTCAAAGCGCAACACGTCATAAAGCGCCCGTTGCAATTCAATCCGGCGGCGCGGACAGTTCTCGTACAAACTCTGATTGATGCTCCCCACGGGAACCCCCTCTCTCACCAGCGCAGCAGCAATTTCATAGGTGCGAGCCGTCGTGCTCGGATACTGGAACGAACCCGTGTCCGTTGAGATCGCGACGTAGAGAGCCTCGGCGATTTCTCGACCAAGCGAGAGGGCGCATTGCTCAAAGAGCTCGAACAATATCTGACCAGCGGCGGGCGCCGAAGTGTCCACGTACACGAGATCCCCTTTTCGGTCGTTAGAAACATGATGATCGACATTTAACCACAGCGCTCCCGGCGCAATTGCCCCCAGCGTACGGGTTCCAACCCGCTCCCGCACTGCGGTGTCAACCACCACCACCACATCAAAAGCCACCGGCGCCTCTGGCGACGAAGTCACTAGCGACGCGCCCGGCAGGAAATCGAAGCGCTCTGGCAACCCGTCCTCGTTCCACACGGTGACGTCTTTACCGAGTTTTTGAAGGCACAGCCCCATCGCCAGAGAACAGCCAATGGCGTCTCCATCTGGTCGAAAATGGCTCACCACAAGAAAACGTTGATGCTCCCGAAGGACGGCCCCGATTTGAGCGAGAGTGCAATTCGAATTCATACCAAAAAAGAAAAGAAAGTTCTATGGCTACAACGGCTCGCGGCGAATTTTCGGACACTCCCAACCTTTGAAGCACTGCGCCTCGCTCTAAGTTTGAGGAGGAAGGATAGGGCTACCAAATTCGTCTCGTTCTGGCTCTACCGATGCCAAAGGCTCCAAAGACTCCACTGCGGGCAGTAAATTCAGTTCATCCATCAGGTGAATCACTCGGGAACCGCGTTCAATGCCGGAGTCCTGTTTGAAATGAAGATGAGGTGTATGCTTAATGATGATTCTGCGCGAAAGTAAAAACTGCAAATGAGGCCTTCGCGTGTGCAACAAAGACATCACGCCTTTGGTTTGGCCCTCGGTACCAATGACCGAGACGTAAACGTGCGCATTTTTCAGGTCGGGAGTCACGTCCACCTGTTGGATAGTGACCAATTGGGCGTCAAAGACTAGTTCCCGGAGGAAAAGGTCCCCGAGTTCCCGCTTGAGCATTTCATTGACGCGTTCTAGACGGTGCTTGGCCATGGAGAGATTGAGGGCAACGACAGCGTGGGGAGGAATTACCGCCCCAGCCCGCTACGCAACCGATTTTACAGAGACTGCGCGAACTTCTCCAGAATGTAGCACTCGATGATATCGCCTTCTTCGTACTCGTCAAAGTTACCGAGGCGAATCCCACACTCCATCCCGTTACGGACTTCTTTAACGTCGTCTTGAAAACGACGAAGCGTTGCCAAGCCGCCGTCGTAGATGGGCTGGCGACCGCGCAAAACGCGAGCCCGACCGGAGCGCACGATGCGTCCGTCTGTCACGTAGCTGCCTGCGACACAGCCCTTCTTCAAATCGAACACGCGCCGCACTTCGGCATGGCCCACGACGCTCTCACGGGATTCAGGATCCAACAACCCAGCCATGGCTTCCTTCACCTGATCGAGCAATTCGTAAATAATGGAGTAGAGTTTGACCTGAACGCCTTCGCGCTTTGCGCTCTGAGCAGCATTGTTCTCCACCTTGACATTGAACCCTACCACAATCGCGTTGGAGGCTGCCGCCAAAAGAACGTCGTTTTCAGTAATCGGTCCCACACCAACATGGACCATCTCCAAGTCGATCTTCTTGCTCTGGATCTGCTTGAGAGAGGTCACCAATGCCTCAGAAGACCCCTGTACATCCGCCTTCAAAATGACGCGCAATGACTTGCGTTTCTCGTCCGCTAACGAATCAAAGAGACTTTCGAGTGTCGGGCGAACCGGCGCCTCCAGCTTGCTCATGCGCATCTTATTCAAGCGCTCCTCTGACAGAGCCTCCGCCGCGCGCTCGCTCTCCATCACCACCAATTCGTCGCCAGAGCTAGGGACCCCAGTAAGACCCACAATTTTGACTGGCGTGGAAGGAGGCGCCAATTTGATCTGTTTGTTGTGATCATCCAGCATCGACTTCACCTTGCCGCTGTAATTGCCGCAAATGAAGGCATCGCCTGGTTTGAGCGTGCCGCTGCGCACGATGAGCGTCGCAGTGGGGCCCCTGCCCTGTTCCACCTGAGCCTCAATCACCGTGGCACGCGCAACGCCGCCATCCGTCGCCTTGAGTTCCGCCACCTCAGCAACTAACAAAATGCTTTCCAAAAGGGTCTCGACCCCTTGGCCCTTAATCGCAGCTACCGGCACACAGATCACGTCGCCACCCCAATCTTCCGGAGAAAGTCCTTTTTCCTGCAACTGTCCTTTCACGCGATCAATATTCGCCCCTGTGGTGTCGATTTTTGTAATGGCTACGATGATTTGCACCTTAGCCGCTTTCGCGTGCGAAATAGCCTCCAAAGTTTGGGGCATAATGCCGTCGTCCGCTGCAACCACCAACACAGCGATGTCGGTGATATTCGCTCCCCGAGCACGCATCGCAGTGAAGGCGGCATGGCCCGGAGTATCGAGGAAAGTGATCGGGTGATCCTTGTGCCTAACAGAGTAAGCACCAATATGTTGAGTAATTCCACCCGCTTCACCAGCAGCTACCCGCGCCTTGCGAATCGCATCCATGAGAGTGGTTTTGCCGTGGTCGACGTGCCCAAGAAAAGTCACAATCGGAGCACGCAGCTTCATCTCGGCTGCCTTCGGTTTTTCCGCTACTTTGGGCGGCTCGACCACTTTTTCAACCTGCTTGTGAACGCCAGCGCCTTTCTCACGTTTCTCACGCTCGAAAAGAAAACCGTGCTTCTTACAAACGGCACTAGCGACGTCAATCTCAACGGTTTGATTCAGGTTGACGAAAATATTCATCCCCATGAGGTCACGGATGACCTCGAAGGGCCGCAACTTCAACGCTGCGGCTAGGTCGCGCACGCCGATGGGCGGCTTCAGGTGGACCACCTTGTCCTCCACGAGCGGTTGCACCTCTTCTGTCAAAACCTCTGCAACCGGCTCAACGCGGGCACCATGATCAGCGGCAACTTCTACGGCCACTTCCACTTCGGGCTCTTTGGGCACCTCCACCACTTCCGGTTCGTTCAACTTAGAAATGGAGGGAAGCGCCTTGAAGGGCCTAAGCACAGAAGCGACTTTTTTCTTCTTCGGCTTCTCGTCGATGAGCGAAAGCGCCTCCTGCTTCGGAGCGGGCGGCGTCGGCGGCGCGGGAACAGGAGCGGTCACTTCAACTGACTTGCCCCTAAGCCCGGTAGCGGCTGCGCTTTTAGACCGTGCGGTTTGCTTGCTCGCAGAGGGTGCAGCGGATGGTGCAGCTGGCGTTTTCGGGGTGGTGGTGGAGCGTGGTGTTCGAGTGGCCATTCAGTACTTGGTGCGCAGAGGGAAGGGTGGAAAATTCAGGGAAAAAGTTCCGAGAGAGGATTTAGAATTAAAAAACTAAGTTGCTTTTTGAGGTTCAGCGCGTTTTGAGACTCGCTGCAATTGTCGCTTTAAGCGTGTTGCCCAGCCGCCACAGCAGCCAGCCCAGCGGCGTAAATCTGCTCAGCCGTCGCGAGATCACAGCCCGTGACGTCACAAATATCTTGGGGCTCGCCCAACACTTCAACGCTGTTCATCCCGCTTTCAGTAAGCTTCCGAGCGATGTCTTCTGAGACGGAAAGCGCTTTCATCAAGCCAGCAATGCCCTTCTCGACGTTTTGCTCGAAAGCCTCCCGAACAGACTCATCTTTTTCGATGGAAATATCCCAGCCGCAAAGACGGGAAGTCAAACGGGCATTCTGGCCGCGCTTGCCGATCGCTAGCGACAATTGGTCGTCTTCCACCTTGATCACAACATTCTTGCGAGCCTCGTCCAGCGTGATGGTCTTGATTTTCGCCGGCTTCAACGCTTCGATCACCAATTCCTTGATGTCAGCGCTCCAACGAATAATGTCCACCTTCTCATTATTGAGCTCCCTCACGATGTTCTTCACTCGTGCCCCGCGCATTCCCACGCACGCACCGACTGGATCCACCTTCTCGTTCGCGCTCCAAACCGCAATTTTAGTACGGTGTCCAGCTTCGCGAGCGATTCCTTTCACTTCGACGGTCCGATCTGCAATCTCCGCAACTTCCATCTCAAAGAGACGTCGTACAAAATTCGGATGGCTCCTCGATAAAATGATTTCCGGACCGCGTATTCCGTTTTCCACAGCCACCACATACGCCCGCACCCGGTCACCAATGGTGTACTCCTCGGTGGCCACACGCTCGCGGTTGGGCATGATCCCTTCGAACTTGCCCAAGTCGACAATGACATCTGAACGCTCGAAACGACGCACCGTACCGGTGACAATCTCCCCAGCGCGGTCCTTGAACTCTTCGTAAATTAACTCCCTCTCCGCTTGGCGAATGCGTTGCATCATCGCCTGCCGGGCGGTTTGAGCAGCGATACGACCGAAGTCTTTGGGCGTGACGAGCACATCAATTTCCTCACCCACCACAGTCGCGGGCACTAGCTTGAGAGCCTCATTGAGGCTGATTTCGTCGTGCTTGTTGGTCACTTTATCGACCACAATCAGCTTCGCGATGGTCTTAAAAGTGGAGGTTTTTGGATCGAACTCCACGCGCAGATCTCGGGCCGGTCCCACTGCTTTGCGGGCAGCCGTCAGCAAGGCGTTGTTCATGGCTTCAAGCAGCACTTCACGCTTGATACCTTTGTCTCGCTCAAAAAAATCCAGACCTGCTAAAATTTCGCTGTTCATACTCAAAAAATGGGAGTGGCAGAGACGGAAAAGGGGAACATCAGGGTGAAAAAACTGGGCAAATACCCACCTTTTTCTCTCCTAAGCTCCCCCGAACTGACCTCCGCACTCTAAGCTAGCCAAGCATAGTAAAGGACACCGCTAGCGGAGTCAAGCGGCCATTGGTAAGATGGAAATAAGGCCGAACCACACGGAAAGCTCCGCGCTCCGACACTGTTGGGTGCCTCTGCAACCGGTAATTCACCCGGTGATGTTAAGTTCTTTGAAAATCCCGAAAATTTCCATCCGCTTGCGAAGCGTTGCCCGTGTGATGCCCAGCAACTTCGCCGCCCGAACCTGATTGCCGTTGGTGGCACGCATCGAGTGCAACGTAAACTCCCGCTCCACCCAAGGAAGCAACTGGACTTTCGGATCCTGCTCCGCCGCTTTAAGTAAAGCATCGATGGCCATTTCTTTGGTCACGACGTTCGCGAGACTCGAATTGCGGCCGCTGGGTGCTAATTCACCCGAGTCTTCCTCGCCTAACATAGGCCCAGCCCCCAAGGGAATATCCTTGGGCAAAAGCACGTCGGACGTCGCAAACACGCAGGCGCGGTGGATGGTATTCTCCAGCTCCCGCACGTTCCCCGGCCAGTTGTGACCTTCGAGAACTTTAATGGCGTCCTCCGAAATTTTGAGCCTCGGCAAGCGCTGCCGCGTGGAAACCTTTTGCAGGAAATATTCGGCCAATAAACGCACGTCCTCCAAGCGCTGGCGTAGGGGCGGCAACTGAATGCGTACCACGTTCAATCGATAAAAAAGATCCTCTCTGAACTTCCGCTCCGCCACTTCCTGTTCGAGGTTTTTGTTGGTGGCCGCGATGATACGCACGTCGGACTTGATCGAACCCGAGCCGCCCACGCGTGAAAACTCGCCGTCCTGCAAAACCCGAAGGATTTTGCTCTGAAGCTGTAGCGGCATATCCCCAATTTCATCCAAAAACAGGGTACCGCCATTGCTCTGCTCAAAACGGCCGGCGCGTTGGGAAACCGCTCCGGTAAAAGCCCCTTTCTCGTGACCAAAAAGCTCACTTTCCAAAAGCTGCTCGGGGATGGCCGCGCAGTTGATCGCCACAAAGCTCTTGCCGTTGCGCTGCGAATAAGTATGCACAGCGCGCGCCACGAGTTCCTTGCCCGAGCCGCTTTCGCCCGTGATCATCACTGGCGCGTCAGAGGCGGAAACGCGCCCCACCATTTTGAACACCTGCGCCATTGCCTCAGACTTGCCCACAAGCGAGTCCTGATGTTCTTCCACCGTAAGCTGCGGCTTGGCGGAAGTCGCCGCCCGCATTTCTGCCTGCGCCTTGAGTGCAACATCCATCACGGCCTTGAGCGTGAAGGGAAGGGTTTCCTTACGAACAAAGTCAAACGCGCCCAGACGCATCGATTCAATCACCGCCTGCGTAGTGCCAAAAGCGCTTGAAAGCACCACAATCGCATTGGGGGCGCGCTGCCGGATCCGCGCGAGAAGTTCCATCCCGCCGAAGGGAGAGAGGTGAGTCTCCGCCATCATGACGTCGGGCTTTTCCTTCAGATAGATCCGGTACGCCTCCTCAGAGTCGGAGGCCGTGATGACTTTGGTGGTGGCGCTGGAAAGCTGGTGGGTGGTCCACACCAAAAAATCAGGATCTGGATCCGCGATGAGTATGGTTTGAATACGTGCCATAAGTTAAATCCCCCCGAAGCGGCGCTTACGCCGGTGAAAATCTAAGACAGCCTCCAGCAGGTCTTCCCTGCCGAAATCTGGCCAACATTTGGGGGTAACGTACAGCTCCGTGTAACTCAATTGCCAAAGTAAGAAGTTTGACAAACGCATTTCACCTGAAGTGCGAATCAACAAGTCTGGGTCCGGCCAATCACGCGTATACAGATTGCGCTCGAGATCCTCTTGGGTGAAATTTTCAGGGCGTAACAAGCCATTCGCCACCTCTTTACAGACAGAACGCACCGCGTCTTCCAACTCCGCGCGCCCGCTGTAATTGATCGCCAGCACCAAACTCATCCCCGTGTTGCGCGAAGTGAGGTCGATGGTTTTTTCCAATGCAGCGAGGGCAGATGCCGGGAGTTCTTGCAAGCGACCGATCGCACGCAGGCGAATGTTATTGGCCAGTAAGGTGGGCAGTTCAGCGGCCAAAAAGTGTTCCAACAAACCAAACAGCGCGTGTACCTCCTCCGCTGGGCGCTTCCAGTTCTCGATGGAAAAAGCGTACACTGTCAAACAGCCAACCCCGATCTCACAACACGTCTCCGTGACGGTTCGCAACGCAGCGGCGCCGTTTTCGTGACCCGAAACCCTCGGCAAGCCCCTCTGCTGAGCCCAACGTCCATTACCGTCCATGATAATGGCAATATGCTTGGGAGGAGGAATTTTAATCACGCCCTCCTTCCCCTTTTCCAGTGTGTTTGAGCTCTTTGCAGTCATTCTCAGCCCGCCGCCGCTAACCCCGTGTTTTTCATCTTCTTTTAAGAGATCGCGTACTGCCAATCCAAGCAGATTAAAGCAAAATCGTCTGCTCCCGATTCGGCCCAACACTGGCGATTCGCAGCTTGGCGCCGGACCACTCGCAAATTTTCAAGAGATAATCGCGCGCATTGGCAGGAAGAGCATCCCAAGAACGAACCGCATCGGTGGGAGTCTCCCAACCGGGCAACTCTGTGTACACGGGCTCGCACGCGGAAAGCTGCGCGTAATCAGTCGGTGGCACCTCCAACACCTCTCCATTGAGCCGGTAATGCGTGCACACCTTGATGCTCTTGAGGCTGTCCAAGCCGTCCAGATTGGTTACCGCCAATTCGTCTATCCCGTTAATCATTCCCGCGTAACGCACCGCCACAGCGTCAAACCAACCGCAACGCCGCGCCCGCCCGGTGGTCGCCCCGAATTCACGCCCCATTCCGTGTAACATGTCGCCCAAATCGTCGTTTTCCGTTGGGAAAGGCCCTTCCCCTACCC
>Ga0209598_10004615_pt1 | contig 10057 bp, 10 predicted proteins | sample M_140807_EF_Meta_FD_187317 | JGI IMG/M metagenome (GOLD analysis project Ga0209598, IMG submission 187317) | Freshwater microbial communities from Lake Montjoie, Canada to study carbon cycling - M_140807_EF_MetaG (SPAdes) (version 2) | ecosystem: Environmental > Aquatic > Freshwater > Lake... | reverse complement strand
GGCATCGGCGGCGGTGCGTTCGGCCTTGGCCTGTTCCGAGCGCAGGCGCTCGATGGTGGCACGCGACGCCTCGGACTCGCGGCGCGACTGCTCCAGCAGGGCATCGCTTCCCGCATGGCGCGAGGCCAGCATGGACTTCGCAAGAAGGAATCCAGCCGGCGCAGCGAGCGCGGCACCCAGGAGCAGGCCGACAAGGATCGAGGTGGCGTCCATGGCTGCATGGTAAACGGCTGCACGCGGGTCCACGCGGGGAATCAATGGAAAGCGGCGCGAAAGTGCGCGTGGCCATTCGTGTCCCAAATGCGTCCACGCGACCTCGCAACAATGCCGGGTTCGTCGCGCCCCGCACAACCCACGCACCCCGAGGAGGTCTGCATGTCCGAGCTGCCACCTGTCCCGCCTACTGGCGGCAAGCCTGTCCGTCCGTCGCTGTCCCACTTCTGCCGCACATTCAACATGCCGATCGCCGATCACGAGGTGAACCGACTCACGCGATCGCTTCGCACGGAGGCTGACATGCGCATCCTGTGCATGTTCGGCAAAGTGGCCACGGCATCGCCGCGATGCCCAAATGCCGTCCGTATCGGTCGATTCACCTACAGTGGCGATCGGCTGCGCAGCCTCTACCTGGAGCAGGCGCTGTGCGGCATCGGCGCGGTGGCGCCTGGATGCGAACGTGCGGCGCCGGGATACGACAATGCCTCACCCACGCAGGCATGCAGCCGATCGCGGCGCATGTGCGACATCTTTCGGCCATTCATCCGCGACGCCATCCTGCTGGCCATTCACCACGGGCTGCGCGCGCAACCCGAACTGAATGCGCTTGCGCCGGTGCTTGCGCAGGTGGCGGCGGATCCGTTCCTGCACCTGGTAGATGACCCCAACAGGCTCATTCCACTGCTCGCGAATGAGCTGGCGCGCGAGGGCGCGCTGCGAACCACGACGGTGCATGCCCTTCGGATGATCTTCTACAAGCTCGATCCCTCCATGGAACCGCATGTCAGCGGAACGCTGATGGGCCTCTGGAACGCGGCGCGGGTGTAGGTGGATGCCGACTTCTGCCACAACAATCCACGGAAAAAAGGCAGCACACGCGAGAATCGCCACCAAAGCGGGCTAGAACTCTCACCAACAACCTTTGGAGCATTCGATGAGCCCACTTACACTTCCACTCGTGGACTGGAAACACCGCATCACCACCGACGCAGGCATCCGTTCCGGACTGCCCTGCGTGACCGGCACACGCATCGCCGTTTCGGATGTGGTGGGCTGGTTCGCCGGCGGCATGACCGAAGCGGAGATCCTGCAGGACTTTCCGGACTTGTCCGCCGACGATGTACGCGCCTGCCTGCTGTACGCGGCGGAGTGCACGAACAGCGCGCCACGCCCCGTCTCCTGAGTGCGTCTGCTCATCGACGAGAACCTGAGCCCGCGCCTGGCGCGGCGGCTCTGCGATGTGTTCCCGGGAATCGCATCCGTGCGCGAAATCGGGCTTCGTGGCGCACCGGATGCGCAGATCGCACGACGCGCGACCAGCGAACACTGGTGCGTCGTGACTGCCGATGCGCGCTTTGCAGCCGTCCTGCCGAAGTGGCCCCCGCCACCGATGGTGCTCCATGTCGCGATGCACAATCCCACCACCACCGCGGTAGAGCATCTGCTTCGCCTCGAGCGCGAGCGCATTCGCGCGTTCCTGCGCGGTGGGCAAGGGCTGGTGCTGACCATTCCTTCGCGGCCCACCGGGTGATGGGCTGGTGCCATGGCGAACGCCTGCAACGGCCCTTGCCGCTACCCTGCCCGTGGCTGCCCCGCTAGCTCAGCTGGATAGAGCACCGGTTTCCTAAACTGGAGGTCGCGCGTTCGAATCGCGCGCGGGGCGTTGCAATGCTTGGCTCAGCTGGCGCGCAGCGGCACGCCGCAATCGCGCGCGGCAACCAGCAGCTCGGTGAACAGCTCGTCCATCACCTCGATCGAGGGTCGTTCGCCCTTGGCCAGCAGCGCGTTCACGGCGAATTCCACGCCGCCCGTGCCGATGCCGCGAACGCCGATGTCGATCGATCCTTCGCGCACACCCTGCGCCCCCCGCATCAGTTCCGCGGCCTTGGCGCGCAAACGCGCCAGCGCCGCCGGGTCCACGCTGAAATCCACCGGCAGCACCGCCTTGAATTCCTTGAACGCGTCGCCCGGGTGCGTGTCCAACTTGGTGGCCACAAGCGTGGTGTTTGGCACCACCAGCGAGGTGTTGAGCTTGGTTCGCAGGGTGGTGGTTCGGAAGCCCACGTGCTCCACCTTGCCCTGTACCCCCTCAAAGGTCAGCTGATCGCCGACGCCGAAGGGCCGATCCGCTGCGAGCACGAGCGAACTGAAGAAGTTCTTCAGCGGCTCCTGCAACGCCAGCGCGAACGCGATGCCGCCGATGCCAAGGCCCGCCAGCAGTCGATCGACCGAACTCTCGGCACCCAGGATGGCCACCACCCACACAATCATGGCGACCAGCAGCACGATCTTGAGGATGCGCGCACCGCTGGCCACCAGCAGATCGTCGAGCGATCGGGTGCTCATGCCGGCTTCGTCGCGGGCGCGAATCCACGCGGCGATGAAATCCACCACGGCGAAACTCAGGCGCGTGTACACGATCACGTTCGCCACCTGCAATCCCACCAGCACCACATCGAGCGCTTCCAGCGGCAAGCCCAGCGTGAGCACCAGCCACGCCGCCACCTGGAACGACACCGTCCACGCCACCGCGCTGGTGCTGTTGCGGATGATGCCGGTCCATGCCACCCCATGTCGGTCACCGGCCTTGCGCGACAGATTCGCCAGACCCCATTCCACCGGGACGCGAACGAGTCGGGCCACAAACCACGACAGCAGCGCGACCAGCGGGAACCCGAGCCACTGATACAGCTCCAGCCCCAGCACGCGGTGCTTCAACGCAGGCGGCACGCTCATCCACAGCGCGATCTCCGGAGCCCGCCACATGAAGGTGGGAATGGGTTGTCCCTGCTCCATGTTGGCCAGCGACTCGGTCAGTGGCGGGTGGGCGATCAGTTGCCGGAAGATGGCCGGCGTGCAACGGATCGTGTTGCTGCAGAACTTCCAGTTCTTCTCACCAGCGGCTCCCGAATGCTCGCGCAGCGTCACGTCGCCACTCGTGGTGGATGCCAGTATCAGCACGTCACCATCGAACTTCTCCGGCACGTCCATGCGTGGCACGCGCTCCAGGATGAGCGCCAGCTGCAGGGCGAGGCGCTCGCCGATCTCGTCACGCACGCCAGGCGGCACTTCCGACAGATCCATCGCGCGGATCGCGGCGTCGAGATCATCGGTGACCACCCCGTTCTCGAAATGCCGAAGCGCGGAACGCGGAGAGTGGTACCCCTGCGGCACATCCGAACTGCCGTCAGCCGGCGGCGCGTCCGCCGCTCGTGCCACACGCGCGCCGAACAGGCAGACGCACAGCACGAACAGCACGCGCAGTGCCACGACACATGGCGTTGCGCCACGGCCGATCCACCCATGCACGCGCGACACGGTCACGCCGCCACTCAATCCTTGGGTTCCGGCTCCAGGTTGGCCAGGTAACGGCCACCCTTGGCGCGGTCGGAACGCTCCTGGATGAAATAGGCGATGCACCAGGCCGCGAGCAGCACGACCCAAGCCAGATTCACGAGCAGGACGGGAAGCATGGGGCGAAGTGTAACCTTCTCCGCCGCGGCATTCCACGCCGCCACCCATGGCCCTCTCGACGGTCGCTTCCATTCTGCTTGGCATCGGCCTGCTGCTCGCTCTGCTGGCCGTGTGGCTGTGGATCCGCGCCTGGCGCGGCCGCGTGACCAGCTGGCGAAGCTGCTGCAGCCGGTGCGGCTTCGAGTTGCGGGGTCTGAATCCGAGATCGACCGCGTGCCCCGAATGCGGCGCCAACCTGCAGGCAGCGGCCGCGCTTCGACCCGCCACCCGACAGCGCGATCCTCGGCGATGGGCCGCGGCGATCGCGATCACGCTTCCCGCTGCCGCCCTGCTGTGGCTGGGCAATGTGCCTCGTCTGGTGCAGGGCGGAAACTGGATCTGCCGGCTCCTGCCGACCGGCGCGCTGATCGATCTGCTTCCAAACGCTCCGCGCGTGGCGGGCCCGCAGTTGCGCAAGCGCCTGCAGGCGGCTCAGGTCAGCCCCGAGCAGATGCCGGCGCTTCAGTTGGCCGCGGCGAGCGCCGCGCTGGACAACCCACACCTGTCCGCCGGCGATGCCGCTGACCTGCTGAGGGACATGCAGCAGGCGCACCTGATCACGCCTGCACAGTTGCCGCCGCTGCTTGAACGCTGCCTGACGGATGTGCAGTTGCATGCAGGCGCACCCAAACCCTGCAAGCCCGGCGGAGCGTTGGTCGCCACGGTCACGCTGCCGACCACGCAGGCCACAACCTGGATCACGCGCGATGAATTGCGCCTGTCGATCCAATCCGTGCAGGCGCAGCTTGGCGAAGCGCCAGCCCAATCGCTGGAGCGGCTGACGCGCACCGGACAATCCGGCACACGGGAATTCGACGGAAGCATTTTCCGCGCACCTGCGGCACCGGGTCGCTATGCCTGCACCATGACGGTGCGCATGGAGAGCCCCGGCGACACGGCCAACGCGTTCCGAATGGAAGCCTCCGCGCGCTTCGAACTGCTGGTGATCGATCCGGCATCGATCCACGTGCAATTCGTCTCCAATCAGGAGTACGCAGGCTCCGTGCGCATGTGGCTGGAGATGGCCAAGCTTGATGTGGACGAGGCGACTGGGCGCATCGTGCCATCCCTTCCAAGCGACGTGGGCCCGCTGCAGCGACCGGACATCGCCGTGGCGGGCCGACTGGCTGCGGTGCAGGGTGCCAACACGGTCGACCTGGGCCGCGTGTGGATCGATCCCACCATTCCCACCATCGCGCTCAACCCCGCACCGCTGCCCGCAACGATCGACCGCTCGCAACCCATCGCGCTGGTGCTGGCGCCCGACGCGGACTTCGCCACACTGATGACCAGCACCGACTGCAATGTGCTGGCCGATCGCGTGGAGGTGCCCATGAAGTTGCCTCCAGCGCCCAAGCCACCCGAGCCAGCACCGAGCGCCCCGGCGGTGCCACCCCCAGCATCCGCACCACCGCCCACGACACCCACACGATGAACGACCCCCTGCTCAATGTGGTGCTGCTGCATCCGCAGATTCCAAACAACACCGGCAATGTGGGCCGCACCGTGGCCGTGACCGGCTGTCGCCTGCACATCATCCATCCGATCGCCTTCGACATGAGCGAAAAGGCGCGCCGACGCGCGGGCCTGGACTACTGGCATCTGGTGGATTGCCGCGAGCATGCAAGCTGGCAGGCGTATCTCGACACCGAGCAGCCCAGGCGCGTGTGGCTGTACACCACCGGCAGCGCGCAGCCCCACTGGAAGGCGGACTTCCAGCGCGGCGATCACCTGCTGTTCGGCAGCGAGACGGCCGGTGCGCCGCCCGAAGTGCACGAATGGATCACCCGCACGCAGGGCGCCGACCATCGCCTGGCGCTTCCCATGCGCCAGCACCCCGATTGCCGCAGCCTGAATCTGGCCACCGCGGTGGCCTGCGGGGTGTACGAAGGCGTTCGGCAGGTGATGGTGCGGGGTGGCATGGATTCGCTTCCGGAAGTGGGGAACCCGTAGGATGTGCCCTTCGGATCGTTACCTGCCCAGAACCCGCCCGAGAGACCACAAGACCATGACCCACCCCACCCGCCGCGGCTTCACCCTTGTCGAACTGCTTGTCGTGATCGGCATCATCGCCCTGCTGGTGGGCATCCTGCTGCCGGCGCTGGGCAAGGTGCAGGAGCGCGCCAAGGCCACGCAGACGCTGGGCTTGATGCAGGAATTCGGCAAGGCCTGCGACAGTTTCCAGCAGGAGTTCGGCAGCTATCCCGGACTGGTGCCGGAAGACATCCTGGCCAACGATCCGCAGATGAGCAGCACCGAGAACGCGCTGCTGGAACTGATGGGCGGCGGCGTGCGCAAGACGGATCTGGACACCACCACCTACACCGCGCTGAGCAGCGCCGATGGTTGGGTGGAACTGAAGTTCGCCGTTCCAGGCTCCACCGAGACCTACGACGTGAAGATCAACCCGGGCAAGGTTGGCGAAGGTCCGCGCATCAAGGGCAAGCAGTATCCGCCGCTGTTCGCGCCCAAGGCCAGCGACCTGCAGCCCATCACGGGCAAGGTGGATCAGACCGGAACGCTCGTGCCGTCGACTTCACCGCTGGCCAAGCTGCCGGGCCTGGTCGACGCGTGGGGCAACCCGCTGCTGTACCTGCGCGCCGTTCGCACCACCGGCCCACTCGCCGGCAAGAACAGCGACCGCGCGCAGTTCATCGTGATCGCCGACAGCGGCAACAAGTTCGGTGGCCTGCGGCCCTACCTGAACAGCCCGGGCCTTGGAACGCTGAGCGTGCCGCAGACCAAGGCCGCGTCGGGCGGCGATCCGAACCCGTACTCCATCCTGGACGCCACCGATGAACTGGGCAAGATGCGCACCTTCGCGCAGCTGCTGCGTCACCCCGGCTTCGGCGATGCGGACAAGCCGCTGCAGGGTTCGCCACGCGGCAAGTACATGATCATCAGCGCGGGCAAGGACGGCATCTACTTCAGCAATCAGGATGGCCCCGGCACGAAGAAGGCACCGGTCACGGACATCGTCACCTCGTCCGCCATCACCAAGATGGGCGGCCTCGGCACGCTGGACAACTACGACGACATCAAGGTGTTCGGCGGCGGCTGAGCCGGCTGCAGCAACCTGAAAAACACGGCGGCCGCCCGAAGTTCGGGCGGCCGCGTTCGTTGTTGCGCTGTCAGCGACGGATCACTGATCCATCGGCGGCGGCGGCGGGTTGCCATCGCCATCGGTCGGCTTGTCGCCGCCCTTGCCACCCTTGCCCTTGCCGCCCTTGCCCTTGCCACCCTTGCCTTCGGCGCCCTCGCCACCGGGGCCGCCGGCGCCACGCTTGGCGGCCTGCTCCTTCAGCTTGGCCTCGTTGGCGGCCATGTTCTTCTTGAAGGTCTCCTGCTGCTCGGGGGTGAGCATGCCGAAGATCTGCTTCTGCACCTCGTCGAGCTTCGGGCGCGAGTCGTTCAGCGCCTTCATCTGCTGCATCGTCTGGGGGTCTGGTGCACCGCCCGAGTTGCGGGCCTCCTCGGCGAGCGCCTTCATCTTCTCGCCGTTCTCCTTGCGCCACGCCTCTGCCTTGACGCGGAAGTCGTTCTCGATCTGTTCGGCCTTGGCGCGCTGATCGTCGGTGAGCGACGCCTTCATTTCGCTGAAGGTCATCATCCACGCGCGGCCACTCTGCATGCGCTCCCGCATGTCTCCACCCTTGGCACCCTTGCCGGGACGACCTTCGCCGCCGAAATCGCCATCACCCTCGTGGGCGCCGGGGCCGACCGGCGGGCCGCCGAGGTCGCCACCCTTGCCACCCTGACCACCCGCTGGCGGAGGCGTGCCGCCGGACTGCGAGAAGGCGGGCGAGACGAACATCGCGGAGCCGAGCAGCATGGCGACGGCCAGGCAGCGGGCATTGCGAACGGCGGACGAAGTGAGAGTGGGACGCATGGGTCCTTCCTTTCGTTGGGTCTCGGGCGACGAGCCGACACGGACTCGCCCTCGAGGACGCCCGTCAACGGGGCCTCCGCGAGGGCTATTGCATCGGCTTGCCACCGATTGTCGGTGAAAAACCGCGGGCAGGCTGGCCGGATCGATCCTAGGATCCCCCTCCCATGAGCTTTGACCGCCAAGCCGTCGAGGATGCGCTCCGCACCGTCCAGGACCCCGATATCCACAAGGATCTGGTGACGCTGGGCATGGTCAAGCACATCGCCGTGGCGGGCGAGTCGGTGCGTCTGGTGATCGAGCTCACCACCCCCGCCTGCCCCATGAAGGACAAGATCCGCGCCGACGTGGAGGCCGCCGTGCATGCCAAGGCGAAGGCCTGCGGCACCACGCTGGAGATGCTGGAGATCGAGTTCACCGCCGACGTTCGCAAGGCCAACGAGAAGGTGCAGGAGAACGGCAGCCCGCTGCCGCTGGTGAAGCAGGTGATCGCGGTGGGCGCCGGCAAGGGCGGCGTTGGCAAGAGCACCGTGGCCGTGAACCTGGCCGTGGGCCTGGCGCGCTTCGGCGCGAAGGTTGGATTGCTGGACGCCGACATCTACGGCCCGAGCGCGCCGACCATGCTGGGTCTGGATCAGGTGGGAACCAAGGCGCGCGGCAACATGCTGCTTCCCTTCGAGGTGCATGGCATCAAGGCGATGACCATCGGCAAGCTGGTGGATCCGGACAAGGCGCTGGTGTGGCGCGGACCGATGGCGCACGGCGCGTTCAAGCAGTTGGCCACGCAGACCGACTGGGGCGAGCTGGACTATCTCATCATCGACCTGCCCCCGGGCACCGGCGACGTGGCGCTGACCATGAGCCAGTTGCTGCCCGTGACGGGCGCGGTGGTGGTGTGCACGCCTCAGCGCGTGGCGCAGGATGACGCGCGCCGAGCCGTGCGCATGTTCCAGAACCTGGGCGTGGAGGTGCTGGGCGTGGTGGAGAACATGAGCTTCTTCGCTGCGCCGGATGGCACCGAATACGACCTGTTTGGCCGCGGTGGCGCCGAGATCATGGCGCAGACGATGGGCCTGCCCTACCTGGGCAGCCTGCCGATCCATGTGCATCTGCGCCAGAACGGTGACGAGGGCACGCCGCTGAAGAACTGGGATGTGCCGGCCATGGGCAAGTCGCTGGATGCGCTGTGCCAGCAAGTGGCGTCACAGATCAGCATTGCCGCGCTCAGCGGCAAGGTGGATCGGCCCACGCTCACGATCAGCTGATCGAGTGGATCAGTGCTGCTGCGGCGGCGCCTCGCCCGAAGGCGACGGTTCCGGCGTGCCACCGCCATGCGGCATGCGCTTGGCGCCGCCGAACTTCGAGGCGATGCCCAGGATCATCACGAAGAACACCGGCACCACCAGCTGGTCCATGGTGGCGGAACCGATCATGCCGCCCATCACGGTCGTGCCGATCGACTGGCGACTGTTTGCACCCGCACCCATCGCCACCACCAGTGGCGCGATGCCCAGGATGAACGCGATGGCGGTCATCATGATGGGGCGCAGTCGCTGGTGCGAGGCGTTCACGGCGGCATCGATGATGCCCTCGCCCCCGTCGTAGCGAACCTTGGCGAATTCCACGATCAGGATGGCGTTCTTGGCTGCAAGACCCACCAGCATCACCAGGCCGATCTGCGCGTACACGTCGAGCGCGCGGCCACGGAAGTGCATGAGCAGCAAGGCGCCCAGCACGGCGAAGGTGACCGCCAGGAGCACGTTCAGCGGCAGGATCCAGCTCTCGTACAGCGCCGCCAGCAGCAGGTACACCGCGATGATGGCCATCGCGAACACATAGGGCGCATAGGAGCCCGACTCGATCTGCTGATAGGTGGTGCCCGTCCACTCGTAGCTCACACCATCGGGCAGCACGCGCGCCGCCTCTTCCTCAAGCGCCTTGATGGAGTCACCCGAGCCGTATCCCGGTCCGGTGGAGCCGTTGAGCTGGATGGTGTTGTACAGGTTGTAGCGCGTGGCGTTGTCGGTGCCCACCTCGAAGTGGAAGTCGGCGAAGCTGGTGAGCGGCACCATGTCGCCATCCTTGTTGCGCACGTACAGCTTGAACACGTCGCCCACGGTCATGCGGCCGGCCGCGTCGGCCTGCACCATGACGTTGTAGACCTGGTTGAACTCGTTGAAGTTGTTCACGAACGCCTGACCCAGCGTCTGGCCCATGGCGGCGAACACGTCGCTCATGGCCAGGCCGTAGTTCATCGCCTTGGTTCGGTCGATGGCGATTCGCACCATGGGCACCTGCGACTGGAACGGCGTGGTCACGCTGGCCAACTCGGGCCGCTTGGCAAGCGCCTCCATCAGGTCGTTGGCCGCCTCGGCCAGGAAGTTGAACCCCTGCCCGTTCACATCCTCGAGCTGCAGCTGCCAGCCGGCCACGGTGCCCAGA
>Ga0209598_10004614_pt1 | contig 10059 bp, 10 predicted proteins | sample M_140807_EF_Meta_FD_187317 | JGI IMG/M metagenome (GOLD analysis project Ga0209598, IMG submission 187317) | Freshwater microbial communities from Lake Montjoie, Canada to study carbon cycling - M_140807_EF_MetaG (SPAdes) (version 2) | ecosystem: Environmental > Aquatic > Freshwater > Lake... | reverse complement strand
ACCCGTATGCTGGAAATCCTGGAGGATGAGGTGGTGAAGGCGCTGGGCCTGACGGGGGTGAATTCCTTCGCCGAGCTGACGCGTGGCCATGTCCATGCCGGTGCGCCGCCGGTGGTCTTCCCCAATGTCCACAGCGCCTTTCCGCTGCTGAAGGAAGGCTATTGATCAGATCGGGGCAAAGCCTTGGACGAGGCTGCCTGACAGCAGCCTCCATCCATCGACCAGCACGAAAAAGATCAGCTTGAAGGGCAGCGCCACCACCGAGGGCGGCAACATCATCATCCCCAGCGACATGAGCAGCGAGGCCACCACCATGTCGATCACCAGAAATGGGAGAAAAATAATGAAGCCGATCTCGAAGGCGCGCTTGAGTTCGCTCACCAGAAAGGCCGGCATCAGCGCGCGATAAGGTGCCTCGGCCGGGGATGCTGCGGGCAGTTGGGCCATATTGAGGAAGAGGCTGAGGTCAGCCTCGCGCACCTGGGCCGCCATGAAACGGCGAAAGGGCTCGGCTGCGGCCGAAATACCCTCCATCGGTTCCAGACGGCCTTCATTCATCGGCACGATGCCGGCGATCCATGCGGCATCGAAAACCGGCTGCATGACGAAATAGGTCAGGAACAAAGCGAGGCCGATCAGCACCGGATTGGGCGGCACGCCCTGCGCGCCGAGTGCGCTGCGCAGCAAGGCCAGCACGATAACGATCCGGGTGAAGGCGGTGGCCATCACCAGGAGCGAGGGGGCGAGGGAGAGCAGGCCAACCAGCGCTGCCAATTGCAGCAACCGGCCACTGGCACCGGCCTGCTGCCCGCCCAGATCAATCGAGACGGATTGCGCGGCAACCGGGCCGGCCATGGCCAGCGCGAACAAAACGAGCCAGCGCATCATGGCGCGGGCAGCCAGCCCAGCAACGTCTCGCCCTGCGGGCCCACCAGCAGCAAAACCTCACGCTCATCCACCCGCAGCAGCAGCAGCCGGCGCTTGGCGTCGAGCGGCAGCCGCGCCTCCAGCCCCAGCCGCGCCTGAGCGTTGGCGGGAGCCGCCATCCCAGCCTGCCGCGCCCCCCGGGCGAGCAGCCAGACCAAGCCGAGCACCGCCAGCAAGGCACCGGCCGCCTGCAACAGCGACAGGAGGAATTCGGCGCTCATTGCTCGGGCATGAGGACGGCCAGGGCCTCCACCTCCCGCATCAGCGTCAGCATGGCCGGGCGCAGAGCGCTGGCGGCATGGTGCGGGAGATCATCCAGCGCCTGGCAAATGCCGGCGGCCTCCAACTCCAGCCCCGCGAGTTCGACCACGCGCCCCCCCTCGAGCAGGGCGCGCGCCATGGCCAGGGTGCTGCGCATGGCCTCGATGCTGGACAGCGCGGAAAGGCTGGGCATGATCAGCGTGGCATCGGCAAGCATGTCCGGCTCTGGGCTGATGGGGTGCGGGTGTTTCGGCATGGGCAGATTTTGCCCAGCAAGCTCTTGCCATCCCGTTAACGCGCCGAAGGCATGGGGCGAGAAAAGCGGCAGGCAGGCTTCACCTCCGGTTAACCCAGCATGCGCATCATACCGAGATGCAGGATGCCTCGCACAATCCGATCACCTTGGCCGAGCGCCGCCTTGCCTGGCTGGATGGAAGGCAACGCGTGCTGGCCCAGAACGTCGCCAATGCCGATACCCCGCGCTACAGGGCGCAGGATGTGGCGCCCTTCGCGCGGCTGCTGGCGGATGCGGCAGGGCCTGATCTGGCCGTCACCAATGCCACGCATATCGTGCCGCAGGGCAGCGGCCTTCGCCCCCGTGCCGACCGCACGGCGATGGAGCGCACGCCCGATGGCAATGGCGTATCGCCACCCGGCGGAGGCACCCGCTTCACCATCCTACTGCCCCGGCAGGAGGGGGGGGGCATTGTAGAGGCGCGGACCATCCCGTCCCCCGCTCAAGCCACGATTTTGCTGGCCGAAGATGAACCGGCCCTGCTGCGCCTGGCCAGCCATGCCCTGGCCGAAAATGGCCATACCGTCCTGCCGGCTGCGGATGGCTATACCGCAATCGAGATGATCGAGGCCGGCGCCCGGCCAGAGCTTTTGGTCTCTGACATTTCGATGCCGGGCATGGATGGCGTGGCGCTGGCCCGCGCCGCTCGGGCACTTTGCCCGGGGCTGCGCGTGCTCCTGCTCTCGGGCTATTCTGCGGCCGCGCTCGCTGTGGATATGGCTGCCGAGGGCTGGCATTTCCTGGCCAAACCATGCCGTGCTGATGAACTGAGAACCGCCGTTGCCGCCGCTCTTGTCAAACCTGCCTGAAAAGAACATTATCAGAACAAGTCGATTCGGCACTTTATTCACTTTGTCGCGAGGTATCCCTGGCTTTAGGGTTATTCAGGCGAGTGATAGACAAAATTGCGCGCAAAAGTTGCAGCCAAAAAGGGGTTTCAAGCATGGATAAGGGTAAAGCGCTGGAGGCGGCGCTCAGCCAGATTGAGCGGTCCTTCGGTAAGGGCTCGATCATGCGAATGGGCTCGAAGAGCCTGATCGAGGATATCGAGGTGATCTCCACCGGCTCGCTGGGCCTGGATATTGGCCTGGGGATCGGTGGGCTGCCCAAGGGCCGCATCGTGGAAATCTACGGCCCGGAAAGCTCGGGCAAGACCACGCTGGCGCTGCATGTGATTGCTGAGGCGCAAAAAGCCGGCGGCACCTGCGCCTTCATCGATGCCGAGCATGCGCTCGACCCTGGTTATGCGCGCAAGCTGGGCGTGAATGTGGATGAACTGCTGATCAGCCAGCCCGATGCTGGCGAGCAGGCGCTGGAAATCGCCGATACGCTGGTCCGCTCCGGCGCGATCGACGTGCTGGTGGTCGATTCCGTGGCCGCCCTGGTCCCCAAGGCCGAGCTTGAGGGCGAAATGGGCGATACCCATGTCGGCTTGCATGCCAGGCTGATGAGCCAGGCGCTCCGCAAGCTCACCGGCAATATAAGCCGCTCGGGTTGCTTGCTGATCTTTCTCAACCAGATTCGCCTGAAGATCGGCGTAATGTTCGGCAATCCCGAAACCACCACCGGTGGCAATGCACTGAAATTCTATGCCTCCGTCCGCATGGAAATCCGCCGCACTGGCGCGATCAAGGAGCGCGACGAGGTTGTGGGCAATGCAACCCGGGTCAAGGTGGTGAAGAACAAGATGGCCCCGCCTTTCCGCCAGGTGGAGTTCGACATCATGTATGGTGAGGGTATTTCCAAGGTGGGCGAGTTGATCGATCTGGGCGTGAAGGCCGGCGTGGTGGAGAAATCTGGCGCCTGGTTCAGCGCTGAAGGCCAGCGCATTGGCCAGGGCCGGGAGAATGCCAAGCAGTTCATGCGCGACAATCCAGCGGTGGCCAATGCCATCGAAAAGAAGGTGCGCGATCAGTCCGGCGTGGTGGCCAATGCCATGATGACCACGCCCGATGCAGACGAGGCGGCAGCCGCAGAATAACCGCCCTCAGGCGATCGATAGGTCCTGGAGCGAGGCTTCCAGTTCCTGGAAACTCGGCATGATCGAGGTGGGGGCAATTTTGCGCCCCGCCTCCACACTGATCTGAGGCGCATTGCCATGCAAATGGGCCACCAGCACGGCGCGGATCACCTCGTAATACAGCGCCTCCTCCTCCACCACGCCCCTCAGCCGCGTCGCCATCGGTCCCATCAGCCCATAGGCCAGCAGCACCCCCAAAAAGGTGCCCACAAGTGCACCACCGATCATGCCACCCAACACGGCCGGTGGCTGGTCAATGGCGGCCATGGTCTTGATCACGCCTAGCACGGCCGCCACGATGCCCAGAGCCGGCAAGGCATCGGCCAAGGATTGCATGGCGTGGGAGGGGTGCATCTCCTCCTCCTTCATCTTCTTCAGCTCGCGCGCCATGATGTCCTCAATCTGGTGGGGGTCATCGGCATTCATTCCCACCATACGCATGTAGTCGCAGATCATCACTACCGCGTGGTGATCCTTCGCGATCTTGGGGAATTTGTTAAAGGCCGCACTTTCTGCGGGTCTTTCAAGATGCGGCTCCAGCGCCATGGCACCCTTGGTCTTGGCCAAGCGAACAAAGTAATACAGCAGCGACAGCAGCTCGTTGTAGTCATTTTTGTGAAAACGGCTGCCCTTGATAATTTTGCCAACACCGCTGAGCGTGTGTTTGATGCCATGAAGCGAGTTGGACATCACAAATGTGCCAATAGCAGCCCCGCCGATCATCATCATCTCGTAGGGCAACGAGTGCAAAATAATCCCAAACTTGCCGCCTGCCATGGTGTAGCCGCCAAACACTGCGACCAGCAGGAATACCAGCCCACCAATAATGTTCATCGTGGCACGCTGCCCCCGGCCCGCTGCGGCTCCGCCTGCCGCAGCAAGGTGATAGAAACGCGGCGATTGCCAGCGGCGCCGGGCTGCTCTGGCAGATGCGGCTCACGATCGGCCATGCCGGCCACGCTCCGGATTCGGCCTTCCAACACCCCTGCATCCAGCAACATCCGGCGCGCGGCATTGGCACGCTCCGCCGACAATTCCCAATTGCTGCGCCCGTCTCCGCGAAACGGCGTCGCATCCGTGTGGCCGGTGATATGGATCGGGTTCGGCAACCGGCCCGCCGCCACCGCCACGGCGCGGATCAAGGCGCGGGTGCGCTCATTGGGCTGAGCATTGCCGCTGGCGAACATCGGCCGGCCATCGGCATCGATCAACTGAATGCGCAGGCCTTCGGGTGTCACCTCCACGCTCAGTTGGCGGGCCAGATCCGCAGTCGCAGGATCGGCGCTGACGGCTTGGCGTAGGATCTCAGCCACCTGTTCCATGGCCTGCTGCTCGCGCCGGGCCAGTTCGAGGCGGAGCGAGGCATCGGTGATTCTCGCCGTATTGTCGCCCTGCGAACCACCTGCCCTCCGCTCAAACTCGCCCTCTCGGGCAGAGGCCCCCGCCGCAAGGCTGGGCCTCATCTGTGCGACCAAGGGCGTATTGCCCTCCTCCCGTCCCGGCGGCCCCTGCGGACGCATGATGGGCGGCACCTCGCGATCATCCTCCTCATCCTCAAGATCTGAATGCACCGGCCGCTGCCCGCGCTCGAGTCGGACCGCGCCCGTGTCGCGCGCCAAATTCCCCGCGCTGTTGATGGTCATGCCCCCAAACGGCAGGCCTGAGCCGGTGGTGCTCGACGAGATCGGGGTGGTTGGGTTGAAATAATCCGCCAAGCCCCGACGTTGCTCCGCGGTCGTGGCATTGATCAGCCACATCAGAAGAAAAAAGGCCATCATCGCCGTCACGAAATCGGCGTAGGCCACCTTCCAGGCGCCACCATGATGCCGATGCCCGCCCTCCTCGATGCGCTTGATGACGATCGTATTACCCTCGCCCTTTTTGCCCTTGGCCATTCGTCATTCCGTCCGTTTTCCGGCCCAGGCACAGCCACCGAAGACGCGAAACCCGCGCCCGGGGATACGCCCTCGCCACTTCCAGATTGCACAGGAAAGGTAAACGGCCACCTAAACGAGCGGTTTGTTGCAGCGCGCCCGCATTGCCTCGGTTGCGGGGCTGGTAACAGCATGGTAAGGCCGCGCCGCCGCAGCGAGATAACCTCCCGCCGCGCCTCAACGCCTCAGAGTTCGGGAATTCCCAGTGGTTGACAGCACTTCCGCCCAGATAGCGCCGAACCCGACTGGCTTGGCCGATCGTTATGCCCTGGCCCTGCTTGGCTTGGCGGATGATATGCGTCAGTCCGAGACGGGTGCGCTTGACAGGATCGCAACCGACCTTGAGGGCGTGCTTGATCTTTGGCGCCATGATCAGGGCTTCCGTTTTTTCGTTGCCGACCCGCGCTTGGCCGCAGTCGATCAACGGAATGGTGCCTTTGCCATTCTTGAGCGCGCCAGCATTGGCACCGAGGTTCGAAATCTTGTGGGCGTGCTGATCACCAATCGGCGCCTGGGCCAATTGGCCGCGGTCGCTGCAGCCTTTGGCGTCAAGCTGGCCGAACGCCGCGGTCAGCAGGTTGCCGAGGTCATCACCGCGCATGCCTTGACCGATACCCAACGCGCCCAGATCACCGCCCGCCTGACGGAGGCCGGATATTCCGGCGTGCGCCTGCGGGAAACCCTGGACACCACCATATTGGGTGGGCTGATCGTGCGGATCGGCTCGCGCCTTTACGACAATTCCATCAAATCCAAATTGCAGCGTCTGCAATACGCCATGAAGGGGGCCGCCTGAGCCATGGACATCCGTCCCGCCGAAATTTCCGAAATCCTGAAGGGCCAGATCGCCAACTTCGACAGCGAAGCCAATGTGGCTGAAGTTGGCACAGTGCTCACCGTGGGTGACGGCATCGCCCGCGTCTACGGCCTGCAAAATGTCATGGCCGGCGAACTGGTCGAATTCCCCAATGCCGGCCTGAAGGGCATGGCGTTGAACCTCGAAACCGACAATGTCGGTGTCGTGATTTTCGGCGATGACAAGAACGTCAAGGAAGGCGACACGGTCAGCCGGACCGGCAATATCGTGGACGTGCCGGTCGGCAAGGGCCTGCTCGGTCGCGTGGTCGATGGCCTGGGCAACCCGATCGATGGCAAGGGCCCGATTATGGGTGACCGCCGCTTGGTCGAAGTGAAGGCGCCTGGCGTCATTCCGCGTAAATCGGTGCATGAGCCGATGCAAACCGGCATCAAGGCCATCGACAGCCTGATCCCGATTGGCCGTGGCCAGCGCGAGCTGATCATTGGTGACCGCCAGACCGGCAAAACCGCCGTGATCCTGGACACCATCATCAACCAGAAGCAGATCAACCAGGGCACGGATGAGAGCAAGAAGCTCTATTGCATCTATGTTGCCATTGGCCAAAAGCGCTCCACTGTTGCCCAGCTGGTTAAGCAGTTGGAAGAGAGCGGCGCCCTCGAATACTCCATCATCGTGGCCGCCACTGCCTCCGACCCGGCGCCGATGCAGTTCCTCGCACCCTATACGGGTTGCGCCATGGGCGAGTATTTCCGTGACAACGGCATGCATGCCGTCATCTTCTATGATGACCTTTCCAAGCAGGCCGTCGCCTATCGCCAGATGTCCCTGCTGCTGCGCCGCCCGCCGGGCCGTGAAGCCTATCCGGGCGACGTCTTCTACATCCACTCGCGGCTCCTTGAGCGCGCGGCGAAGATGAACGAGGATTTCGGCCTCGGCTCGCTGACCGCCCTGCCGGTGATCGAAACCCAGGCCGGTGACGTCTCCGCCTATATCCCGACCAATGTGATCTCGATCACCGATGGCCAGATCTTCCTGGAGACCGAGCTGTTCTTCAAGGGCATCCGTCCCGCGGTGAATGTCGGCCTCTCAGTGTCGCGCGTCGGTTCCGCCGCGCAGATCAAGGCGATGAAGCAGGTTGCCGGCAAGATTAAGCTGGAACTCGCGCAGTATCGCGAAATGGCGGCTTTCGCCCAGTTTGCCTCGGATCTCGACGCCTCCACCCAGGCCCTGCTGGCCCGTGGCGCGCGGCTGACCGAGCTGCTGAAGCAGCCCCAATTCAAGCCCGTCCCGGTGGAGGAGCAGGTTCTGGCCATCTTCGCCGGCACGCGTGGCTATCTCGATGGCATTCCGGTCAATTCCGTGGGTGAGTTCGAGCGCCGCATGCTCTCCGAGATCAAGGCATCTGCGCCTGAGATCGTGGACGCCATCCGCACCGACCGCGAAATCAAGAAGCCGACCGAAGACAAGCTGGTCGCCTTCCTGAACGGTTTCGCCAAGTCCTTCGCGGCGTAACACCTGATGGCAAGCCTGAAAGCGCTTCGCCTGCGGATCAACAGCGTGAAATCCACGCGCAAGATCACGCAGGCCATGAAAATGGTGGCTGCCGCGAAACTGCGCCGTGCGCAGAGCCAGGCTGAGGCGGCCCGGCCCTATGCCGAGCGCATGGCCCGCATGTTAGGCGCCTTGGGCGCTGCCGTGGTTGGCAGCCCCGATGCGCCTAGGTTGCTGGTGGGCACAGGTTCCGAAAAGACCTATCTCCTGGTGGTCGTCACCGCCGAGCGTGGCCTTTGCGGCGCCTTCAACACCAATGTCGCCCGCTTTGCCCGCAGCCGCGTGCGCGAACTCGAGGCAGAGGGTAAGACGGTCAAGCTGATGACGGTCGGCCGGAAGGGTGCCGCCTTTCTCAAGCGCGAACTGGCCAGCCGCTTCACTGCTGAGGTGAGTTTTGCCGGCCAGAAGCGCATCGGCTTCGAGGATGCAGCGGGTGTCGCCACCATGATCACCAACATGCTGGCCGATGGTGATTTTGACGTCTGTGAACTGGTGTATAACCGATTCAAGAATGTCATTTCTCAGGTGCCGGCGGCGCAGCGCCTCATTCCGGCACCACTGCCTGAGGTGGCGGAAGAAGCCGTCACCGGCGCGCAGGCGCTCTATGAATACGAGCCGGCCGAAGAAGACATCCTGGCAGCCCTACTGCCACAAAATCTGAGCATCCAGGTCTATCGTGCGTTGCTCGAGTCGGGCGCTGGCGAACAGGGCAGCCGGATGAACGCGATGGACAATGCCACGCGCAACGCCGGCGAGATGATCAAAAAACTGACGCTGAACTACAACCGCACACGCCAGGCCAATATCACGAGTGAACTGATCGAAATCATTTCTGGCGCGGAAGCGGTCTGACATGGGCAAGGAACCAAAGGCTCCTAAATCCAAGGCCCGCGCCAAAACCGAGCCGGCAGCCGACGCGGCGCCGAGCCAACCGCCAATGGACATGAACATGATGAAGAACAATGTTGGCAAGATCACCCAGGTGCTCGGCGCCGTGGTTGACGTACAGTTCCCAGAAGAACTGCCCGCCATGCTCAACGCGCTCACCGTGAAGATCGGTGACCGCACGCTGGTGCTCGAAGTGGCGCAGCATCTGGGCGAGCGCACCGTGCGCACCATCGCCATGGACACGACCGATGGTCTCGTCCGTGGCTCGGAAGTCACCGATACCGGCGTGGGCATCTCGGTGCCCGTGGGTGCCGGCACGCTGGGCCGCATTATGAACGTCATCGGCGAGCCGATCGACGAGCGTGGCCCGGTGCCGCATGACAAGACCTACACCATCCACCGTGCCGCCCCCTCCTTCGAGGACCAGGCCACAAGCGCGGAAATCCTGGTCACCGGCATCAAGGTGATCGATCTGCTCGCACCCTACATCAAGGGTGGTAAAATCGGCCTCTTCGGCGGCGCCGGCGTGGGCAAGACCGTGACCATCCAGGAGCTGATCAACAACATCGCCAAGGGCCATGGCGGCGTGTCGGTCTTCGCCGGCGTGGGTGAGCGCACCCGCGAGGGCAATGACCTCTACCACGAAATGGTCGATGCCGGCGTCATCAAGCTCAATGATGGCAATACCGAAGGCTCCAAGGTGGCGCTGGTCTATGGCCAGATGAACGAGCCGCCGGGTGCCCGCGCCCGCGTGGCGCTCTCGGGCCTCTCCATCGCCGAGTTCTTCCGCGACGAGCAGGGCCAGGACGTGTTGTTCTTCATCGACAACATCTTCCGCTTCACCCAGGCCGGCGCCGAGGTTTCTGCGCTCTTGGGCCGCATCCCCTCCGCCGTGGGTTACCAGCCGACGCTGGCGACCGATATGGGCGCGCTGCAGGAGCGCATCACCTCCACGAAGAAGGGCTCCATCACCTCGGTGCAGGCCATCTACGTGCCGGCCGATGACTTGACCGACCCGGCGCCCGCCACCTCCTTCGCCCACCTTGACGCGACGACGACGCTGAACCGCTCGATCGCCGAACTCGGGATCTTCCCCGCCGTGGATCCGCTGGACAGCACCAGCCGCGCCATGGACCCGCGCGTGGTTGGCGAGATGCATTACAACACCGCCCGCGAAGTCCAGCGCATTCTGCAGACCTACAAGTCGCTGCAGGACATCATCGCCATTTTGGGCATGGATGAACTGTCCGAAGAGGACAAGCTGATCGTCGCCCGGGCCCGCAAGCTGCAGCGCTTCCTCAGCCAGCCCTTCCATGTGGCCGAGGTCTTCACCGGCACGCCGGGCGTCTTCGTGAAGCTTGAG
>Ga0209598_10004612_pt1 | contig 10065 bp, 8 predicted proteins | sample M_140807_EF_Meta_FD_187317 | JGI IMG/M metagenome (GOLD analysis project Ga0209598, IMG submission 187317) | Freshwater microbial communities from Lake Montjoie, Canada to study carbon cycling - M_140807_EF_MetaG (SPAdes) (version 2) | ecosystem: Environmental > Aquatic > Freshwater > Lake... | reverse complement strand
CCTAAACCAATTGTGAAAACTTGAAGCTCTTTTTACTGATTCCTTATTTCTAACAGAAGTCATGGAGAGAAGCTAATTGAGCTTTGGGTAATTAAAAGACTTCATCTTTTGCCTGTTCACATCCCATTTAGGTTGGCTATATATGGTAAAATTATTCATAAAATCGTGGTTTAATCTTCGTCGATAAGAAGTTGTACATCAGCTTTAAAACTATCATAACATTGACGGAGTTTATCACTTAATTCATTACCCTTTGAGGATCTAAATCATAGATATACAATCTCCTAGTAACATGGCGAAACCTTCTAAATTTCTTATTCCTTCTTTAGCCAATAAATCCGAAAGATTCACGATTTTGCTACTCAGCACCCAGACGGCGATCGCGAATCTTTTTTAATGCTCATAAAAACGCGATCAGAGATCTCCCCCGTCAATTCATTCCAATTTCAGCAAAAACCCAAGTAAGCTACAATAAAACAAAGGATTTTGCTCCTCAATCAAACTTGATCATCATCCAAACCTTATTCAAATGAGAACTTTTGATTAAGTAAACCCACCTCTTAAAATATATCCCCAACCGATGAATCCAGAAGCCCTTCATCAACTCTTAGAAGCCGTTGCTCAGGGAAATATTAGCCCAAATTCTGCCCTAAATCAACTCAAACACTTTAGTTTTGAATCCCTAGATTCCTTCGCCAAAATTGACCACCATCGTCACCTCAGAACAGGTTTTCCCGAAGTCATTTGGGGGCCAGGCAAAACTCCAGAACAAATTGCCCAAATAATGCTCGCAATGGCTCAAAAAAATACTGTCGTCATGGCCACTCGCATAGAGCCAGAGGTTGCCGAACAACTAGCCCTAGCCATTCCCTACCTAACCTATTATCCCGTCGCCCGTATCTGTGCCTTAATTACCAGCGAATTAACCGTAAAATTTAAAGGAACTATTAGCATTCTGACCGCAGGAACCGCCGATTTACCCGTTGCCGAAGAAGCCGCCATTACCGCAACACTTTCTGGTTTTGCCGTCAAACGATTATGGGATGTCGGAGTCGCAGGCATTCATCGTTTATTGAGTAATCGAGACATCATCACCGAAGCCGATGTTCTAATCGTCGTCGCTGGCATGGAAGGAGCCTTACCCAGTGTGGTAGCGGGTTTAGCCGATTGCCCCGTCATTGGCGTTCCGACCAGCGTGGGCTATGGTGCAAGCTTTGGAGGCGTGGCTCCCTTATTGACCATGTTAAATTCCTGTGCCGTTGGAGTGGGAGTGGTCAATATTGACAATGGTTTTGGGGCGGCAATGTTGGCGGGACAAATTTTACGGACGGCTCAGAAGTTGAAGAAATCTGAGGATGAGTTTGATTAATCTTTTTGATGAATCTTAAAAAAAAGAGCTTTTTTATGAAAAAAATAATGTTTTTTCCCTATTATTAAGCATTACCAAAAAATTTGGCTAATAACATTTAGCTCTTTTTGAGGAGATCAAATTTCAGATATTATGGAAACGATAAATTAACAGGAGATTAGCCAACGATGGTTTTTGAAGAAAAGTATGAAGATATTTTGAAAAATATTGAAACCATTATTATTGGTTTTTATAAACAAAATCCTGAGCTAATTGACTCCGAAGTTGATACAGCCCTCGATTGGTTGGTGAAATATTATGGCGCAGAATCCCAAGGAAAAACCAGTGGCTATTCTAAGCCGAAAGGAATATCAGGAGAACTGGCAGAAAATGTAAAAGCCATCTGTGAAGTTCTATTAGGTCAGTCATCTCTGAAAGAAAATGAAAAATTAAACGCGTTCAAAAAATTAAAGATCAGAACCGTAAACGCTACCGAAATTACTGACTGCCTCAAGCGGCTTAAATCCTCGGTAAAATTTTGGACAAAACGGAAGGGGAGACAGGGTTATTTAAATTATGTGAAGTCATTTATCCGTTAAATTATTGGCCTAAATTGCTACCATCATGTCTCGCATTCTGATTTGGTACCGTAATGATCTTCGTCTCCATGACCACGAACCCCTACACCAAGCCCTGACCGAACAAGCCCAAATTATTCCTGTTTACTGCTGGGATAACCGATTAGAAGGCACAACTTCCTACGGATTTCCTAAAACTGGTAGATTTCGTGCGAAATTTTTAGCTGAAAGTTTACTCGATTTACGCACCAATTTGCAAAATGTCGGTAGTGATTTGATCTTACGCCAAGGCAAGACAGAAGACGTTTTATCGCAACTGGCCCAGGAATTAAAGATCGATCGCATTTATTACCACGCAGAAATCACCTCAGAAGAATTAGCTGTTGAAAAATCCCTAAAAAATGCTCTAATTCCCCTAAAAATCTGCTTAACTTCCTTCTGGGGTCATACCCTCTTTCACCCCGATGATTTGCGGTTTACTATTCATCAAACTCCCGAACTATTTACCCAGTTCCGTAAAATAATTGAGAAACAAACCCATCCTCGGCCAATTTTTCCGCCCCCGCTCCAACTGCCCGCTCTTCCACCCATTCCGATGGGAGACTTACCGATTTTTTTAAGTCAGGCTCTCCATACCGAGAGTAGCGATCACGAAGGAGGATTAACCTTTATCGGGGGAGAAAATCAGGGAATAGAGCATTTAACGGATTATTTTTGGCGAAAAGATTGCCTCAAAAACTATAAACAAACCCGCAATGGGATGCTGGGAGCGGATTATTCCTCAAAGTTTTCTCCTTGGTTAGCCTTGGGTTGTTTATCGCCTCGTTATATTTATAACCAAGTTAAAAGCTACGAACAGGAGAGAATCGCTAATGATTCGACCTATTGGTTGATTTTTGAACTACTTTGGCGGGATTATTTTCGATTTATTGCCGCAAAACATGGCGATCGCCTTTTTCGTCCATCAGGGCTACGGGGCATTAACATTCCTTGGCAAGAAAATTGGGATCACTTTCAACGGTGGCAGGAAGGATTAACAGGCTATCCCTTGGTGGATGCCAATATGCGAGAATTAGCGGCTACGGGGTTTATGTCCAATCGCGGTCGGCAAAATGTGGCCAGCTTTTTAACGAAAAATTTGGGACTGTCTTGGCAGATGGGGGCTGAGTGGTTTGAATCTTGCTTGTTGGATTATGATGTCTGTAGCAATTGGGGAAATTGGAACTATACCGCAGGAATTGGCAACGATGCGCGGGAATTTCGTTATTTTAATATCACCAAACAGTCGCGGGACTATGATCCCCAGGGAGATTACCTGCGACATTGGTTGCCCGAATTAGCCCGATTACCAGGGGATAAAATTCATGACCCTAGTGCCTTATCCCAACAGGAACAAAAAGAGTTTTGTTTCAAAGTGGGAGAAGATTATTCCCGTCCCATTGTTGATTTTTTTGAATCGGTTAATATTAATAAAATTATCTATCAAACCGCCCTTAATTTAGCTTCCTGTTAATATTATTTTTAGGCAAAAATAATTGACTTAAATTTTAAATACTTGCTCAAGGTAAAATCTACATATTAGGAATTGTAACTTTAGGCGATCGCGTTCAATCTCGATTAAACTATTTTTCATACACAAACAGGAAAAAAATGATCATGGCTTCCCCTCATATTGCTCCCTTTGGTTCTTGGAAATCTCCCATTACTGCTGATGCCATTCTGGCGGGGAGTATTGGCTTGGGGGCAGTTGCCATAGATGGGAATGATCTCTATTGGACAGAATCTAGACCCACCGAAAAAGGGCGAAATGTTTTAGTTAAACGCGATCGCAATGGCACAACGGTCGATCTAACCCCTGCGACCTTTAATGTGCGGACTCGTGTTCATGAATACGGCGGTGGATCTTTTTTAATTGAAAAAGGAACGACCTATTTTGTCAATTTTAGAGACCAACGAATTTATACTCAATCTTTAAATACAGAACCGAAAGCCTTAACCCCAGAAAGTCAAAAACGATACGCAGATTTTATTTTAGATTCATCTAGAAATCGGTTAATTACGGTGTGTGAGGATCATGCCTCTGATTCCCAGGAACCTGATAATTTTTTAGCTAGTATTGACTTAGAAACGGGAGAAATTAAAACCTTAGTTTCAGGAAATGATTTTTATTCTTCTCCTCGTCTCAGTCCCAATCAATCCCAACTGAGTTGGATTACCTGGGAGCATCCCAATTTACCCTGGGATAGTACCCAATTATGGTTAGCCGATATTAATTCAACGGGAGAGTTAGAAAATATTCATTGTATCGCGGGTCAATCCCAAATTGAATCGATTTCTGAACCGAAATGGTCTCCCGATGGGATTCTTTATTTTTCCAGCGATCGCGATAACTGGTGGAATTTATATCGTTATCATCAGGGAAATATTGAATCAATTTATCCAATGGATGCCGAATTTGCCTATCCCCATTGGGTCTTTGGTTTATCCACCTATACTTTTGTGAATGCCGAAAAAATCATTTGCACTTATACCCAAAATGGTCGTTGGTATCTGGCTGAAATTGATTTAAAAAATCAAGAATTAATCCCTATTGAGACTCCTTTTAGTAATATTACCTCATTGATCAGCAACGGTAAAATTGCCCTCTTTATTGGCAGTTCTCCCACCACCACTTCCGCCGTAATTTCCCTCGATTTACAAACCAAAGATTGGACAATTCTTAAACAATCTAGCGAATTAAATCTTGATGCTCGTTATCTTTCCGTTCCCGAAGCCCTTACTTTCCCTACCGAAAATGGTTTAACGGCCCACGCCTGGTATTATCCTCCTCAAAATCCCGATTATCAAGCCCCTGAAACCGATTTACCACCCCTATTAGTCAAAAGTCATGGCGGGCCAACGGCGGCGGCGGGTAATTCTCTCAGTTTAAAAATTCAGTATTGGACGAGTCGGGGTTTTGCCTATCTGGATGTCAATTATGGCGGCAGTACGGGCTATGGTCGCGCCTATCGTCAACGCTTGGATCATCAATGGGGCATTGTGGATGTGGATGATTGCGTCAATGGAGCGAAATTTTTAGTCCAAGAAGGTAAGGCTGACCCGAATAAATTGGCAATTTCAGGCGAAAGTGCGGGCGGTTATACCACGTTAGCGGCGTTAACCTTTCGTCAGACCTTCAAAGCAGGAGCCAGTCACTATGGGGTGAGTGATTTAGAAGCTCTAGCGACTGATACCCACAAATTTGAAGCTCGCTACCTCGATCGCCTCATTGGCCCCTACCCCAAAGAACAGGAACTTTATAAAACGCGATCGCCGATTAATTTTACAGATCAATTAGCTTGTCCCGTCGTCTTTTTTCAGGGACTAGAAGATAAAGTTGTTCCCCCCAATCAAGCGGAAATGATGGTAGAAGCTCTAAAGCAAAAGGGTTTACCCGTTGCCTACGTGCCTTTTCCCGAAGAACAACACGGATTTCGCATCGCGGCCAATATCAAACGGACGTTAGAAGGAGAATTATATTTTTATTCCCAGATTTTTGGATTTTCCCTAGCCGATGAAGTTGAACCGTTAGAGATTATGAATTTATGATGCCAACCTAACCCAGGAAACTAGAACCCACAATCATCGAACCAATCCCCATATCACTAAAAACCTCTAGCAACAGGGCATGGGGCAAACGACCATCAATAATGTGGGCCGCTCTCACTCCCTGAGCCAGCGATCGCACACAGCAAGTCACCTTGGGAATCATTCCCCCTGCCACAACGCCTTCCTTGATTAATTCCCGTGCCTGTTGAATATCCAATTTGGTAATTAGCGTAGAGGGATCTTTATAGTCTCGGAGAATACCCCGTGTATCGGTCAAGAGAATCAACTTTTCTGCCCCTAAAGCCGCCGCAATTTCTCCAGCAAAGGTATCAGCGTTAATATTATACGCTTGTCCCGACTCATCCGCCGCCACACTGGAAATCACGGGAATATAACCACTTTTCGCAAGGGAATCTATCAATCGCGGATTAACACTGTTGACCTCTCCCACAAAACCAATCCCTTTGGTGGCGATGGGGCGGGCCTTCACTAAATTACCATCCTTGCCACAGAGTCCAACGGCCATACCGCCTGCCTGGTTAATCAAAGAAACCAGTTCCTTATTGACCCGACCCACTAAAACCATCTCCACCACGTCCATTGTGGGGCCGTCAGTCACTCGTAGCCCGTCTTGAAACTTCGGCTCGATGCCCAATTTATCTAACCAGCTATTAATTTCTGGCCCCCCCCCATGAATGACCACAGGACGAACGCCGACGGAGGCCATAAAAACAATATCCCGAATCACCTTATCCTTGAGGGAGCTATCTTTCATCGCCGCACCACCGTATTTTACGACAACGGTACGCCCCGCAAAGTGTTGGATGTAGGGAAGGGCTTCACTGAGGATGCGGACTCTCGTTGCGGCTTCTTCGTTGATGAAATCAGTGGTATTGCTCATAAATTTATTAATGGGGTTGGGATTATTAAACAGCCAAATTTTAGTTTAAGGGCGGAGTGACCCTGGCATTCTGTTCAGCATTAACAGTTCAAGCTTTAAATTTTGATATTCATCCAGAATGAAAAATCCCTACTTTAAAATTAAGGCAGGGAGGGGGCAAACTTTTGATATTAAGGAATTTAAAAATCAAAGATTAGCTGAATTCGTCCAAGATTATTCGAGTATTTTCTTTTCCGATAACTAGGATTGGCTACAAAAATAAGGCTTCAATCGCGATCGCTATTTTGATAAATCTATCTAGCCTTTGGATTTCCGACACAAAAGTATCGGATTAGACTGGAAAAGATTCAAAATAGGATGATCTTAAAACCTCTGTTGTGACTGTATTCAAAGAATTTTTAAATAAAATATCTTGGGTTTATCTCTGGATAAAAGGGTTTTTGACTGACTTTGACCGTTCCTAAGAACCAAGGAAGTCGTCAGAAAATATTACCTAGATACAAGTGACCTGTGCAGCCGCAGGGCCTTTTTGACCTTGTTCAATAGAAAATTCTACGCGCTGTCCTTCGTTTAGGGTTTTGAAGCCACTATCCGCGATCGCTGAGAAGTGGACAAAGATATCTTTTGAGCCGTCCTCTGGTGTAATAAAGCCGAAACCTTTCGTCTCATTAAACCATTTAACTGTGCCTTTGATTTTGTTGGACATGTTCTTGAATTCTAACTGGAGATTGGTGATGTAAACGTACAAGAGTCATAAAGACCCCAATGTAATCATGGAACTACAAATTTTTAGTGCTGTCAAGTAATTGGAGAAAAGTTCTATCAATTTCTAGGAGAGAAAATGCTGACTAAAAAGCAAGATTACTCGAATATATTGACCCATTGGGTCACATAAAGCCACTAAAGTAGTTGAGTTTCGAGTCCCAAAATAATTATAAGTCTATTTCATCCGAACTTGAGTTGATGTATCGCATCTATCTAAATTATCTAAATAGTTGACTATTGGAGAATAACAAATTTTACGCCATTTTCAAGCTAAAATCTTTGAGTCCTTTCGGATTCATCATCAATAATGCTTTTACGTAAACTTGGATTTTTCGGTGTCTGTGCCTTAATGGGGATAACGACATTCTCTTTGAATAATGCCCTGGTGAATGCCCAGTCGATGACAGAAGCCGCTACAAAGACTTCTGCCGAGATTAACTGGTTTGAGGCGTTAGGTTTAGGGTTTATTCAAGGTTTAACAGAGTTTTTACCCATTAGTAGCACAGCCCATCTCAAGGTGCTTCCTCTGGCCTTGGGTTGGGGCGATCCAGGAGTTTCCTATACTGCGGTGATCCAATTAGGGAGTATTGCGGCGGTTATTTGGTATTTTTGGGGAGATTTATCCCAAATTACCCTGGGTATGATTAAGGCGGTCAAAACGAAGGAATATATTTCCCTGGAGTTTAAATTAGCCCTGGGTATTGGACTGGGAACGATTCCGATTGTATTGTTTGGGTTACTCTTAAAAATTTTGGTTCCTGATCTAGACAATTCTCCTCTGCGAAGTCTGACCACGATCGCGATCGCCTCGATTGTGATGTCTCTGTTGCTGGCATTGGCGGAAAAAGTGGGAACCCATCGTTCTCCGTTTGAAAAATTACGTTGGCAAGACGGGGTTGTGATGGGACTCGCCCAGGCAATTGCCATCATTCCAGGGGTGTCGCGATCGGGTTCGACCTTGACGGCGGGTTTATTCATTAATCTAGAAAGAGCCGCCGCGGCCCGCTTTTCTTTTTTATTAGGAATTCCCGCCATTACCCTCGCAGGGTTAGTGGAACTTAAGGACGCTTTTAAGACAGGAATTTCTGGAGATACGGTATTTCCTTTGGTTATTGGCGTGGTTTCGTCCGCTGTTTTTTCTTATTTATCGATCGCCTGGCTGTTAAAGTATTTACAACGAAATAGCACCTGGATTTTTGTTTGGTATCGTCTAGTTTTCGGCTTAGTCATTTTAGTGATGGGTTTTCTGAAAACGAATTAGGGCAGGATTCAATTAGAATGAAAATTACTTGGGATTAAGGGGAACTATGGGATTTATTGCAGTGATTGACTATGACATGGGGAATCTCCACTCGGCCTGTAAGGGGCTAGAAAAGGTTGGAGCCAATCCCAAAGTCACAAATTCTCCCAATGATCTGGCCGCTGCTGATGGGGTTGTGTTACCAGGTGTAGGATCTTTTGATCCCGCCGTCAAACAGTTGCGTGATCGCCATTTGGTTGAACCGATTAAGGCCGCGATCGCATCAGGCAAGCCTTTTTTGGGAATTTGCTTGGGCTTACAGATTTTATTTGATGAATCCGAGGAAGGAACCGAACCAGGTTTAGGCATTATTCCAGGCAAAGTACGGCGTTTTCAATCAGAACCTGGACTGACGATTCCCCACATGGGTTGGAATGGTCTGGATTTTACCCAAAACAATCTTCCCCTTTGGCAAGCCTTACCCCCTAATCCCTACGTTTATTTTGTTCATTCCTACTACGTCGATCCAAGCGATCCCCAGGTTAGAGCGGCTACTGTTACGCACGGACAACAAACCGTCACCGCCGCGATCGCCAAAAATAATCTCATGGCTGTCCAGTTTCACCCCGAAAAATCTGCCGATCTGGGTCTGAAAATTTTGGCTAATTTTGTTCAACGGGTTAAGGGTTCTCAGGCTTAAGCCATTGGATTAGTGGTGAATTAAACTCCAACCTTGTTTATCTAAAAAAATTAAGTAACAATATATTAAGGAGTCAGATATTTTTAATTAACCCGACGCAGAGCTAAAATGTCCCCATTATCAGCCCCGATAATAGATTCATCCCAACCCTACGACCTCACCATAGTAGGAGGCGGAATTGTTGGTACAACCTTGGCTGCGGCCCTCAAAACATCAGGCTTAAGGATTGCCATCATCGAAGCCCAATCTCCTGAGCAATCTCTCGTTAAACCCCAAGCCTACGCCCTATCACTACTTTCTAGCCGTATTTTGACGGGTATCGGCGTTTGGAAAAATATTTTGCCTAAAATTGGTAAATTTCAACACATTAATCTTTCGGATGGCAATTATCCCAATCCCGTCCCGTTTAAAACCCAGGATCTCGGAACAGCAGACCTCGGTTATGTCGGAGAACACCCCGTTATTTTATCGGCTCTTCAGGAATTTTTAGAAGCTTGTCCTAATGTTGAATGGATTCGTCCTGCCGAGGTGGTAGCCGTTGATTATAGCGAAAATCAAGCAGAAATACGGATTAAGAAGGCAGAAAGTGAGATTTTAATTACCTCAAAACTCGTAATTGGGGCCGATGGAGCGAAATCTCAGATTCGCAATCTAGCAAACATTAAAACTCGCGGTTGGAAATATTGGCAATCCTGCGTGGCTTTCACGATTGAACACCAAGCTCCCCTTAATAACGTTGCCTTTGAACGGTTTTGTGAAACGGGGCCGATGGGCATTTTACCGTTGCCTGGAAACCGTTGTCAGATCGTCTGGACGGCTCCCCATGCCCAGGCAAAAACTCTGGTGGAACTGGATGAAAAATCTTTTATTGCCCAACTGGAAAAACGGCTTAACGGTGTCCTCGGTTCGGTGCAATTAGTGCGATCGCCGATTTTGTTTCCCGTT
>Ga0209598_10004611_pt1 | contig 10065 bp, 10 predicted proteins | sample M_140807_EF_Meta_FD_187317 | JGI IMG/M metagenome (GOLD analysis project Ga0209598, IMG submission 187317) | Freshwater microbial communities from Lake Montjoie, Canada to study carbon cycling - M_140807_EF_MetaG (SPAdes) (version 2) | ecosystem: Environmental > Aquatic > Freshwater > Lake... | reverse complement strand
GGGTTTAGCCGGGAGGATTTAATTTCGGTTAAGGAGGGCAAGGTAGTTGTAGATGCGGGGACGGTGACCGCATCCGTTGTCAGGATCAAATCGGTGGATCTGAGCGGGGTGGGTATTCTTTTTGAGGGGAGCGGAAAGAGAAACAACATGAATGCGCTGAAAGCACAGATCAACTCACGCTCGGCCAAGCCTCAAAGCTCGAAGGTTGAAACGGCAAAGAAGTTTCGAATCGACTCGTTTGTACTTCGGAACGTCCAGGTGGATGTTCGGATGGCGGGAATCGTGAAAGTTGGGAATCTGAGTTTGGGGGATATACGGATGAACAGTCTTGGGGGTTCCACGGGAGCGACGGCCTCCGACATCGCGGCACAGGTTTCCAATGAGATTGCTTCCCGTTGTACGGGTGCAGTCATTCGAAACATGGCGCAACTAGCTGAGCAAATGGGAATGGATGCCTCGAAAATAGCGGATGGATTTGGAGTTCCTACCGACGTGTTGAATGAGGCAGCAGGCTTCCTTCAGAATCTCTTTAAATAAAGTTATTTTGACTTTAGGTGCGCTGACGCTCGGGGGTTTATGAGCGAGTCTCTAGGCATGGCTTGTCTGCGGGGATTGGCAAGAGGTGGGGTACGAGTTGCCTTGGTGGATGCGGGAATGGGAGGACGGCAGATCAAGGCAGGGCTATTGCTGGGTGCTGGATTAGCTTTAGCCCAAAGAATCCGGAGGGAAGAGTTTGGTCCTCGGGTGGGAGTGGTGCTACCTCCAGGGGCTGGGGGAACGATTGCTAATCTTGCATGTGTGTTGGCAGGGAAAACGCCCGTAAACTTAAATTTCACATCAGGACGGGCGGCCTCTGATTCAGCAGCTCGGCAGTCGGGGTTGAGGATGGTGATCACAGCCAAAAGAATGGAGGAAAAGTTGGGGGAGCATTTTCCCGATGCAGGGCGAAGAGTGGATTTGGCAAAGCTTTTACAGGAGGAGAAACCTTGGGCTGTGATGTGGTCGGTCTTGGCCTTTGTTCTACCTGTGTGGTGTTTGGCTTGGTTGGCGAAAGTGCCACGAGAGGGAGGGGATCGAGAGGCCGGGTTGCTCTTTACAAGTGGAAGTACTGGAGAACCGAAGGGAGTGGTGCTGACACACCGAAATCTTTTATCGAATTTGAGTCAGATTGAGGAGGTTTTGGGAGATTTGAAGTTAGGGTCTGTTTTGGGATGTCTGCCTTTATTTCACAGTTTTGGATTCACAGTGACATTATGGTGGCCTTTGACAGGGGGGCCGAGAGTTGTGACCTATCCAAGTCCGCTGGAAGTGCATGCGCTCGGGGACGTAATTTCGAACTATCGGGTTGATCTCTTGGTGACCACACCCACTTTTTTAAGAAGTCTGATGCGTAAGGGAGGGAAAGAGAAGCTGGGTGGATTAAAGATGGTGGTCACGGGAGCGGAAAAGCTCCCTTCGGCATTGCGGGATGAGTTTGCGCAGAAGATTGGGATCTCTGTCCACGAGGGGTACGGGATGACGGAGGGTTCGCCTGTCATTGCGGTAAATCGACCGGGGGCGGAAAAGCCGGGAACAGTCGGAAAACCGGTTTGCGATTTGGAGGTCCGAACGGTTCACGAGGAAACGGGGCAGGTGTTGCCCAAGGGGGAAGCCGGAATTTTGGAGTTTCGTGGGCCGAATATTTTCCTCGGTTATATGGGTCGACCAGATTTAACGCAAAAAGTTCTACGGGACGGTTGGTATCATACGGCGGATTTTGGACGGGTGGACGAGGAAGGATTTTTGACGATTGAAGGAAGAAGGGCGCGCTTCTCGAAGATCGGTGGAGAGATGGTGCCTCACGGTGTGGTGGAGGAACATCTGCTGAAGTGGTTCAAGGAGAGAGGTGGATTTCATGAAGGGGCGCAGGAGGTTATGGTGACGGCGGTGGAGGATGAAAAAAAAGGGGAGATCTTGGTAGTTCTTCATTCGTGCGAATTGGAGGGGATCGAGGCGGAGAAGGCCCTGCGTGACATGGGCCTACCAAACTTGTGGATTCCCAAAAAATTTATTCATGTGAAAGCGATCCCGATTCTGGCGAGCGGGAAGCTTGATCTGGCGGCGGGGCGAAAAATAGCGCATAGTGGATGATATCAGGCGCTGTTAGCTCAATTGGATAGAGCATCTGACTTCGGATCAGAAGGTTAGAGGTTCAAGTCCTCTACGGCGCAGAGTGTTTATTGTTCAATCGATCTGCGATGAGATAACGCATGCCCGAGGGTGATCGAGTCGACGAATTCGAGGCCTGAGCCAGCGGCGACTCCTGTGGCAAGACGGGTGATTTTTATGCCAAGTGCCGAGAGTTCTTTGGCCAAATAGATCGCTGTTGTCTCCCCCCGTGCGTCGGTTCCGAAGCCGAGGATCACCTCGTGAACTTTGCTTTCTTTGGTTCGTTTGAGAAGGGTAGGAATCTTTAACTCGTCAGGACCGATCCCATCTAAAGGTGAGAGAAGTCCGCCAAGAACATGGTATTTGCCCTTAAAAGCGGCTGAGCGCTCGAAGTTAAGAACATCGGGAGCATGTTCCACCACACAGAGAAGAGAAGAGTCCCGGTTTTTATCGCGGCATATTTCGCACAGGCCGTCCTCCGAAAAGAATCCACATTCGGGACAGGGATGAATCTGGTTTCGAGCTTCCTGAAGAGCATGGGCTAACTCTTTGGCTGCGCCGGGAGGTGCCGAGAGAAGATGGAGGGCGAGTCGTTCTGCTGAACGCGGGCCGATTCCTGGTAGCTTTCGAAGCGCGGCGACGAGGCGGAGGGCGGCGGGTGGGTAATCAGCCATTACGAATCAATGATTCGACCCCCAAACCCTTTGAGGGCGGCTTGAATGGCTGGGTCGTTCAAAAAGGTCTCTTTGTTGGATGAAACAGAAGAAGGGGCCGAGGGAGAGGAACTTTTTGCGAATGGGGTTTTCGCGGGAGAAGGGGCCGGAATCGGGGTGACCTTTGGCGCGGGTGAGGGAACAGGGCGAGATGCGGCGGATTCGGCCCGGGTCTCGGCTCCTGGAACCGCCAGCTTTTTAAGAATCGTTTCAAGGCTAACCCTTTCACGCATTTCACAAAGGCGAAGAACGAGAATTTCGAGGGCCACTTCCCGAGCGAGGGAGAGACGGAGATGATGTTCAGATTCCAGCAGTTGTTCCAGAAGGGAGAGGAGGTGAGTCTGATCGGGGGGATTTCCGAGTGCTAAAAGGGTCTGTTTTTCCAGTTTTCCAAGCTCGGCCTCGGCCTCTGCAGGAGCGATCTGAAGAAGAAGGAGATTTCGGAAGTGGCGGGCTAAGTCTTGGGCGACACGGATGGGGTCGCGATGGCGGGCGCGGAACTCGTGGACTTTCGCAAGAGCATTTGTGCTATCTCCAGCCAAAATGGCGGAGGCAAGGGCGCGGGTTTCGATCGGTCCGGCCAGACCAAAGACTTCGAGGACGTGGTCGAGGGTAATATTTTTACCTGCAAAACTGACAAGTTGTTCGAGGGCGGATTCGGCGTCCCGAAGGCCCCCCTCTGCTTGGCGGGCGAGGAGGACAAGGGCTTCATCCGAAATTTTGATTTTTTCCGCTTCGGCAATTTTTTGGAGGTGGGAGCAGATCAAGGGATCGGGAATACGGCGAAGATCGAAGCGCTGGCAGCGGGAGAGAATCGTGGCGGGAAGTTTCTGCACCTCCGTTGTAGCGAAGATAAACTTTACGTGTGCGGGAGGTTCTTCAAGGGTTTTGAGAAGGGCATTGAAGGCCTCGGTTGTGAGCATGTGGACTTCGTCGATGATATAGATTTTGAATTTTCCACGGGCTGGGGCGTAGGGAACGCTTTCCCGGAGTTCCTTGATGCTTTCAATGCCCCGGTTGGAGGCACCGTCGATCTCAAGTACATCGAGGCTTCTACCTTCCTCAATTTCCTTACAAATATCGTCATCCGGATTGAAATCGGCTTTCGGTCCTTTGGGGCAGTTGAGAGCTTTCGCGAGGATGCGGGCGGTGGAGGTTTTTCCTATCCCGCGGGGTCCGACAAAAAGAAACGCATGGGCAAGGCGTCCCTCTGAAATGGAGTTGGAGAGGGTGCGAACGACGTGTTCTTGGCCGACGAGCTCGGCAAAGGTGCGAGGCCGATATTTGCGAGCGAGAACGAGGTAACCCATGACTCGCTAGAATAGGTGAGAGGGAGGGGTGAGCAAGGCTGGGAGGTGAAGGAATTCACAATTGACGGCAGGGGGTTTCTTTTTTATGCTATTCAATTCCAGTGAGAACGATTTCTGCAAAAGCTAAGGATGTCGCCCGGCGGTGGTATCTGATCGACGCCGACAAACAGGTGGTTGGTCAGGTGGCCGTACAGGCTGCCAACATCATTCGGGGCAAAAATAAGCCGATCTTCACCCCCCACGTGGACACTGGAGACCATGTGATCGTGATCAACGCAGCCAAGGCCGTCTTTACAGGTAAAAAAGAGACAATGAAAAGCTATATGTCCTTTTCCGGTTACATCGGAGGGCACAAGTCGGAGACCGTGCAGGCCCGGCGTGCTCGGCGGCCGGAGTTACTGATCCAGTCTGCAGTTAAGGGGATGGTAATGCATAATCGGTTGGGTCGGGTGATCTTGAAAAAATTATTTGTGTATGGTGGGGCGGATCATCCGCACGTGGCGCAACAGCCTGAAAAGGTGGAGGTCCGCAAGCGCGGGTAAAAAGCATGAGTGAAGGATATTTCGGCATAGGACGGAGAAAAACGGCTGTGGCGCAAGCCACGATCCAGCGGGGAACGGGCGTGATCACAGTGAACGGCCGGGCCTTTGATGAGTATTTTCCGATTCCTTTTCGGCGAATTGAGCTGATGAAACCCTTGGTGACGATCAAGGAGGAGAAGAAGTTTGATGTTCGGATTAAGACCAGTGGGGGTGGATTAACGGGCCAAGCTGGCGCGGCCAGCCTGGCCATTGCCCGTGCCTTGAACAAGTGTTCGCCTAGTTTCCGTTCCCCTCTCAAAAAGGCTGGTTTAATGACCCGAGACCCCCGCAAGCGGGAACGGAAGAAGCCGGGTCAACCTGGAGCGCGGAAACGCTTCCAGTTCTCGAAACGCTGATCCATTGAGTTGTTCACCGATCGGCGTTTTTTGGCCGATTGGGAGTGGAAGTCCAAGTTCCCACGGCTTTATTGTGCCGTCTTCATGAAATCACCTATCTCCATCGCTATTTTGGGTGCATCCGGGTACACCGGCGAGGAACTCGTGCGCATTTGCGTCCGGCACCCTGGAATGAGGGTGGCGGCGATCACTTCGCGGCAACTGAAGGGTAAAACTTTGGAGGAGACTCTGGCGATCGGCGGGACGGCCGGTGCGATCAAGTTTGAGGATTTATCAACCGCTGAGGTGGCGAAGAAGGCGGAGGTGTTTTTTCTGGCTCTACCCCACGGGGTGTCGGCGGAGATTGGTGGAGAGTTGAGGGCGGCTGGAAAAAAAGTTTTTGATCTCAGTGCAGACTTTCGGTTGAAGGATGCAAAACTTTACGAAAAGACCTACGGGGCGGTTCATCCAGTACCGGATCGGTTGGCTGAAGCGGTTTATGGGCTGCCGGAAATTCACCGGGAGAAGATCCAAAAGGCGGATCTGGTGGCGTGTCCGGGATGTTATCCGACTACGGCGATCCTGGGTTTGGCCCCGGCTTTGAAGGGGGGCCTAGTGTCGGGAGAGGGGATCGTGATTTCCTCCATGAGTGGAGTGTCCGGTGCTGGAAAAAAGCTGGAGGCGGGATATCTCTTCGCGGAGTGCAACGAGAACCTGAGGGCGTATGGGGTTCCGCATCACCGGCATCGGCCCGAGATTGAGCAGGAGCTTTCTTCAGTGGCTGGGGCCGGGGTGAAAATCTCCTTCATTCCCCATTTGGCTCCGTTAAACCGGGGTATGCTGACTTCCATTTCGTTCCCCGTAAAAAAAGGGACGACCACCGAGTCCTTGGAAAAGGAGTATCAGAAATTTTACCAAAACGAGGCGGCGGTGCGGGTGTTAACGGGGGATGCTTTGCCGGAGACAAAGAGGGTGATGGGGAGGCATGGGGCGGAGTTGGCAGTTCGGGTGGATGAGTGGACAGGGCGGGCCGTGGTGATGGTGGCGATTGATAATTTAGGGAAAGGGGCAGCCGGTCAGGCAGTACAGTGTTTCAACATCCGGCATGGGTTAGCGGAAGGGGAGGGACTGAATTTGTGAGCAAGGCAGCGAGTTGGGTTCGTGGCGGTAATGTAACCTCGCCCAAGGGTTTTCTGGCGGCTGCAATTCATGCGGGGATCAAGCCTGGGAGAGAGAAGGATATGGCTCTTCTGGTTTCGCTACTTCCCGCCGATGCGGCAGGTGCATTTACAACCAATCAGGTGAAGGCGGGCCCCGTCCGGGTCAGTCAGCAACATTTGAAAAATGGGAAAGTACGGGCGGTGATTTTAAATAGCGGAAATGCTAATGCTTGTACGGGCGTAAGGGGTATCGCAGACGCAAAAAAAATGACTTCGGAAACGGCGGCTGGATTGAAGTGCAAACCGCAAGAGGTACTGGTTTGTTCCACTGGGCGGATTGGGGTGCCATTGCCGATCCGGAAAGTTTTACGGGGAATCAAACAGTGTGTGAAGCTTCTCAAGCCTGACCGGGGTTCGCTCGCGGCTCGAGCGATTATGACCTCCGACACAGTCAAGAAAGAGGCGGCGGTTCGGTTGAGTCTGGGGGGAAGAAGGGTGACGATCGGTGCGATGGCCAAGGGGGCAGGAATGATCCATCCCAACATGGCGACGATGCTTTGCGTGGTGACGACCGATGCAGCGGTGGATCGGAAGACCCTCGAGCGGGTGACCAGTGAGGCGGTCGAGCATAGTTTTAATCGGATCAGCGTGGATGGGGACATGAGCACAAACGACACGGTGTTGGTGTTGGCGAACGGCGCGGCGGGAAATACTCCTCTAAAAAGTTATGACGCCGATCTGGGGAAATTTAGTGCCGCGTTAAAAGGGCTGATGCAGGAGATGGCTAAAAAGATTGTGGGCGATGGGGAAGGGATGACGCGGGTGATTGAACTGACCGTCCATGGGGCGAGTACCGAGGCGGATGCAAAAAAGATGGCTGAGGCAGTGGTGAGGTCTCCGCTTGTGAAGACTTCATGGACGGGAGGAGATCCGAACTGGGGGAGAATCATGGGGGCGATTGGTGCATCGGGGGCAAGATTGAGGGAGGAGCTGGTGGATATTCATTATGACGGGGTGGCGGCGGTTAGGGGCGGGGTGGCGACAGCGACTCCTGTGGGACGGTTGAAGGCAGCGGCGCGGAGATCGCGGGTGGCGATTCAGGTGAATTTGAACTTGGGGAAAGGGAGTTACGCGATGCTCACGACCGATCTTTCGGAAAAGTACGTGCGGATTAATTTAGGGGAGTAACGATGGCGGCGGGCAAATTCGACCTTCAGAAGATTTTTAAAGCCACCAGATGGCTGCTTATGGTTTGGGGCGGGATTTCATTGGTCGGAGGTTTATTTCTCGTCGGATCGATTGCGTACCAATTCGGACCCGGGAACCGCGATAAATTTGATCGAGCATCAGTCCACGATGTTCGCTTTGTATTGAATGGTTGTGGACTCGGTGAGAAGCGAACCGAGCGGGTGGTTCATTCCTATCAGTCGGGTCGTTCTTTTACCGGGGATCATTTAGATGCCTACCAGATTAAGGTTTCGAATCTATCGATCGAGGAACTTTGCCCGCCGAAAAAGGAATTAGGTCATGGCAGTTGGTATCGAGGGGACCAGTTGCCAAAGATTCCTGATGAAGCTCTTCAATTTATTATGGGGTTCTCTAATGACAGGGTGGCGCCTTGGTTTCCCACTGTGGAGCAGATTCGAACTAAGAAGTATTTTGTCCAAGTATCGTCTGTTCGGTACTACGGCGATAGAGTGTCTATGGCGCAGGTCATTATTGCCAGACCTGAAGATTTAATGATCTTTTATATAAGCGTTAAGACCTAAAATGAACGAAGGAAGAGGGGTGATTGTGGTGAAGTATGGGGGGAGCGCGATGGAGAATCCCGCCAAGGTATCGGAAATTTTACAAGAGATTGCCGGTCTGGCGAAGGAGGGTTTTCCCGTGGTCTTGGTACACGGGGGAGGAAAAGAGATCAGCGGGGAGATGGAACGGAGGGGGTTGAAAGCGGTTTTTGCCCAGGGATTCCGGGTGACGGATGAGGCGGCGATGGCTGTGGTGGAGGAGGTTTTGGATCAGAGAGTGAATCCCGGGATTGTGAAAAAGCTAAACGAGCTGGGTGGCAAGAGCCGCGGGATTAGCGGGCGAAAGGTTTTTCATTCGAAGAAAGCGCCGAAAGCCGGTGGAGTGGATCTGGGACGAGTGGGAGAAGTGGAACGATGCGAGATAGGCGATGTGAAGCGGTGTCTGGATACGAAAGAGACGGCGGTGGTAAGTCCGGTGGGGCAGGGAAATGACGGGGGTGCAATGAATCTAAATGCGGATGTGGCGGCTGCGGCGTTGGCGGGGGCTTTGCAGGCGGAGCAGATGATCTTTTTGTCTGATGTGGCGGGCTTGATGAAAGATGTGAAGGATCCTGGGAGTTTGATCCGGGAGATCCGTGCGGGAGAGTTGGAGAAACTGGAGAAGGAGGGGGTGATCAGCGGTGGGATGATTCCGAAGTGTCGGTCGGCGGCCTCGGCTCTGAAGCAGGGGTTGAAGAAAGTGGAGTTTGTGGATGGTCGGGTAGTAGGGACGCTGACGAAGGTGGTGAAGGGGCAGGAACGGGCCGGCACCACGCTCTCGGCCTGATTTTCTCAGCCTTTTGGAAGCTGGTCTTTGAGTCGGAGTTGGGCGGCCCGGCCGATCGGGATTTTATCTTTTACGCCTTCTAGGACCAGATTGGCCTCATCCCTAGATTTCCGTTCGACACGGGTGATTTGACTCAAATTGATGATATGGGAGCGATCGATTCTGGCGAAGGGTGGAAAGGGCAGGATCTTTTCGTAACTGCCCAAGGGCTGGCAGATCATGAGGGGGGCTGAGTTCGGGATATGAATCCGAGTGAAATCCCCGTCGGCCTGAAGAAGGGGAATCGAGTCAATGGGGATGACCATCGATTGGTGGGGAGTGCGGAGACAGATTCTGTCCTGCAAGGAGTAAGGGGTCTTGGAGATTGCGGCTTTTTTTGTGCAGGCGGTAACGAGGCGATGGAGCGCTTGGGCAAAACGTTGGGGGGTGACAGGCTTGATTAGATAGTCGATCGCCTCCAGATCGAACGCTTGGAGTGCGTATTTCGCATAGGCGGTGACCATGACCGTCTTGGGTGGCGGGTGAAGTGCTTTCAATAGATCGAAGCCGGTTGCACCCGGCATCTGGACATCGAGAAAGAGGGCGTCAGGTCTTTCTTTGCGGATCAGTTTGATGGCAGCGGCTTTCGTACTGGCTTCACCGACGATCTGAAAGTTCGGATGTGGAGCAAGAAGTTGGCGAAGGCGCTGGAGGGCGAGTCGCTCGTCATCGCAGAGGACTACACGGAGCATGGTTCTCCCTTCAAATCGAGAGTGGCCACGACGAAACCATTATCTTCGGTCAGCGTGAAACGGTGACGGTTGGGATACCGTATGGCGAGACGGCGGCGGACTGCGTCCAGTCCCAGGCCCGAGCCTTTTTGGGAGGATGAGAGTTTTCCTGAATTTTTAACCTGAAGGATGAGGTGGCCGAATTTCATCTGGGCGGATATGAGGAGAGTGAGGCGGGCAGAACTTTTACCCAGACCGTATTTGAAGGCATTTTCTACGATGGGTTGGAGGATGAAGCTGGGGACAAGAATCTTTCGAGTGCTTGTGGGAGCGGTGATTCGGGTTTGTAGTTTACTTCCGAAACGGGCTTTTTGAATTTTAAGGTAGGAGGCGGTCGCATCGAGTTCGACGGACAGCGGTGTGATCAGTTCATGGCGGTGATCGAGGGAGTATTTTAGGTAGGTGGCCAGTTCATCCACCATGGTGGATGCGATTTTTGGGTGAGCGGGGATTTCGGCGGCGATGCCGTTGAGG
>Ga0209598_10004606_pt1 | contig 10073 bp, 5 predicted proteins | sample M_140807_EF_Meta_FD_187317 | JGI IMG/M metagenome (GOLD analysis project Ga0209598, IMG submission 187317) | Freshwater microbial communities from Lake Montjoie, Canada to study carbon cycling - M_140807_EF_MetaG (SPAdes) (version 2) | ecosystem: Environmental > Aquatic > Freshwater > Lake... | reverse complement strand
GCAGCCGCGGCCGCCTCAATGGCCGCCTCGGTCGCAGCTTGACGGGCTTGGGCATCATAAAGTTTGCGGTAAGCACCATCGCGCCGCATTAACTCGTCATGTCCGCCCTCTTCGACCACGACGCCGCGATCAAGCACGACCAACCGGTCAGCGCGACGTAAGGTACTGAGACGATGGGCAACTGCAATTGTTGTCCTGCCCCGGATCAGATTCTCAAGCGCCTGCTGGATTTCAATTTCCGTTGTGGTGTCGACCGATGAAGTCGCCTCATCAAGAATCAATACGCGGGGATCGATGAGCAGAGCGCGGGCGATCGAAATCCGCTGACGTTCACCCCCAGAAAGGGCCTGTCCCCGTTCGCCAACCACCGAGTCGTATCCATGCGGGAGCCGCAGGATAAATTCATGCGCCCGCGCCGCGCGGGCAGCCTTGACGATTTCGGCCCGACTGGCCTGAGGAGATCCATAGGCAATGTTTTCGGCGATCGTCCCAAAGAACAGAAAAGGCTCCTGGAGAACGAGGCCAATATTGCGCCGGTAATCGGACAGGGCGTAGCGGCGGATATCGACGCCATCGACCAGAATGGCTCCCTCTGAGACGTCGTGGAAGCGACAGATCAGATTAACCAGCGTGCTCTTGCCCGAACCGCTGTGCCCAACCAGGCCAATCATCTGGCCCGGCGCAATGTCCAGATCGACGCCGCGAATGACCGCGCGGTGTCCGTAACGGAAACCGATACCCCGAATCTGGATTCGTCCCGTCAACCGTCCTTTCTGATCGCCGCAGGCGACGGGGTTGACCGGATCAGGAACACTCGAGACATGATCGAGAATGTCGAAAATCCGCTTGGCACCCGCCGCAGCCTTTTGGGTTAACGACACGATCCGGCTCATCGAGTCGAGTCGAATATAGAAGCGCCCGATATACGCCAGGAAAGCGGCGAGGACGCCAACCGTGATCCGGTCATTGGCCACCTGCCAGATTCCGGTTGCCCAGACCACGAGCAAACCGAGTTCCGTCATCAGAGTCACCGTTGGGGAAAACAGCGACCAGACCCGGTTAACACGGTCATTAACGGCGAGATTTCGGTCGTTGGCAGCGCGAAAACGAGCTATTTCCCGATTTTCCTGCGCGAACGCTTTGACCACTCGGATGCCCGGAATGGTGTCCGTCAATACGTTGTTGATCTCACCCCAATTACGATCGACTTTTTCAAAGCCATGCCGTAGGCGATCGCGAACCAGGTGGATCGTCCAGGCGATGAAGGGCAATGGAACCAGGGTGACCAGCGCCAGCTTTGGATCGATCGACACCAGGATGGCGGCCGTCATCAAGATCATCAACACATCGTTGGTGAAGTCGAGTAGATGCAGCGATAGAAACACACAGATCCGGTCGCTCTCATTGCCGATTCGGGCGATCAGGTCACCCGTTCGTTTGGACCCAAAGTACTCGAGTGAGAGCGACTGCAAATGCGCAAACGCCGCCGTCCTCAGGTCCGCACCGATGCGTTCGCTGACGCGCGCAAGCAGCCAGGTTCGGGCCCACCCGAGCACCCACGCTAACAACGCAGCGACCAGAAGCCCCCATAAATACCCTCGAACCTGACCCGGATCGATCGGCCGCCCGTTCTGATACGGGATCAGCACTTCATCCATCAAGGGCATTGTGAGATACGGGGGAACCATCGTGGCGGCTGTCGTCGCAAGCGTCAGCAGCAATCCAAGCGCCAACTCATTGCGATAGGGCCGAGCGAATCGACCCAAGCGCAGCAGCGACCAGGTCGACGGCGGCGTTTGGGCCTCGTCGTCGTCAACAAGTGGTTCATCCACCGCAGCGCCGTCGGGTGGTTGATCATCAACTCCACCTGCCGACTGCGGAGCCGACTGGCGTTCAAAGACGCTCACGAGACGTGCCGCCTCATCCTGCTGCGCCAGCGTGTGGCGCCAAATTGCAAGGCGACCCTGTGGATCCTGCAATTCCAGGCTGGCCACACCGGCATGGTCACGCCGCTGCAACCGCAAATCGGTACTCAGCGTCCAGTTGCGCCAGGCCAGGTCGCCTGGGCTGAAAGCCAGAATTCGAACCCCGGTCACCACGACGCGACCCTCGGCGAAACAAAGGCGGTCGTCGAGATCGGTGTGCAGGACCGCCAGTGCTTCTTCACCCGCTTTTAAGGGCGGGGGAACGATATTTGGGATGGTTGAACGATTCATCTGACCCTCAACGCCTTAGCCCGAGGTTCCGCCGACGTCCGACTGTCGGAGTGGTTTTTATTTTCAGACGTCAACCGAGTACCCCAATTGCGCGTTTTCGACAGCAAGACCTTCAGGCACTCACCTTGCAGCCGAACGCTCGTATGAATCAGTTCCCGCACTCGATCGAATTCATCAGCGAGATCATTCTGCGCGGTCCAAACGTCTGGACCTACTGCCCCGTCCTCGAAACTCAGGTGGACATTGGCTCCCTCGAGGACTTTCCGTCCAACCGCATACCTGGATTTGCGCAGCGCTTGTCCGCCTGGTTGCCCGGCCTGATCGAGCACCGGTGCAGCCCAGGGGTTCGCGGCGGATTCCTTCAACGCCTGGATGAAGGGACCTGGCCAGCGCACATTCTCGAACATGTTTCGCTCGAACTGCTCGGTTTGGTTGGTCTCCAATCAGGCTTTGGTAGGGCACGCGAAACCGACAAACGCGGCGTTTACCGCGTCATCATCAGCGCTCAACAAGAAGCCGTCTCCAGACTCGCGCTGCAGATTGCTCGCGATCTGGTGCTCGCCGCCATGGCAGACCACCCATTCGACCGCGACGCAGCCGTCGACACATTGCGTGATCTGGCTGAGTCCAAATGGCTCGGACCCAGCACGGCGGCAATCGCTACAGCGGCCGAAGACCGGGGTATTCCGATGCTGCGCCTGAACGAAGGAAACCTCGTCCAGTTTGGTTACGGATGCCAGCAGCGACGAATTTGGACCGCCGAAACCGATCGCACCAGCGCCATCGCCGAAGGGGTTTCGCGCGACAAAGAACTCACCCGGCGGCTACTTGCGCAATGCGGGGTTCCTGTGCCTGAAGGGCGAATCGTCGCAACCCCGGAAGAGGCCTGGGAAGCGGCACAAGAAATCGGCTTGCCCGTGGTGATCAAACCCACAGACGGCAATCACGGACGCGGTGTGTTCACCTACTTGTCGTCACAAGAAGAGATCATCGCTGCCTGGGAAATTGCCGTTCAAGAAGGGAGTGCGGTGCTGGTCGAGCGCTTCATCGTCGGCAACGAACATCGCATTCTCGTGGTCGGCGGAAAAGTCGTCGCAGCCGCCCGAGGCCAAATCGCATCCGTCACCGGCGATGGTCAGTCGACCATCCTGGCGTTGATCGAGTCCCAACTCAACTCAGACCCGCGCCGGGGCACCACCGAAGACCACCCGCTTAACCGCGTTCGAATTGATTCTGCTGCCCAGATCGAACTGTCTCGGCAAGGTCTGACGCCAGACGCCGTTCCCGCCCTCGGTCAAGAAGTCCTCATTCAACGAAATGGCAATGTCGCGTTTGATGTTACGGATCAGATACACCCTGAGGTCGCCGAACAAGTGTGCCTTGCCGCCCGAATTGTCGGACTCGACATCGCAGGGATTGATCTCGTCGCCCAGGACATTAGCCGCCCGTTGGCTGAACAAGGGGCTGCCATCGTTGAGGTCAATGCGGGTCCTGGCCTCCTGATGCACCTCAAACCCGCGGACGGGTTTGCCCAACCCGTTGGCAAAGCCATCATCGACCATTTGTTCACGGGTGAGTCCTCCGGCCGCATCCCACTCGTCGGAGTCACCGGCGGGCGCGGTCGTTGTGCCGTTGCGCAGGGCGTTGCGCAATTGCTTCGCGAGGACGGTCGACGCACCGGCCTTGCCTGCGCAAAGGGCGTCTGGATCGACCAGCGACCACTTCAAACCGAGGATGGCGCCAACTGGGAAGGTGCTCGACGGCTGTTGCTGAATCCGAGAGTCGAAGCCGCGGTGATCGAAAACGATAGTCACATAATTTTGAACGAAGGACTCGCTTACGATCGCTGTCAGGTGGGTATCGTGATCGATGCCACCGATGCTGCGCGCGACCACCCTGAGTTGGCCGATGCAGAGGCTAACCTGCGCGTGCTCCGAACCCAGGTTGACGTGGTGTTACCAAGCGGGGCGGCGATCCTGGATGCCATGGATCCAATCGCCGTCGAAATGATCGCGCTTTGTGACGGCGAAGTCCTGCTTTATTCCATCAACTCTGAAGCCCACGCGCTGCTCGAACACCTTAAGCGCTCCGGGCGGGCCGCAACGGTTCGCGACCACCTGATCGTCCTGGTCTATGGCACCCATGAGGTCGTGCTGGGTCCGGTCACGGACTTTGTCGAGACTGCGCAAAACGTTGATGCACTCAATCGCGCGCTTGCGATCGCTGCTACAGGCTGGGCACTGGGTATTGCCCCAGCTCAGTTACGCGGCTCGCTTAAGACTCGCGTTATTCACGAATTCTTGGTCTGAGATATCCCCGATGGAAGTATCCCGCGTCCGTGCGCTCCGTGGCCCAAACCGATGGAGTCAACGCACTGCGATCGAAGCGATCGTTGAATGCAGCCCTGCAGAATCTTCGGCCAAGGCTGTAAAAGCGCTCGCGTCCGAACTGAATTCCCATTTTCCCGAACTGGATTCACCGCGGAATCTCGTGCATGCGTTGGCGGTAACCGCACTTCACTTGCAGATTCGGGCAGGGTGTGACGTCTCGTTTCTGCACGTCGCCGAAACTTCGGACCGCCATACCCACCAGGCCGTCATCGAATACCGGGAAGAAGCGGTTGGTGTACTCGCGCTTGACCTGGCGCAACAGGTCTGCAGCGCGCTTGCTCAAGGCCAAATGTTCGACTTCAGCGGCGCAGTCGAGCGTCTGCGCGATCTTGATGAGGACCAGCGACTCGGGCCGAGTACCGCTTCAATTGTCCGCGCGGCAACTGATCGCGGGATTCCGTTTACCCGGTTAACCGAGGGGAGCCTCGTCCGGTTTGGTTGGGGCAGCCGGGCACGCCGGATTCAAGCTGCCGAGACCAGCGAGTCGAGTGCGATCGCAGAATCGATTGCGCAAGACAAAGAACTCACCAAGACGCTTCTCGAGACCGCCGGGATTTCGGTACCAAAGGGTCGCCAGGTGATCAGCGCCGAAGACGCCTGGCATGCAGCCCAGGCAATCGGCCTGCCCGTGGTGGTCAAGCCACGTGATGGCAATCAGGGTAAAGGGGTGGCTGTGAATCTCACCACGCGTGAGCAAGTCATGACCGCCTATGTCGCGGCAACCGAAGTCCGCCGCGATGTTCTCGTCGAACAGTTCTTACCAGGGCACGATTTTCGTTTGCTGGTTGTTGGCGATCGACTCGTGGCGGCTGCGCGCCGCGACCCACCCCAGGTGATCGGCGATGGCATTACGTCGGTTCAGGTTCTGATCGATCAAGTCAACTCAGACCCGCGACGCGGGAGTGGGCATGCCACCTCGCTCACCAAGATCACCACCGATGCGACCACGCTCGCGACACTCTCGGAGCAGGGGCTAACTCTGGCGGATGTCCCAGCGACCGGCGAACGTGTCGTGCTCCGCAACAACTGCAACCTGAGTACCGGCGGTACGGCCACCGACGTGACCGACCAGGTCCACCCAGCACTCGCAGAATGCGCTGTCGAGGCCGCCCGGATGGTCGGACTCGATATTTGTGGGATTGATATGGTTTGTCAGACCGTGACGCAACCCCTGGAGGCTCAGGGCGGCGGAATCGTCGAGGTCAATGCGGCCCCGGGGTTGAGGATGCATCTCGACCCCTCCTATGGCTCAGCACAGCCCGTCGGTGAATCGATCATCGACGCACTCTTTGGGGCGGACGATAACGGTCGTATTCCGCTGGTTGCAGTCACCGGAAACAATGGCAAGACAACAACCGTACGGTTGATTGCGCACCTGTTGGCACAGGTGGGCCATCGGGTCGGCATGACCGGAACCGACGGCGTTTGGGTCAACGGACGACGCATTGACACCGGCGATTGCAGTGGGCCGCGCAGTGCGCGAAGCGTGCTGGCTCACCCGGATGTAGACGCAGCCGTTTTTGAAACCGCACGCGGCGGCATGTTGCGCGAAGGCTTGGCGTTTGACCGTTGCGACGTGGCGGTGGTGACCAACATCGGTCGCGGTGATCACCTCGGTATGAATTTTATCGACACCGCTGCGCAGCTTGCAGACGTCAAAGGGACCATCGTTCGAAACGTTGCCCCGAACGGCATGGGCGTCCTGAATGCCGCCGACCCACTCGTGGCCGAAATGGCCAAAACCTGTCCCGGCTCAGTCACCTTCTTTGCCCGCGATCGCCATCACCCGCTGATGGCAGCGCATCGCGTCCGCGGTAATCGGGTCGTATTTGAGGATGGCGGTGCGATCGTCGCCGTCCAGGGTAACGTCGAGCATCGCTTTGCCTTACGCGACATCCCCTTCACCAACGAGGGACAACTCGGCTTCCAGGTCGAAAACGCCATGGCGGCCATCGCGGCCGTATGGGCGCTTGGACTCGATTGGACTCGCGTTCGTTCAGGGTTGCAGAGCTTTAGCACCGATGCAGCCGGAGTACCAGGTCGTTTCAATGTTTCATATCATCGCGGCGCAACTGTGATTGCCGACTACGGTCACAATCCAGACGCGATGATCGCTTTGGTTGAAGCAGTTGAATCTATACCCGCCCGCCGCCGTTCGGTCGTGATCAGCGGTGCTGGCGATCGACGCGATGTCGATCTTAGTGATCAGACCCGCATCCTTGGGCAGGCCTTTGATGACGTCGTTCTTTACCAGGATGCCTGTCAGCGCGGGCGTCCTGACGGCGAGGTCTTGGCGCTGCTTCGTCAAGGCCTGGACGGTGCGCGACGTACACGGCGGGTGGACGAAATTCAGGGAGAGTTTCGCGCGATCGATACCGCCTTGCGGCGTTTACGCCCCGGCGATCTTTGTCTGATTTTGGTTGATCAGGTGGAGCAAGCGCTAGCCCATATTGCGGCTCGCATCGATGGACTAGCGCCCGCGCTGGCCAATCAGTTGCGAACCAACCGGCGCCCAGACACTCAACTTCGCGGATCCGCCGGGTTGGCCCAAGCGGCTTGACGCATGATTGCCTGGCGCGGTAGCGGCCGGCTGATCGTCTGGCTTGTCTTGTCTTGGATCATGGGTTCGGGGCAAATCTCTCAAGCGAGGGGTTCCGACCTTCAAGGACCGACGCTGGACGGCCGGATCGCGCCCTGTATGGTCTGCCATGGGGATCAGGGGCGGGCCGGGCGGGATGCTTACTACCCCCGCCTGGCCGGCAAACCCGCCGGTTATCTTTTGAATCAGATGCACCATTTTCGTCAGGGCCGACGTCATTACGCCTGGATGACCACGCTTCTGGAGCCGCTGCCAGAACCGTATCTGACCGAGATCGCGGAGCACTTCGCGCAACTAAATCCGCCCTATGCGGCCCCCACGCCCGCGACCCTGCCACCTGAGCAAGTGGCACTTGGGCAGCGACTGGTGATGGAAGGCGATCCGTCGCGCGAACTACCTGCCTGCACCACCTGCCACAGCACACACCTCATGGGGTTGCAGCCGTCCATTCCGGGACTGCTTGGTTTGCCGCGCGGTTATCTGATCGCGCAAATCGGCGCATGGCAAGCTGGATCAAGACGGGCCCACACCCCCGACTGCATGGCGACCATCGCCCAAAAGCTGCGTCCCTACGAACTCGCAGCGATCGCTCAGTGGCTCGCAGCGCAACCTGTCCCGCCACTTGCAAAACCAGCACTTGACCCTGCGAGGAAGCTGCCACTGCGATGTGGCGGGGTTGGCGCTGCATGATCAGAGCCCGGTTTTTGGTCCTATGGCTTGCCGGTTTGTTGGTGGCCACAATGATCTGGCTGAGCCTTGGACGGCACGGCAACGATGGACCGACGCCACCGCAGACGCCTGATTCTGCGGCAACAATCGCGCGCGGCGAGTACCTCGCCCGTGCAGGTCATTGTTCCGGCTGTCACAGCGCGAGAGGCGGCGAGGCTTTTGCCGGCGGCAAACCGATCGAAACCCCATTCGGCACAGTGTACGGCTCGAACTTGACCCCAGACCATGACACCGGACTCGGTCGCTGGGATGCCACTGACTTTTGGAATGCAATGCATCATGGTCGATCACGTGATGGTCGACTCCTGACACCGGCGTTTCCCTTCACCAACATGACGCGGGTCACGCGGGAAGATTCCAACGCGATTTTCGCTTGGCTACAAACGCTGCCCGCCGTGTCGAATCAACCGCCTGCCAATACCCTGCCCTTCCCCTTGAATACCCAAGCGGCGATGGTGGTTTGGCGCGCGCTGAATTTTCGACCCGGTGTCGAACCGCCCGAGCCAGATCGCTCTGAACTCTGGAATCGGGGTGCTTACCTGGTCCGTGGCCTTGGCCATTGCGAGGCCTGCCATGCACCTCATAATCTGCTCGGCGCGGTCGTAAACCCCCCATTCACCAGCACCCCACTCACCCACGAACCGTTGAAGTCCAATTTAGTCGGAGGTTGGTTGCCCGGCCGCGATTGGTACGCGCCCTCGCTGAGTTCAGCAAGTGAAGCCGGGGTTGCAGAATGGTCGACCGAAGAAATCATCACCTTGCTCCGCGATGGGCGACACGATCACGCCTCCGCCAGCGGCCCGATGGCCAAGGTGGTGCTCAATAGCACCCAATGGCTAACCTCAGAAGATCTTCTGGCCGTGGCGACCTACCTAAAATCATTGCCACCCATCGAAAGCCCCCCGCGAAAGGCGTTTTTATCAGACAGCGTTCGATCGGCCGGTCAACGTCTCTATGAACAACACTGCGCGGACTGTCATGGCACCACCGGAAATGGTGACCCTGGTCGCTACCCCGCTCTTGCCGGCAATCGCGCGGTCGCCCTCCCCGTTGCGGCCAATGTGGTGCAGGTCGTGATGCACGGTGGCTATGCCCCAGGGACTGTTGGCAACCCCAGACCCCACGGGATGGCCCCATATGCCCCATTACTAAACGATGCCGAGGTCGCGGCAGTCGTGAGCTACATTCGGGGCTCTTGGGGAAACACCGCCGCCGCGGTGGATGCACAAGCAGTCGGACGATTCCGACGCCTGAGAGCGGACTGAAACCCGACGGATCCCCAGCAAGACTTAACCGTGCTCGCCGATTACTGGAAAACGTACCGACACCAGGGCTTACGTTCGGTTTGGGCCAATCTGGTCGAACGCTACTGGTTTGACTGGCGCTTCGGGACCGATACCGGTCTGCCACTCGCCCGTCCAGATTTTCAGCAACACCCGCGCCATTTCGAACATGGGCTGTCCTATGCCAGCTCTTGGACCAGCGAGGTTCGCCTAATCTTTCAACAGATCCGGACACTGCTTGGCGACTCATTTCCAGACTGGTGCTTTGTTGACATTGGCTGCGGCAAAGGCAAGGTCGTCTTGCAATGGCATCAGGAGTGCCGCCGCGCGGGGATCCAACAACAAGCGATCGGCGTGGACTATTACGAGCCACTCATCCAGATCGCACAATCGAATCACCGAAAACTATTCAGCGACTCGGGGCGGTTTGTGGTTGGCGAGGCGAGCGCCATCGACTTCAGAGCTTTCGGCGATCGCGTAATCGCATATCTCTACAACCCGTTCGACGACACTGTCATGAGCGCCGTCTTGAGAAATCTCGCTCAGCAACCCTGTGTATTGATTTACACCAATCCGACCCACGCCCAATTGCCTGGACAATTCGGCTTTCGCCTGCACTCACACAAGCGAAAGTCGTTTCACGTCAATCAAGAAACAATGATCTTTATTTCCTCGCACCTTCAGGTCTGCGACCTACATCAACCACCGTAAAGGAAAGTCGGCAACCACAGCGTCAGCCCCGGCCAGACATACATGAAAACCATACAGAGAATGACAATCAACATGTAGGGCATCATGCCGGCAAAAATCTGATTGATCGTCACGTGCGGTGGCGAGACCCCCTTCAGATAGAAAG
>Ga0209598_10004604_pt1 | contig 10074 bp, 6 predicted proteins | sample M_140807_EF_Meta_FD_187317 | JGI IMG/M metagenome (GOLD analysis project Ga0209598, IMG submission 187317) | Freshwater microbial communities from Lake Montjoie, Canada to study carbon cycling - M_140807_EF_MetaG (SPAdes) (version 2) | ecosystem: Environmental > Aquatic > Freshwater > Lake... | reverse complement strand
CATAGTCTTCAATCAGCGTGAAATGACCACCCGCTTTGGCAGCCATTTCTCCATGCCGTTGAAACCTGCGCCCGACACCACCAAAGTTTGCCAATGCTTTAACAACTGCTTCATCAGGAACATTCAACTCAACCGCAATCGCAATGGCAGCCAATGCATTGAGCACATTGTGTGTCCCCGGCAAGTTCAAGACAATGTCCATATTGGGCAATGTCACGCCATTGCTGCGCATGACAGTGAAATGCATACGTGCTCCCTCGGCGCGAACATTAATTGCTCGTACTTGGGCTTTTTCTGACAATCCGTAGGATGTAATGGGTCTTGAAACTTGAGGCAAAAGGCTATTGACAACAGGATCATCAATACACAAAACTGCTGCACCATAAAACGGCATACGGTGCAGAAATTCGATGAAGGCTGATTTCAATTGATTGAAATCGTGTCCATAGGTTTCCATATGGTCTGCATCGATATTCGTCACCACTGACATGATGGGACTCAGTTTCAGGAACGAGGCATCTGATTCATCTGCCTCGACCACAATGTAGTCCCCCGCCCCTAATTTGGCGTTAGCACCTGCACTGATAAGGCGCCCCCCGATGACAAAGGTAGGGTCTAGACCTGCTTGCGCCAACACACTGGCCACCAAACTGGTGGTGGTGGTTTTTCCATGGGTTCCCGCTATGGCTATGCCTTGCTTGAGTCGCATCAATTCTGCGAGCATGACGGCCCTAGGGACCACGGGGATCAGCTTTTGGTGTGCTGCCATGACCTCTGGGTTGTCTGCTTGAACAGCAGTCGAGGTCACCACTGCATCAGCCCCGGCTATGTTGAGTGCGTCATGCCCTACTTGGGTTTGTATGCCAAGTGCAGAAAGTCTTTGCAATACGGGTCCGTCTGACAAATCAGAACCAGAAACTTTGTATCCTAGGTTGTGCAATATTTCTGCAATGCCACTCATGCCTGCACCGCCAATACCTACAAAGTGAACATGGCTGATAGCGTGTTTCATGCCAGCACCTCGCGGCATGCCTGCGCAATTTTTTCTGCCGCATCGGTTTTTCTCAAACCATAGGCTTTTTCTGCTGCTTGCAACAGCAAATCGCGGGTTAAGTTTTGCAGCTGACTTGCCAGCAATTGCGCTGACAACTCATGTTGTGCAATCAGCCACCCTGCCCCTTGGGCAGATAAGAATTGGGCATTCATGGTTTGGTGGTCATCGACAGCAAAGGGAAACGGCACCATGACTGCCGCAACCCCTATGGCGGCAATTTCACTGACCGTGCTGGCCCCTGAACGACATATCACCAGATCGGCTTGTGCCATGGCTTGTGCTGGGTTATCAATGAATGCAGTGAGTTCAGCTTCAACCCCAGCTTGTTTATAAGCCATAGCTAAGTCATTTAAGTGTTTTTCACCACCTTGGTGCAACACGCTGGGTCGATCTTGAACAGGTATCAGTGCCAGTGCCTGTGGAAGGACTGTATTGATGGCTTGCGCTCCCAAACTCCCGCCCATCACTACCACCCGCAATGGACCTGTTCTTCCTGCATACCTTTTAGCTGGCTCAGAATGATTTAAAAATTCTGCACGCAGTGGGTTACCCACCCACTCGCCTTTGGGTAAAGCGTTGGGGAAACTGCTAAAGATTCGATGGGAAATTTTGCCAAGCCATTGATTGGCCATTCCAGCAATTGCATTTTGCTCATGCAATATCAACGGTCGACCGCTCGCCACACCCATCAAACCACCTGGGAATGTGATGTAACCCCCAAGACCCACCAAAACATCAGGCTTTATTCGCCTGATTAATTTCAAGCTTTGCATCATTGCCTGCAACAGTCGCCATGGCAGCAGCAATAGGGTGAGTTTTCCTTTGCCTCGTAAACCACCAAAACGTACCGCTTCGAAGTCAAAGCCTTTGGGCGGAATCAGTTGGGACTCCATGCTGGGATGCGGTGCACCCATCCAATGCACCTGCCAACCTTGTCCACGTAAAACTTCAGCAATAGCCAAGCCCGGGAAGATATGGCCACCTGTACCACCAGCCATGACCAATGCAGTGGGTGTACTCATACACGACCTCCATGCATCAGAAGTCGGTTTTCATAATCTACACGCAGCACAACAGTTAATGCGATGAGATTGAGCAATATGGCCGAACCCCCGTAACTCATCAATGGCAAAGTCAAGCCTTTGGTCGGCAAAGCGCCTAAATTCACGCCCATATTGATAAAGGCTTGAAAACCGATCCAGATGCCCACGCCCTGCGCCACCAAACCCGCAAACACGCGGTCCATGGCAATGGCTTGACGTCCTATGAACATGATGCGACGCGTCATCCACATGAACACACCAATCAAGGTCACCACACCGATAAGTCCGAATTCTTCGCCAATCACCGCGAGCAAAAAGTCGGTGTGGGCTTCTGGTAACCAGTGAAGCTTTTCCACGCTACCACCTAAACCAACCCCGAAGATTTCTCCTCGGCCAAAAGCTATCAGCGAGTGTGACAGTTGATAGCCTTTTCCAAGCGCGTACTTGGCACTCCAAGGGTCTAGGTAGGCAAAAATACGTTCACGCCTCCATTCAGACAAGCCAATGATGAGACCAAATGCAATGAGCAAGACCAGTGCAATCAATATGAACATTCGCGCATTGACACCACCCAAAAACAATATACCCATAGCGATCACTGCAATCACCAAAAATGCACCCATATCTGGTTCTGCCAGCAAGAGTGAACCCACAATGGCGATCGCCACACCCATAGGTGTGACTGCTGCAAAGAATTTTTCTTTGACATCCATTTTGCGCACCATGTAATTGGCCGCATACAAAAGTGTCCCAAATTTCGCCAATTCGGAAGGTTGGAAATTGAAAATTCCAAGACTGATCCAACGCCTTGCACCGTTGATACTTTTCCCCATAAAGGGCAGCAACACCACGATCAACAGCACAATTGACACAATGAATACCCACGGAGCAGTCTTCTCCCAAGTGTCCATAGAAATTTGAAATACCAGCAAGGCTGCAATGAATCCAACACCCAATGCAGCCAGATGCCGCACAAGATACTGAACTTGAGAAAAACCTGTTGAGCGAGGCCCGTCGTTGAGTGCAATTGATGCGGAATAGACCATCACCAAGCCCCATATCAATAAGCCGGCCATTGCCCAAACCAAGTTCTGATCGAATGCTTTGATGCCTGCAGGCGCAGCACGTGTACGTCCATATTCACGACCATGCACACGCACTGGCAATGCGTCAGGTCCTTCTTTTGGCGTACTGCCAAACCAGCGCCCTATGCGGTCTGTCCAGTTTAAGAGCGCGCTATCACTCATGCGTGCCCCTCTTCAAATACCAATGCATTCACACACTCAGAAAAAATCTGTCCACGCTCTTCATAGTTTTTGTACATGTCTAGGCTTGAACAAGCTGGCGATAACAAAACCGTATCGGCAGCAAGTGCTTGTGCGCTTGCTGTGGCAACCGCGCTGGCCATGTCTGTGGCTTGCAGCACAGGGAACTCGACCCCAGCCAAGACTTGCTGAATATGTGGTGCGTCCTTGCCCATCAAAACAACAGCTCGTGCAAATTTCCCCAGCGGCTCAAGCAATGGTCCGAAGTCTTGGCCTTTAGCGTCACCACCTAAGATGGCAACGATATTCTTATGCTTGCCTAAACTGTTCATGGCTGCAACAGTGGCACCAACATTGGTACCTTTGCTGTCATCAATGTATTCAATATTGTTGATAACGCCGACTGTTTGCAATCGATGCGGCTCGCCCATGTATTCCCGAAGTGCATACAACATAGCCGCCAACCCAGCGCCACAGGTGCTTGCCAGCGCGAGAGCGGCCAAACTGTTGATGGCATTGTGTTGCCCCCGAATACGCAATGCATCAGCAGGCATAAGTCGCTGCAGATGAATGTCTTCCTCTATCGTTTTCTTCCCCTCTGTCTCGGGCGCAGTTGCACGCACCAGCCAGGTCATGCCATTGACAAGTTCTAGACCATAGTCACCTGCTTGTATGGGTATATCAGCACCAAAGGAAATCACAGGGCGCTTATCAGCTTTCTTTTTGGCCACGTCCTTGGGTAACAAGGCGGCAACTGTTTCATCATGGCGCGGCACTACAGCAACGGCTCGATGTCCATAAATTCGAGACTTGGCAGCACCGTAACTTTGCATATCCGCGTGCCAATCCAGATGGTCTTGTGTGAGGTTCAACACACACGCGGCTGTAGGCTCAAATTGCGCCTCGCCATCAAGCTGAAAACTTGATAACTCCAGCACCCATGCTTGGGGCAAATGTGCCAAGTTTTCACGCAAAGTATCCAATAAGGTTGGACCAATGTTTCCAGCCATGGCAACAGTCACTCCTGCACGCTTGAGCAAGCGTGAAGTTAGGGTTGTGACAGTTGTTTTGCCGTTGGTTCCCGTGATAGCCAACACATGCGGTTGGTATCCCTGTGCATTGGCCAAACAGTCCATGGCATGTGCAAACAGGCTTAATTCCGTTCCGTGCCAAAGTCCTCTTTGTTGAGTGGCAGTCCACACAGATTCGACTTGTGCGGGGGACAAGCCGGGGCTTTTAAAAACACCTTTTATAGAAGAATCATTTAGCAAGGCTGCATCAAAAGACCCGTGGATGAATGTGACCTCTGTGTTGTCTGATCGCATGGTCGCCAAACATGGCGGTTGTTCACGGGTATCGACCACAGTGACCTTGGCACCTTGCAGCACGCACCAACGAACCATGGCCAAGCCTGAGGTACCCAAGCCTAAAACCAATATATGCAGGTCTGCCAGCATCTTCATGGTCAACGCAACTTCAATGTAGAAAGACCCACCAAACACAACAGCATGGTGATGATCCAAAATCGAACTACAACCTGCGTTTCTTTCCATCCCGATTTTTCGAAATGGTGGTGCAAAGGTGCCATTTTCAATATCCGTCTGCCCTCACCATATTTGCGCTTGGTGTATTTGAAATAGCTGACCTGAAGCATCACTGAGACAGCTTCCGCCACAAAAATACCGCCCATGATGGCAAGCACAATCTCTTGCCTGACGATCACTGCTATGGTTCCCAAAGCTGCGCCTAAACCCAAAGCGCCCACGTCTCCCATGAAGACTTGTGCAGGGTGCGTGTTGAACCACAAAAAGGCCAAACCTGCACCGGCCATGGCCGCGCAAAAAACCAATAACTCACCTGCACCAGGAATATGGGGGAAAAACAAGTAACGTGAATACACAGCAGAACCTGTGACATAGGCAAATACGCCAAGCGCTGAACCCACCATCACCACTGGCATGATTGCCAAACCGTCTAGACCATCGGTCAAATTGACGGCATTGCTAGAGCCTACGATCACCACATAGGTCAAGCCCACAAAACCAAGTACGCCCAATGGGTAACTGATTTCTTTAAAGAAGGGCAATAGCAAACCTGCTTTGGGCGGCAAGTTGACATCAAAGCCTGAGCGCACCCAACTGTAAAAAAGCTCCATCACGCGCAGGTTGCTGACCTCGGAAATGCTGAATACCAAGTAAAGCGCTGCCAGCAAGCCAATGATGGACTGCCAAAGGTATTTTTCGCCTGAGGGCATTCCCTCAGGGTCTTTACGCACCACTTTGCGCCAATCATCTACCCAACCTATGGCACCAAACCCCAAGGTAACCAACAGCACAATCCATACAAATCGGTTGGATAAATCTACCCACAGTAAAGTCGCCAGCGCAATGGTCAGTAATATCAGCACGCCTCCCATGGTGGGGGTACCAGATTTCACAAGATGCGCTTCAACACCATAACCTCTGATGGGTTGTCCCATTTTCAGTTGTGTCAATTTGCGAATCACAAAGGGACCAGCAATCAGTCCGATCATGAGCGCAGTCATTGCAGCCATCACCGCTCTGAAAGTCAGGTATTGAAATACCCGCAAATAACCATAATCGGGAGATATGGCTTGTAACCACTGGGCCAAGCTCAAGAACATGGAACCTCCGTGGTTTCTGAAGTTGTTGATTGGGCGTTTACCCAAGACTGAATGGTTTGCACCACACGCTCCATCCGCATGAACCGAGACCCTTTGACCAGCACTGTTGCCACCAAGGGTAATCTGGCTTGTACCTGTGCATACACCTCATCAATAGATTGGCAATGCTTTGCGTTTGAAAATACTTTGGCGGTATCGCGACTGAGCTCACCTAAGGTGATGAGATATTCAATGCCACTGGCTTGTGCATAGCGTCCAACCTCAGCATGAAATTCTGCCCCTTGTGTTCCCACTTCCCCCATGTCACCCAACACCAATAAACGGGGTTGCGGTGACTGAGCCAAAATATTGATAGCGGCTCGTACAGAGTCGGGGTTGGCGTTGTAGCTGTCATCGATCAACACCAGTTGCCGATCTGCCCATTTGAGAAACAGCGATCGCGATCTGCCATTCACAGGTTCAAATGCAGCTATACCTTGTTCTATGCAAGGCAATGGAACATTTGCGGCAACTGCACAGGCGATGGCGGCCAAAGCGTTATGCACATTGTGCTCACCAGCAACAGACAAGCTGGTGTTCATTCGCCCCTTAGGGGTTTGCACGCTGAGTTGCCACTGTTGGTTAGACCATTCACCATTGACCAAATGAATATCTGACTCTTTCGTGCTTCCAAAACACATCATCTGTTTATGGGCAGCCAGTTGTCGCCACACATCGGCGTGAGGATCATCGGTGGGGAACACCGCAATGCCATTGGATGGCAATGCGGCAATCACTTCTCCGTTTTCAGCAGCAACAGCTTGCACGCTGTGCAGGAACTCTTGGTGTTCACGTTGCGCGTTATTCACCAAAGCCACATTAGGCGCAGCCAAGCTGGCGAGTTCAGCAATTTCCCCTGCGTGGTTCATTCCCAACTCGACCACAGCGCTGCGGTGGTGAGGCTGCAGTCGCAACAAAGTGAGAGGCAAACCGATGGCATTATTGAAGTTGCCATGGGTTGCCAATGCATCCTCGCCCTGCCATGCACGCAATATGCTGGCAACCATCTGTGTGACGGTGGTCTTGCCATTGCTCCCTGTCACAGCAATCAAGGGGATTGAAAACTGAGCCCGCCAAGCATGCGACAACTGTCCCAATGCTTGCAATGTGTCGGCCACCTCTAGGCCCATCAAGCCAGCTTCTTTCAAACCATGGGTTGCAATGGCAACACCGATACCTTGGTCAGGGAGTTGGGCTAAATAGTCGTGCCCATCAAATCGATCGCCCTTTAAGGCGACAAACAGATCGCCCTTGACCAGGTTACGACTGTCGGTGTGTATGCGCGATACCAGCAGGCTTGGGTCGCCAACCAAGCGGCTGTGGGGCAGCCAAGCGTGGAGTTGCCCCAGTGAAATATGCAGTTCTTGCGTCATGCACGGCCCCACAGACTTAATGCCGCCAACGCTTGTTTTTCATCTGAAAAAGGAATTTTCACACCCTTTATTTCTTGGTAGTCTTCATGCCCTTTGCCTGCGATGAGGATGACATCTTGGGGCTTGGCTTTTTCAATGGTTTGGGCAATAGCCTCTGCTCGGTCTATGCAAATGATTGCCTTTGAGAGGTCGGACAATCCATCCACCATGTGCGCAATGATGTGTTGCGGTTGTTCGCTGCGAGGGTTATCACTGGTCAAGACAATCACGTCTGCACCGCCCTCTGCCACTTTTGCCATGGGGGCTCGCTTGCTTGGATCGCGGTCGCCACCGCAACCAAAGATGCAATGCAACTGTCCTTCACGCGCACTTGTCATGGGTCGCAAGGCTTTGAGTGCCTGCATCAAGGCATCGGGGGTGTGCGCATAGTCAATGACGACACATGGCTTATGTGAGCCACCCAAACTTTGCATTCGACCTGGTACCGATGGCAATTGCTGGCACGCCTTGATTGCTTGTGAAAGTTCTACCCCGAGTGCACGCATTGCAGCCAAAACTCCCAGCAAGTTGAGCACATTAAATTCACCCACCAAATCGGTTTTCATGGGATGAACTTCATCGCCTTCCACCACTTCAAATCCCAAACCGTATTCACCGATTTGCACGAACTGAGCTCGTAGTCTTGCGCCTGAATGCATTGAGATGGTCCAAACCTCTGTCAGCGTTTGTCCTTGCTCGGCTTGCAGCTGAGTAGCCAGTGCATGGCCGTAGGCATCGTCAATGTTGATGATTGCTGCTTGTAAATTTGGCCACGCGAATAACTTTGACTTTGCTTGCCAATAGGCAGCCATATTGCCGTGGTAATCCAAATGGTCTTGTGTGAAATTGGTGAAGATAGCGATCTTCAGTTTCGTCCCATCCAATCGATGCTCATTCAAACCTATGGACGACGCTTCTATGGCACAGGCTTTGACGCCATCATTTACCCATTGGCGTAGCTGTGCCTGAAGCTGCAAGGGATCGGGTGTTGTCATCCCAGTTGTGTGTAACTGATGCGCTTCACCCATGCCCAATGTGCCAACCACTGTGCACCGTTGACCTGTTCGGCTAAGTGCATGCGACAACCACCATGCGGTGGATGTCTTTCCATTGGTTCCTGTCACTGCCAGCATCTGCAGGTTCTGACTAGGAGACTCAAAGTACGCATCAGCAATGGGGCCACAAGCTTGTTTTAAATCTGTGTAGACGCCAACCCTTGTCTCGTCCTGCATCCAGGGAAATTGTTCAATGCCTTTTGCCTCCACAAGGCATACGCTTGCCCCTTGGGATAAAGCTTGCGCTACATATTGGCGGGCATCCTGCGTCAAGCCTGGCCAAGCAAAAAAGCCGTCTCCTTGCTTGACCTTGCGACTGTCAATGTGCAGTTGCCCAGTGACCTTTTCTCGCAACCATTGCGCTGCTTGCGGAGGTGTCTGAAAGGTTTGCATCAAAACGACTCTGCCTCGGCTTTGGCAATGACTTGTGGTTTGACGGCCCTGTCGGGTTGGATACCCAACATCCGCAATGTCTGTTGCACAGTTTCACTGAACACGGGTGCAGCCACATCGCCACCAAAGTAACGCCCATTGCTAGGCTCATCAATCATCACCGCAACCACAATTCGGGGTTGTTCTATGGGGGCCATACCCACAAAAAAGCCTCTGTATTTTTTGTCTGCGTAGCCTTTGCCTTCTTGTTTATGTGCTGTTCCGGTTTTGCCACCCACGGAATAACCCATGGTTTGTGCCCTTGGCGCGGTTCCGCCCGGCCCAGTGACCATATTGAGCATATTGCGAACTGCCACGGCGTTTTGAGCGCTGATGGTGCGCACACCCACCACCTTGTCCTCTCGCTTGAGGAGGCTGACAGGTACGACTTCTCCATCTCTTGCAAACACTGTGTAGGCTTGTGCCAACTGAAACAGACTGGTGGACAAACCATAGCCGTAACTCATGGTGGCTTGTTCAAGGGGTCGCCATGTTTTGTAGGGACGCAAACGTCCCGCGACTGCGCCAGGAAAGGGGATTTGCGGCTTTTGTCCAAACCCTACTTGGGTGTACATCTCCCACATATCCTTGGGCGTCATCTTCATTGCAATTTTGACTGTGCCAACATTGCTTGACTTTTGAATCACTTCGGACACACTCAGCACGCCATGCGGATGAGCGTCAGTGATGGTCTTTCCGTTCATGTTGAACTTGCCAGGCGAGGTGTCTATAGGTGTATCGGGCTTAACCATGCCTTTTTCCATCGCCAAGGCGATCACAAAGGGTTTCATGGTTGAACCTGGCTCAAAGGTGTCGGTCAATGCCCGGTTGCGCATCTGCACAGCATTAAAGTTGCTTCGTTTTTCTGGTGAGTAACTTGGGTAGTTGGCCAGCGCCAACACATCCCCTGTTTGTGCATCCAACACCACCACGCTGCCAGCAGCAGCCTTGTTGTCAATCACTGCTTCACGCAATTTTTGGTAAGCAAAATATTGGACCTTGCTATCGATACTCAGCTGCAAGTCTCTGCCGTCTTCTGGCGGAATCTCGTCGCCAATGCCTTCCACGACTTGTTTTTGGCCATTGTTAATAACGCGTCGCGAGCCACTCTTACCTGCCAAATGCTTATT
>Ga0209598_10004600_pt1 | contig 10079 bp, 10 predicted proteins | sample M_140807_EF_Meta_FD_187317 | JGI IMG/M metagenome (GOLD analysis project Ga0209598, IMG submission 187317) | Freshwater microbial communities from Lake Montjoie, Canada to study carbon cycling - M_140807_EF_MetaG (SPAdes) (version 2) | ecosystem: Environmental > Aquatic > Freshwater > Lake... | reverse complement strand
AGGGCGAGCTGGGAAGCCCCGGATTCCATGGCGAGCTGCCGATCGCGATCAGCGATCTCCCAGCAGACGTAAGCCCACTGGGGATCGCGGGGGAGGAAGGCGACGCGGGTTTCGGGTCCGGGCCGGGGGGTGGGCTCAGCCTGGGCGTCCGCTGCCATGGCGGCCGTGATCAGGGATGACAGGTCGGCAAGGTCAGGGATGGAACTGATGGATTCCAGCAGCTCTTCCTTAGATTTGAGGTTGTATAGGTTGACCCCAACCTGCTTGGCAATTTGACGCAACTGAAGCAGCGTCAACGTGGCCAACGAGGTGAGTTCGCTCACAGCAATGAAATTGGGTATGGATCAGTCTGCACTGATGACTGCCGTTCTGATGCGTCAGGGGTTGGGCCGTCAGCATCCACTGACCCTCGCCCCTGGGCGTCGATGGACGCAGGGCACAAAAAAACTCCAGGGAAGCTTCCCTGGAGTTCGGAATGTCTTGAATTCCGCGTCTCAGCGGCCGATGCTGCGGTAGGGGACTTTGGCGAGGTAGTCCATGGAGGTGTTGCCAGCGGGAACGCCTGCGCCCCGCACGGCGGGCAGACTGCGCACCCAGGTGAGGTAATCCTCGGGGTAGCCACCACGGCGTTGCTGGGCTCGGGGTGGGTAGGCCTTGGCCGTTCCGGTGTAGACGATCTGGGGGAAACCAAGAATGCCGCGGTGGTAAGCGTCGTAGCGGGGCGAAGTGATATTGAAAGGGGTTTCACCAATTTGGCGAGAACCTACGACCCGGTTGCGATGGTAGGGGACCGTGTCGTAGCCGAAATTATCGAGATATTCTTCTGAATTCAAAATGTCGTCCACCATGCCTTTGACGCCCCGCGTCATCAGTACAGCAGACCAGGCGATCTCTTCGGACTTGCCGTAGACGGTCCGTCCGAGCAACTTTTCGACAAGGTGACGAGCAACTTTATAATTGCTGTTCAGATTATAGAAACTGCGGTTGAAAGTGTCCGACAAGCAAAGGGAACGGATGAAATCCCGCACGGTGATCTGGCCATCCCGCAGTTGGCTTTCCAAGGTGCGGTCCCGATCCACCTTGAAGGCATGGAAGAAGATTTGGCGATAGGCCGATTCAATCAAGAAATTCTGATCTTCCCGGTCCATGGATTTATCCATGGACGCAGCCTTCGGATCCTCATCAGAGCCCACCCGGAACGGAGTCACCCTGGAGTTTTTGGTGGTGGGGGCGTAGTTGAGAAGGGGAAGAGCCACGCGGGGTCCGGCAACCGTGGCAAGGATCTTAGAAGTGCCCCCCCCCGCTGGTCTCAGCTGGGGGGGCATGACTCACAGACCGTAACGTTGGCAACACTGCCTGACGGCCAGCGTCGACTGGGATCACCAACCCAGCGGCGAGAGGGGCCGCTTGGTTGGTGTTGGCCGGGCCGTGGAGTTTTGTGCCGGTCCTGGTTCATCAGCGACGGGGCTCGCCAGGGGCTCCGCCCCGCCAACCTCATCGTCCAGGCGGGTTTCGATGCAGAAGGAGGCAGTGTTGGAAAGCCCTTCGACGGTGCTGCTCCGTAGCCGCACGTTGGGGCCAAGGAAGCTGAAGCGTTCGATGCTGCTCATGGTTTCGTAATTTGTGGTCAACAGCAGCTCGTCGTGGCTGTCCATGGCAAAGCGGCCGGCGACGGGTGCCGTTTCTGCGTAGCCCCGATCCCGCAATAGCAGCCCTTCCCGACCCTGGTCATCGGTGGGAATTAATCCGAACACGCTTTCGCCTTCGTGGGCTTCGCCGGCCTTGTCCCAGGCCATTGAGCCACTCCAGCGCACCTGGCAGCCTCCGACCAACCCGGTTGGATCCTGACCGTGCAGGGTCGCGATCGCGATCAGACGGGGGTCCTCCGGCTCTAGGGCGACCACTTCAATGAACGAACTCCCCGCCTCGGCCCGGCGATGCAGCAGGTGATGGCTGCTGCGCCGGGACCGCCAGCGTCCGCAGCTCTGCCGGAAGAAGGCCAGGGCATCAGTCGGGGAATCGGTCACGGGGACGGCGCGGAGCTTCGGTCACGATGATCGCAGCCGGGGTCCGGTTCAGGGAGGTTGGGGCTGGGGGATCGGTGCGCTTCGATCCAGGCCAGCAGATCGGCCAGTTCGAGGCTGAGGGGGGTCTTGGATCGGTTCTCGGCGAGTCGATCGAACTGGGCGCCTAGCCCCACCAGCTCGCGCACAAAGGCTTGGACAAAACTTGGATCTTCACCGATCTGGGGCTGCCCTAGGACCCAGGATTCGATGGTGCCGCGGGCCGGGGTTGGGCCTTGACGGCGAGCGGCGATGGTCTGGAGGGTTCGTAGTCCGTGGGCCAGAAGTCGCAGCTGATGGTCCTCCCAGGCGGGCAGGGCCAGGCCTTCGATCCAGAACTGATCCTCGGGGCTCAGCACGATGGCTGGGAGAGAATCGGTGTCGCCGGAGGGGTAGGGGCCAGGGGCATGAGCCGGAAGCCACAGGCGTGGCCAGCTTCTAGACGCCAGTGGACCCTTTCAACCTCACAATCGGGGAAAGTCTGCCGGATCATCAGAAGTTCCTGATCGCAGATCATGGGGAATGATTCGGCGATGCGCATGACAGAGCAATGGTGCTCGCTGATCAGCCAGGCCTGGCCAGGGCCATCGGCGGGGAGGGTGCCGGCCGCCTCGCGTTGGTATTCGGTGACGTAACCCTCGCTGCAGCGCAGTTCGGCCAGTCGCTGCAGTCGTTGTTGCAGGGGCCCCTCGCCGATGTGGTGGCGATAGTTGGCCGCTTTGACCACGGCCTGCTGCTGCAACAGCGCTTCCTGGATCTCGGGGGGCAGGGTGGCTGCCATGGACTCGAGCAGGCCCAGGGCAAAGGCCTCATTGCCGTCGGGAAAGCGGCGATGGCCGGTCTCCGTGAGCCGCCAGCGATTGCTGGGGCGCCCCGGTCCGGCTTGGGAGCTGCTGGCTTCGACCAGCTGATCTTCCTCAAGGCCGCGCAAATGGCGCCGCATCACTTGCACCGAAACCGCTAGTCGCTCGGCCAGTTCGGCGGCGGTGCATTCCCCTTGGCGCAATAACACTGCCAGGGCGGCCTCCCGGGTGGGCGGTGCCTCGGCGGTGACATTGGATTGATTGCGGGGTTGGGGCTCCATGGCTGGCAGCGTGCCTGATCACCATGCCACGCATTTCGGCGCTTCGTTGGGGGTCTGGGGCCCGCGATCCAATCCCCCAGGGAGCACAATGGCATTTCTAGATGGAATGGCTCTCAACCCCTCGCCCAGTGCCCTAGGCTCACGACTTACGAAACTTTGAGGTTTCGAAAATTGGGGCGGTTGGCTTGCTCCTGTCCGTTCTGCCCTTTCCCTTTCCTCGCTGCTGCCTGCCGTGCCCGCTCCCGACGCTTCTGTTCCTACGGCCCCCAACGGCGCCACAAGCCCGGGCGGAACGGATAACAGTCTGGAGGTGATCCGTCGCTTTGCCGAAACCTACGCCCAGCGTACCGGCACCTATTTTTGCAGTGATCCTGGCGTCACCGCTGTCGTTCTGGAGGGGTTGGCCCGGAACAAGGATGAGCTGGGAGGGGCCCTATGCCCCTGTCGCCATTACGAGGACAAAAAAGCCGAGGTGGCCCAGGCCTTCTGGAACTGCCCCTGCGTGCCCATGCGTGAGCGCAAGGAGTGCCACTGCATGCTCTTTCTGACCGAAGACAATCCTTTTCGCGGTGATCAGCAGACCATCAGCCTTTCTGAGGTTAAGTCCCTAACCAGCGGTTGATCCTTCCCCCCAACACCATGACCAGCACTGTTTCTGTTGGAGATTTGGTGAGTCAGCCGTACCGCTACGGCTTTGTCACCGATATCGAAACTGAGAAGATAGCCAAGGGCCTCGACGAAGACGTGGTGAGGCTGATTTCAGCCAAAAAGCACGAGCCTGCTTTTTTGTTGAATTTTCGACTTAGGGCCTATGCCCAGTGGTTGCAGATGGAAGAGCCCGATTGGGCGGCTTTGGGCCATGGACCGATCGATTATCAAGAGATGATTTACTATGCTGCTCCCAAGCAGCAAGCCAAAAAGGCCAGCCTGGATGAGGTTGATCCCAAACTCCTGGAGACTTTCGATAAACTAGGCATACCTCTAAGCGAGCAAAAGCGTCTGAGTAATGTCGCTGTCGACGCTGTCTTTGATAGTGTTTCTATTGCTACAACCTATCGAGAAAAATTAGCCGAACACGGTGTCATTTTTTGCTCCATTAGCGAGGCTGTCAAAGACTATCCTGAATTGATAGAACGCTATTTGGGCACCGTAGTGCCGATTAACGATAATTTTTTCGCGGCCCTGAATTCTGCGGTATTTAGTGACGGTTCCTTCGTTTTTATTCCTAAGGGTGTCTCCTGCCCCATGGAGCTTTCCACCTATTTTCGCATTAACTCTGGCGATACGGGCCAATTTGAGCGCACACTGATTGTTGCGGAAGAAGCCGCCAGTGTCAGTTATCTTGAGGGCTGCACGGCACCGATGTTTGACACCAATCAGCTCCATGCCGCAGTGGTTGAATTGGTGGCCCTTGATGATGCAAATATTAAGTATTCCACCGTTCAGAATTGGTATGCTGGTGACGCCAAGGGTATTGGAGGTATTTATAATTTTGTTACCAAGCGTGGCCAGTGCCGTGGCGCCCGCAGCCACATTAGTTGGACTCAAGTGGAGACGGGATCGGCTATCACTTGGAAATATCCAAGCTGTGTCTTGCAAGGGGATGATTCCAGTGGTGAATTCTATTCCGTTGCCCTTACAAATAATCTTCAGCAGGCTGATACCGGAACCAAAATGATTCATGTCGGTCCAGGTACCCGCTCCACCATCATCAGCAAGGGCATTAGTGCCGGCCATTCCAGTAATAGTTACCGCGGTCTGGTGCAGATCGGCCCCAGGGCAGTCGGCGCACGAAATTACAGCCAATGCGATTCAATGTTGATTGGCGATACGGCCGCCGCCAACACGTTTCCCTACCTGCGATCCCAGCAGCCTGACGCCAGTATCGAGCACGAAGCCAGCACCTGTCGAATTTCAGAAGATCAGCTCTTCTACTTGCAGAGTCGCGGCATTGGCCTGGAGGAATCCGTGTCGATGATGGTGAGCGGTTTTTGCCGCGATGTCTTCAACCAGTTGCCAATGGAATTTGCGGCTGAGGCCGATAAACTTCTCGCCCTCAAGCTTGAGGGCTCCGTCGGGTAGGGCCTGCGGTCTTGCCGACGCCCTCTGGGTCGTTGGGCCTGGCTTGATTCCACCAGTCAGCTCTTAATTCTATTTTTGTTTCCCGTGATTCGACCCGACGCCCCCGTCCTTCTTGAGATCCGTAATCTCCATGCCACGGTGGAGGATCAACCCATCCTCAAAGGGGTCGATCTGACCCTGCGTGCCGGCGAGATTCATGCCGTGATGGGTCGTAATGGCAGCGGAAAAAGCACCCTCTCCAAACTCTTGGCCGGCCATCCGGCTTACACCGTTACGGCGGGAACAGTTCGCTATAGAGGGGAGGATTTATTGGCGCTGGCACCAGAGGAGAGGGCCCGCGCCGGCGTCTTCCTGGGCTTCCAATATCCCGTCGAGATTCCTGGGGTGAGCAACCTTGAATTCCTGAGGGTCGCCACCAATGCCCGTCGCCTGGCCCAGGGGGGCGAAGAGCTCGACACCTTCGCCTTTGAAGATCTGGTGCGCGAGCGCCTCAAGGTGGTGCAGATGGATCCTGCCTTCCTGGAACGCAGTGTGAATGAGGGCTTTTCCGGCGGCGAAAAAAAACGCAATGAAATCCTGCAGATGGCCCTGCTGGATCCGTTGGTGGCTATTCTCGATGAGACCGATTCTGGACTCGACATTGATGCGCTGCGCATCGTTTCGGCCGGCGTCAACCAGTTGGCCACCCAAGACAACTGCATCCTGTTGATCACCCACTATCAGCGGTTGTTGGATGAAATCACCCCTGATTTCGTGCACGTGATGGCTGCCGGTCGCATCCTGCGCACCGCCGGAAAGGAACTGGCCTTGGAACTCGAACGCCGCGGTTACGACTGGGTTGATGAGGGTCTTGCGTCGTCAGACCAGGCCGAGGCAAGCGCTCCGGCCCTCGAGGTGGTCTGAAATGGTCTCCCTCGCAATGTCACCAGTCACGGCCCCAGGATCGGCCTCAACGGCCTGGCTCGATTCCGTGTTGCGGGCGTTCGAGCCGTCCCTGCCCGCCGCCGGTGACTCCCTCGGGGGCCTGCCCCGGAGACGCTCCGTTGCTCGGGACGAGCTTCGGCGTGCAGGTTTGCCCTCCAGCCGCCAGGAGGCCTGGCGGTTCACGAGCTTGGCCCCCCTGCTCGCCGTGCCCCCCCAGCTCTTGCCAGCGCAAGAGCTGGGGCCCATGCCAGGCCATCCCCCTGCCAGCGAGGCCCTGAGGCTGTACTGGGATGGGGATCGGGATCCTCTGACTGGGGTGGATCTGCCGGAGGGTCTTTCTCGTTTGGAAACTGGGCTTCAGGACAGCCTTCTGGGCACGGTGCTTGGGGCGACCGGCACCGCTGGGTCCTGGTCGGTGCGCTTCAACACAGCCCTTGCCGGCCAAGTCTTGGCTTTACGGGTGCAGGGAAATGTGGCTGTGCCCCTTGAGCTGGTGAGTGATTGCGGCCAGGGGAGCGGCGTGCGGCCCCTGCGACTGCTGTTGGTGCTGGAGGAGGACGCCAGCCTGGACTTGTTGCAGGTGCATCGTGCTGCGGGCACCAGCCTCACCTCGGTGCTGGTGGAGGCCCAGCTCGCGCCCCGGGCCCGATTGCGCCATGGCGTCCTAGCCCAAGGCACGGAGTTGAGTTGTCTGCTCGCCCACCTGGCCGTTTCCCAGGCCCCCGCCAGCGAACTGGACCTGACCACGGCGGTGGGCGGCTGGGGTCTCGTACGACTCGAGCCCGCCATTGTCCAGGTGCAAGGGGCCGCGGCCACCCGGCTGCGGGGATTGCAGGTCGCACGCGATCGGCAGATCGCTGACCTCCACAGCCTTGTGCGTTTTGAGGGCCCGAATGGTCAGCTCGATCAACGGCACAAAGCCGTGGTCGACGATGCCGGTCGCAGCGTTTTCCATGGGGCGGTGCAGGTGCCCCAGGCGGCCCAGCGCACCATGGCTTCCCAGTTGAGCCGCAACCTGCTGTTATCCCACCGGGCCCGGGTGGATGCCATTCCCCAGTTGGAGATCGTTGCTGATGACGTGCGCTGTACCCACGGGGCCACCGTGACCCGGTTGCAGCAGGAAGAGCTCTTTTATCTCCGTAGCCGTGGCCTGGGTGCCGACCAGGCCGCGCGCTTGCTCCTGGAAGGGTTCTGCGACGAGATCCTGGCCGGCTTGCCAGAGCCTGCCACCCGATGGGAGCCTGCCAGTGCCTTGTTGCGTCAAGGCCTGTCCCGATGACGATGGCCCTCTCCTCCGCGGCCCATGGGCCCCCGCCCGTCGTTGAAGACCTGGCGGAGCTGACTCGGCCTGATTTTCCCCTGTTGGATCAGATTGCCTGTCTTGGCGAGCCCTTGGTCTATCTCGATTACGCAGCCACCAGCCAGAAGCCTCGCCAAGTGCTTGAGGCCCTCAACCACTATTACGGCCATGACAACGCCAACGTGCACCGGGGGGCCCACCAGCTGAGTGTTCGGGCCACCGAGGCTTTTGAGGGGGCTAGGGAGACGGTCGCCCGCTTCATCGCTGCCGCCAGCCCCCGCGAGATTGTTTATACCCGCAACGCCAGTGAGGCGATCAATCTGGTGGCCCACAGCTGGGGGGATGCCTTCCTGCGGGAGGGCGACGAGGTGTTGCTTACGTTGATGGAGCACCACAGCAATCTCGTTCCCTGGCAGTTGCTGGCCCAGCGCACCGGCTGTGTGCTTCGCCATGCCGGAGTCACCGAGAGTGGCGAGCTGGATGTCGACGATTGGATCAGCAAGTTGAACGAGCGCACCCGCTTGGTGAGCGTGGTGCACGTCAGCAATACCCTCGGGGCCTGCAATCCGGTGGCCCGTCTCGCCGAACTGGCCCACACCGCCGGTGCCCTGATTTTGGTGGATGCCTGCCAGAGCCTGCCCCACCAGAGCCTTTCGGTGGCCCAGCTCGACTGTGATTTCTTGGTGGGTTCGTCCCACAAGCTCTGCGGTCCAACCGGGATGGGGTTCCTCTGGGCCCGGGAGGCCCTGCTGGAGGCGATGCCCCCCTTTCTGGGCGGTGGCGAGATGATCCAGGACGTCTTTCTGGATCGCTGTACCTGGGCCGAACTACCCCATAAGTTCGAGGCCGGCACCCCGGCGATCGGCGAGGCCATCGGCATGGGGGCCGCCCTGGACTACCTCTCTGTCCTCGGCATGGACCGGATCCACGCCTGGGAGCAGCACCTGACCCAGCGACTGTTTATGAGGTTGCAGGCGATAGATGGGTTGCGCATCCTCGGGCCCACCCCTGAACAACAGCCCGATCGTGGCGCCCTGGCTGCCTTTGCGGTGGAGGGGCTGCATGCGAACGACCTGGCTTCCCTGTTGGATTCGGCGGGCATCTGCATCCGCAGCGGCCACCATTGCACCCAACCGCTGCACCGCCATTACGGCCTCAGTGGCTCGGCCCGGGCCAGTCTGGCCTTCACGACAACGGAGGCGGAAATCGACCATTTCGCCGCTGAACTGGTGGGGGCCATCGGCTTCCTGCGGGAGCACGCCTGATCGGGCCTGGGGAGGCAGGCCTCCCCAGGCGAGCGGCTGTGCTGTGTTCTCAGGAGCTTTGGTGGCTAAGTTCTACCGGCAAGCGGCAATGCAACCATGGGCCAAAACCAGCCGATCACCCTTGGGGCTGCGGCGGTGATGGCCTTGCTGGCTGCACCAGTCCTGGCCCAGACACCGACGCCACCGTCAACGTCATCCCCAACACCGGCCTTCGGCCCAGCTGAAGGGCTTCGCCAGCCCCTGGCCCCCAAGGGGGCTCCGGCATTGTTGGCTCCAGGCCCGGCCCCCAACCCTCCTTTGCCCCAGCCAGAGGTGGGGCCCATCCGAGGGTTGGGGGCTGCGGCCCCTCCGGCCCGATCGGCCCCGGCCCGGTTGCCCCCCTTGTCCGAACAACTGATTCTGTGGCAGCCCGAGGGCTCCACGTCGCCTAGGTCGGCCTCGGCCAAACCCCCTTCCGGACCCCATGCCACCCCGCCGGGCGATCCTGCCGGAGGGGTTGGTCGTCCTGCTGGTGGCCCCAACCGCCCCAAGGGGCTGGTGGATCCCTTTGCGCCGATGGGGCCAGGGGTTGGAGTCAATCCCTTCTTGAAAGGCATGGCGCCCCAGGGTCCTGGAGCTTCCGGGATGGATCCGAGGCGGATGGGCGGGCCGAGGATCCAGGGTGGGGGTCCACCGGTTGCAGGGCCCCAACAACGGCTCAGGCAGGGTCCCAATGGCATGCCGATGGGCCCAGGAGCGGGTTCCCTTGGCGGCAGCCAAGGCCCCATGCCAGGGGGGATGATGCCTCCCCCGGGCGCTATTCCCCCCGGTGCCGGAAGACCTGGGCCTGGAGAGATGCCTCCCGGGGCTTTGCCCCCTGGGGTCCTCCAGGCCCCGGAGGCACCGGCGCTGAGGTCACCGGAGGTTGGGTCCAAATCCTCCGCAACGTGGTCACCATGGCCGTCGCTGCTGGCCACCCTGGGGCTCGGGGGGGCTGGTGTCTTGCTGGCCTTCCTGGCCCGGCGCCGTTCCTCGAGCGGGTCCAAAAACCGCGTGACGATCGATGCGCAGGGACGCAAGACGGTGCCTTCGGGCCGCATTGAGACTGGGGAGAAGACGGACTGACTTCAGGCTCGCCCCCAGCGCTGGTTCAACCCACCAGAGCCAGGGCTTGGTGGGCGGCTTCTTCGCCCGCCAGGATGGCTCCCTCGCCGTAGCCGGGCCAGCGGGTCGCCATTTCGGTTCCAGCCCAAAGCAGTCGGCCGTGACCTTGGCGCCAGGCTGGGCCAAAGCCAGTCCAGGCCCCTGGGCTCAGGTAGGTGGTGAAGGCGCCGGTGCTCCAGGTCTCCTGGGTCCAGTCCTGTTCGATCAAATCGAGGGGG
>Ga0209598_10004599_pt1 | contig 10081 bp, 8 predicted proteins | sample M_140807_EF_Meta_FD_187317 | JGI IMG/M metagenome (GOLD analysis project Ga0209598, IMG submission 187317) | Freshwater microbial communities from Lake Montjoie, Canada to study carbon cycling - M_140807_EF_MetaG (SPAdes) (version 2) | ecosystem: Environmental > Aquatic > Freshwater > Lake... | reverse complement strand
TCCTTGATAAGCCAGATCCTGCGGTTCACCTCCGATCACCGCCCCCACCCCAATCCGATTCTTATCTCCCATTTTCACCCTTCCCTGCAAAACCGCCCTGGGTCCCACGCTGCAACCCGAACCAAGCTCCACCTCAGGCCCCAAAATCGCCCCGGGTCCGATTTCACAATCGGATCCAATTTTGGCACCCTTTTCCACGATGGCGGTGGCATGAATCTTGGCTTCGCTCATAAATATCCAGCTTCCTTAAAACTATAGTACCCCGAACGGCCCTCCCGGGCGACGCCGATAATCACGTGATCTTGGAGCAGGACACCCACCGACTTGGCCCCGTCCCTCAACTTTCGCGTGAATTCCAAATCGGCCGGGCTCGGTGCGGGGTCTCCGGATGGATGATTATGCACGACCACCAACGCATACACCGCCTCCGCTCCGAGTGCCTCCCGTAAAATCTCTTGGGGCTGTACTGCCGTTTCGTTTACGGAACCCCGGCTTACCTGGATTCTCCTTAAAAGTCTGAGTTTGGTGTTTAAAAGCAGAACCCAGACCTCCTCCCGGTCTTTTTTTCTTAGTTCAGGCCCCATCAACTCTTCAACCTTGGCAGGGGTATCCATCATTCCGCCGGATACCTCCGCCACACCCACTCTTCTTCCCAATTCGATCGCTGCCGCCACCTGACAAGCCTTGGCCATCCCCAGCCCCTTAAACTCTTTCTGCAGGGTCTGCGGGGTGATTCTTGCCAGTCCTCCCAATCCCTCCCGGGATCCCAGAATCTCCGCCGCCAATTCGACCGCCGATTTACCCGGCAATCCGGTCCGCAGAAGAATCCCCAGTAACTCCGCCGCCCCCAAGGCCTCCGGACCCTGCGCCATCAACCGCTCCCGCGGTCTCTCTCCCGACGGTAATTCCCGAATCCGTCCCATGACCAGGCAGAATAAACGGCGCCACCTTTCCCCTCAAGAAAGGAGGAATATGCGCGGTCAGCTCGACATCATTCCCCTCATATTTTTTCTCTAGAATCCTTCCCGCGCGGGAAAGGAGCGCGAGCAAGGCTCCTTCACTTTGGGGAACCTTCAGATGAACTCGCATACTCCATGCCGCCAGCATGGTGGTCAGTTCGGCAAAGAAAGCCGGCATCCCCTCCCCAGTCTGGGCGGAAATGACCACTCCGTGCGCTACCCCCCCCGCCTCCCTCTCCAAGGCCGACCGGTTATCCACCCGGTCCGCCTTGTTCCAGACTGTCAGGGTGTGTTTATCCCCGGCACCAATCTTCACCAGAACGTCTTCCACCGCTTTCATCTGCTGCTGTCTTTGTGGATGGCTGGAATCCACCACATGAATGAGCACATCGGCAAAGGCCACCTCCTCCAGCGTCGATTGAAACGACTCCACCAAATGGGTGGGAAGTTTTTTTAGAAAACCAACCGTATCACCCAAAAGCACCCGAACCCCATTGGGCATCCGAAACTGCCGAATGGTCGGATCCAAGGTCGCGAACAGCCGATTTTCCGCGGGGACCTCGGAATGGGTCAACCGGTTCATGAGCGTGGATTTTCCGGCGTTCGTGTACCCCACCAAGGCGGCCACCGGCCAATGTTGGCGCATTCTGCCTTCCCTCTGAATGGTCCGATGCTTCCGAACTTCCACCAGATCACGTTCCAGCCTGGTAATCCGCTCCTGCACTCTGCGTCGATCCACCTCCAACTGCGTCTCCCCGGGACCCCGCATCCCAATTCCCCCGCTTTGGCGGGAAAGATGCGTCCACATCCTCGTTAACCTCGGCAAGAGGTAGACCAATTGAGCCAACTCGATCTGCAGCTTACCCTCCTTGGACTTTGCCCTCTGCGCAAAAATGTCGAGGATCAGCTGCGTCCGATCCAGAACCTTACAGGAAAAGATCTCTTCCAGATTTCGCGCTTGGGCTGGACTCAACTCATCGTCAAAGATGACCGAATCCGCTTTTTTCTCCTTCGCCGCCTTCGCCAGCTCGGCTGCTTTTCCACTTCCAATATAGGTCGGAGCCACAGGACTATCCAATTTCTGGGTAGCTTGATCCGCCACTTCCCCCCCCGCACTTTGCACCAACAAGCCGAGCTCCTCCAAAGACTCACCCGTCTCAATCCGGCCTGATTTATGGGTCTCCAGACCGACCAAAAAAGCCCTTTCCGTGGGGCGATCCCGGTTGGTTGAAATGATCATGAATCAATGTTCATTCGGTTAGGGCAGTCGCAAGAGTTTCGACGGTTCTCTGGGACGCCGGAAGCTGGGGATCCAATTCGATAACTTGAAAATTAGGTAGCCCTCGAAACCAGGTCAATTGGCGCTTCGCATAAGCCCGTGTCTCCGCCACGATTTTGTCACAAACCTCTTTTCGGCCCATTTTCCCCTCACCCAACAAACCAACTTCCGCATACCCGATGGCTCGACTTCCCAGCGATCCCCTCCATCCATCTCGGGTCATCAACTCCTGAACCTCCTCCACCCAACCCTCCTCCAACATCCGCTCAACACGTTTCACGATCAATGGGATGAGATCCTCGATCTTTGGCATGAGAACATAGGTCTTTAGTTTTGCTAGAGGTCCGGAGACTGTCTGGTTTTTTTGCCAGTCGCTCATGACTCGTCCACTCTGCCGCCACACCGCCAAGGCCCGCACCATTCTCCTGCGATTCCGCAGATCCGCCCCTTTGGCCCATGCAGGATCGGCTTTCCGTATCTCGTCCGCCATCTCCGTCGTGCTCATGGTTTCGATCTGAGCCGCTGTTTCACTTTCTGTACGGGGAGCCGCCGACAAACCCTCGGTCATCACACGGTGATAAAGACCTGTGCCCCCTACCCAGATGGCTCCTTGATTCCGTTTTTCAAGATCCATAAGAACTTTTTCCCCTTCTCGTTTGTAATCGGCAGCGGAAAAGGGTTCCTCCGGACTCACCAGATCCAACAGATGATGCGGAATCTCCATCCGATCTTTCGATGTCGGCTTGGCGGTTCCAATATCCATTCCCCGATAGATCTGAAAGGCATCCATTGAGACGATTTCCGCATTCGTCTTGCGGGCCACTTCCATGGCGAGCCTTGATTTTCCCGAGGCCGTCGGCCCAAGTAAGAAGACCACCCGGAATTAACTCCAGTCACCCAACCCAGCCGACCCCTTCACCCGCCAGACATTCACCAGCTCCTTGGAAAGCTCATTCAAAAACCGTGAAGGGGTCTGCCAAGCGTCACCCCCTTTCCCCATCCGCAACCTTGGGTGTGTTAGATAAAGCTCATCTTTGGCCCGGGTCACCGCCACGTAAAATAATCTCCTCTCCTCCTCCTCGCCCTCCTCTGTCTCCAGAGACCTTGAAGAGGGAAAAAGTCCGTCACAAAGCATGATGACGAAGACCGTTCCGTACTCCAGCCCCTTGGCCTGATGCACTGTGCTTAGACGCACCGCATCCCCTTCATGGTCATTCCTCCGAGCGGCCACCTCCGTCTCGGTGTTTCCCAATAAGGCCAGCTCAGCCAGAAAATCAGCCGTGTTGGTAAAACCGTTGGCGTAGTCCTCCAACTGCCTCAGATCATCCAATCGATTGACTGCATTCGCATATCGAGCCCGAACGTGATCGCCGTAACTTCCCTCCACCACGATCTTCACCTGTTCACTGGGGGGTTTTCCGGCAATCTGGCGAAGAGTCTCCACCATCTGGGACCAACCCTTCGCTCCCTTCTCCCCAACCTTGATCTGGGCAAAGGGCTTTCCTGTGACCGCCTCGTTCCACATTTTATTGGCGGATTTGGGCCCCACTCCCGGCAACAAACGGGCCAACCGGTGAAAAGCGACCTCATCTTTAGGATTCACCGCCAGCCGCATATGCGCCGCCACATCCTTGATGTGAGCCTGCTCAAAGAATCTCAAACCCGAAGTGATGGTATAGGGAATATTCCTTCGGGTTAGCTCCAACTGGATCTCCATGGCATGAAAGTGGGCCCGGTAGAGGATGGCGATATCGGAAAGATTCGCACCCTCCTCGTGGAGCTCGAGGATTCTTTGCGCCACAAAAGTCGCTTGCTGCCCTCCATCTTCCAGGGCCACCACCGCCGGTTTAACCCCTGCCTCCCGGACAGAACGGAGATTTTTAGGAAACTGCTTGGGATTGTGGGAAATCGCATGGTTGGCCAAATCCAGAATCTGCGGAACGCTCCGGTAATTGGTCTCCAACCGCACCATTCGCGCACCAGGGTGACGTTCAGGAAAACTGAGGATGTGCTCCACTTTGGCGCCTCTCCAAGAATAAATACTCTGGGCATCATCCCCTACCGCCATGATCTGGTGATGACCTCCACCGATCGCATCCACGAAGTCGGACTGCAGACGGTTCGTATCCTGGTATTCGTCCACCAAAACGTGTTGGAATCGTTGCCGGTAATTCTCCCTGAGCTCCCCACCTTCCTCCAATAAACGAAGGGAAAGCGTCAGCAGATCATCGTAATCCATGGCTCCGCTGTCTTTTTTCCTCCGAATGTAAATTTCTCCCACTTTTGTGATCCAGCTCTCCAATTCCAAGAAATACCCGAACTGCTTCCTCAGGATAGAGCCACAGGTGGTCCGGTGGTTCGCCGCCAAACTAAAGATTTCGGACAGCACCTCGGGTTTGGGGAATCTTTTATCCTTGGGGTCCACCCCGGCTTCTCCCAGGCTCGCCGCAATTAAATCCTCGGCATCTTCCCGATCCAAGATGGTGTAATCCCGGTTATATCCTACGACTTCCGCATGACGCCGCAGCAATCGGTTGCCCACATGGTGGAATGTTCCACCCCAAAGCCTGGTCAGATCGTGGGGCAGCAGCGAAGCCACCCGGGCCAGCATCTCTTTGGATGCCTTGTTGGTGAAGGTCAGCAAAAGAATCTGTTCCGGAGAAACTCCCTGCTCCACCAGCCAAGCTACCCGATAGGTCAGGGTGCGCGTCTTGCCACTGCCAGCCCCGGCGATCACCAGCATCGGTCCGGGAGGCGCGGTCACCGCCTCCAACTGCTCCGGATTTAACTCGGCAGCGTAATCGATGGTCGGACCGCTTCCCGACCGGCCCTCCTCCCTTAAAACGTAGTCAACCGACACACCTCGTCCTCCATGGCACCCTCGTACAGAGCCCGACCGACGATGACCCCCTCCACTCCGCCTGCCTGATCCAAAGCTTGCAGATCAGCCACCCCGCTGATTCCTCCGGAGGAAATCACCTTTCCGGGAAAAGCCTTCATCATCTCCTTCACCGCCGGAATATTTGGCCCGGTCATCATTCCGTCCCGAACCACATCGGTATAAATGATCCGAATGACCCCACCCTTGGCCATCCGAGCGGCTAGGTCCACCGCCTTCCAACCGCTGGGCTTGGTCCAACCCCGCGTTTCCACGACCCCATCCCTAGCGTCGATCCCGACCACCACCCGCTCAGGTCCGAATCTTTTGATCGCTTCATCGATCGTCTCCGGAGCGTCGCAGGCCACACTTCCAAAAATCACCCTTTGGGCGCCCGCTTGCAGTATCTTTTCCGCCACGACCAAATCTCGTATCCCTCCCCCGACCTGGCAGGGCATTTTCACTGAGCGGGCAATCTGGCCGATCATGTCCAAATTCCTCATTTGCCCCTCAAAGGCCCCCTCCAGATCCACCAGATGCAACACCCGCCCCCCGGCTTTCTCCCAGCGACGCGCGCAAGCCATCGGATCCTTGCTATAAACTTTCTTTTCCGTGGCCCTTCCCTGCGCCAGGCGCACGACTTCACCGGCCATCAGATCAATCGATGGAATAACAAACATGGCCGCTCAGTCCATCCCCAGCTTTTTACGGCCATCCGGCGTGATCATTTGGGGTCCCCAGGGAGGATCCCACACCACATCGACCTGAGCCTCCTGCACTCCGGGCAGAGTGAGAATTTTTTGGCGGGCGTCCGCCGCAATCGAGGGTCCCATCCCGCAACCTTGGGCGGTCAGCGTCATTTTCACCTCCACCCGCTTTCCGCCCCCGTCGTTCTTTTTAAGTTCCATACTGTAAATCAGTCCAAGATCGACAATGTTGACCGGGATTTCCGGGTCATAGCAGGTCTTGAGAACCGACCAGATCTCGCCCTCGCCGGTATTTTGACCGGTGGCCATGGGCACTTCGACCTGCAGCGCCCTGCCCAAGGCATCCGCATCCTTGCCCTCAATCCTGAAAAGCCCCCCCTGATGCGTTGCATGAACCGTAAAAGTGCCGCCCAACTCCTGAGTCACCACCACCTCGGTTCCCTTCTCCAGTTTTTGCCTGTGCCCTGCCGGTATGGCGGTGGCCTCAACTTCTCTCTTTAGCTGGATGCTGTCGCTCATCCTGAAAAACTAGCGCGCAATCTCTTTCGGATCATCAGAAAAGATTCGCAACATCTCCCTCACCCTCAATGGATCGTGAACTCTCCAAATCATGGGAAGAGCACGTTGCAGCAATGTCTGGTTCCACCAATTCAAGGCTTCATCACGGTTCTGCATCCCCTTCTCTTTTTGAGTTACTTCAAGGAAGGATTTCCTAGACAGCCCCCAAACCAAGGGCCGATCCAAAAAAGTCCAATCCACCTCTAATAACATCCGGTTATCCTCTGGACGCTTGCCGAAACCGATTCCCACATCATAGACCAGTCGTTCCGACATCATGTTTCTCCCCTTCCATTCGGCCTTCTTTTTCTCCAAGAACTGGCTGACCTCTCTGACCACGTCTACATAATGCGGATTCACCTGCATCTCTTTCGGCCGGCCGGAGGAATGCATGCAAATATAACCGACTCGACTCCTTTGGATCACGTTCCACATTCCGGGATCCCAATTTCCTGCCCCCACATCGTTCACCACGTCTACCCCCGCTATCTCAATCGCAGCCTCCGCCACCTCTGCTTTGTAGGTATCCACGGACAAGAGCGCGTGCGGCATCTCCTTGCGGATCTCCTTAAGGACAGAAATCACTCTTTTTCGCTCTTCCTTGGCCGGAACCGGCTCAGCCCCGGGCCGGGTCGACTCCCCGCCAATATCCAGGCCGTCGGCCGATTGCAATAGCTCCACCCCCCGGCGGACAGCCTCCCCCTGAGAAAAATATTTTCCCCCATCGGAAAAAGAGTCTGGAGTGACATTTAATATTCCCAGCAACCAAGGTCGCCGGGCCTCAATTCGGACAGTTTGATCCCCGCAAAGCCACGTACTCGTGGCAGGGAAACTCATTGAAAACGATCGCTTAGGCGCCGGCTGGCGCGCCTTCCAGTCCGGGCAGGATGCCGCTCTTGTCCTTAGCCTTTTCGACCGGACGAGTGGCAGGCAATGGCTCACTGGGAGTAGGAGAGGTCGGCGCAGAAATTCCCTTGGGCGGGGGATTGTTCATTTTGCCGTACTTCACGATCTCTTCCACCTGAGAACCATCCAGCGTCTCATATTCGAGCAGGGCCAAAGCAATCAACTCCACCTTGGCTCGATTCTCTTCCAGAATTTTCTTCGCCCGATCATAAGCCCCGTTGACGATCTTGTGTACTTCTTCATCAATCTCCCGAGCCGTCTGCTCACTATACCCACGTGACCGACCGATATCCCGGCCCAGGAAAACATAATCCTCATGTTCTCCATATTCGACCATCCCCATCCGACCACTCATCCCCCATTCGCAGACCATCTTCTTGGCATACCAGGTCGCCATCTTGATATCCCCACTGGCTCCGCTCGAGATATCCCCCAGAAACATCTCCTCCGCCACCCGTCCGCCCATGGCCACGCAAAGATCATCGACCACTTTCTTGCGGCCGTACCCGTACCGATCTTCGGTCGGCAACATCATAGTCACACCTAACGCCGGCCCACGGGGAATAATGGAAACCTTGTGCAGCGGGTCGGTGTGCTCGAGGGCGAGATTCAACATCGCATGTCCCGCCTCGTGGTAAGCTGTGAGCTTCTTCTGCTCGTCGCTCATCGCCAGGCTCCGCCTTTCACGACCGAATCGTACCTTGTCGCGGGCCTCCTCCAGATCGTGCTGGGTGATGGCTTCTGCATCCCTCCGGGCCGCGAGTAGTGCTGCTTCGTTGATGACGTTGGCCAATTCAGCCCCAGAAAACCCGGGGGTGCTTCGGGCCAGCGTGGCCCAAGAGACATTCTCCATCGCCTTCACCTTGCGGGCATGCACCTTCAAAATCTCCTCCCTCCCCTTCACATCGGGCAGGTTAATGTGGACTTCGCGATCGAACCGTCCGGGGCGCAACAGGGCGGGATCAAGCACATCTTTCCGATTGGTCGCTGCGATAATGATCACCCCCTCAGCCGTATCGATCCCATCCATTTCTACCAGCAGTGCATTGAGGGTCTGCTCCCTCTCGTCGTGACCGCCCCCCAGACCGTGCCCCCGACTCCGGCCGACGGCATCAATTTCGTCGATAAAGATCAAGCAGGGCGCGGTCTTCTTCCCCTGCTCAAACATGTCCCGAACCCGGGAGGCACCCACCCCGACAAACATCTCCACAAAATCCGAACCACTGATGCCGTAAAAAGGAACGTCAGCCTCGCCGGCAATGGCTTTGGCCAAGAGCGTTTTTCCGGTTCCGGGAGGTCCCACCATCAGGATACCCTTGGGAATTCTTCCGCCCAGTTTCTGAAACTTTTTCGGATCCCGGAGAAACTCCACGATCTCGCTTACCTCGTCCTTGGCCTCCTCCACCCCCGCCACATCGGCGAAAGTCACCTTGTTGCGATCCTTAGAAAGAATTCGTGCCTTGCTCTTGCCAAAGCTAAAGGCTGATTTCCCGGCCATGCGAATCTGCTGTCGGAAAAAAAAGTACATAATCAAAACAAAGAGCACAAAGGGCAGCGTTCCGGCAATCGCCTGCCAAGTGGAATTATCGATGACCTTCTGACTCACCTGGGGAAAGCCGTTGGCTGCGAGCAACTGATCAAGATCCCTCTTGAAGGCCAGATCCACGGTCACCCGGTAGCCCGTGTTGCCTTGGACATCAACCCGGACACTTTTTCGGAGAGCTTCGGAGGGCTCAAACTTTCCGGACAGCCAACGAATGTTGGTCGCCGGTTCCACATTGAGAACCACATCCTTCACCTTCCCCTGCTTCAAATAGCTTTCGAATTCCGCGAAAGACAACTCGCGCGTTGAGGCCGCACTTTGATTTTGGTGGGCGTAGAAAGCCAGGAGCAGAATCGAGGTGGAAACTAAAAACAAAACAATCCCGCGCCAGTTCGGGCCATCCCCTTTCGAAGGATCCTGCCGCCGAACCGGAGGCCGAGGCAACTTGGGGGGTTTACGATTACCAGATCTGGGAGCAGGCATAATTTGGAGTTTTAAACCTAGCACTTCGGTTTGCCTTTAGCAATCAGCCCCATTTTCTTGATCCAGAACAGTTTATTACGACTCCGCCCCACTCCTGTATTCCCACGTAGTTGGGCTTTTAGGGTTGTCCCTCCTTGAACCAATTTCCTCACTCCCTCGATCTCCCCCCACGAGGGCCCTGAGTATCCACGATCCATCAACCAGCATCGGATCGCCCGCCTCTGCCACGCCAGCGGTTTTTTACGCCACTCCCGCACGTCAGGATGAATCGGAATCTTTCCGATCTCTGTCTCCCAATACTCCTTCTCCCCCGCAAAGATTTCCGCGGTCCGACCCAACACTCCCTTTACATCTCTTCCATAAACTTTCTCCAAATAAGGAAAAATCTGGTGTCGTACCCTCGACCTCCACCCCCTCCGGTCCTCATTCGTCGCATCCTCCCTCCAATTCAAACCAACCTCTTTGGCCCCCTCACGGATCTTTTTGCGGGAAATTCTGAGCCAAGGCCGGATAATGGTTAACTTTGCACGCTTCGATCTTTGGGAAATTCCCGCCAAACCGTCCGGACCGGCCCCCCTCAATAACTGCATCAACACCGTCTCCGCCTGGTCATCCTCCTGGTGGCCCAACCACAGCTCACGCACTTTACTGCGTTGGGCCTGTCCAACAAAGAACGCCCAGCGACCTTCACGCGCCTCTCCCTCCCCTGTTCGCCCAGCTTTCCCTGCCCGCCCAAGCCGGAATCGTAATTTTCTTTTTTCTGCCCAA
>Ga0209598_10004596_pt1 | contig 10083 bp, 8 predicted proteins | sample M_140807_EF_Meta_FD_187317 | JGI IMG/M metagenome (GOLD analysis project Ga0209598, IMG submission 187317) | Freshwater microbial communities from Lake Montjoie, Canada to study carbon cycling - M_140807_EF_MetaG (SPAdes) (version 2) | ecosystem: Environmental > Aquatic > Freshwater > Lake... | reverse complement strand
CGATGGAAACCGAATACAAAAAAGCCACCGAAATGGGCAAGCGCTTCAAGGTCGAGGGCAAGAATTTCGATATCGGCCAAGGCGATGTCGTGATTGCGGCCATCACCTCCTGCACCAACACATCCAATCCTTCGGTGCTGATCGGGGCAGGCCTGCTGGCCCGCAACGCGGCGGCCAAGGGGTTGACCTCCAAGCCATGGGTGAAGACCTCGCTGGCCCCCGGCTCGCAGGTTGTGGCGGAATATCTGGCCAATTCCGGTCTGCAAAAGGATCTCGACAAGATCGGTTTCAACCTTGTCGGTTTCGGCTGCACCACCTGTATAGGCAATTCCGGCCCGCTTCCGGTCGAAATTTCCAAGACCATCAATGACAACGGCATTGTGGCTGCGGCTGTGCTCTCGGGCAACCGCAACTTCGAAGGCCGCGTCTCCCCCGATGTGCAGGCCAACTATCTGGCTTCCCCGCCTCTGGTTGTCGCTTATGCGCTGGCAGGATCGGTGCAGATGGATCTGTCCTCCGAGCCGCTGGGCAAAGGCAAAGACGGCAAGCCTGTCTATCTGAAGGACATCTGGCCGACCTCGAAAGAGATCAACGACTATATCCACAAATTCGTCACCAAGAAGATCTTCAAAGAACGCTATGCCGATGTCTTTGCCGGTGACAACAACTGGAAAAAGGTCAAGGCTCCGGTCGGTGAAACCTACAAGTGGGACATGGGTTCGACCTATGTGCAGAACCCGCCTTACTTCGAGGGCATGACCAAAGAGCCGAAGCCTGTGGCCGATATCGCCAATGCCCGCATCCTGAGCCTGTTCGGCGACAAGATCACGACCGATCACATCTCGCCTGCCGGTTCGATCAAGGCGGCTTCGCCTGCGGGTAAATATCTCATGGAACGTCAGGTCGCCCCTGCCGATTTCAACCAGTACGGCACCCGCCGTGGCAACCACGAAGTGATGATGCGCGGCACTTTTGCCAATATCCGCATCAAGAACTTCATCCTGAAAGACAAGGCCGGTGCGGTGCCGGAAGGTGGCAACACCATCCACTATCCGTCGAAAGAGCCGATGTCGATCTATGATGCCGCGATGCGTTATCAGGCCGAGAATGTGCCTTTGGTGGTGTTTGCCGGTGCCGAATATGGCAACGGCTCCTCGCGTGACTGGGCGGCCAAGGGCACCAATCTGTTGGGTGTGCGAGCGGTGATTGCCCAATCCTTCGAGCGTATCCACCGGTCCAACCTTGTCGGCATGGGCGTGTTGCCTCTGACCTTCGAAGAAGGCACCAGCTGGGATTCGCTGGGCCTGAAGGGTGACGAAACCGTCACCATCAAGGGCTTGAGCGCAGGCCTGAAGCCACGCCAGAAAATGGAAGTCGAGATCAAGGACGCCAAAGGCAAGGTCAAGACCGTGCCGGTGCTGTGCCGCATCCAGACCCTGGATGAGCTCGAATATTTCAAAAACGGCGGCATCCTGAAATACGTCCTGCGTCAGCTGGCCTCGTAATCAGATGCTGACACGGCGGGGGCATTCCCCGCCGCTTTCACAAACAAAAAAACCGCCGGAGCAATCCGGCGGTTTTTCGTTTCGATGTGCAAAAGCCGATCAGAGCGTTTTGGCCAGATCGCGCAATTTGAATTTCTGGATTTTACCGGTCGAGGTTTTGGGAATTTCGGTAAACACCACCATGCGCGGCACCTTGTAGCCAGCCAACTGGCTGCGGCACCATGCCACGATCTCGGCCTCCGTAGCACTGGCGCCGGGCTTCAGCTCGACAAAGGCGCAAGGCGTCTCGCCCCATTTCTCGTCGGGACGCGCCACCACGGCTGCCGCCTGCACCGCGACATGTTTGAAAAGGGCATCCTCGACCTCGATGGAGGAAATGTTCTCGCCACCCGAAATGATGATGTCTTTCGAGCGGTCTTTCAGCTGGATATAGCCGTCGGGATAGATCACGCCGAGATCGCCCGAATGGAACCAGCCGCCGGCAAAGGCCTCGTCCGTCGCGCTCTGGTTTTTGAGATAGCCCTTCATCACCACATTGCCGCGCATCATGACTTCGCCGAGCGTTTCGCCGTCGCGCGCCACCGGCACCATGGTTTCGGGATCCATCACATCGACATGTTCGAGCGGCAGATAGCGCACGCCCTGACGGGCCTTCTTGCTGGCCTGCGCTCCGGCGTCCAGCAGATCCCATTCCTGATGCCAGTCATTGACCACCGAGGGACCATAGGTTTCGGTCAGCCCGTAAATATGGGTGACGTTGAAACCGGCTTCGCGCATGCCCGCCAGAACCGCTTCGGGAGGAGGGGCGGCAGCGGTGAAAAACTCGACCCGATGCGGCAGCGGACGCTTCTCTGCCTCGGGCGCATTGATCAGCGTCGACATCACAATCGGCGCGCCGCACAGATGCGTCACGCCATGATCGGCTATGGCATCGAACATCGCCTTGGCCCGCACATAGCGCAAACAGACATGGGTGCCCGCCACAACAGAGATCGACCACGGGAAACACCAGCCATTGCAGTGGAACATCGGCAGGGTCCACAGATAGACCGGATGTTTGCCCATGCCGCAGGTGACGATGTTGCCCTGGGCCAGCAGATAGGCGCCGCGATGGTGGTAGACCACGCCTTTCGGGTTGCCGGTGGTGCCCGAGGTATAATTGAGCGCAATCGCATCCCATTCGTCATGCGGGGTGTTGCGCTGATAGTCCTCGCTGCCCTCCATCATCAGGGCTTCGTAATCGAGCGTGCCGACCAGATCGCCTTCGCCGGTAAATTCGGGATCGTCATAATCGATCACCAGCGGCTTGACCTTGGCGAGCGCCAGTGCGGGTCCCATGATTTTCGAGAATTCGCGATCGGTAATCACCACTTTGGCTTCGCCGTGATCGAGCGAAAAGGCAATGATGGCGGCATCCAGACGGGTGTTGAGCGTGTTCAGCACCGCCCCGCACATCGGCACGCCATAATGGCATTCGAGCATGGCGGGCGTATTGGCCAGCAGCACGGCGACCGTATCGCCCTGTCCGATCCCGCGCTTGGCAAGGGCCGAGGCCAGACGGCGGGTGCGCGCGGCAAAGTCGTGATAGCTGCGGCGCAAACCGCCATGGATGATCGCGGTGCGGTCGGGATAGACGCCGGCCGCGCGCTCCAGAAAGGTCAGCGGGGTCAAAGGCTGGAAATTGGCCGGATTTTTACCCAATCCGTCATTGAAGATCGAAGTCTTTGTCATGCGCGTTTCCCGACTGCCTCTGAACCATTGGCTCTAGGCTAGCGGGCAAACGGGGCGGCTTCAATGCTCTGTTTGTCTGATAGGGTTCACAACAGGCTGTCGGCAATCAGTTTGCAGCCGATCAGGAAGGTCATGGCATAGACCAGCGTGTAGAATTTTTCCTTGTCGAACCGTCGCACCAGCCAGACACCGCCGAAGGTGGCGGCAACAGCCAAAGGCATCAAAATGAACGAGGTTTGCAGATTGTCGGTCGTGAATTGTCCGAGCGAGAAATAGCTGATCGCCTTGATGAAATTGGTGACGGCGAAAAACATCGTTGCCGTTCCGGCATACAGCTGCGGCGGCAGACGCTGCGGCATCATATAGACCTGATAGGGCGGAGAACCCGCATGGGCCACAAAGCTCGTATAGCCCGAGACACTGCCCCAGAACACACCTGCCGGAACGCTGTTGGAGGTCGCGGGCGTCAGTTTCAGCAATGCCCGCCCGTAATGATACACAACAAAGCCGACCGCGATCAGACCGACCATCAGGCGCACCATCTGCTCCGAGATCGAAGCCGCCATATACCAGCCGACGCCGATGCCGATCAGCGAACCCGGCAGCATCACCATCAGATTGCGCAGATCGAAATCCTTGCGATAGGCCCAGACGCTGACCACATCCTGCACCAGCATCACCGGCAGCAGGATGGCAGCCGCCTGCACCGGCGAAATCACCAGCGCGAGAAGCGGCACAGCCATCAACCCCAGCCCGTTAAAGCCGCCTTTGGCCAGCCCCAGAATGATCACCGCCGTCAAAGCGGCAGCATAGAAAGACGGATCGGTATAGACCAGAGACACGGAAAGGCCCTCGCAGGCGGCTGGAAGCAGGATAAAACGACAAAGCATTGTTGTCCTGAGCCTGCAACAGGGAAATTGCGGCCTCATCTGCCCTGATTGCATAAGAGCCGTGCAGGAATTCAATCCGCCCCGGATGTAGCCCCGCACTTGGTCTTGCATCCAAAGTCTCTCCTGACCTTTGCAACAAGCGGTGCTAGGAACAGGTCAAGATGACGCCTGCGCACGGGTTCAAACCCTTGACGGGGCCAATCAATGGTGAGGGAGAGCATTATGGCAGCACAGGCCAGTCGTTACGCGCAAACCTATGCTTTGGCGAAAGACAATCCGGAAGCCTTCTGGCTCGAAGCGGCCAAGGGCATTGACTGGGTTTCGGCCCCGACCCGCGCTTTTGACGCGGAGCAGGGCGTTTATGGCCGCTGGTTCCCCGATGCCGTGGTCAATACCTGCTACAATGCGCTCGACCGCCATATTGCCAGCCGTGGCGATCAGGTTGCAGTGATCTATGACAGCCCCGTGGCCAATTCCAAGCGGCAGCTGACCTATCGCGAGATGCGCGATCAGGTGGCAAGCCTTGCCGCCGTCATTCAGGATCAGGGCGTCGAAAAGGGTGACCGCGTGCTGATCTATATGCCGATGATCCCCGAAGCCTTGATGGCGATGCTGGCTTGCGCCCGTCTGGGGGCGGTCCATTCGGTGGTGTTCGGCGGTTTTGCCTCCAAGGAGCTCGCCACCCGCATCGAGGATGCACAGCCCAAGCTGATCATCGCCGCCTCGTGCGGGATCGAGCCGAACCGGATTGTCGCCTATAAGCCCTTGCTTGACGAGGCCATCAGCCTGTCGGCCTACAAGCCTGATCATGTGATCCTGTTCCAGCGTCCGCAGGCCGAAGCCGCTATGATGGCCGGTCGCGATATCGATTGGGCCGAAACGGTCGGTGCCGCGCTCGAGGCGGGCAAGCGGGCCGATTGCGTGCCTGTGCAGGCCACCGATCCGCTTTATGTGCTCTATACATCCGGCACGACCGGCAAGCCCAAAGGCGTGGTGCGCGACAATGGCGGCCATCTGGTCGCGCTGTCATGGTCGGTTGCCAATCTCTACAATATCCAGCCCGGCGAAGTGTTCTGGACCGCATCCGATGTCGGCTGGGTGGTCGGCCACAGCTATATCGTCTACGGGCCGCTGATTGCCGGTGCGACCACGGTTGTCTATGAGGGCAAGCCGGTCGGAACCCCCGATCCGGGCGCGTTCTGGCGGATGATTTCGGAGTACAAGGTGAAAGCGCTGTTTACCGCGCCGACCGCCTTCCGCGCCATCAAGAAGGAAGATCCCAAAGCGGATTACCTCAAGAAATATGACATGAGCCATTTCCGCGCGCTGTTTCTGGCGGGCGAGCGGGCCGATCCCGATACGGTCGGCTGGGCCGAGGATATTTTGAAAGTGCCGGTGATCGACCACTGGTGGCAGACCGAAACCGGCTGGGCGATTGCGGGCAATCCGCTCGGTCTCGGCCAGCTGCCGGTCAAACACGGCTCCCCCACCGTGCCGATGCCCGGTTACAATGTTAAAATCGTCGATGAATCCGGCCATCCCGTGCCTGCGGGCAAAATGGGTTCGATTGTGATCAAGCTGCCGCTGCCTCCCGGTTGCCTGCCGACCCTGTGGCATGCCGATGACCGCTTCCGCGAAGGCTATCTGGAAACTTTTCCCGGCCATTACAACACGTCGGATGCGGGCTATGTCGACGGGGACGGCTATCTGTTCATCATGGGCCGCACCGATGACATCATCAATGTCGCCGGACACAGACTGTCGACCGGCGGCATGGAAGAGGTGCTGTCCTCGCATCCCGATGTCGCCGAATGTGCGGTAATCGGCATCAAGGACAGTCTGAAAGGCGAACAGCCCTGTGGCTTTGTCGTGCTGAAAGCGGGCGTCACCCGTTCGCATGCCGATATCGAAAAGGACATCGTCAAGCTGGTGCGCGACAAGATCGGCCCCGTGGCGGCGTTCAAAATCGCCATCACGGTCAACCGCCTGCCCAAAACCCGTTCGGGCAAGATTTTGCGCGGCACCATGAAGAAGATTGCCGATCATGATCCATGGACCATGCCTGCCACCATCGATGATCCGGCGGTGCTGGATGAAATCGCAGTGGCGCTGAAGGACAAGGGGATCGTCTGATCCCCTCTCAAACCGCATTTTCGGGTGGCCAACACGGCGGTTTTGATGGCATGGAAGGGATGAGGGAGTTCATCCATGCCTGAACCTTTGCCGCTGTGGCTGTCGCTGTCCCAACTGACCTTTCTGCCCGATCTGCCGACGCTGGCGGGCTATACGCTGGCCGCTTTCGTGCTGGCGATCACGCCGGGCCCCGATATGGCGCTGTTTCTGGCGCGCACGGTGTCAGGCGGTAAACAAGCAGGCTTTGCCGCCATGCTCGGGGCGTCCACGGGGATGATGGGCCATGCGCTGCTGGCAGGGTTCGGCCTGTCGGCTTTGCTTGCCGCCTCGACCACCGCTTTTAGCATCGTCAAAGGGGTCGGCGCGCTCTATCTGGTGTTTCTGGCGTATCAGGCGATCCGCTACGGCTCGGGCCTGACGGCCGATCCGCAACAGGCCGAAAGCCAGAGCTTTTTTAGGACATGGCTGACAGGCTTGGGCGTCAATCTCACCAATCCGAAAGTGGTGATGTTTTTCGTGACCTTCCTGCCACAATTCGTCGATCCGGCCGATCCGCATGCCGCCGACAAGATTGTATTTCTCGGCATGTTCTTTCTGGTGGTCGGGGTGCCAGTCTCGGTCTTTATCATCATGACGGCCGAACGTTTTTCCGCCTTTTTGCGGTCCTCGCCCGCCTTGATGCGGCGGTTCGATTACAGTTTTGCCGGCATTATGAGCGTCTTTGCGCTGAAACTTTTGTTCACGCAGGGCCGCTGAAATCAATCGGCCTTGTCGTCGTCAAACAATGCGAATTGACCCGCCTCGCGCTTGGGCTCGGCCAGCCCGAGATGGCGGAAGGCCAGCGGTGTCAGCAGTCTGCCGCGCGGGGTGCGTTGCAAAAAGCCCTGCTGCAACAAGAACGGCTCGATAATATCCTCGATCGCATCGCGCGGTTCCGACAGAGCGGCGGCGATGGTTTCGATGCCCACCGGACCGCCGCCGAAATTGATGGCGACCATATCGAGATAGCGCCGGTCCATCAGATCCAGCCCGATCCGGTCGACATCCAGCAAGGTCAGCGAGCGGTCGGCCACTTCGCGGGTGACGGCGGCCACTTTGTCGACAATGGCGAAATCGCGGACCCGCCGCAGCAGGCGTCCGGCAATGCGCGGTGTGCCGCGGGCGCGGCGGGCAATCTCGTTGGCACCGTCTGCCGTCATCGGAATCCCCAAGACCCGCGCGCCGCGGGTGACGATGGATTCCAGTTCCTCGACGGTGTAGAAATTCAGGCGGATCGGGATGCCGAACCGGTCGCGCAGCGGCGTGGTCAACAGGCCCGCCCGCGTGGTCGCCCCGACAAGGGTAAATTTGGGCAGGTCGATCTTGACCGAGCGGGCCGCCGGTCCTTCGCCGATGATCAGATCGAGCTGGTAATCCTCCATCGCCGGATAGAGGATTTCCTCGACGGCCGGATTGAGCCGGTGGATTTCGTCGATGAACAGCACATCGTTTTCTTCGAGATTGGTCAGCTGTGCCGCCAGATCACCGGCTTTGGCGATGACGGGACCGGAGGTGGAGCGGAAATTGACGCCCATCTCGCGCGCCACAATCTGCGCCAGCGTGGTTTTGCCCAAGCCGGGCGGGCCGACAAACAGCACATGATCCAGCGCATGGTTGCGGGTCTTGGCGGCTTCGATAAACACCCGCAAATTGGCGCGGGCGGCGGCCTGTCCGGTGAAATCTTCCAGCGAGACAGGACGGATCGACTGGTCGATGTCATCCATGCGCTTGTCACCGGAGACGAGGCGGGAGGTCTCGCTCATTTGGCCATTTCCTTCAGTCCGAGCCGGATCAGTTGCGGCGTGGCCACATCCGGCCCTTCACGCTGCAACACGGCGGCAATCGCGGCGGAAGCTTGCGCCTGCGCATAGCCCAGATTGGTCAGGGCCGAGATGGCATCGGCGACGGGCTGCGGCACGCCGCGCCCTTCTTCCATCCCGCCGGCAAGGCGTGTGACCAGCGGATCGACCCCGCCAAAGGCCGGGGCCTTGTCTTTCAATTCCGATACGATACGGGCGGCGAGCTTGGGGCCGACACCGGGCGCGCGGGCCACCATGGCCTTGTCGAGCGTGCCGATGGCCGTGGCCAAAGCTCCGAGATCGAGCACCGACAGGATCGCCAGCGCGACCTTGGCCCCCACACCCTGCACCGATTGCAGCAGCCGGAACCAGTCGCGCTCGGCCTCCGAGCGGAAGCCGAACAGCCGGATCATGTCCTCGCGCACATAGGTGTCGATGATCAGGCTGGCGGCTTCGCCGATGGCGGGCAGGGCCGTCAGCGTTTTGGCCGAGCAAAACACCACATAGCCGACCCCGTGCACATCGAGGATCACCGTTTCCTCGTTATAGCTGTCGATGGTGCCTTTGAGCTTGCCGATCATGAGGGTGACTTTATCCGTTGTTTGACCATAGCGGCCATGTCTGCGGCACGATCCGTTTCAATCGCGTTAAGACTTTCTACCACACCCTGCGCATCGGCCTGATTGCGGTTCTGGCTGGCTTTCCATTTGCCGTGCATCGCGGTGATGCTGATTTCGACGCCGACAATACCGCGGATCTGCCCATTGATGAAGGATTCGGGGGCATCATCCACCGCCCACGGCGCGGGCATGCCGCCTTCCATCATCACGGTCAGATCGCGGATCTGGCGGCCGAGCCAGACCGGATCATCCATCACACGCGCCTGCCCGTGCACCTGCACCATGGCATAATTCCATGTCGGCACCACTTTGCCGCTCTCGCTCTTGGTCGGATACCAGCCGGGGTGGATATAGTGATCGGTGCCCTGAAACACGACAAGCACCTCTTGCGGTTCCAGAAATTCTTTCCATTGCCCGTTGGGCCGCGCCAGATGGCAGCGCAGCACATTGGCTTGTGCATCCAGCACAAAGGGAATGGGATTGGCCATCAAGCCGCCACCGCCCGCCGAGATCATGAGACCCAGTGGAAAGGTACGGATCAGCTCGTGCTGGCGGGTTGTGTCTTCTTCCTGAAAATGCAGCGGCTGGTACATGCTGTGACCCGATTGACTGATTCGAATATCGGTTACTTTAGGCCTTTTTGCGCCCGCATGCAGCGTCTCCCTTCACGCCAAAGCCTGCACCAGTCTTGGCCGTGTCCGGTGTTGGGCATGGGTGAGCGCGAGGGCCAGCGCATCGGCCGCGTCGGGTGTTTTCGGGTCGGCTTTGGCCAGCAACAATTTGACCATCATATGGATTTGCTGCTTTTCGGCATGTCCAGTACCGACAATGGTTTTTTTGACCAGATTGGGGGCATATTCGGCCACCAGCAATCCGGCGCGCGCCGGAACCAGCATGGCAATGCCGCGCGCCTGTCCCAGTTTCAACGTGGCGCGGGCATCTTTGTTGACAAAGGTTTCTTCGACCGAGGCCTCGTGCGGCTGATACAGATGTACCACTTCCGACAGCCCGTCGAACAGCTGGCACAGCCGGTCGGCCAGCGTCAGCTTGTCGTTGGATTTGATGGTGCCGCAGGCGACAAAAGTCAATTTCGATCCCTCACTCTCGATCACCCCCCAGCCCATATTGCGGAGGCCGGGATCAATACCGAGAATGCGGATAGCGGCCACTTTACCCGCCAAGCTTGGTCATGAGGGCATCGGAGAATTCGGCATTGGAATAGACGTTTTGCACGTCGTCGTTTTCTTCCAGATTGTCGAGCAATTTCATGATCTTTTCGCCGGCTTCGTCATCGACCGCGATCATGTTTTGCGCCTTCCAGATCAGTTTGGATTTGCGCGGTTCGCCGAATTTGGTTTCCAGCGCG
>Ga0209598_10004595_pt1 | contig 10085 bp, 7 predicted proteins | sample M_140807_EF_Meta_FD_187317 | JGI IMG/M metagenome (GOLD analysis project Ga0209598, IMG submission 187317) | Freshwater microbial communities from Lake Montjoie, Canada to study carbon cycling - M_140807_EF_MetaG (SPAdes) (version 2) | ecosystem: Environmental > Aquatic > Freshwater > Lake... | reverse complement strand
TGTTGCTCACAAACGGGACCGCCACCGGCCGCGCCGAGGGCGAGCGCTTGCTTGAGCCGGGCGATATTCAGGTTTGGCAGCCTTGGGATACGCCCAGTGCGGTGCAAGGGTTTTTAACGCACTTCAAACCCCGTATTGGGGTATTGATTGAAACCGAGGTCTGGCCAAATCTGGTTTTGCAATCTCAAAAAAATGGCGTGCCTTTGGTCTTGGCCAACGCCCGCATGAGTGAACGATCGAGCCGCAAAGCACTGCGCTGGCCTGCATTGACACGGCCGGTTTTTCAAGCCCTGACGGCCGTCTGGCCGCAAACCGAATCCGATGCACAGCGCTTGCAGCAACTCGGCGTCAGGGCTCAGACAGTGATGGGCAATATCAAGTTCGATGCCCAACCCGATGCCCTGCAGTGCGCCCAAGGAAGGCGCTGGCGGCTGCAAAATTCACGACCTGTTGCCCTGCTGGCCAGCGCACGCGAAGGCGAAGAAACCGCTTGGATTGATGCTTGGCTGGCCCTGCGGCGCGCTGGCGCCAGTGTGTCTGAACTGCAATGGCTGATCGTGCCGCGCCATCCACAACGGGTGAACGAGGTAGAAGCTTTATTGATCTCGCACGGGCTGACTGTGTCACGCCGCAGTCAATGGCGAGAAACTGAGCACGACGGGCCTGATGCCCAAGCGGCGCAGGCGGATGTCTGGCTGGGTGATTCTTTGGGTGAAATGGCGCTGTACTACAGCGTGGCGCAGGTGGCTTTGCTGGGCGGCAGTTTTGCGCCCTTGGGCGGTCAAAACCTGATCGAGGCGGCGGCCTGTGGCTGCCCGGTGATCATGGGGCCGCACACCTTTAATTTTGCGCAGGCCGCAGACATGGCCGCGCAAGCGGGCGTTGCCGTTCGCGTGGCAGACATGACGCAAGCGCTTGAACAGACGCACCTGCTGCTGCGGGACGCACCCGCCTTGACCAAAAGTTCGGACGCGGCCCGGGCTTTTGCAAAGGCCCACGAAGGCGCCACTGAACGCACTGCGCAAGCGGTGGTTCAAACCATGTTGTGAAACTTATTTGGCGAGCAAGGCGTTGACGGCTTGCAGGTCGTCAGCCTTCAAGCTGCCGTTGGCTTGGCGCAGTTTAAGCTGGCCCACCAAAAAGTCGTAACGCGCCTTGGCCAGATCGCGTTTGGTTTGGTACAACTGGCTTTGGCTGTTCAGCACATCGATGTTGATGCGCACACCCACTTTGTAGCCCAGCTGGTTCGCGTCCAAAGCGCTTTGGCTGGACGCTTCTGCGGCGGCCAAGGCATTCACTTGCCCCAAGCCCGATTGAAGACCCAAATAAGCGGTGCGGGTGGCTTGCGCGACATTGCGCTCAATGGTTTCCACATCCGCGCGGGCTTTGTCTTCGAGTGCCAGGGTTTCTTTGATGCGGTTTTCGTTCGCATAACCAGTGAACAAAGGCATGTTGAAGTTCAGGCTGATGCTGATGGCATTGGTGTCCACTTGGGTCGCGGCGTAGCCGTTAACGTAGCGGGTCGGTGAAAAGCCGGCAGTCAAATCCAAGGTGGGCTTGAGGCCGGCTTGCGCCTTTTCGATTTCGAGTTTGGCAATGTCCAAGGCGACGCGCGCTTGGGCAATACCAGGGTGCAATTCGGCCGATTGCATCACCCAAGTGTTGATGTCAGCGGGTTGTGGGGCTTGAAGTTGGACAGGTAAAACCAGGCTTCGCGGCTCTGTATTGCTGTTGCCAACCAACAAGTCCAGTGCCAATTTTTTCACCCGTAAATCGTTTTCCGCCGCAATTTCTTGAGCCAACACAAGGTCGTAGCGTGCCTGGGCTTCTCGGGTGTCGGTAATGGTCGAAGTGCCAACTTCAAAATTGCGTTTGGCCGCAGCCAATTGTTCAGCGACTGCGGTTTTCTGGGCTTGGACAAAGGTCAGGCTGTCGCGGGAAGCCAGCACATCAAAGTAAGCCTGGCTGACCCGCACGATCAGGTCCTGTTCTGAGGCTTTGAGCTGGGCGCTGGCCAACTCGGTTTGCTTCAAACCCTGGCTGTAGGTCGCCTTATTGGCAGGTCTGTAAAGGGGTTGCACTGCACTCAAATTGGCATTCAGGCTGCTGTAAGACTTGCTTTGACCTGCCAAAGCACCGGTCAATAAATCGACCATGCTTGTGTTCGCGGCCCCAGTCAAGCCGACAGTGGGCAACACACTGGCCTTAGCCTGTTCGGCTTTGGCCAAGTTGGCTGTGTACAGCGATTGGGCCGATTTGTAGGCCGCGTCATAGCCTTTGGCGGCCTCGAACAAAGTGACCAGGTTTTGCGCTTGCGTCGGGGCGCTGAAAATGACACTCAACAGGCCTGTCAAGGCCAAAGATAAAGGAGATAAACGCAGATTCATGAAAGCCTTTCGGGGGAAAACGTCATTCGGGTTGAAACAGGAAACAAGTCGGCACCTGACATCAGTAAGTGGGTATGCTGGGGTCCACTTGGGTCGACCAAGCATGGATGCCACCGGCCACATTGATGACCTCAAATCCCTGTTGCGCCAAGTAGGCGGCCACCTGCATGCTGCGGCTGCCGTGGTGGCACAAGCAGGCAATAGGTCGGGTTTTGTCCAATTCGTCCAGGCGCGCAGGAATGGTCTGCATGGGCATGTGCACAAACTCTAAGCCCGCTGGGGAGACGCTGGCGGTTTGGCATTCCCAGCCTTCTCGCACGTCCAGTAAAACGGGTTGACGTGCCGCCATGTGGGCGGCCCAGTCGGAAAGTTGTGCAGGGGTGATGAGTTGCATGGGAATTAAAAGCGAAAGTGTGAGTGCTCTGCAAAGTGAACCAAGCGGGGTGCCACGGTGTCCCAGGGTTCAGCCGTGGTCCATGCGCTATCGCTGTTACGGGTAATGAACGTGGCACGCATCATGGGTTCTTCGCCCACAATCGCCGCCAGACGGCCGCCCACTTTGAGTTGGGCCAGAAGGGCTTGCGGAACTTCAGCCACCGAGCCACTCAGCACAATCACATCAAAAGGGCCCTCCGCAGCGGCGCCGTTCGCGCCATCGGCCAGACGTACTTCCACATTCGACACGTTTTCTGTGGCCAGATTTTTGCGCGCCAGCGAAGCCAATTCGGGTTCGATTTCCAGCGTCAGCACAAGGGCGGCGCGGCGGCCTAACAAGGCGGCCATGTAGCCCGAACCCGTTCCGATTTCGAGGACTTTTTCGTGTTTTTGAACGGCCAGGTCTTGCAGCAATCGGGCTTCCAGGCGGGGTGCCAGCATCGCTTGGCCATGCGCACCCCCTCCACGAAGCGGCAATTCCATGTCCACAAAAGCCAGTGCCTGAAGTCCGGCGGGCACAAAGTGTTCACGCTTGACGGTGGACAACAAGGCCAGCACTTCGCTGTCCAGGACTTCCCAGGGGCGTATTTGCTGTTCAATCATGTTGAAACGGGCTTGTTCGATATCCATCGTGACTCCAAGGGGTGATTTTGCAAAAATGAGCTGATTTTAAAGGCCGGGGCCTTGCAGGGCCTGAGGTTCGGGAGAGAAACCTGCTTTTTGACGAAGCCATTGCGCCAAATCATCCATGTAACAGTACATGACGGGCACCACCACCAGGGTCAACAAAGAGGAGGTGATCACCCCGCCAATCACGGCTTGCCCCATGGGGGCACGTTGCTCAGAGCCTTCAGTCAGGGCAAAAGCCAGCGGGATCATGCCAAAAATCATGGCCAAAGTGGTCATCAAAATAGGGCGCAGGCGCACTTTGGCGGCCATCAGCAGGGCATCGTTTCGCGCCATGGCAGGGATGGGCTCGCCACCTGCGTCCTCCATGCCTTCGCGGGCACGGATGGTGAAGTCGACCAGCAAGATGGCATTTTTAGTGACCAAGCCCATCAGCATCACCACGCCAATCACCGAGAACATCGACAGCGATGAGCGAAAGGCCATCAAAGCCAGCACCACCCCGATCAAGGTCAGGGGCAAGGAGGTCATCAACGCGACGGGTTGGAAAAAACTCTTGAACTGGCTGGCCAGAATCATGTAAATAAAGATGATCGCCATGATCAAGGCGGACAGTGCATAACCGAAAGACTCGTTCATGCTTTTGGTGGAGCCACCGAACTGGTAGCGATAGCCGGCAGGAAATGGCATCGCTTCCATCACTTTTTTGATGTCGGCTGAGACCTCGCCCGCGGTTCGTCCGTAAGCATTGGCATTGATGGACACCTCTCGCATCAGGTCGCGCCGGTTGATCTGGTTGGAGCCTGTGGTTTCGGTCACTTTGGCAACCTGCCCCAAACGCACATTGCGGAAGCTGCCGTCGGCCGGGTTGGTCACACCGAAGGGCAAGCGTTCCAGGTCTTGCAGGGTGTTGCGGGCTGCAGGGTCAAGGCGCACGTTCACATCGTAGGTCTGGTCGTCGGGGGCACGCCAGTTGCCCACGGTTTGCCCTGCCACCAAGGTGCGCAAGGGGCCAGCCAGTTGGGCCACGCTGAGCCCTAAATCAGCCGCTGAATCACGCATCACTTCGATGCCAATGGTGGGTTTGTTGGCCTTCACACTCGAATCCAGGTCCACCAATCCCGGGATGGCGCGTAACTTTTCAAGGGCCATCAAGGTCAGGCGCTCGAGCTCACGCTGATCCGCGCCCTGCAGGGAAAATTCGATTTGCTTGCTGCCCCCCACCGAATCGGGGGTGCCAACTTGGGTCACGGTGATGCCCGAGACGCTTTTGAGCCGCTCGCGTAAGGCGGCCGATATTTGGTCTACGCTGCGCTTGCGGTCTTTGCGGTCCGCAAAGCGAATGCCCAAATTGACGTTGTTTTTACCCAAAGAATTGCCAGTGTTGATGGTCGCCACGGTGTAACGCACTTCAGGGAATTCCCGCACGATGGCCTCGACCTGCTTGGCCTTTGCCGTGGTGGCTTCCAAAGAGGAGCCGACAGGGGTTTGAAAGGCCACGCTGGCTTCAGAGAAGTCGGCCTTGGGTACAAACTCTGTGCCCAACATCGGCACCATGACCAGACTCACAATGAAAATACCCAAAGCCGAGAGCACGGTGGCAAGCTTGTGGTGCAAGGCCCATCGCAGAATGCTTTGGTAGCCGTCAGACAGGCGCTCAGTCATGACATCGAAAAAATGCGTCACCCGGCCAATGGTTTTGTCATACAGGTTGCGTGCTGCAAATTTACCCTGGGTTTGGATGCTGGGGTCATGCCAGATGCTTGACAGCATCGGGTCCAGGGTGAAACTCACAAACATCGAAATGCCGACCGCCGCCACGATGGTGATGCCGAACTCGTGGAAAAACTGGCCGATGATGCCCTGCATGAAACCAATGGGCAAAAACACCGCCACGATGGACAGCGTGGTGGCCAAAACAGCCAGTCCGATTTCTTGTGTGCCATCCATCGCGGCTTGGAATGCGTTTTTGCCCATTTGCAAATGCCGCACAATATTCTCTCGAACCACAATGGCGTCATCAATCAGCAGACCCACACACAAGGACAACGCCATCAGAGTGATCATGTTGATGGTGAATCCAAACAAGTCCATGAACAAAAAAGTGCCAATGATCGAGATCGGCAGGGTCAGTCCGGTGATGACCGTGGAGCGCCATGAGTTGAGGAACAAAAACACAATCAACACGGTGAGCAGGGCGCCTTCAATCAAGGTGCGGCGCACGTTTTCAACGCCCACACGAATCGAGCGCGAATTGTCGGTCACCGGTTCGAGCCGAATGCCGGGCGGCAATTGCTTTTGAATTTCTTTGAGTGCGCCGACCAGTCCATCCACCACTTCGATGGTGTTTTCGTCCTGTGATTTTTGCACGGTCAATAACAAGGTTCGCTGGCCATTGAACATGGCCAGACTTTCTAATTCTTGGGCATCGTCTTTGATCGAAGCGACCTGCGACAAGCGCACCGAAGTGCCGGATTTTTTGGCCACAATGATGTTGCCAAAATCTTCCGGCCGGACCATGCGGGACTGCACTTGAACCACCCGCTCTTGCGCGGTGGATTTGATTGTGCCCACCGGCAGGTCTTGGTTTTCATTGCGCACCGCATTGACCACTTGGTCGGCTGAAACGCCAAAGGCCTCCATGGCATCGGGTTTGAGGTAGAGGTTGAGTTCCCGTCGGCTGCCACCCACCACTGTGACCGAGCCTACACCCCGGATATTTTCCAGTTTCTTTTTGAGTACTTGCTCAGACCAGTTGGTCAGCTCAACGGCGGTGGGCGCTTTGCCTTGAGGGACTGCTTGGGGGATGACTGCCAGCGACCACACCGCGCGGCTGGAGGGATCAAAGCGCAGCACCCGGGGTTCTTTGACCTCGGTCCGAAGTAAAGGCTTGACTGCGGCGATTTTCTCCCGCACATCCTCGGCGGCCTTGCGGCTGTTGATGTTCAGGCCAAACTCCAGCACCACAACCGACTGTCCTTCGTAGGTGCGAGAGGTCAGGGCGCTGATGCCGGCTATCGAGTTCACGCCTTCTTCAATTTTTTTGGTGACTTCGCTTTCGACAATTTCGGGGCTCGCGCCAGGGTATTCGATGAGCACCACCACCACGGGGAAGTCGATGTTCGGGAACTGATCGACTTTGAGTCTTTGCAAAGAGAACAAGCCCAACACAACGATGGCCAGCATGACCATGGTCGCGAAGACAGGATTTTTCAAACTGACTTGGGTGAACCACATGCTGAGCTTACGGTTTGACGGCAGTGAATTTCACACGCGTGCCTTCACGCACGGCACCCGAGCTTGCGGTCAGCAGTTGGATCCCCTCGGTCAGTTGAGCGTCCGAACTCGATATACCGACCATGACCTGGCCTTCGGCCTCGCCGCGGGTGCCCAGGCTGACCGTCATGTGGCGCACCTGGTCCTTGTCAATCCATTGCACATAAGGCTGCGGTTTGTCGGTGCGTACCGCCGTCACCGGCACAGCCAGCGCTGAGACGCGGGTGGTGGCCAGTTGGCCTTGTACAAACAAGCCTTGGCGTAAATCTGGGCTCGATTCCACGCCAAGGTAGATCAAGACACTGCGACTGCCGGCTTGTGCGCTGGGGTTGATGCGCAAGACACGGGCGTTGACAGGGTTCGTGCTGCCTTCCATCGTCAAGAGGGCACTTTGCCCTGTCCGAACGTTGGCGGCCTCTGCAGGCGGCACAGCCGCTTCGACTTCGAGCTGGCGCAGATCCACGATCTCCACAATACGGGCATCGATTGCGAGGCGTTCACCGGGTTGCGCCAGTCGCTGGGCAATCAAGCCCGACAGAGGGGCTTTAAGGGTGGTGTCGTCTACCGCTTTGCGCGACACATCCCATGCAGCTACTGCCGCCAGATGGCTGGCTTTCGCACCTGTCAAATTGGACAAAGAAGTGTCCAAGGCGGTTTTGGAAATGAAGCCCTGATCGACCAGTGCTTGGTTGTTGTCGAATTGCTTTTGCGCAATGTCGACCTGTGCCATGGCTGCATCCACTTGCCTTTGGGCTTGCCGCTGGCGTGCCAGGTATTCGGTCGGGTCGATGCGGGCGACAACTTGGCCTTGGGCCACACGATCACCTTCGCGCAGGGTGAAGTCCATCAATTCGCCAGCCACGCGGGCCTTGACCATGGCCGACTGGGTGGCTTTTAAAGTGCCAGATACGGGCAAGCCCTGCGCCAAGGTGAGCGCGCGCAGCGTGTGGATGTCACTCGGTGCCAATTCCAAAGTTTGGGCAAGCAACTTGGCTGCCTCAACAGTTGCAGCAGCAGCCAAGCTGGCTGCTTTGCGTTGCGCCATGTACTTGTAGGCACCGAACCCGGCGCCCATGAGCAGCAACAAGATCAAGGTGAAACGAACAAACTTTTTCATGAGGATTTTTCTGGCGTCATGCCGCGCACCAATAAGTCGGCATGGTTGGTGATGAATTTCTCGGGGTTGATCACTTGCGTGCCGTTGCTGCAAGCGCCGGTGGCGTGCTTTTCCATGACCAAAAAGATCAGGGGTGCCATGACCGAGTAAATGGTGTCATTGACATCGATCGCACGAAATTCACCGCGATCAATGCCTCTTTGCAAAACGAATCGGACCAAAGCTTGTGCGGGTTGGATCACGTTGTCGTGAAAAAATTCGGCCAAGGCTGGAAAGTTACTGGCTTCACTCATCATGAGTTTGGAAATGCCAGAGGCCTTGGTGGCGCCATAGCGGCGCCACCATTCGAGCATCATCCACTGCAGTAAATCAGCGCTGGTGCCCTGGAAATTTTCGGCTTCGGTGATGCCCTCGGCCACCGGACGGGCCACGTTTTCCATCACCACTGCTTTGAACAACTCTTCTTTGCTGGGGAAATACAAAAACAAAGTGCCTTTGGACACCCCGGCGCGAATCGCCACTTCTTCGGAGCGCGTGGCTGCAAAACCTTTTTCGACGAACAAATCCAAAGCCGCGTCCAGCAGTTCACCTGGGCGGTCTTGTTTGCGGCGTTCGCGTTTGTGGGGAAGTGCTTCGGACACAGGATGCTAATGACTGATTGGTTATTAATGTAATTCAAAAGTCGCCGCTCGTCAATTCGCTGCTGAGTGAATGGGGGGTGAATTTAGGGGCTAAAGTGTCAGTTAACTTGCCCATGACAAGGACGCTCAAGGGGCGATCAAGGTGAAATCAAGCTGCTTGTTTAACGCAAAGCGCGTAGCAATTTTTGCCCGCCTCGGCCATTCACTTCGTGACCCAGACGGGTTTGTTCAGCCTTGATGGCGATGCGACTTTTGTCGCCGAGCACGCCATCGATGACACCCACGTCATGGCCTCTTTGGCTGAGCAGTTCCTGGATTTCGCGGCGCTCGGCGCGTGACAGGCCTGCATCGTCGGTGGGCCAGGGCGTGGCAAAGGGGCCAGCACCTCGCAAACGATCTGACAAATGGGCAATGGCCAGACCGTAGCTTTCTGCGGCGTTGTAGCTGTAGATGGCGTCAAAATTGCGGAACACCAAAAAGGCAGGACCCTGGATGCCCGCAGGCGTCATCAGGCCAGCAGGTCCGCCGCTGTTGGGCAAGGCGCTGCCGTCTTTTTGGGTCAGGCCGCGTGCAGACCATTCAGCCAATGCCTTTTTATTTTTCCGGCTTTCGCCAGTGATGTCGGTCCCCGCTGGGAGCTTGACTTCCAAGCCCCAGACCTGCGTGGGGTTCCAGCCGGCTTTGTTCAGAAAATGGGCGGTCGATGCCAAGGCATCGGGCACGCTGTCCATCAGGTCGCGTCGGCCATCGCCATCAAAGTCTTGCGCCAAACGTTCAAAGGTGGTGGGCATGAACTGGGTGTGGCCAAAGGCCCCGGCCCAGGAGCCGACCAAGCGTTCCGGCGCAATGTGACCCGCTTGCAGGATGCGCAGTGTGGCGAAGAACTCACCCCGGAAGTAGTTTTGCCGGTTGCCAAAACACGACAAGGTGCTCAGCGCCTGGGTCAGCGGGTATTTGCCAAAGGTTTGGCCAAAGTTGCTCTCCACGCCCCACACCGCGACCACCGTGGCCGCATCGACCCCGTAATGGAGGGCCACTTTGTCCAGTGTGTCTTTGTGCAAGGCCAGTTTGGCTTTGCCTTCGGCCACGCGCTCATCGTCCACCAAGGCGGCCAGATAGTCCCATATGGGCATCTTGAACTCGGGCTGGTTGTTCATTTTGTCCAGAATGCCCATGTCCGGCGTCAAGCCTTGCGTGAAGCGGGCAAAACTGTCTTCCCGCACGCCCGCGGCTTTGGCGGGCGCGCGCAGACTGGACAGGCAGGTGGGGTAGTCGGCTTGGGCAAACAAGCCCGTGCACCACAGCAGGATGATCAGGCACAGGGGGGCGCGAAATTTAAAAGTAGTCATGGGCAATGATTGTAGGCAAGGACCTCTGCTGTCCCCGATGCGCTTGTCGTGTTGTGAGGCTGGAGACCCTCCAGCCTGTTCAACCGCCGATGTAAGCGTCCGGTTCTGCTTTGGGTTCTGCTTTGGGTTCTGATTTGAGTTCTGCTTTGACATGCTCGTCATACAGATTCATGGTGATTTTCACGACCAAGCCACCTTGCGCATGGTTGAAAAGGCTTATGGTGCCATTCATGTTTTCGAAGGTCTTGCGCGC
>Ga0209598_10004592_pt1 | contig 10088 bp, 6 predicted proteins | sample M_140807_EF_Meta_FD_187317 | JGI IMG/M metagenome (GOLD analysis project Ga0209598, IMG submission 187317) | Freshwater microbial communities from Lake Montjoie, Canada to study carbon cycling - M_140807_EF_MetaG (SPAdes) (version 2) | ecosystem: Environmental > Aquatic > Freshwater > Lake... | reverse complement strand
CCGCTAGCGGCCGTCGGCCACGGGATCGAGGGCGTGGAGGCGGCCGACGCTGCGGAAGAACACCTTGCCCGCGCCGACGGCGGGCGTCGACCGGCAGCCCTCGCCCAGGGGAGAGCGGCCCAGGATCTCGAACTCCGCGGCATCGGCGATCACGACCACCTCACCGTCGGCGGAGACGTTGAGCACGGTGCCACCCACGACGATCGGCGACGCCGAGAAGTTGCCGCCGACGCGGCCCCGCCACAGCACCTCGCCGTCGGCCGCGTTCACGCACGTGACGACCCCCTTGTCGCCCCAGAGGTAGAGCCGGTCACCGGACACCACCGGCGTGGGAACGTAGGGCGCCGAGCTGCGGTCGAGCCTGTAGGCGATCTCCGGCTCGAGCGGGCCTGCACCTTCCGCGGCCGCGGCGGGCGGCCGCACGGCCACGAGGGAGTTGTCGCCGCCTCCCTCCCCGCAGGTGCAGATCACAAGCGTTCCGGCCATCATCGGCGACGAGACCGTCCGCTTGGGAAAGCACTTCCGCTCCCAGAGCACCCTGCCGGTGGCCGGATCGACGCCGGTCAGGCCGTGGGCCATGCTCGCGAGCACGAGCTGGGGCGGCTCACCGTTCCGCTCGACCACCAGCGGCGTCGAGTAGGCGGTGCGGGCCGTGTCGCGTGGCAGCCTCCACCGTTCGCGGCCGGTCTTCGTGTCGAGCGCGACGATCGCGCTGGGCCCGTCGTGCTCGATGGGGACCACGAGCAGGTCGCGCCAGACCGCTGCCGAGCTGCCGAAGCCGTGCTCGCTGGCGTAGGGCCCGAGATCGGCGTGCCAGAGCTGCTGGCCGTCGTGCGTGAACGCCTCGACCCGCAGCTGCTCCGTCGTGGCCCAGAGCCAGTAGACGCCGCCCGAGTCCACGGTCATGGAGCCCGACGCGGAGCTGTTCTGGGCGTGATGCCGCTCGATCGGGCCGGCCATTTCCCGCTGCCACAGCAGCTTTCCGTCGGCGGCCGCGTGGCAGCTCACGTACCGCGTTGACTTCTCCTCGTCGGCGCTGGCGGTGTAGACGTGTCCCCGCCAGACCACGGGCGAGGCGTTGCCCGTTCCCGGCAGGTCGGCGGTCCACGCCCAGTCGCGTTCCGTCCACGCGTGGGGGAACCGGCGCGGCCCGCCGGCCCCGGCGGCATCGGTGCCGCGAAACCGCGGCCAGTCGGCGGCATCCACGGTGGCAGCGGCCCGGGCTGCCTCGGCCGCATCCGCCCGCGGCCCCGTCGGGGCGGGGCAGCCAAAGGCGAGCACCCAGAGACCGAGACAGACACCGAGACAGGCCGCGAGTCTGTCCGGAAGTGCACGGCGGCAGGCATGGCGACGCATGCCCGGCAGTATGCCATGTTCGGCGGACGGCGGCGACCCGCGCGGGCCCTTCGGTGGCATCGGTCTAGTGCCGGTGCTAGCCTCTCCCGGACTGTTTTTCACGGCTCGTGACGGCGGACCGTGTGGCGGACCTGTCTGCCAGAGGGCCTGTCTGCCAGAGGGCCTGGCTTCCAGTGGAGGTGCTTCGTGGTGGCGGACGATCGAACGCGGGGGCGGGCCGCCCGACGCTGGCCCGGAGTCATCTGGTGCGCCGCGGCGGCCGTCGCCGGCACGGCCGGCCTGCATCCGCCCCTCGCGGCCGCGGACGAGCCGTCGATCAGCATCCTCACCACCCGGCCGCAGCCGATGATGACGAACCTTGGCGACGCCTACGGGAGCATCCGGCTGGGGCCGGACCGCGACGCGTTCGAGGCGGCCTCAGCCGCGCTGGCCGAGCATCATGACCTCGATTTTCGTGAGACGCCGCTGCGCGACGCGGTGGCCACGATTGCAGAGAAGGCGGGCGTGAGGATCGTCTTCGATCACGAGTCGCTGGACGACGTCGCGATCGACATCGACGCCACCATGGTCTCGGGATCGTTCGAGGACATGTCGCTCCGCGCGATCCTGCGGGAGGTGCTCGGCGACACCGATCTCGACATGGTTTTTCGCAACGAGCGGTTCGTCGTCACGACGGTCGACGCCGCCGCGGAGCACTCGGCCCGTGTCTTCTATCCCGTGCTGGCGGGCACTGACGTCGACGAACTCATCATGCTCATCGAGCGGACGGTCGCCCCCGACTCCTGGGACACCGTCGGCGGGAAGGGGGCGATCGCCGCCGTGCCGGGGCAGATGGGGACGGGCCTGGTCGTCCGCCAGACCGAGGCGGTGCACGAGGAGATCGCCGGCCTGCTCGCGGGGCTCGACGCCGCCCTCTGGACGGCTGACGTGGCGGAAGAAGGCGTCGCGCCGCGGCTGGTGAGGGCCTATCCCGTGGCCGACCCGGTCGTGCGGGAATCGGCAGCCGAACGGCTCGTCGGCATCTGCAACGACTCTCTGCCGCGGGCCGCCGATCCCCAGGCGACCGTCGACGTGGTCGGTGATGCGCTCGTCGTGCGGTCGCGATCGCGTGCCTTCCACGTCATGGCCGCACAGGTGCTTGCGGCGTTGCAGGGCGTGGACGCGATCCTGATCGAGGGCGACGACGACGCCCACAAGCCCGCCGACGAGGATGCCCGGGACGCCCATGCCACCGGGTTTCGGGGAGCCGGGTTTCGGAGAGAGGGCGTACCGTGGACATCGCCCGCGCCGGCATCGTCTCCGGCCGCTGCGTCCTCCGCGTCCACGTCCGCGTCCACGACCGGAAGCTGACCGGGCTGGCTGCGGCCGGCGCCGACCGGGCGGCGGTCAGTCGACCGCAGCCGATTCGTTCCCCGCCCGGGTGGCGAGCTGGCCGAGCACCAGCACCGACGTGTTGTCCGCCACGAACCGGGTCGCTCCGTCAGCCATGACGACGTGCGCACCACCCAGGTGGAAGGCGTAGAGCAGCCAGCCCCATTCATTGGAGCCGTTGACGCGCATCGAGGACGTGGGGATCGCGCCGGATGTGGGGCCCGACGTGCACCAGCCCGTGGCCCGGTCGCCGAATCCGTAGGGATTGTCGTTCGTCGCCCAGGCGCCCCCCTGTGCACGTGCGCAGCTCGCGCCCGCGGCGTTGTCCGCATTGGCCGGATACTGCCTCCCGTCGCGCCACACGTCCTCGCGGCCGCCGCACTCGCCAAGCAGAATCGTCTTCGAGGTGCCGTCGGTGATCTTCGCCAGCGTGCTCTTCGGACGCACCGCTGAGGCCCCACAGCCCGACCAGGTCTCGGTCGGCCCCGGTCCGGCCGTCACCGTGCCTGCAGGGAGGGCTGCCAGCGTGTTGAAGTTCGTCCCGGTCCCCGCCACCAGGAAGTAGTCGGTGCAGGCCCCTGTCTTGCGGGGACTGTCGATCTTGTCCTGGATCCGATCGGGCACCGGGCATGATGGGCACTTGAGCACGGGCAGCTGGTTCCGCGCGAGGGCTCGGTTCCCGGTTGGATTCGCGTCCAGAACTCCCGCCGTGCCGCCGTTGACGGCCGAGCCGTCCGCGTTGACCCACCAGTCGTGGGAAAAGTTGTAGCCGGCGAGGAGATTGGCCTCCTCGACGTAGGGCAGGGCATCGGGCGCCCAGCTGCGCTGCGCCATCCCCGCCTCGCTGTTCGGGGCGGCGGTGCAGTTGCTCGTCCGCTTCAGCGGCGGCAGCAGCCTCTTGGCGCTCTCGTGGTTCGCAAACGCCAGCGCGAGCTGCCGCAGGCTGCTCGAGCACGCCGTCCGGCGTCCGGCCTCCCGGGCGGACTGCACCGCCGGGAGCAGGATCCCCACGAGCGCGCCGATGACCGCGACCACCACGAGCAGTTCGACGAGCGTGAAGCCGCGATGGTCGCGCGGACATCGGCACCGGGAGCGGTGCGTCCCGGCTCCCAACGTCGCTGTCGCTGCGCTCCCTCGGCTGCTGGTTCGCGGCCCTTCGGTCATCTGGTCGGTCATCTGGCGACTCCTCTTCTCCCTCTCGTCGCAGCGTGGCCACGGACACCCGGAGAAGCAACTGGCATGCCGCCCCGAGGCCAGCCGAACTGCACGGGAAAACGAGGCCGCCAGACTCCGCTGCGGACGGCAGGCGATGAATCCTTCCGCAGGCCGGTGAATCATTCACCAGCGAAAGGTCGGAGGGCCTGGCCCGTGCCGACGCCGCCAGTGTGGACGCCCGCCGCGCGTGGTGCCGACGTGCCGACAAGCCGCGCCGACAGGCGTTTTCGCGGGCCTTTCCAGCGATCCCGCCCTGCGGGCCGGTGCCGGGTGGCACCATTTCAGGGTGTATGCTTGATCGCGGGGTCCTCGGCACGTTCCCCGCATCCGGCCCAATCCCACCCCGGGAAGGGGCCGTCACCGCCAGGCCGGCACGGTCGGGGATGAGCGACAACCGCGAATTCATCGAGGAGTTTCTGGTCGAGTCGACCGAGAATCTCGACCAGCTCGACCGCGACCTCATCGCGCTCGAAGAGCGGCCAGACGACCCGCAACGGCTGGCGAGCATCTTCCGCACGGTCCACACCATCAAGGGCAACAGCGGCTTCTTCGGCTTCTCCAAGCTCGGTGCCCTGACCCACAGCGGCGAGCACCTGCTTGGCCGGCTGCGGGACGGCAAGATCCGGCTCAACAACCGGGTGACGGGCACGCTCTACTCGATGATCGATGCGGTGCGTTCGATCCTCCGGTCCATCGAGTCCACCGGCGTGGAGGGGGAGCAGGACTTCCGGGAGCTCGCACAGACGCTCGCGGCGGTCGCCAGCGAGGATGACGACGATTCCTCAGTGCCTGTGGCACCGAGTCGCCTCCCTCCTCCCACCCCGTCCCCTGCGTCTTCCCCTACCCCTACCACTTCCCCTACCCCTTCCCCGCCCGCGGCGTCACGACCGGCTGTCCAACCAGACACCGTGGCTGATGCCGCCGTCGCCGCACCGTCCTCGCCGCCCGTTCCCTCCTCGCCGCCTGCAGCACCGCCTGCAGCACCGCCGGCCGCGAGCCCGTCACAGCCTGCCCCTGCAGCTGCGGCGACGGCCGCCCGCCCCCCGGCCCCCCCCACGTCCGCAGCCACGCCGCTACCGACCGAGACCTCGATCCGCGTCGACGTGGGGCTTCTGGCCTCGATTCTCGACCTCGTCGGCGAGCTGGTGCTCGCCCGCAACGAGCTCCGGAGCATCGAGACCACCGATCCCGCGCTCGAGGGCGTGATCCACCGCATCAACAACGTCACCAACGCACTGCAGGCGACGGCCGTGAAGACGCGGATGCAGCCGATCGAGCACGTCTTCAGCAAGTTTCCCCGCACCGTCCGCGATCTCGCCGTCTCCTGCGGCCGCGAGGTCCAGCTGGTGATCGACGGCGCCGACACGGAGCTCGACCGCACCCTGATCGAGAGCATCCGCGATCCCCTGACGCACCTCGTGCGCAATGCCGTCGACCACGGCATCGAGCCGCCCGACATCCGGGTGTCGCGCGGCAAGCCCCGAGCAGGACGGCTGTCCCTGCGGGCGTTCCACGAGAGCGGACAGGTGACGATCGAGGTGCAGGACGACGGGGCCGGCATCCCGGTGGAGGCGGTCCGCGCCAAGGCCGTGGCCCGCGGCCTCGTCGACGCCGACACGGCGGCCCAGCTGCCGGAGGACCGGATCCTGCAGTTCATCTTCGAGCCGGGATTCTCGACGGCCGCACAGGTCACGAGCGTGTCGGGCCGGGGCGTCGGCATGGACGTCGTGAAGACGAACATCGAGGCCATCGGTGGGACGGTCGACATCGCCAGCCGGGCCGGCGAGGGCACGACGGTGCGGGTCCGCGTGCCGCTGACGCTGGCGATCATCCCTGCAATCGTGGTTCGCTGCGACGCCGAGCGGTTCGCGCTGCCGCAGGCGGCCGTCGGCGAGCTGATCTCGCTGCGCGGCGACGGCGGCCCGCGGATCGAGGGCCTCGAGGCGGCGGAGGTGATCCGCGTCAGGGGCCGGCTCGTGCCCGTGGTGTTTCTCGACGAGTTCCTGGGACTGCGGCCGCGCACTGCCTGTCGCGAGGAGGGCACCGTCGTGCTCGTGCGGGTCGACGACCACGAGTTCGGCATCGTCGTCGACTCCGCCCGCACCGGCACCCCGGCCGACGCCGACCGCACGATCGCCGAGGCGGCCAGCCTGTCCACGATCGTCGTCAAGCCGATCGGCAGCCTCCTGGCGCAGCTGGGCATCTACTCGGGCGCCACCGTGCTCGGGGACGGCGGCGTGGTCCTGATCCTCGACCTCCGCGGCATCCTGCGTGCCGCCCGCCTGCCGCCGCTGGCCCGTCCCGACGACGAAGACGACGCGGCAGCCGAACGGGCGGCCGTCACCGACAGCTATCTGGTCTGCCGCACGAACTCCGGCCGCCGCATCGCCGTGCCGCTGGCAAACGTCGCCCGCCTGGAGCGATTCGGCGCCCAGGAACTGCAGCCGGTGGGACACCGGCAGGTCGTCCGCCGCGGCCAGGACTTCACGCCAGTCGTCGACGCCGATTCGATCCTCGGCGCGGCGGCCGCGCCCGCCGCGCCGGCCGCCGGAGGCGGCACGATCCACCTCGTCGTGCTCGACGACCGCCGCGGTGGGGTCGGGATCGCCGTGCAACAGATTCTCGACGTCGCCCGGGCGGAGTCGCCGCTCCAGCCCGGGCTGGCGGCCTCCGGCGTCGTGGGAACCCTCGCCGTCGGCGGGCTCGCCACCGAGGTGCTCGACCTGTCCGCCGCCCCGTTTCCGCCGTGAGCCCCTGTCCCGCCGTGAGCCCCTGTCCCCGCCGTGAGCCCCCGTTCCCGCCGTGAGCCCCTGTCCCGCTGCTCCACCGCCCCCGCAGCGCCACGACCGCCCGCACTTCCCATGCCCACCACGATCCCCACCACCATCCGCTATTGCTGCTTTCTGGTCGGCGACGACTGCTTCGCCGTCGTGGCCGACAGCGTGGCCGAGGTGCTCCACGACAGCCGCATCACCCGCGTGCCCCAGGCACCGCCGGCGGTGCTCGGCCTCCTGCACCTGCGTGGCAGGATCGTGCCGGTGATCGACATGCGGCGCCGCCTCGGGTTTCCGGAGGCGGCCGGGGCGGTCGCCCGCACCCACCTCGTGCTGCGGCTCAACGACGACTGGTACAGCCTGCTCGTCGACGAAATGCTCGACGTCGTGGAGGTGCCGGAAGACAGGATCGAGCGACCGTCCCTGACGGCGGCCGACAAGCCGACCGACGCGGTGGTCGGCGTATACGCCGACGCGGGGCGGCTCGTGCACTTCCTCGATCCGCAGCGGATCGTCAACACACTCGCACGACAGCGGGAACAGGTCATCCACAGACAGGGGGCATCCCATGGCGGCTCATGACGTGAACGCGACGAATGACGGCGGCTCGGCGGCGGCGGGAGGCTGGCGGTCGCTTCTGGGCAATCGTCTCCTCCTGTCACTGCTGGCCGTGTCGCTCATCCCGCTGGCGGCGATGGGCATCGCCACCTACCGCGCAGCCAGCGAGTCTCTCACGACGGAGGCCTTCGCCAAGCTCGAGACCGTCCGCACTATCACCGCCAAGTCGGTCGAGCGCTACTTCGCACGGCTGCACGACGAGCTCAAGGTGCTGGCCGAGGACCGCATGACCATCGATGCGTGCCGGCAGTTCCGCGACGCCTTCCCGACGGCGCTCGCCGACGCCGGCATCGACGAGAAGGATTCGCGGCAGGCCCGTCGCGAGCTCGAGGCACATTACGAGGGCGAATTCGCCACCGAGTTCCGCAAGCGGTCCGACACAGAGCCCGTCACGAAGCCGCTGGCGGACTCGCTCGACGACAACGCCGCCTACCTGCAGTATCTCTACATCCGCCGCAACGAGCATCCCCTGGGCTCGAAGCAGCTGCTCGACGTGGCCGACGACGGCTCCGCCTACTCCAAGGTGCACGCCGCGTTCCATCCGATCTTCCGCAGCCTGCGCGACAAGTACGGCCTCGCCGACCTGTTCCTGGTGGATGTCGCCACCGGCACCATCGTCTACACCGTCTTCAAGGAGCCCGACTTCGGGGCGTCGTTGCGGGCCGGTCCGCTCGCCGGCACGTCGCTGGCCGGGGCGTTCATGCAGGCCGCCGCCAGCGGCCGCCGCGACGCCGTCGCCTACGGACAGTTCTCCCGCTACCTCCCCTCCTGCATGGAGCCCGCGAGCTTCATCGCGGCGCCCCTTTACGACGGCCGCCAGCTGATCGGCGTCGTCGCCTTCCAGATCCCGATCGACAAGGCGAACGAGATCATCGGCGAGACGACGGGGATGGGCAGCACGGGCGAGACCTACGCCGTGGGCCCCGACAGGATGTTCCGCAGCAACTCCCGCTTCGCGAAGGATCTCGGCGTGACGAGCACGATCATCAATCCGAAGCTCAAGGTCGACACCCTGCCCGTCCGCAGCGCCCTGGTCGATGGCCGCTCGGGCACGGCGCTGTGCCGCGACTACCGCGACAAGGAGGTGCTCTCCTCCTGGTCTCCGGTCACGATCCACCGCGACGACCTGTCCGACCGCGACACCATCCGCTGGGCCCTCGTTTCGGAGATCGATCAGGCGGAGGTGCTCGCCCCGATCCAGAGGCTGCGCACCTTCGCGCTGAGCATCTTCGGCCTGACGACCGCGGGCGTGCTGCTCGTGTCGGCGGCCATCGCCCGTCGTCTCACCCGGGAGACGAACCGCCAGACGGCGCTCGTGTCCGGCATCATGGACAACACCCACGCCCTGGCGAGTTCCTCCGAGGAGCTCACGAGCGTCAGCCAGCAGATGAGCGCCGCGGCGGAGGAGACGACCGCCCAGGCGAACCTCGTTTCGGCGGCGGCGGAGCAGGTCAGCAGCAACGCCCGCACCGTCTCCGGCTCCATCGACAACCTCGTCTCGAGCATCCACGAGATCGCCAAGAGCGCGCAGAACGCGGCGTCGGTCGCCCGGCAGGCGGTCGACATGGCCGGCACGGCCTCGACGACGATGGACGCCCTCGGCCGCTCGAGCGCCGAGATCGGCAAGGTGGTGAAGGTGATCACGTCGATCGCGGAGCAGACCAACCTGCTGGCGCTCAACGCGACGATCGAGGCGGCGCGGGCCGGCGAGGCGGGCCGCGGCTTCGCCGTGGTCGCCAACGAGGTCAAGGAGCTGGCCCGCGAGACCGCCCGGGCCACCGAGGACATCGGCTCCAAGATCGACGCGATGCAGAACGACACCCGCCGTGCCGTGTCGGACATCGGCGAGATCCGCTCCGTCATCGAGTCGATCGACGCCCTGCAGACGCGGATCGCGACGGCCGTCGAGGAGCAGTCGGTGACCACCAGCGAGATCAGCCGCAACATCACCGAGGCGACCACCGGCTCCACCGAGATCGCCGAGAACATCGTGCAGGTCGCACAGGCCGCCCAGAGCACGGCGGAGGGGGCGTCGAACACGCAGGTCTCCTCCCAGGAACTGTCGCGGATGGCCCAGGCTCTGCAGCGGCTGGTCGATGAATACCGGCGCTCCTGACGCCCGCCAGGGAAGGGGGACGGGGTGCGTGCGCTGATCGTCGACGACTCGAAGCCGAGCCGCAGCATCGTCGCCCGGGCGCTGCGCGACCTGGGGTTCGAGTGCGCCGAGGCGGCCAACGGCGCCGAGGCCCTCGCGGCGCTCTCCACGGGGTCGCTCCCCGGTCTGATCACCGTCAATTGGCACATGCCGGTGATGGACGGCCTCGAGCTGGTGCGGCGGATCCGCGCCAGCCCCGGGCTCCGTAGGCTCAAGGTACTGATGGTATCGACGGAGGGCGATGCCCAGCGCGTCGCAATGGCGATCGCCGCCGGCGCAGACGACTTTCTCGCGAAGCCCTTCACTCCGGATGGCCTGGCCCGCAAGCTGGTCGCCCTGGGAGTTCGCACCGCCGCCGATGTCGCGGTCGTGGGCGAGCGCGGACCGATCCGCGTGCTCGTCGTCGACGACTCCGCCACCATCCGCAGCGTGCTGTCGTCGACGCTCGCAGCCGATCCCGACCTGAAGGTCGTGGGCACCGCCGTCAACGGGCAGGTGGCGCTGGCGAACATCGCCGCCAAGCCCCCCGACCTGGTCCTGCTCGACGTGGAGATGCCGGTGCTCGACGGCATCTCCACCCTGCGTGAAATCCGCCGGAC
>Ga0209598_10004590_pt1 | contig 10091 bp, 8 predicted proteins | sample M_140807_EF_Meta_FD_187317 | JGI IMG/M metagenome (GOLD analysis project Ga0209598, IMG submission 187317) | Freshwater microbial communities from Lake Montjoie, Canada to study carbon cycling - M_140807_EF_MetaG (SPAdes) (version 2) | ecosystem: Environmental > Aquatic > Freshwater > Lake... | reverse complement strand
GGCGAAAAAGCAATCTAATGAGGTGATTTCCGGCGTGACGGGGACTGCGAAAGCAGGGTATCAATGATGCCCCTTTCGCGGACCCTGTCCCGGCGGGGAATTCATCGAACCAAAGGAACTGATTATGGCACTGAAAAAAATTGAAGCGATTATCAAGCCCTTCAAACTAGAGGAGGTGAAAGAAGCCCTCACCGAGGCCGGCATCGAGGGGATGACCGTCACCGAGGTGAAGGGGTTCGGTCGACAAAAAGGCCACACCGAAATTTACCGTGGCTCGGAATACACGGTCGACTTCCTCCCCAAGGTGAAGCTGGAGATTGTCCTGAGCTCCTCCCTGGTCGACAAGGCAATGGCCGCCATCCTCAAGGGGGCCAAGACCGGGAAGATCGGCGACGGAAAGATTTTTGTCCTGCCGGTGGATGAAGCCATCCGCATCAGGACGGAAGACAAGGGCGAAAAAGCGATCTGAGATGCCCTCCGGCAAATCAGAAGGCACCAAGAAAGGAAAGACCACCATGGCAGCGAAATATCTAAACGCAAAAACCGGCAAAGAAGTCTTGGCATTCGCCAAGGCGCACAACATCAAACTCGTGGATTTCAAATTCTGCGATATTCCCGGAACCTGGCAGCATTTCACCACCACGCTCTCGGAACTTGAGGAGTCGACCTTCAAGGAAGGCCTTGGCTTCGACGGTTCCTCCATCCGTGGATGGAAGTCGATCAACTCGTCGGACATGTTGGTGTTGCCGGACCCGGCGACCGCCATGGTCGACCCGTTCAACGCCGAACCCACGTTGAGCCTCGTTTGTACGGTCATCGATCCGATTACCATGCAGACCTATGAGCGGGATCCCCGCAGCATTGCGCTCCGTGCGGAGAAATATCTCCAGAGCACCAAGATCGGCGACGCCGCCTACTTTGGACCGGAACCGGAATTCTTCATTTTTGACGATGTCCGGTACGACTCCTCCACCCGGGGCGCGTTCTACCAGGTGGATTCCGTTGAGGGCATCTTCAACAGCGGCCGAGAGGAATTGCCCAACACCGGCTACAAGATCCGCCACAAGGAAGGATATTTCCCCGTCCCTCCGGCCGACACCCAGCAGGACATCCGCAATGAGATCACCCTGCTTCTCGAGGACCTCGGCGTCCATGTCGAGCGGCAGCACCACGAGGTAGCGACGGCGGGTCAGGCGGAGATCGATATCCGTTTCGACACGCTGGTTCGCACCGGGGACAACGTGAACCTCTACAAGTACGTGGTTCGCAATGTGGCCCGCCGCCACGGCAAGACGGCGACCTTCATGCCGAAGCCTCTCTTCGGGGACAACGGTTCAGGGATGCATACCCATCAGAGCATCTGGAAAGACGGGAAACCGCTCTTTGCCGGCAAGGGTTATGCCAACCTCAGCGATATGGCCCTCTACTATATTGGTGGAATCATCAAGCACGCCCGGGCGCTCACCGCGATCACCAACCCGACGACGAACAGCTTCAAGCGGCTCGTCCCCGGGTTCGAGGCGCCGGTGAACTTTGCGTACAGCGCGCGGAATCGTAGTGCGGCGATCCGCATTCCGACCTACTCATCGAACCCCAAGGCAGTCCGCATTGAGTTCCGTACGCCCGATCCCGCGGCCAACCCTTATCTGGCCTGTGCGGCGCAGATGTTGGCGGGCTTGGATGGAATCCAGAACAAGATCCACCCGGGCGATCCGCTCGACAAAAACCTCTACGAGCTTCCCCCCAAGGAACTCGCCAAGGTTCCGAGCGCACCGGATTCACTCTTGGGTGCGGCTCAGGCCTTGGAAAAGGATCACGACTTCCTGCTCAAGGGAGACGTGTTCACCAAGGACATGATCGAAACGATTCTGGAAATGCGCGTAAGGGATTACGACGCCCTGCGTCTACGTCCTCATCCGCATGAATTCTCAATGTACTATGATGTCTGATTCGGTCTAAAGCCGGTCACCCACGCAACCACCCCGGCGGGAAACCGCCGGGGTGGTTTGTTTTCCAGCCCGCGGGGACAGCCAGAGGTTTAACCGTAGGCGTTGAGGAGAGGAAAGTTTCTTCCCAGAATCGAATCGGATTTCACGCCGAGGTGTTTTTCCAAAACCGTGGCATAGACAGAACGGAAATCGACGTTGAACTTCACATCCCCATCGTTCAGATCTTTTTTGGCTAGGGAGGGCATTTTACCGTGTAGCCCTGCATGCACTGCACCTCCCGCAAGAAAGAGCGGAGCGGCGGCCCCGTGATCCGTCCCGCCGCTGGCGTTTTCTTTCAGGCGACGGCCGAATTCACTGAATGTCATTAGACTGACGCGATCCAAGTTGCCCTGGGCTTTCAGGTCAGCCAAGAAGGCGGCCACCGCATCACCCATTTCGCGAAGCAGACGTTCATGCGCCCCGGCCTGGTCGATGTGGGTGTCATATCCCCCTTGGGAAAGGTAATAGACTCTTGTGGGCATTCCGCCGGCGATCAAGCGGGCCACGGCGGCAAAATTCTGGCCCAGACGGCTGCCAGGGTAGGGTACGGCGTTTTTGGCGCGGGCGGAGGCTTTGGCGATTTCCTGCTGGCTGACTTTGGCATCCATGTCGGTTCTCTCGAGGAAATCCAGCGAGGACATCTTGCCTTTGTTGCTTGGCCCACCGATTTCGCCGATGGATCCGCCGGCAGGTCCGTCACCCTCGTCATCCTCCATCACCATGGAGCCGTCGGCTTCGAGCATGAGTCCGGCTTCTTTCTGTTTCTTTTTGCCTCCGCCCCATCCGCCACCTTGATAAAGAACTCCCTTGGGGACCATGGCGGAAAAAGCCTGGGGGGTCTGTCCGGCCAAGGCGATGCCCACTGCGGCGTCACACCCTTGGCAGGCATTGTCAAAATACCGACCGATCCAGCCGGTGGTGGAGGACTGGTTTTCATCCGTGGCCGTGGCCCAGATTTCCGTGGACCGGAAGTGAGAGCGGTTGGGGTTGGGATATCCGACCGCCTGCACCACCGCCAGATGTCCGTCTTGATAGGCCGCGGAAAGGCCGCCGAGAGCGGGGTGCAGACCCGTTTTGGAATCCAGCAGCAGGGCCGCTTTATCCCGGATGGCAATCTTCGGCCGGGCCTTCAGATATTCGTCATTGCCGACCGGGATCACCGTGTTGAGGCCGTCGTTTCCCCCGGCCAACTGCAGCACCACGAGAATATTTCCGTCTTTACCCGTGATCCCTTGGACGAGGGCGCCATCCGCTTCGGCGTGCAACGATTGCATGGTGCGACTGAGAAAGGTGGGCAGCGTCCAGCAGAGGGATCCACCCAAGAGCCCCGTTCGCAGAAATTCTCGGCGGGTTTTGAGTTCAGGGGATGATTCCATCGCAACTCCTTTCAGGTTACTTGGTAAACCGGGCTTTGCACGAGGCTGAGGATGATTTTTCGGATGGTGGCATCCGTCAGGGGAAGACTAGTGCCGGAGCTTTCCAGAAGTTTTCTCCGCACCTCCTCCGAGATGGAGCAACCCAAAAGGAACCGATCGGATAGCGCAGAGATTAGTTTTTCCGGGTCCCGACGCTCGGGGGATTGCACCAGTTTGCCCACCGGGGCCGGGGAAATCATGAGCAGGGCACGGGCTTTTTTAGCGGCTTCCAGTTTCAAATCCTTTTGGGAGATTTCCATGGTTGTCACCGCTACGGGGGCGGGGGGATCCATGATCATGGGAGCAGGAATTTCCCGCAGGCCACTTTCGATGGCCAGGCGGCCCAGATCCATGCCGGCCAGGCGCTGCATGCCCCGGGTTCCGGAAACGATCCAGGAGGTGTACTCGTATCGTTTGGTCAGCGTGGAGGTATTGATCCAAGTGATGCCGCCGTCCCATCCCTTCACGTTCGGGGGTTCGAGAAGTTTTTGGCCCAGTTCGGCCAGCATGTTGGAGGCCAGGGCGGGCGCGGGAAGCGGGGAGCCGAGCTGGCGGCACAGACCGACAAGCCACTCGGTGGGGGATTTGACGCGATCCTCAGCGTGCTGCGGATCGTAAAAAGCCGGGTGGGTCCACATCGCCCGGAGATAGGGCCGCATCTCGCCGTCCAACCGCTTCCACTCTTCGGCCAATTCCGCCTGGAGGTCTTCTTCGGGAAACCATCCGGCGTAAAACCGCCAGAGCTTACGGGTGATCCAGACCGCGGCGGCTTTTTGGGAAAGGGCGATGCGCACGACATCTTCCCCATCGTAGCTACCTCGCTGGCCAAAGATTTTTTTCGATTTGAGATCATGCCAGTTTTTCCGGTCCATGAAAACGGGGGTGGTGTTTTCCTGGTCTTCCGGCTCCCCCGGTTTGTGGGGCCAGCCCACTGTCCACCCGGCAAAGGCTCGGGCACTTTCCTGAATATCCTGTTCCGTGTAGTTGCCCACTCCCAGGGTGAAGAGCTCGAAAAGCTCCCGGGCAAAATTTTCGTTGGGTGCATCCGCCCGGTTTTTGGATCCGTCCAGATACATCAGCATGGCTGGATCCTTCGCAACTCCCAAAACAAGATCATGCCAGCGACCGTAGGCCTTCTCACGAAACAGCTGGTTTTGGTTGAAAAGCATGATGGGGTTACGGACCTTCTCGGCACTGGTGGCAAAGTGCCCATGCAGAAAGAGAACGAGCTTTTCGCGTGCGGCGAGGGCGGGTTGAGCCATCCGGCTCAGCCACCAACCCCGGATATCGGTCAGGCGACGATCCTGCTCGGCACGGACGGCGCGATAAAGCTCATGGCCTTTCATCTCTCGATCCTTAGGAGGGAGAAGGCGCAGTTTTTTTCTTATAAAACGCTGCTGTTCGGTCAGTCCCGGCTTAAAGACATTGGGAGGCGGGGTCACCTCCGAGAGTTTTGTTGGGCCCAGAAGATAGTCTGCGGCATCCGCTGGCTTCATTTCCGCCAGCGGATCGATTTCGTCAGGTATTCCTCCGAACCCAGCCCTTTGAAGAAGTTGGCCGGCTTTGGTCCGATCCCAAGCCGAGGGTGGCAGGGTGGCTAGCATTCCAAGTGATTAAACTACCATAAGCACAAAGGGATGCGGTCTTTTTTTTGGGGGGGAGGTTTGGCTAACTATTCACCATCTATCAGCAGTTCAATGGGTTGGCTCCTCGACTTAAAAGGAAGGGCTTCCATTGTCATATCCATGAAACCCACTTCCAGCACCACTCCTCAGATCATTCGGGTCGTTGGTTACGGCCTGCTCGCTTTTGCGGGTATTGATCTCCTTTTTCAACTCCTCGCCAACCCCTTTGGGGGAGCCCTGCAGGCGTTCCGCTTCAGCTCGGGATTGGTGGATCGGACTCCCGTTCCTTTGCTGGCGCTCGGCGTATTATTGGCGTTTCCCCGGCCTCTTTCTCTGCCGATCGAAAGAACCTTCATGCGAATTCTCTCCTTTGTGCCGTATCTTTATGCCGCTGGGTTTTTGGCGGTTATTGTGGCGGCGCTGATCACAGGCAACCGGCTCATTGTGGTGGCGGAACAGCAGATTGCCGCCCAAAGCCAGGCCCAAATGAGGCAACTGGAAACCACGGTGGATCGGGTCAAATCCCTCAACGCTTCCGAACTATCCACCGTGGTGGCCAACTTCAACCAGCAGAACCGAACCACCCTCCAGTCGGGGGAGTTTCTCAATAAATTGGGCCAACAAACGGAGGCACAAAAAGCACAGCTGAAGGAGGGAACGGCCCGCGCTCTTCAGGGTCAGCGGCGCTCCATGACCTTGGAGTTGCTCAAGGTGTTGCTGGGCGCGGCGGCAGGGTCCGGAATCATGTTCCTTTTGGGCGGGGCCGCTTCCTGGGCGCGTTCTCCCGGCGGCGGGCAGGGCTGAGCGGGAATCCCTTGGTCAAAATCAACGTCCGATACGAAGGGCAGCTCCACTGCTCTGCGGTGCATGGTCCTTCGGGACGCAAGTTGGAGACCGACGCCCCCGTCGATAATGAGGGGAAAGGGGAAAGTTTTTCCCCCACGGATCTGGTGGCCACGGCTCTCGCGGCCTGCATGGCCACGATCATGGGAATTGTGGCGAAGCGGCATTCGATCTCCCTCGAAGGAATGGAGGTGGTTACGACCAAGGAGATGAGTTCCGACACCCCCCGGCGGATTGTGGCATTGAAATCACGGATCACCGTTCCGCTGCCACCGGATCATCCGCAAAGGAAATTGCTGGAGGCGGGCGCTCTCGGCTGTCCGGTGCATCACAGTCTGGATTCACGGATCGATAAGGCGGTGGAGTTTGTTTGGAACGGATAAGTACTGTTTGGCTTATTTTGAACCCTGTCCTCACTCACATTCGGACAGGGAGGGATTGGTCCCCAGAAAACCCGGCCCTGACCCATCCACATATCGCCTCCGGCAGCTGCAAAACCCTGTCCTTGCAGGAGCTGCGGACAGGCATCGAGGTAATGAAGCTCGAATTCGGTCGGGATTGCGCCCCCTAGGACCAACCCCGCGCCATCCGTTCATCCCCGCTGGGATGTGAGACACCCTGTCCTCACTCACATTCGGACAGGGAGGGATTCGAACCCTCGGTTGGCTTTCACCAACACACGCTTTCCAGGCGTGCCCGATAGACCGCTCCGGCACCTGTCCCTGAACCGGAAAAGATAAATGAAAAGGGGGCTGCTTGCGAGCCGATAAAAACCACTTTAGGTGGTCATCTTAATCTTCATCTTCATCCAAAACCGGATAGCCTAATTCCGTGACCTCACCGCTCCCCATCTCCGTCTGCATGATTTCCGGGGCTGATGTCGGGCGCATCGGGCGGGCTCTGGAAAGTGTGAGGGGCTGGACGGCTGAGCAGATCGTGGTGGTGAATGATGATGTCACGGATGGAACGGATCAGGTTGCTGCCAAGCTCGGGGCCAAGGTGTTTCGTGAGCCATGGAAAGAACACATCGCCCAAAAAAACTCGGCAGCGGCGAAGGCTTCCCAACCGTGGATTTTGGGGCTCGATTCGGACGAGGAGATCTCGGAAAAACTTAAGCAGGCGATGACCCGGTTTATGATGTCCGTGCAGGTGGACGCGCCGGTGGCATTCCGGATGGCGCGATGCTCCCTTTTTCTTGGTCGTTGGGTGAGGCATGGGGATTGGTATCCCGACTGGCAGACCCGACTATGGAAGGCTGGCAAGGCCCAGTGGGGCGGAATCGATCCGCATGACCGACTGGAAGTGGAAGGAAGGATCGCAACGTTACATGGGGATCTTTTGCATTACTCGAACCCGTCGATCTCCAGTTACGTGTCAAAAATCAACTATTTTTCTGATCTCTATCTGGAATCACGATTAAAGAAAGCGGCTCGCTGGTCTCCTGGGGAGGCGGCCTTCCGAGCTTTCTGGAGATTTTTCCGGGCTTACTTTGTCCGCCTGGGTTTTCTCGATGGGTTTCCCGGATTTTATATCGCGGCCTCAACCTTTTATTCCACGCTCGTACGCCATACTCGATTGTTTGAGCACCAACTCTCCAAGAGGACCACGCCTCCCAAGCCCTGACCGATGGCTGGAAAAGTCCGATTAAAATCGGACATTGATGCCGAACTGGAAAGAGTTGGAGATGGGAACTCCGGGATGGAAGCCAGAGTAGTAGGGGTTGATCACGCCGAGCAGTTTGTACATGACGTCAAAGTCCACCATGTCGGAGACTTGCCAGTAAAAGCCTGACCCCACGGAAAAGGCCGGAGAGAATTGTTGGGAGAATTGGTCGGAGGTTTCGTAGGCACCCACTTCGGTGATTTGGAGTTGGCTATAGGAAAAACCGAGCCCGGTTGAGAGATAGGGTTTCCAGCGGCCTTTGCCCGGCCAGCGGAAGACGGAGGAAAGCATGACCGGCACCTGAAGATATCGACCGGTAAGAGGAACCCCTCCGGCCGCAATAGAAATTGGGGTCGGGCTGCCGTCGACCGTGACCGACCCGTTGCCATTGAGATGGTCCAGACTGTTGTAAAGAATACCGGCGGAAAACTCCGCCCCCAGCCAGTCGTTGAAATTGTATCCGGGGGAGACATCAAAACGAACGCCCGGGTTGATGGAAATGGAAGGACTGGAGAGGGTGCCCGTCAATCCCGGGATCAGTTCTCCGTCCAGAGTTTGCCCGCTATTAAGATTGTTAACGAAGCCGAAACCTAAATCCGTACGGACAAAGGGACCCAGGCAGTCCGTTTGGTCGGACACCACGAACTCATTTTCTGAAAACTTATAGGTCATCGACCAGTTCGCTCCCGCCGTCAAATTGGTGAAATCACCCGTTTCGACGATCTGACTCGTGCTATCGCTTTTAGAGTAGTTGAAACTGAGCCCAGTGTTCAGCTCCGGAGAAAGGGCAAAATTGAGACCGAGCCCAAGGGTGTACTGCTGATCCAGGCGACGGTAGAAGCCGTTGTGAGAAACACCGTCCGAGTCAACGCCGGTATCTCCGGCTGACTGGGCATCGGTATAATAGGCCAAGCGGTAGGAGGCAAAGGGGCTGAGGCTTAGCTTGTCCGAAAGATTTACAAAATAGGTTCCCGTTAGGCTGTTATCGGTGCGGGTGAAATAGGTGGGATCCACCAGCACATAGGAAGCGCGCCAGTTGAGCGAAACGGCATGGCGCTCCGTAAAGGAATGCATGTAACTCGCGCTATAGGCAAAAACGAATTCATTCATGAAGTTGGTGTCGCCGGCATTTCCAGCGCCGAGAGGCTGCTCTCGTTCACTGGGACTGTTGAGATAAAAATACGAGTTGTAATCGAAGGAGAGTCCCACCGTGAGCTCGTCCGAAACCTTCTTGCTCATTCGGGTAAAAAGATTCACCAGGGTGAAATCCTGAACTAGCCCGATATCATAGATGCCCAGAGCATTATCTTTTCGGCTGGGCTCTTCCTGTTGGAAATAGTTAAAGAAGGAGGCGCGAACCCCAGCCTCGGGGAAAAAGTCCTTATACTCGGGCATGGTGCTGATCGTTGGGGCCCAAGCGGCCTCGATGGAGGAGATGGTCTGCCAAGAGGCCAAGACGAACTGGGAGCTTTTGGCGTAACTGGCGTTGGAGAGCCAATTATAGGTTTGATCCACCCGCAATCGGGCAAAGGGGACACTAGGGATTTCCCGCATTAACTGCATCGATCCCATATCCTTTGAAAGGGCGGAGGATTCTACGGGAGCTTGATTTTCAGGTTGGGCTTGAGCCACTTGTTGAGCCTGACGATCACGAAGTTGCTGAGCCTGGGCATCGATAGCCGCTTGTTGTGATACCGCGGCAGGTATGGCGGCTTGCGGAAAAGTTTGCGTGGCTGATGCACATAGAAGGGCGCCTAAGGCGACCCATTTGGGCACAACCCACCTCCAAGAATTGAGATAAAATCTCGTTTCCACCACCTCTATTCATAGTGGTCAGCTTAATTCAATACAACATATAGATAGTGAAGTGCTAAGGCCTATCAAATTTCAAGAAAGGTGTAAAAATTAGCGATAGCCCTTCGACATCTGATGGATGCGTGCTTTCACTGACTCCACGAGAGGGCGTGGGGCCAGTACTTTGGCGTGGTCTCCCCAACTTAAAATCCATCTCTCAATCTCTTCCAGGGCGCCCAAGGTCATCTGAAGCTCAATGGAACCTCCCTTGATCTCACGGATCCTTTGTGTGGGGTGCCAATCCCGTTCGCGAATCAGTCGTGAAGCAAAGGAATCGAACGAAATTCGGACCTCATGCTTCCCTTTGCCGGTAAAGACCCCAAAGCCACCTTTAAGCTCCTTCTCCGCAGAAAAGCCACGGGGGCGGTCGAAGGTTTTTCCACTAAGTTTTGGGGTATGAATTCGAGGTAGGGCGAAAGTGCGAATCTGACCTCGCTGGGGATCGTGGGCCAATAGGTACCAGGCATTGTCGATGTTCGCCAAATGATAGGGGTGGACATTCCGTGTCTCAGGGGTGTCCGCCCTCATAGGCTGATAGGAAAAAACGATCTCTTGGCGCTGCACGATAGCGCGGGCGAGCAGGCGAAAGATTTCCAGGTCGGCGGCCGAGGCGCCAGTCACGCGGAACGAGTAGTCCGAGCCCCACTCGCCCAAATCAAAGCTGACCTCTTCTTTCAGGGCCCCGGTCAGTTTTTGAAAGGCGC
>Ga0209598_10004589_pt1 | contig 10096 bp, 6 predicted proteins | sample M_140807_EF_Meta_FD_187317 | JGI IMG/M metagenome (GOLD analysis project Ga0209598, IMG submission 187317) | Freshwater microbial communities from Lake Montjoie, Canada to study carbon cycling - M_140807_EF_MetaG (SPAdes) (version 2) | ecosystem: Environmental > Aquatic > Freshwater > Lake... | reverse complement strand
GACATTGACCTGGTGCGGGAGGTTGTTGACATGAAACTGGCCCAGGCCGGGGTGTCAGCCAACGCTGCAGTGATCCGCACGGCGGACCAGATGCAGGGCACAGTCCTCGACATCGTCGTCTGACCCCGGCGCCGTCCGGGTTTTGACAGCGGCCTGCCAGAGGCATAGCGGACAGGCATGACCGTCCGCGATCTTTTCCCTACCCGCATCTGCGAGACCACCCTGGCCGGGGGGAAGGACTTCAACGTCCTCCTCGTGGACCTCGAAGCCGCCTGCCACATGCTGGAGGCTGAGGACGTTGCCGGGCGCGACTGGTGCCGGCGCAACGGCTATGGCGGCTACACCTCCTACGCCTCTCTTGACGACCTGACCCGGCGGGCCAGCGTCTTCGACGACCTGAGGCGCCGGCTGGACCGGATTGTGCGCGGCTACGCCAAGGACCTGCACCTTGACCTAGGCGCAGGGCGTCTGCGGCTGGACAGCCTGTGGGTCAACATTCTGAAGCCGGGTGCCGCCCATTCCGGCCACATCCACCCGCACAGCGTGATCTCGGGCACGATGTACGTCGCGACCCCGCCCGGCGCCTCGGCCCTGCGGCTGGAGGACCCGCGCCTGCCCCTGATGATGGCCGCCCCGCCCCGCAGCACCGACGCGCCCGAGGCCAACCGCACCTTCGTCCACCTGACACCCGCCCCGGGAACGGTGTTCCTCTGGGAAAGCTGGCTGCGCCACGAGGTACCCCCCAACCAGGCCCGCACCCCACGCATCTCCATCAGCTTCAACTACGCCTGGGCCTAGGGCCGTTTGCGACCGGGTTGAATCGGTTGGGGTTCCCGAGGCGACCGGGCTCTGGCTGGGCTCGGAATGAACGACAAGTCCATGTGACGCACACGTCAGCCAAGTCAGGCCGCGCTCTGAACCTTCGATTAGGCGACAGAGCCCAGTTGCCCAGCGCAGGGCAACGATCTTTGGTTAGTCCGAAGTGTAAAAACTCGAGACAAAACCGTTAAGCACGAAAAATGTTTGGGAAGAGGCTTCGGAAGATATGACCTCAAAAGATTCATTCTGAAGAGTGATCGAGGTTCCGCAATTGGCCGAAGGTGCAGATCCATATTTGCAACTTAAGGTAGGATAAGTACCTGGCGGTTGTGTCTGCAGAAACATTCTGGGAAGCGAAGCGATTTCACCCGACTCTACAATTCGAGGCATGCCGCCCGATCTGCTCGTCTCGAGGAAGACTCCCCACTTGCCTTCTTTCACATTCTTGGACAGATAGGCGTGGTCCTGCTTGCCGTCACCGTCGAAATCTCCAAATGCACTCAGGTTGAGCCATTTGTCTTTTTGACGATGTGACCAGTCCTCATACTGATTTACATCAGAAGATGTGACCCTCTCCCAATTCAGAGGTTTCGATTGTGTTGGACCTGCTGCAATCAACGCAAATAAGGATACAGATAGAAAACCTGCATTCTTTCTGATCGACTTTTTCAAATCCAAATCTCCTGGAAATTTGAAAACGGAATGAAATTTTTGCAGCACCAGTATGAGCAAGTTCGCATTCATCATTCAAGCTGGGTTAGCTGGCCAGCTCGAGCTTGATCCAGAGCGACAGGTGATCATCGATGCGATGGGAGCCGCCGCCGAGATGGCCCACCGCCATAGACGTAGGCCGCACAGTCAGAGACCGAGACACAGCGTCAGCGCGAGGGCGCCAAGGGCTTCGTCAGAAACAGGACATGCTGCAGGCTGACCGAGAGGGGCTCTATTCAACCGCATTGCGAAGACGAATTCCGCTGGCGTGCAGGGTGGTCGACCACAGGTCCGCGAAACCCGACAGCCGCTCGACCGGGCGCACCTCAACACTGGCGAGACGATGCTCGGCGAGCAGGTCGTCCAGGCGGACGGAGGCGACGGGCGTCACGGTCCTTCGGCTGACCCACATGCCGGCGTCGTCCAGGTCCTCGAAGCCTTCGGGGTCGAAGTCGTAGCGATGAAGAACCGCCTCTGAAATGGCGGCCAGCCAGCCGGCCTCGACCCAGGCGATCATGTCGGCGCAGCTGTCGCCAAACCAGCGGTCGCGGTCGGCGTCTGTGGTCCGGGGCGTGGCCCGCGCCAGGATCCGGGGGCACTCCCTTGGGAACAGGTAGAGCCCCCGCCAGTCAGTCTCGATGGCCCAGACCAGGGGCCCGTTCAGCCATTCCCGGCCCGCCGGTCGGTCCGAGGGGACCCTGACCGGCCGAGGGTCGAACCGGGCGATATCCGGCTCGTGGCTGAAGTGGTGCAGCCGGACCCTCACGAAGGACGCCCCGTCGGCCCTAGCTATCCAGGAAGCTGCGCAGCTTGCGGCTGCGGCTGGGGTGCTTGAGCTTGCGCAGGGCCTTGGCCTCGATCTGGCGGATCCGCTCGCGGGTCACGCTGAACTGCTGGCCCACCTCCTCGAGGGTGTGGTCGGTGTTCATGCCGATGCCGAAGCGCATCCGCAGGACCCGCTCCTCCCGGGGGGTCAGGGAGGCCAGGACCCGGGTGGTGGTCTCGCGCAGGTTGGACTGGATGGCCGCATCAATAGGCAGGATGGCGCTCTTGTCCTCGATGAAGTCGCCCAGGTGCGAGTCTTCCTCGTCACCGATGGGGGTCTCGAGGCTGATGGGTTCCTTGGCGATCTTCAGGACCTTGCGGACCTTCTCAAGGGGCATGGCCAGCTTCTCGGCCAGCTCCTCGGGGGTGGGCTCGCGACCGATCTCGTGCAGCATCTGGCGGGAGGTGCGGACGATCTTGTTGATCGTCTCGATCATGTGCACCGGGATGCGGATGGTACGGGCCTGGTCGGCGATGGACCGGGTGATGGCCTGCCGGATCCACCAGGTGGCGTAGGTCGAGAACTTGTAGCCCCGGCGATACTCGAACTTGTCCACCGCCTTCATGAGGCCGATGTTACCTTCCTGAATAAGATCAAGGAACTGCAGGCCACGGTTCGTGTATTTCTTGGCGATGGAGATGACCAGGCGCAGGTTGGCCTCGACCATCTCTTTCTTGGCTTGCCGGGCCTCGCGCTCGCCCTTCTGCACGGTGTGGACGATGCGCCGGTACTCGTCGATGGGCACGCCGGATTCGGTGGCCAGGGAGGCGATTTCCTGGCGGATGGCCAGGACCTGGGCTGCCTCGTTCTCGGCGAACTTGGTCCACCGTACGCCCAGGGCCTTGACCTGCGCACTCCAGGTCGGATCCAGCTCTGCGCCCAGGTAGGTCTTCAGGAACTCACTGCGATTGATGCCATAGCTGTCGGCCATGCGCATGAGCCGGCCCTCAAGGCCCATCAGGCGCTTATTGATGGCGTACAGCTGCTCGACCAGGGCCTCGATCCGGTTGTTGTTCAGCTTCAGGGTCTTGAGGTGCTGGACGATGGTCCCGCTGGCAGTGGCGTGGGCCGTCCGGTCAGCCTCGGACAGGTCCTCGCCCTTCAGGCGCTTGCCGACCAGCTTCTCCTGTAGGGCGCGGAAGGCGTCGAACTCGGCGGCGATGGCGTCGAGGGTCAGCATGATCCCCTCCCGCAGCTCGCTTTCCATGGCGCTGATGGTCGGGCCGGCGCCGTCATCGAAGTCGTCGTCGTCGTCGCCCTCCGCCTTGGCGATGGCCTCGCCGTCCTCAGTGACCTCGGCGGATTCGGCGGCCTCGGCGACCTGGGCGGCCAGGGCCAGGGCCTCGGCAGCCGCGCTGACGCCGCCATAGGTCTGATCGAGGTCAATCACCTCGCGCAGCAGGATACGGCCGGTGCCCAGTTCCTCGCGCCAAACCATGATGGCCTCGAAGGTCAGGGCGCTCTCGCAGAGGCCCCGGATCATGGTGTCGCGGCCGGCCTCAATACGCTTGGCGATGGCGATCTCGCCTTCACGGGAGAGCAGCTCCACCGTGCCCATCTCGCGCAGGTACATCCGTACGGGATCATCTGTACGGTCGTAGGCGGCTTCCTTCTGGGTCTCGACGACCGCAGTTTCCTCGCGGACGGCCACCTCCCCGCCCTCGGCGTCCTCCTCGGCCTCGACCACATTGACGCCCATCTCGGACAGCATGGCCAGGGTGTCCTCGATCGCCTCGGAGGTCACCTCCTCCGATGGCAACACCTTGTTCAGCTCGTCCATGGTGACGTAGCCGCGGGCCTTGGCCTGCTTGATGAACTTCTTGACGCCAGCGTCCGTCAGGTCGAGCAGCGGGCCGTCGCTGGAGGGGGTGTCGGCGACTTCGGTTTCGGCGGGGGTGGTGCTCATCAGGATCTCCGCTTTCCGGAACCGCCTGCGCAGGATCCGAAGCTCGAAAAGGTTGCAGCGCCCAGGCGCTGTCGTCAGGGTTCGTCTTGCCAGTTTCTGATCTGTCGACGCAGCCGGTCACGCTCACCCTTCAGCCTCGAGAAGGCGTCCACAGATAAAGCTCCGCCAAGGTTACCCTTGGCGGTGGACACGGCTTCATCGAGGGCCACCAGCCTGGAAAGGCGGGCGAAGGCCTGCGACCACTGCGATCTTGCGTCCTCGAGGGAGACATCCTGTTTGAGGAAGGGCGCGCCCGATTTCGCAGCGGCCCGGTCGATGTCTGTCATAAGAGCTTCAAAATCTGTCCCGCTCAGATGGCGTGCGAGACCCTGGGAGTCAAGATGCTCAGACTCCAGTCGCAGCCGGATGATTTCCTTCACCAATCCCGCAAGGGCGGGGTCCCCGAAGCCAGAGGCGGCGAACGGGGTCTCCAGGAACGCGTCCAGGCAGGCCGGATCCTCGAGGATCCAGCGTACCAGGGCGGCGGCGGCCAGGTCCAGGTCAGAGGCCAGCCGCCGGGCGGCCGATCGACCCAGGGATGTCGGCGCCGGATCAATCCAGGCGCGGCCCTGACCTGAGAACCGGCGCCGTCCATCAGGCCCCGGAAAAGGCGCGGCGCGGGAGGGCAGAGCGGCTTCGAACCGGTTCAGCAGGTCGTCCCGGTAGGCAGACTGGAGGTCGCGGTCGGCGATCCGCGAGGCGGCGGCCCGCAGCCTGGCCTTGAGGCCGGCCCGGCGCTCGGGCGTGTCCAAGGGTTCGCTCTCGAATTCGCGCCGGAACAGCATCTCGGAAAAGCCGGTCGTCCGCGACAGCTGGCTTCGCAGGGCGGCGGCGCCCTGCTCGCGCAGGACATCGTCGGGATCCTTGCCGCCCTCGACGACGCTGAACCGGAAGCTGCGAGCCGGGGTCAGGAGGGGCAGGGCCCGGTCCATGGCGCGAAAGGCCGCCTGTCGTCCGGCCCGGTCGCCGTCGAAACAGAGGGTGGGCTCGGGGTGGCGACGCCAGAGCAGCTCCATCTGCTCCTCGGTCAGTGCGGTGCCCAGGGGGGCGACCCCGGCAATGTCCGCCCTCTGGCAGGCGATGACATCCATATAGCCCTCGACCACGACCAGGGCCGGCTGGGCGTCTGGGGCCGCAGAGGCGAGAAGTCGCCGGGCCTCGGGAAGTCCGTAGAGGGTCCGGCCCTTGTGGAAGAGCTCGGTCTCCGGACCGTTCAGGTACTTGGCCCGGGCTTCCGGATCCATGGCCCGGCCGCCGAACGAGACAATCCGCCCCCGACCCTCGACGATGGGAAACAGGATCCGGTCCCGGAACCGGTCGTAGGGAGCGCTGCCGTCCTCCGGGGCGATCAGCAGGCCCGCCTCCACAAGTTCGGCCGGACGGGCCCCCTTGGTGACGAGGTAGTCCTTCAGCGCGGTGCGGCTGGCCGGAGCGAAGCCCAGGCCGAAGCGCCCCCATTCCGACGCCGGCAGGCCCCGGCGCTCGAGATAGGCGCGGGCGGCGGCACCCTGGGGTCCGGCGAGCATCCGGCTGAACCACTGGGCGGCCAGGTCCATCCAGTCGGAGAGCCCCTGCCGCTTCTTCTCGTGCTCAGCCGCCCGGGGATCGGGCGCTGGCAGGGACAGGCCCGCCTCCGCCGCCAGCCGCTCCACGGCCTCGACAAAAGACAGGCGCTCACTTTCCTGCAGGAAGGCGATCAGGTCGCCGGTCTTTCCGGACGAGAAGTCGAAGAACTGCCCCTTGTCGTCATTGACGTAGAAGGACGGCGTCTTCTCCTTGGTGAAGGGCGAGAGCCCAACGAACTCGCGGCCACGCTTCTGCAGCTTCACGGTCCGGCCAATGACGTCCGACGGCCGGAGGCGTGACTTGATCTCGTCGAGGAAGGCTTCATCGAACCGCACGAGGGCAGGATAGCCCGGCCCCAGCCCCTCGCACAGTCCCCGGACGGTGGGGGTCAGCTGAAGCGTCGTTGACCCCCTCACTCCTGAGGTCGAGCCATTGCCTCCCTAATTCCGCCCCCCAGGGGGAGGTGGCCGGGGGCAGCGCCCCGGGACAGAGGGGGTCAACTGAGCCGCCGCTGACCCCCTCACCCGGCTGCGCCGGGAGCTCCCCCTGAGGTGGAGCATTTAGACAGCTCTAGAAGGGCGACCTCGCCTGCCCGGATCCATGGCGGTCTCGGACATGAAATCTCTCCCGGTTGGCGGCCCACTCCGGTCGGCTCCGCATTGACCGGCCCGCCGGGAGTCATTACCAAACCCCAACGGCTGAGGGGCGGGCAGGATGCATCCTCGCCCGCCCTTTTGCGAGCCCCCACACCAGCCCTGGAGCGGCCTGCCATGAGCGATCTCCTGCCCGGCGTGACCGGAGTCCTGGTCCTTGCTGACGGGACGGTTCTCCAGGGTGCCGGATGCGGCGCGATCGGTGCCGCAGTCGGCGAGGTCTGCTTCAACACCGCCATGACGGGCTACCAGGAGATCCTCACCGATCCCTCCTACATGGCCCAGATCGTCGCCTTCACCTTTCCTCACGTGGGCAATGTCGGGGTCAATGGCGAGGACGTCGAGGAGATCGCCGGCGACTCGGCGACGGCGGCCCGCGGGGCCATCTTCCGTGACGCGCCGACACCGCCCGCCAACTGGCGCTCGGAGTCCGACCTCGGCAGCTGGATGGCGCGCCGGGGCGTGATCGGGATCTCTGGCGTGGACACCCGCGCCCTGACCCGCCGCATCCGCGAGCAGGGCATGCCCCACGCCGTCATCGCCCACGATCCCGAAGGCCGGTTTGACCTCGAAGCCCTTCGCCGGCAAGCATCGGAGTGGTCGGGCCTGGTCGGTCTCGACCTGGCCCAGGACGCCACCTGCCGCCAGGCCTTCACCTGGGAGGAAGGGCTCTACGGCTGGCCCGAAGGCTATGAACGGCCCGCCCAGGACCGCTACGACGTCGTGGTCATGGACTTTGGGGTCAAGCGCAACATCCTGCGCGCCCTGGCCTCCTGCGGGGCCCGGGTGACCGTGGTGCCCGCATCGACCTCCGCCGAGGACATTCTGGCCCGCCACCCGGACGGGGTCATGCTGTCGAACGGCCCCGGGGACCCGGCGGCGACCGGCGTCTATGCGGTGCCGGAGATCCGCAAGCTCGTGGATGCAGGATTGCCGGTCTTCGGCATCTGCCTCGGACACCAGATGCTGGCCCTGGCCCTCGGAGCCCGGACCGAGAAGATGGAGCAGGGCCACCACGGGGCGAACCATCCCGTGAAGGATCTCACCACCGGCAAGGTCGAAATCGTCTCCATGAACCACGGTTTCACCGTCAGCCGCGAAAGCCTGCCCGAGGGCGTGGAGGAGACCCACATCTCCCTGTTCGACGGCACGAATGCGGGCCTCGCCCTTTCGGGTCGGCCCGTGTTTTCGGTCCAGCACCACCCCGAGGCCTCGCCCGGACCGACGGATTCCCTCTACCTCTTTCGCAGGTTCACCGAGCTCATGGATGCCTCCCGGGGCTAGCCTTCAGGGCGCCACTTGCCAGACGCCCCGGGTTCCTTCATGATAGGGTGTCAATTCTCGTAAGTTCGGCTGCTTTTTCGACGCTTCTTCTGTTGCAGCGGGCCAGCTACCGACCTCCTTCGATTTTTGATCCTGTGCGCCCCAACTCCGGGGTTATGGGCCTATGTATCAAGGACGATCGATCAATATGTCTACCGGCACCGTGAAGTGGTTCAATGGAACCAAGGGCTATGGCTTCATTCAACCCGATGAAGGCGGCCCCGATGTGTTCGTGCACATCTCCGCCGTCGAGCGTGCGGGTCTCCGCTCGCTGAACGAAGGCCAGAAGGTTACTTTTGAGCTCGAGCGCGACAAGCGCAGTGGCAAGATGTCTGCGGGCAATCTGGCCGTCTGACCTCCCCAAAAGGGACCAAAGTTCAGCGGGTCGGCGGAAACGCCGGCCCGTTTTTTTATGGGCGGAATACCGGCCCACACCCGGGCCGGGCATGGGTGCTTGCGCCCTGCCGACTCCGTCTCTAAACGGGCGTCTTAGCCTTCAATCCGACCGGCCGCAGCGCGCAGGCGCGCGCGCGGGTCCTGCGCGCGAGTGTCCCCATGCCCAAACGCACCGACATTTCCTCAATCCTGATCATCGGTGCCGGGCCAATCGTGATCGGCCAGGCCTGCGAGTTCGACTACTCCGGCGTCCAGGCCTGCAAGGCCCTGAGGGCCGAGGGCTACCGGATCATCCTGGTCAATTCCAACCCCGCCACCATCATGACCGACCCGGATGTGGCGGACGCGACCTATATCGAGCCCATTACCCCGGAGATGGTCGAGAAGATCATCGCCGCCGAACGCCCGGACGCCCTCCTGCCGACCATGGGCGGGCAGACCGCACTGAACACCGCCCTGGCCCTCGAGAGCCGCGGCGTCCTGGCCCGATACGGGGTCGAGATGATCGGCGCCCGGGCAGAGGTGATCGACAAGGCCGAAGACCGCCAGAAGTTCCGTAACGCCATGGACAAGCTCGGGCTGGAAAGCCCGAAGTCCAAGGCCGCCCACACCCCGGAGGAGGCCATGGAGGGTCTGGCCTTCGTTGGCCTGCCGGCCATCATCCGCCCGTCCTTCACCCTGGCCGGCACCGGCGGGGGCATCGCCTACAATGTCGAGGAATTCCGGGAGATCGTCGAACGCGGCCTCGACCTGTCGCCCACCACCGAGGTGCTGATCGAGGAGAGCGTCCTGGGCTGGAAGGAGTACGAGATGGAGGTCGTCCGCGACAAGGCGGACAACTGCATCATCGTCTGCTCCATCGAGAACATCGACCCCATGGGCGTCCACACGGGCGATTCCATCACCGTGGCGCCGGCCCTGACCCTGACGGACAAGGAATACCAGATCATGCGGACGGCCTCGATCGCCGTCCTGCGGGAGATCGGCGTGGAGACCGGCGGCTCGAACGTGCAGTTCGCCGTGAACCCCAAGGATGGCCGGATAGTCGTGATCGAGATGAATCCCCGGGTGTCGCGGTCCTCGGCCCTGGCGTCCAAGGCCACCGGCTTCCCCATCGCCAAGGTCGCCGCCCGCCTGGCGGTGGGCTACACCCTGGACGAACTGATGAACGACATCACCGGGGCGACCCCGGCGTCCTTCGAGCCCTCGATCGACTATGTCGTCACCAAGATCCCGCGCTTCGCCTTCGAAAAATACCCGGGATCCGAGCCCTACCTGACGACCTCGATGAAGTCGGTGGGCGAGGTCATGGCCATAGGCCGGACCTTCAAGGAAAGCCTCCAGAAGGCCCTGCGCGGCCTGGAGACGGGCCTGTCGGGCCTGGACGAGGTGGAGATCGAGGGCTCCGCGGATCCCGAGACCGGCAAGGCCGCGGTGATCCGCGCCCTGGGCGTGCCCACGCCGGACCGGCTGAGGGTCATCGCCCAGGCCTTCCGGCATGGCCTGACCGTCGACGAGATCCACGCCGCCTGTTCCTACGAGCCCTGGTTCCTCAGCCAACTCCAGGACCTGGTCCGCCAGGAGGGCCTGGTGCGCGCCGGCGGCCTTCCCGAAACGGCCGAGGGCTTCCGCGCCCTCAAGGCCCAGGGCTTCTCTGACGCCCGGCTTTCCCATCTGGCGCGGCAGCCGGAGGCCGCTGTCCGCGCGGCCCGCCAGGCCCTGGGGGTGCGGCCGGTCTTCAAGCGCATCGACACCTGCGCCGGCGAGTTCCGCGCCGATACGCCCTACATGTATTCCACTTACGAGACCGGGGCCCTGGGTCAGGCTCCAGAATGCGAGAGCGAGCCTTCGGACCGC
>Ga0209598_10004585_pt1 | contig 10098 bp, 6 predicted proteins | sample M_140807_EF_Meta_FD_187317 | JGI IMG/M metagenome (GOLD analysis project Ga0209598, IMG submission 187317) | Freshwater microbial communities from Lake Montjoie, Canada to study carbon cycling - M_140807_EF_MetaG (SPAdes) (version 2) | ecosystem: Environmental > Aquatic > Freshwater > Lake... | reverse complement strand
CGTCGATTTGCGAAATCAGTAAATCCTCCGCATGCGGCAACAGCACCTAAAGCCGTAAGATCCTTCGTATAGGGAACGCGTTGAGGCATCCTGACCTCTCCGGTCACATCCACAAATCTTTGCTCTTTTAAGTCAACCGTCACATTGGGATTGGTAAAGATTTCCTCTTTGAGATAGGTGGACTCAATCAGCTTCTTGAGCTCTACCGTGGTTGTGTTCGCTGCAACTAAACTTCCAATATGCGGCATAGAGATTTTACCGCTCTCGTCGATTTTGACCTCAAAGATTCCTTGGTCTTGAGTCGGTACACCTGTCAGCCGAATGATTAAAGTGTCACCCCCGCGCAAAAGGTCACTGATGTCCATATTTGCGGCAGAAATTACAGAGTTGGAGACGACCATTGTGTCGGGAACGGGTTGAGGTAGTGCGCCAACCTTATCATTTGCGAGAACCGGATTGTTGGTTCCGAGAATAGCTTGGGAGGAGGTACCGACTTGGATTGATTGCGAGGAGGCATTCGAGGCAATCGCGAAGCAAAGAACCAAAAAAGAAAGTAAGAATTGTCTCACTAAAATCGATCCTGCCCATGAGGTGGACGAACAAACGTTACTTTAGGTAAGTCTTGCGATTCGTTGGGGAGAATCTCGTCCACTTGAACCACAGAAGGATTTAATTCAACTGGAACTGTCGCTTGCGGGGCTGAACTTTTGCGAGCGGCAGCTCTTGGTGTGCGTTTTTTATATCCATACTGAGTCGAGTAACCCGCATAGTAGTAGTAATTATCATCGGTCTTAATATTCACGTTGTTGAGAATAACTCCAAAAAGCTTGCCTCCCACATCTTCGATGACTCTCTTTGCCCTTTGGGATACATTTCGCGGATAACGACGGTGCTGAATCAGAAGCAGAGTCACGTCGACTTCTTGACTGATCACTGAGGCGTCACTGATTCCGAGGACAGGAGGAGAATCGACAAGAATCACATCATAGTTGGGTCGGCACGTCTCGAGAAGTGAGGCAAAACGAGAGCGACTAAAGCCTCCCAAATCTTCCGGCCCTAAACTCCCAGCAGTTAAGACTTCAAGATTCGGGATCGAAGTCGATTGAATCAGCTCATCGAGCGAGGCCTGCCCTGCCAAATACTCACCCAGCCCAAGGGTGTTTTCGATCTGCAATGCATTCTGAACGTTGGGTCTTCGGATATCCCCATCAATTAACAAAACTTTCATTCCGCTTTGGGCACAGACCCACGCTAAATTGAAAGTGGTCGTAGACTTTCCCTCGCCAGGTCCACCACTCAAAACACTGATCGAGCGTGCCGTCGAACGAGCCCCCGTGAGGTTTAGCTTTGCGCAAAGAATACGGTATCCCTCCGCGAAGCGGGAATTCGGATCATCGACGGAGAGAAACTTAGCCCCCTTTGGAATAACCGCTAAAACACTGATTCCTAGGAACCTTTCCACATCGTCCATCGTTTTGATGCTGGTATCCAAATATTCGATGAAGAAAGCCAGACTCAAACCCAATACAAGACCCACCACCATACTCAGTGCCAGATTCAGCTTTAGATTCGGTTTTACCGGTCGGACTGCTGGTTCTGCACGATTGACGACTTGCACAGGTCGGGTTTCAATCCGCGACTCAACCGACTGCTGGCGATAACGAGACATCAGCACCTCCAGAAGCTGACTTTGCGTTTCAAAATCCCTTCTTGCCTCATTGTAGGGAGCCAATCGATCACTGCGATCAGCTCTGAGTTGAGTGCGTAGTTCAGAAACTTCTTTTTCAAGACTTTCGACGCGCGCTTGAGCCACGCTCAGATCAATGGAAAGAGCACGGCGAATTCCAGTGACCAGCTTATTGAGCTGATCTCTCCTCTCTGCCACCGCCCTTATGGCCGCCTGCATCTCGGGATGCTTTTTGCCGTACCCCTGCTTCTGCATCGAAGCAACGCTTTGCAAGGCCTGTAAATACTGCTGCTTGGTGGAAGCAGTCGTACTGTCCTCAAGCTGGAGGGCTGGCAAGGTTGACTCAAGCTGCTCGATCGTTAAGTCGGCAACCTTTTCTAGGCGAACTTTTCGCGAAATCATGTCGGAACGAAGCTCGCTCAAGGCAGTCTCCTTTCGCTGAATCTCCATGTCCGATAAAGTGGTGGATTGAACCTGAGCACTCGCTCCAGGCAGCTCATCAATTTTCATATCTCTTCGCAGCGTCTCGACTTTAGCCGCAGCCTCGCTGACCAACTTCTTCTGCTTCTGCACCTCCCCATCCAGAACTTTCAATCCAGAGTCACTTCTCCCCGTGATTTCCCCACGGCGAAACTCTTCGTATGCATCGGTAATTGTGTTGGCGTAAAGCGCTGCCTCCTCTGGATTTGTGCTTTGACAGACAACCTCGATAAGCTTGGTGTTTCGAAAAGGCCTCACCTCCAGATAGCTTTTTCTGAAGATCATAAACGCTTGGTCGTCGCTAATCGACCCCTCGGGCAAGTCCATCGACTTACAAAGTCGAGCCGCCACCCCCAGTTTTGTGATTACTGGATAGAGAACTTTTTTACTTTGGATGAGCTCGAACTCGGTTTGAAAGAAAACAGGATCAAAAGCTTCAAAAGACGATTGAAAAACCTGTAAATCCTTATTTTCCTTTTCCACCCGTAATACTGCAGAGGATTCGTAGATCTTGGGTTGCAGCTTGGTGACAACAAAACCGGTCGCCATCACTAGGACTAAAATCGTTACAGAAGTAGGCCAACGATTTCGAATGACCCTCCACAAGTCGTTGACGTGAAACGACGCCTCTCCTGAATTGGCCGCTCCGGCTCCATATCCATAGGAGGGAGGTGTCTGGTTAGTTTCCGTCACATCCGCAATTTACGCCTCTTCCCCTGATTCCGCAATCAGTAGGTACCGCGAACACCGATATATACAACATTACGGTTATAACTACCTGAATTGGCGTTGTTTTCGTCGAAGTAAGATTGGAACGTACTAAAGGTGTATCCAAGTTCTGCCGAAAGGTAGGGAAAGAAAGCATAGGACAACTTGCAATTATAGCTCGCTACAGTTTGCTGGCCGCTACCCTGGTATTGTAAGTTGGGACTATTTAAAGCGTTGTAAATCAAGTTACTTTGTTGCTTATTATAATTTGGGGTATAGAGCGCCAGTTGCACATTCAGAGTTTGAACCAGCTTCAGTTTTTCGGTAAATGCATGATCGGAACTTAGGGTCAGATTATAAGACTCTGAATCAGAGGCAGTGGCTTGCGTGGATTGCTGGACTTGAATGGAAAACCCAGCATTAAGAGAGTTTTGCTGGCCATAGTTCCAGGTCGAACTCAACGAAACAAAGGGATACACGCCGATTTCCTGCTCGCCACTATTTAGTCCACCTGAACCTACATTTTGCACATTATCTGCAGCACCAAAATTATCGTTCAACTGAATTCCGGCGCGACCCGTGAAGAATAGAGTGGGCAAAAAGGTATGATCCGCACCCAAGGTGAAAGCGACCTGCTGATTGTCTCGAAAGTTCTGGTCGCTCTGGTAATCAAACAACTGATAGTCGACCGTAAATGTCCCGATCGTCTCAGGTGTGAAGTCCAACCGAAACTGCTGAAAAGCGCCATTGTTCATGTAGTTGGACTGCGAAGCACTACCAGAGGTAATGCCGCCAGAACTGTTGTAGCTAGAAGGACCGTCAGAATTCACCACCTGATTATTCCATCGCGTCACCATGGAAAGGCGGTCAGTCACCCGATAGTCGGCTTTGATTGTGCCTAAATTAATAACACTTCCCTGCGTGTTGGTGATAGGAGCTAAGCCAGCGGAAAACTGCTGCGCAATCGGTTGCTCAAAGAAATTGAAATTATCCGCGACCGTAATGCTGAATCGTGGATCAAAGGAGTAGGTGTACTGCCCCGTAAACGTCTGGTTGTACTGAATATCGTAAGACTGATTTAGACTAGGAAAGTAGATGCCTTGAAAATCATATCGTGCTGATAGATCCGCCTGTAATCCTGTGTAATTATAACCAAGGGATGGGTTAACGCTTGAATAAGTACTCGAAACAACATCATTCGTGCTCGCATACGATGAAGTCAGTGGATTGCTATCATATCCCTCACGAATCGCCACTGTCGCCGTAAATGGTTTTGGTCCCTGCTGACCGGCAGAACCCTGAATCTGACCCAATAAACCCTGAACCGGGCCTACCAAAAAAAGAGCGAAGAGTGTTAAGAAGGAATCGAATCGTATATGGCCCCGCGACATCCACTAAATCTTGTGGTTTGACGGATAAAATCAACTCAAACACACCCCATATAGACTCTCATTCTTGGAAAGGTGTTAACAACCTGTCAAAAACCAGACTTAGCAACAACTAAGCTATTCTAAAGCAACTAGTTCCATCTTTTCTGAATGGAAAGTAGTAAATAGTCATTATTGGGTGGGAGGGATGTGACAAAAGACTGAGGTAGGTCAGGCGGCTTTTGCCTTCGTATCACATCTGCCCAAGCTCCCCACTCAGAATTCTCGGCCAACATCTGGCTATGCATTTTCACGTCGCTGCTCGCAGGGGTAAACAAAATACTAAAAATAGGGTTCACCCGATCATGGATCTTGATCAGATCGTCCCGCGTGGCAGGAACCCAAAGAGTCGGCTGGTTCGAATACCATGCCTCTGCCGCTGGGAGATCACTTGCTTGTAGCTCCTTCGGTTCAAACCAAGAGCGCATAAATAGAAAAATCGGGGGGTAGGTTGGGGGATAAGCAAAGGGAGCCGTATCGGTCCGCAAAACACGATTCAAAACTGGCACACATGAAAGAAACGCAATCAACACCACAAATATTTTGCCCAGCAGCTCAACTTCCAGATTCCATCGCTCCACCAAAACATAAAGCCCAGCGGCTCCATAAACACACGCCAAAGGAAGAATCACCATAAGCATCGGCGAGGCTGAGCCGCTATCCCCTCGGGCCACAAAGGCCGTCGCGATAAGTAAAGCCGCACTACCCGCAAGCCAAAGAAGCTTTCCCTTCGCTGCGGAGGGTCTTCGGAAGCCGTGAAGCGCGCTAAAAAGCGCCAACGTTCCGGCAATCGCCGCCCCACATAAGGCAGGCCCTTGCGTAATCACAAATGCTGCTCCTCTTCCCGCCGACCCTAAAATTCGTCGCCAAACATCGGTTTTTTCTTGATCGAATGTGTAGGTTCGCCAGACCAGATTCCCTGGGTAGTAGGCAGAGTCCGCAATCAGGTAGGCCCAGTTTAAACCAATCGGGTTACGAGTCACCCACCAGAGCCAAGCCAACCAGCCAATGAAAAACGCCGTCGGAATGACAAATCCAAGCAGTAACCAATCTTTTCCCCTTTGAAACAAAATCATGCCCGAGACAACCAAAGCCAAAGCGGGCCAAAGATGAATCATCTGCACGAGGGGGGCTAGGCCTATGGTAAAGCCCGCCAACCCAAACCAAGCACCTCCGCTTGAGTTGTCCGTTTCGGAATCGTCCTCTCCAGCTAGACCACGATAGAAAAAGTACCCAGCCCACGCGTACAGCGCCACCAGGAGACAACCGCTGCCACCCGAAACCGCTTGATCCCACAAAAGGGTGCTTCCGATGAAAAAAACCGAAGCCAAAATACCAGACCCAAAATCAAATTGTCCGGCTGCCCACAGATAAACAGCCAATATTGCCAGCACCATGCAAAGCAAATTCAACCCAAGCACGATATAATCCGGGGGGTACACTCGCATCGACTTAATCGAATCGGGTGATACCGACATTGGCATTTTTCCTGAAGCCTCCCCAATGCGAAAAAGCCCCGCCAAAAGGGTTGGGTATAAAGGCGGAGTCAACGTCTCCGGAAACTTACTCACCTCAGGCGCATCATTTCCAAATTGCGCTCTTAATTGCCAAAGCGCCAGAGGCCGAATCAACTGCGTGGTCAGACCTTGTCCAGTCGCAATCTGCCGCGCTTGCTGAGCCAAATCCATTGCCTCCTGGGTCTTTAACCCATTGAACTCACTAATCCCAATCCATGAAACGATTCCGACTGTCAGCAAAGCCAAGGCAAGCTGTACAAGAAGCCTCCGAAGCCCCCCTTCCTCTAAGTTATAAACCAGCTCTTGAATCGAAGCCATTACTTGACCTTACCTCTCCTCGTAGATTCAGCCAGCTTGCGGTGCAAGGTACGCCTACTAATCCCTAAGGCCTTGGCCGCCTCTGTAATATTTTCACCAGATTTTTCCAAGGCCGCCTCGATTGCGCCTCGCTCAACATCTTCCAGCCGCGGAGGCTGAACCCCTTTTTTCAAGGGTGCCACCCCTTGTCTCTTCCAAACCGCAGAAGGTAAGTCGTCTGGATGAATTACGTTTCCTCGTGACAAAACCACTCCGTGCTCCACCGCAGTTCGCAATTCACGGACATTTCCTGGCCAACCGTACTTCATGAGCAGCCCCATGCTTTCGGAGTCAAAAGTGACATCCTCTTTTCCATTTTCCTTTCCGTACTCCTGTCGAAATGCTTCCGTCAAGAGCGGAATGTCTTCGGGCCGATCTCGCAAAGGAGGAAGCTGAATCTGCACCACGCGAATTCGGAAATAGAGATCCTCCCGAAACTTTCCCTCCCGCACCAACTGCTCCAAGCTTCGATGAGTCGCCGCTATTAGACGGACATCGACCTCAATCAAACGATTCCCTCCCACACGTTCCAAGCTTCTTTCCCCTAAGACCCTGAGAAGCTTGACCTGAGTGGCTGCATCAATCTCCCCAATCTCGTCTAAAAAGATCGTCCCACCGTTCGCCTGCTCAAATCGCCCCACCCTCCGCTCCGTTGCCCCGGTGAAACTTCCCTTTTCATGCCCGAACAACTCGCTTTCCAGAAGTTGAGGGGACAATGCCGCGCAGTGAACCGCCACAAATGGCCCCGCCCTTCGAGGGCTTAATCCATGTACCGCCCTCGCAACCAACTCTTTTCCCGTTCCACTTTCACCCTCCAACAAAACACTCGCTTTGGAATCCGCAACTTGCCGCACCCGATCGAGCACTTTCTCCATTGCCCCAGAACGCCCCAAGATCCGATCTAACCCAAAGGAGCGATCCAGCTGGGCACGTAAGCTTTGATTTTCCTGCTCTACCCGAATGGTCTGGACTGCGCGCTTCAACAAAAGCTGAGCCCGATCGAGATCGAGTGGCTTCGTCAAATAATCATACGCCCCCTGCCTCATCGCCTCGACGGCACTTTCCACCGACCCGTACGCCGTCATAACAATGCATGGCGGGGGTGGACTCTGCTTTTGAGCGAGCTGAATAACATCCAATCCGCTTTCACTTCCTATCCTCAAATCGGTCAGCACCACATCCATCGAATCAGACTTTAGTATATTTTGCGCGCCTGCCACATTCACTGCCAGGTAAACCTCAAATGTATCATCGAGGGCGCGCCGCAACGCCTCTCGGGTGTTTTTTTCATCATCAACCACCAGAAGCTTAGCCTTCATTCGACTCCTGCCACATTTTCCCCACTCAGCGTATTCGTTAATAAATGAACCCTCTTCCGTTCATGAATTGGGATGAGAAGCCTTACCACCGTTCCCTTCCCCTCACGGCTAGTAATTTGAAGAGATCCTCCGTGTTCCCGCGCAATTCGTTGGACAATCATCAAACCTAAACCTGTTCCCCCATGCCGAGTTGTGAAAAAGGGAGATCCCAGGTGGGGCAAATCATTTGCCGAAATACCACCCCCATTATCCCGGCACTCGAAAACCAACTCATCACCCTCTTTTTGAATCTGAATTCCAATCAACCCCTGCTCCCCCGCCGCCTGCATCGCATTTCGAACAATATTATAAATCGCCTGCTTCATCTGCTCTCGATCCATCGGCACGGGCGAAAGCACTCGACTCATCTTCTTCTCTAGTAAAATACCTCGATCCTGTAGTTCCACCTCCAAAGGCAACAAAGCCTCCTCAAGAACAGCTGAAGGATCCTCCAAGGTCTTGCTCAAAGGCTGAGGCCGGATCGCTCGTAGAAACTGGGTAATCAATCCATCCAACCTGCGAATCTCTTGCTGACACACCCGAATCGATTCGTGAACCTTGCCCGCTGTAGCTTCCGGGAATACCGACACATCTTTTGACATAATTTGTAGATGAAGATGCAAACTGTTGAGGGGGTTTCCCAGTTCATGCGCCACCCCTGCCGCCAAAAGCGTCAAAGCCTCCACTCGGCCCGCTTCCAGCGCATTCTGCGTTTCCGTTCGCTCCTGAGTCACATCATGGAAGATTGCCACGTACAACGACCCCAAACGACCCGAGCTTTCCAACGGGACCAGGTAATAATTCAAGATTCGATTCTCAGGATAAGTCACTTCAAGGGTTCCTGACGTCGATCGATTCCCACGCAAAAGCTTTTTCCAGTCCACCCCACGAAGACTTCTCCCCAGTGTCCATCCCCCTAACTCTCCAGATTCAGGCAAGCTCAGCAACCTTCCTGCAGCCTGATTTCGATAGGTGATCTTTCCCTCCTCATCGACCACCGCCACCCCCTCCTGAAGCGTATTAAAGATTGTCTCGAGGAACCCCTTGTCCTCCGCCAACCTCGCAATCTGAGATTGTATCTCCTCCGATCCAACTCGATCCGCCCTTTCTAAAAGACGCTCTAAAAAAGAGGACTTCATTCCTCGTGAACCATCCTTCAAAACCAGCGCTTAAACTTTAACCACAGCCCCATCCCCAGCATCAGGGCGAGCGTCACTCCCATCAAACCAAAGTATCCGTGCGGGTGATCCAATTCAGGCATATGACGAAAGTTCATTCCATACCAAGACCCCACCACCACCGGAGGAATGGTCACGGCCGTTAAAGCTGTCAAAACCTTAATGCCTTCGTTCGCTTCGTGAGCCGAACGATTCGTGTACACATCAAACGCCACCATCATTCGATCATTGCAACCCTGCAAGCGATCATCAACTCGGGCCAAAGCATCTTGAACGTCTCGGAAATAGGGCAACATCAAAGCCCGAATCAATTTTGACTCTCCACGAGCTAGGCGAGATATTACCTCCCGCTGTGGACGCAGAGCCTGACGCAAGCTCGATAGCCTTCGCCGAGCCCGCAAAATTCGCTTGGAAAGATCCTCGCGCCTCTCCCCCGATAGCGCCTTTTCCTCCACATCTTCCATGTCTTCAGTTAAGGCCTCCACCACGGGCAGGTAAGAATCGGCAACTTGATCCAAGATCTGATGCGCCAAACGATCTGCACCCCGTGCCTGCTGAGCCGTTCCTTTGACCAAACGTTCCGTCAGAATGGTAATCCCAGGAATCGGCTCGCGGTGATAGGTAACCAAAAACTCTTTCCCCATAAAAAGATTCAGCTCCGAGATCTTGAGAGTTTTTTCCGGTGTGATCGCCACGCTATGCATGATCATAAAGAGGTAGTCCTCATAATCTTCGATCTTCGGCAACTCACTTAGGGTCACACAATCCTCGATTGCCAAGGGGTGGAACTCAAAAAGCACCTCCAGAATCGATTTTGTCTCCTCCGCTGTCGGATTGGTTAGGTCGATCCATAAAATCAAACCCTTATCCGCCCGTGCAAGCCGCAGGGCCTCCATCTCCAAATTGTGGCTCACTGGACGGCCCTCACTAAAAACGAATGACTCGATCATGATAAGAGTATCACTCGATTTCACTCATTCGTCCAAAGTTTTTCACCCCCAAACAACATGCCTCGATTCTATATTCAGCCTTTGATACTCTATGAAAATGAAAAAGCCGGTCCTATTACTCATCCGTGACGGGTGGGGAATCAACCCTGCGGGCCGTTCCGGTGCAGAGAAACAAGGGGACGCCACTCTTCTCGCCTCAACCCCCATTCACGATCAGCTTTACCAGAATTACCCAATGTCCCGCCTCCAGGCCAGCGGACTGCAAGTAGGTCTGCCAGAGGGTCAGATGGGAAATTCAGAGGTCGGCCATTTAAACCTAGGGGCAGGCAGAATCGTCTACCAAGAGCTGACCCGTATCAACCTGGCTGTGGCCGATCACTCTTTAGAAAAGAATCCAGTTCTTCAAGATTGTCTGCGTCAAGCCAGTGGGAAACGA
>Ga0209598_10004582_pt1 | contig 10102 bp, 11 predicted proteins | sample M_140807_EF_Meta_FD_187317 | JGI IMG/M metagenome (GOLD analysis project Ga0209598, IMG submission 187317) | Freshwater microbial communities from Lake Montjoie, Canada to study carbon cycling - M_140807_EF_MetaG (SPAdes) (version 2) | ecosystem: Environmental > Aquatic > Freshwater > Lake... | reverse complement strand
TATACCAACCAGCATTTGCAATGGCCGATTTAATTACTTTATTAGGTTGAACAAACATTAAAAAGCGATGCACAAATTGTGCACCTCCTGAATGACCATACATATAATACCCTTTTGCATTGCTATTTATTAGCTTTACTACTGTGTCAAACAATGGCTCTATTATTGAGAAACTCCATTCTTCCGGTTTATTATATTTATTTGTTTCATTATTAAAGACGTTTCCCAAATTGTACATTTCTCCAGGGAAAGTTTCTTTATCAAATTCTGGGGCTATGACTTTACAACCAAATACAGTTGCAGCATTTATAACATCATCCATATAAGCCGAAGCATCTCTTTGAGCACCATGAAGCATAATAACAATTGGCATATCATCAGTATTGGCAACAGGATTAAAATAAAATACTTTAATTGGACTTTTAATTTTACCCCCATTGCTGAAATAAAACTCTTGCTTTCCTGTTATCGATCTATTGATTTGACCGCTTGAAGAAAGATAAAAGAATGCAGAAATAAATAAGACTAAACTGGTTTTAAATGTCTTCATATGTTGGTTCTTCAACTAGTAATTGTTTTTAAGGCTCTACCTAAAGTTTTATTTTTACTCCTTATTTTTCTAATAGATTTATTTATATGTTTGTACCAAAATATTGGATAACATTGCTTGTATTAACATTCGACGGTGTAATTTATAGAATTCAATTATTATTTATACCTGTAATCCAGTACTAAATTTTTTCTAAATGAACTTTTGGTTTCCGAAACGATATTTAAGTTTCTGAAAAGATATAATTAACTAGTAAACAGGTTGTTATGAAGAACATTAAAAAAGGGAAAGAAGAAATAATATATCTGCTTAGTAAAGTATTGGAAAAATACAAGTCGGAAACAGGTATTCAAATTATTCAAAATACCAATAGAAAAAACTATGAATCTCTTGCTATTTTACTAAGTGAAATCAGCAAAGAACTGCCAAATAAATCTGAAGAGTGGGGCAATGAAAAATATGCTCAAGATTTAAGTCCTAAAACAAAAGACTACCCTTATAGAAAATATGACATTACCGGCGGACAAATAAAAGACGCTTTAAATGGAATTGTATCTAACCCGAGGCCTTTTTTAGTAGATGCATGCTATGTTTACCTTTTCGGTATGGGCAGAAAGCGATTTGCTGAAAACCCTGTTGATGATAAATTAATTGCACAAACGAATTTTAATGAAAAAAATACAACAGGCGTTAGTGAAGAAAATAGCCTAGATCTTAAAAATCAACTTTCGAAGAGCAAGAAAAGAAATAAAAAAAAGACGATCTTAATAATTTTGGGAATGATCCTTTTAATTTCCATTAGTTTTTATACTTTTTATTTATATAGTGAATCAACAAAACTGTCTGCTGAATGGAGTATATTAAAAAAGGATATGAATATTCTACCCTACCAACCTACAAAAAATGAAATTGATAGTTTGTCGGGTGTATGGATTTGTTATACAGGTTCGCCCCAAGCTAGAGTTTCTGATCCAAACAGATATCATAAAATAGTGCCTAATATCTTATCTGTGGAATATAAAAATGGATACTTTTTATTCAACCGATATGGCGCTAGTTTTGACCATGTTGGATATATGCAATTCGAGTCTCCCGGCATCGTGTCTATTCATTCAAGGGTTAAGAATAATGCTGATGTGACTGAGTCTCCAAGGCATTCCCTTATGAATATTTTTGATGACTCACAATATTTAACCGCAATCTCTTCTTCTTGGAATTTTGATGTTGGGAATAAAAATAAAATCATTGGAATTAGAGAAGTTTATCAAAAATTGGGTAGTGGGGGTAGTTTAAAAGAGGTTATTAACGAAGTAGAAAATGCAAGTTGTCAATGTAAAATTATTCGCTGGCAAAAAGAAAATGGTGAATTAAAATCATACTACCTAAAAAACGAAATATTAGACTCACTAAAATTGCCAGAAATGCAATCTTTAATTGATGAAAACAGTATTTTATTAATGAAGCCGCAACAAGGAATAATATTGTCAAATGACACGCTGTTACAGAATTAATATTAGCAAAAAGCCTTTACAATTTTGCTTTACTTAATGCATAAGCCGTAACATTAGATTTTTCTAGCTCTGATAAATTTGCTTTTAATGCCATTCTTCTCATGATAGGGCCCCATTCCTTTACAGTAAAATGAGCTGGATTTTTAAACCCATGGCAAGTAGTACATTTTGTTGAATAAATCTGTTGTCCTTCAGCAGCATTTCCAACCATTAATGAAAAGGAATTAGTAGAAGTTACTGACTCATTATTAACCAGTGAAAGCGATTGGTTTTCTGTAGACTTTATGGCAGTAGATATTTTTTTAGGGCTACATGAATAGAATGCAATTCCTGCTACAAATAGTATCAAAACTCTTTTATTCATTTTAAATTTTAGTTTATTGAAGATGCGCCAAAATACTTATGTAAAATCTGAGGCAACTGAATTCCATCTCTCGTTTGATTGTTTTCTAATAAAGAGGCCACAATTCTTGGTAAAGCTAATGAAGAGCCATTTAAAGAGTGTAATAATTGTGTTTTACCTTGATCATCTTTATACCTGATTTTCATTCTGTTTGTTTGGAAAGTCTCGAAATTGCTTACAGAGCTTACTTCTAGCCATTTTTGTTGTGCGGCACTATATACTTCAAAGTCGTAAGTTAATGCAGAAGTGAAACCCATATCGCCTCCGCATAAACGCAGAATTCTATACGGCAATTCCAACAAGTTCAATAGCTTTTCTACATGTAAAACCATACTCTCCAAAACAGCATAACTGTCTTGTGGTTTTACGATTTGAATTACTTCTACTTTATCAAATTGATGCACTCTATTAAGACCCCTTACATCACTTCCAAAACTACCCGCTTCTCTTCTAAAACAAGGGGTGTATGCAGTCATCTTAATTGGTAAATCTGAATCTTTGATGATCTCATTACTAAATACGTTAGTTACTGGCACTTCAGCGGTTGGAATTAAATACAGACCATCAGCAGTAATATGATACATTTGGCCTTCTTTATCAGGCAATTGACCAGTACCATATGCTGTTGCTTCATTTACCATTAATGGGGGCATATATTCAACATAACCCGCATCAGTATTGTAGTCTAAGAAAAACTGAATTAATGATCTTTGTAATTTCGCGCCTTTCCCAGTATATAAAGGAAACCCGCTGCCCGCTAATTTCGCACCAATTTCAAAATCAATTAAATTATAGTCTTTGATGAGGTCCCAATGAGGCTTAGCCCCTTCATGCAATGTTGGCAATTGCCCACCCCCTCTCACTACCTCATTATCTTCCGCCGTTTTTCCTTGAGGTACAGACGAATGAGGTAAATTAGGCAAAAGCAATATGTTTTTTTGAAATTGCTTCTCTAAATCATCGAGTTTTTCTGTCTTATTTGCCAAATCGATTTTCAACTGTGATACTTCCTGTTTTTTTCCTTCTGCGATATCCTTTTCTCCTTTAGCCATCAACATCCCAATTTCTTTGGATGCACTATTAATTGATGCTTGAATAGTCTCCGTTTCGTGTTTAACACCTCTTAATGCGTCATCTATTTCTAAAATAGTATCCACTATTTGAATATTTGAAAAATTACGAACAGCTAATCTTTGCTTAACCAACTCAATATTTTGGCGTATAAAATTTATTTGTAGCATATTTTATAAAAAATTTTTATTCAGTTTGGGTACAAAGATAATTGGGAATTGGTTATTCTTTACATTTGCACATGCTACAGATGGAAGAAGATTTGCAGGTACGTTGGCTAAAGCTGAGAATTAAGTTAAAAGAAAGCTTTGGAATTAAACCAGACATGAATGGTGTTTTGTTGTTAATTGGAGTACAAGAGCTGGGCCAGGGGCCGCAGGATTTTAGTAAAGAACAAAAACAAGATTTAATGCATATTGCCATTTGCTCTGTTTTATTGCCTAGTGGTTATTATAGTATGGATGGTAATGATGAGGAAGGATGGCCTCACTTTACTCAAATGAAAGCTTTGCCAGAATTTGATTTATTTGAACAAGAAAACTTTTTAAAAGACCATGTTTTATTATATTTTCAATCACAATCATTTATTTAATTATGAAATTAAATTATTTTAAAAAAATCATTTTTGCAACTTTAGTGTTGAATTTTTTATCCTTTGGAATTTTTGCTCAGCCCAAAAAACAGGTTCAATCCAAACCGTCTGATCCAACTGCAGGAAATACCAAAGTTAAAATCACAACTGATTTGGGGGTGATTGTAGTAAAATTATACGATGCAACCCCTAAACACAGAGACAACTTTGTAAAACTCGTTAAACAAGGGTTTTACGATAGTTTACTTTTTCATCGTGTAATTGAAGGATTTATGATTCAAGGTGGTGATCCGCTAAGTAAAAATGCACAACCTGGTGAAATGCTAGGTATGGGCGGACATGAAATGGAAAGAATCCCTGCAGAGTTTAATCCCAATCTTATCCATAAAAAAGGTGCTTTAGCTGCCGCAAGAGATGGTAATCCAGAAAAAGCTAGCAGTGCTTGTCAGTTTTACATTGTTCAAGGTAATCTTATTGACGACAACATGCTAAATTCAATGAGTCAACAAAAAGGCTACAGTTATACTGACGAACAAAAAAATATATACAAAACTAAAGGAGGAACACCCTTTTTAGATATGGAATACACTGTATTTGGAGATGTCATAAGTGGATTAGAGGTAATTGATAAAATTGCTGCTGTAAAAAAAGGTGGTAGCGACAGACCAGAAAATGACATCAGAATGAAAATGGAAGTTTTAAACATTAAATAATATAAAATGAATTACCCAGCACATTTAAAGTACACAAAGGATCATGAATGGATTCTTGTGGAAGGTAATACTGCAACTGTTGGTATTACAGATTTTGCACAAAGAGAATTAGGAGATATTGTTTTTGTTGATATCAATTCTGTTGGAAAACCTATGAAAGCAGAAGATGTTTTTGGAACGATAGAAGCCGTTAAAACAGTGAGTGATTTGTTTTTACCTGTTGATGGAAGCATAACACTTGTTAACCCTTCAATTGATGCAAATCCAGAACTTGTAAATAAAGATCCATACGGAGAAGGTTGGATGATTAAAATGACAATAGACAATGTAGAGGATGTTGCAGGTCTGATGTCTGCCGAAGCATATGCTCAAGTTGTTGGTTAATTTAGTCGAACATGTTTAATTCCATACCAATTAAGAAATTTATTCCGGGCATCGTTTGGTTTATAATTGTATTGATATTGATTTGTTTGCCAGGTAAAGTTTTCCCAAAAGTAAAGCCATGGTTTGAAGAATTAGATTTCGATAAAATTATCCATATCACCATGTTTGGTATACTCAATTTGCTTTTTGTTTATCCATATTACAAAAGCAATTTGACTGTTTCCGAAAAAAAGAAATCTGTTTTACTAATTAGTATTATTTTTATTGGGTGGGGATTAATTACAGAGTGTATTCAACTTTTTGTACCCAAGAGAAGCTTTGATTTACTAGATTGGCTTGCCGACTCAATTGGAATATTAATTGTTTATTGGTACTATTCAAAAAAAATAAATCAATTAAAAACAGCACTTTAAAATTTAAATTTCTCTAGCTGCTTTTATAGAAATTCAGTTTTTATTTATCATTAATTAAATTAAAATGGAAAAAAAACCTTCAGAATCTTTAGTCATCATGACTGAATTGGTTTTGCCAAATGATACCAATAATTTTGGTAATTTGATGGGAGGAAGATTAATGTACTGGATGGATATTGCCGCTGCATTGGCTGCTGCTAAACATTGTGCAGCTCCTGTGGTTACTGCTTCTGTAGATAATATTTCATTTGAATCTCCAATTAAAATTGGCAATGTAGTGCATATAGAAGCGAAAGTTTCAAGAGCCTTCAATACAAGCATGGAGGTTTTTTTAAAAGTATGGGGTGAAGATCCTATTCAACAATATAAATACAAAAGCAATGAGGCTTATTATACTTTTGTAGCACTTGATCCTAATGGAAAACCAAGGTCAGTAAATACACTTTCTCCAGAAACAAAAGACGAGATTTCATTGTTCGATGGAGCCCTTCGCAGAAGACAATTAAGATTAATTTTGGGCGGAAAATTAAAGCCCGAAAATGCACCTGAATTAAAAGCCTTGTTTGTAAAATAATTTTTGTGGATAATACAATACTTTCGAATACTATTTCTTTTGAAGATACATCTCATGCTTTTGCTTATAAATCAAATGGGCAATTAAAAAAAGCGCATTTTTTATTTTCGCAAATGGGAAATCCATTGCTCATACAACTTGGATTAAAGTTGATGCCGCTTGCTATAAAATATAAGTTTCCGTTTATTAAGTCCATTATTAAAGCAACTATTTTTCAACAGTTTGTGGGTGGAGAAACACTTATGGAAACAGCAAGTGTAGCCAATGAACTGGAAAAATATAATGTAAAAGTTATTCTTGATTATGGTGTAGAAGGCGGAGAAGGTGAAGCCGCATTCGACAATTCCACAAATGAATTTATAAATGTTATTGAGTACGCAGCTACACAATCTAATATCCCTTTTATTAGCATCAAAATAACTGGTATCGCTCGTTTTAATTTGTTAGAAAAGCTGAATGAGATTATGCTAAAAAATATTGATTCGGATTTATTGTCAAGACTTCAACTTGCTGTTAGCCATTTAAGTGAGAACGAGAAATTAGAATGGAAAAAAGTAGTTACTAGATTAGAAAAAATATGTGTTGTTGCTCAAAAAAATAAAATTTCTGTATTAGTAGATGCCGAAGAGTCTTGGATTCAAGAACCTATCGATGCCATGGCTATTGAGATGAGTTTAAGATTTAATAAAGAGAAAGCAATTATCTACAACACTATTCAATTGTATCGTCATAGTCGTCTTGATTTTTTAAATAGTTCCCTCGCTATCACTTCAAAAAACACAGTTGTAAATGGCGTTAAATTAGTTAGAGGCGCTTACATGGAAAAAGAAAGAAAAAGAGCAATTGAAAAAAATTATCTTTCTCCCATTCAAACAAGCAAAGAAAACACCGACAAAGATTATAAGAAAGCACTGGAGTTTTGCATCAAAAATATAAAACACTTTGCACTCATTGTTGCATCTCACAATGAATACAGCAACCTTTATGCTACTCAGCTACTATCCGCCGCTAATGTAGCACCTAATGATGCAAACATACATTTTTCACAATTGTATGGAATGAGTGACAACATAACTTTCAATTTAGCAAATGCAACTATTAGTGTGAGCAAGTATCTTCCATTTGGACCAATTAAAGATGTGATTCCATATCTTATGAGAAGAGCGCAAGAAAACAGTTCAGTAGCTGGCCAAACCGGAAGAGAACTGAGCCTAATCAAAAAAGAACTGCAAAGAAGAAAGTCAGTTGGAAAACTGTAGATTTATGTAAGCTCTATCACTTCGCAATTTTTTATATCATCGCCATCAATAGTAAACCTTATCAAGGTTCTTACTTTTTGCCATCCGTGTTTTCCGGCCGCTCCGGGGTTCATATGTAAGCAGTTGAGGGATTCATCATACATGATTTTCAAAATATGAGAATGACCTGTGATGAACAATTTTATTTGATTGTTGATTATTGATTGTTTAATTCCGGGCGCATATTTACCAGGATATCCGCCAATATGTTGAAGCATTACTTTTACGCCTTCACATTCAAATATTAAATTTTCAGGAAATGCTGAACGTATAATTTGATTGTCAATATTTCCATAAACACCGCGAATAACTTTCTTCTCGTTACCAGCTTTTAGTGCTTCTATTAATTCTATGCTGCCAAAATCTCCCGCATGCCATATTTCATCACAATCTTTAAAATACTCAAAAACGGCATTGTCTAAATAACTGTGCGTATCTGATAGCAATCCTATTTTGGTCACGATTTTTATTTTATGATTAAAATGATGATTGATTTTATTTCAATTCACCTAAATTTGAACGAAAGATAATATTCCTTTTTCATTTTGAAAGATTAAAATGATGTTATATGGCTCATTATAAAAAACTAGGTTCTATCCCTCACAAACGTCATACTCAATTCAGAAAACCTGATGGAAGTTTATATGCAGAACAGTTGTTTTCTACAGAAGGATTTTCAAACGACTACTCACTTTTGTATCACACTTATGCACCCACGTTAATCGTGAGTTGTGATGATCCAATTGATGTTACACCCATCGTTGCAGAAGAAAAAATGCTCAAGCATAGAAGCTTTGAAGGTTTTAATGTTAAGCCCGAGGCCGATTTTTTAGATAGCAGAAAAGCTGTTTTAGTGAATCATGATTGCCACATTGTTTTAGCATCTCCACAAAAAAGCATGACCGATTATTTTTATAAAAATGCGGATGCAGATGAAATGATTTTTGTTCATGAAGGAAGCGGGGTGATTAAAACTTGTTATGGCGAATTGAATTTTAGTTACGGAGATTATATTGTTTTACCGAGAGGCACCATCTATCAAATTCATTTCAATAATGAAAAAAACAGATTGTTTATTGTAGAGTCTTTTCATCCTATAAGATACCCAAAAAGATATACGAGTAGAAATGGACAATTGATGGAACATGCTCCATTTTGCGAGCGTGATATCAGAGGACCTGAAAATTTAATTACAAAAGACGAAAAAGGAGATTTTATAATCAAAACAAAAAAGAAGGGACTTTTATATGGAATTCATTATGGCACTCATCCATTTGATGTAATTGGCTGGGATGGATGTTGCTATCCTTTCATTTTCAGCATTCATGATTTTGAGCCCATAACAGGAAGGGTTCACCAACCACCTCCAGTGCATCAAACTTTTGAAACAGATGCATTTGTAGTATGCTCATTTGTTCCAAGATTATACGACTATCACCCACTATCAATACCTGCACCATATAATCATAGTAATATTGACAGTGATGAGTTAATCTATTATGTAGATGGAGACTTCATGAGCAGAAAACATGTAACTAAGGGAATGATAACACTTCACCCAGGAGGCATACCGCATGGGCCACATCCAGGAACAGTTGAAAAAAGCATAGGCGCAAAGGAAACCAAGGAATTAGCGGTTATGGTAGATACTTTTAAGCCTTTGCAATTAACTAAAGTTGGTCTTGAAATTGAAAATGAAGGTTATGTTATGAGTTGGGCTGAATAAAAACCATCAAGCCCCTAAAAAACCTCTCAATAAATTTCTTTGAGAAACATCTCGTAACCTGTCAATCGCCTTGTCTTTAATTTGACGAACACGCTCTCTTGTTAAATTGTACCTGGCCCCTATTTCTTCTAAGCTCATGGGATATTCTATTCCTATTCCATAAAAATACATGAGTACTTCTTTTTGTCGAGGAGTTAATGTATTTAGTGTTCTTGTTAATTCTGTGTTTAGAGATTCATACACCACTAAATTTTCATCTGTATCGATAGCGTTTTTATTTTCCATTAAATCGATATAATTACCATCTTCTCCTTCAGATATTGGCTGATCCATGCTAACATGCTTGGCTGTCATTCCCAAAGTTGCAGACACTTCTTCCGTTTCAACATCTAGCATTTCAGCAATTTCTTCGGGTGTAGGTTCTCTTTCAAACGCTTGTTCCAATTGAGAATATGCTTTGGATATTCTTCCTGTTAAACCCACTTTATTTAGAGGTAGCCTTACAATTCTTGACTGTTCCGCTAATGCCTGTAAGACGCTTTGCCTAATCCACCAAACTCCATAGGAAATGAATTTAAAGCCGCGCGTTTCATCAAATCTTTGTGCTGCTTTTATTAACCCAAGATTTCCTTCATTGATTAAATCAGAGAGACTTAAGCCTTGATTTTGATATTGTTTAGCAACTGATACTACAAATCTTAAATTAGCTTTAGTAAGTTTATCTAAAGCTCTCTGATCTCCTTGTTTTATCAGGACAGCTAATTTTACCTCTTCTTCTGGGCTAATTAATTCTACTTTACTGATTTCTTGTAAATACTTTTCTAAGCTTTCGCTTTCTCGATTGGTGATTGACTTGGCTATCTTTAA